>Ga0207695_10000974_pt1 | contig 50964 bp, 39 predicted proteins | sample KBSC54metaG_FD_184354 | JGI IMG/M metagenome (GOLD analysis project Ga0207695, IMG submission 184354) | Corn rhizosphere microbial communities from Kellogg Biological Station, Michigan, USA - KBS C5-4 metaG (SPAdes) (version 2) | ecosystem: Host-associated > Plants > Roots > Rhizosphere > Soil...
CCGAATGCCTTGTCATCGCCGCCAAGAAGCTCACCCGGATTGCATTCGGCATTTCACAGAACGGACAGACCTTCAACCCAGAGAATTTCTGCTGGGGGACTTGACGCGCAGACTTAGAATCTGGGCTGAAGGACAGAACCCGCTTCGGGGTTCGGGATGGCACTCCACCGCTACGCCGTCAGTGATCGCAACTGACTTTCCGTCCACGCGAGAATGTCGTGGGTTTCGGCTTCCTTGTCGAATGTCTTGGCTTCGCCCCACCGAACCTCGACGAGCTTGAGCGCCGGGCGGGGGATCAAGGTGCCGTAGGGGATGATGCGGTTCGTATTAAGCACGCCGCAGCAGATGACCGGCACCCCCGCCATCCGGGCGATCAGGGCGATCCCCGGCTTCAGGGCTTGAAGCTTTCCGTTTTGGCTGAGCTCCCCTTCGGGGAAGATCACGACCACGTCTCCCGCTTTCAATAACGCGATCGCGTACTTGAGCGACTGCCGGTCTGGCTCGCCGCGTTTTACGGGGAAGGAGCGAAATTTCCTCAGGAACCAGCCCACGCCCTTCATATCGAAGAGCTCCGCCTTCGCCATGAAGTGGACGGGTCGGGGGCACCCGTACTGGATCGCCACCGGGTCGACGTCGGAGATATGGTTGGCGAGCACCAATAATCCGCCCTCCCGGGGGATTCGCCCCCGATCCTTGGCACGAAAGGGGCCAAAGATTCCGAGGATGATTGCGGCGCCGACACGGGCAAGTGGTAGCCAGAAGCGTTGAAACGCGGGCGTGTGTCGCCGGATCTCCATTTCAGCGCTCAAGGAGCACCATCCCGACGGCTTCCGCGAACGCCTGGTGTTCTAAGGGAAGGATGCGCGCGGCGAGCGTCTCGGCCGTATCGCCGGGTTCTACCCGGCAACGCTTTTGAAGCACGATCTCACCCTCGTCGTAAATCTCCGTGACTCGGTGAACCGTGCATCCCGACTCCGTCTCGCCCGCGGCAAGGACGGCCTCGTGGACGTGGTGGCCATACATCCCCTTGCCGCCAAACTTCGGGAGCAGGCTCGGATGGATGTTGAGGACGCGGCGTGGAAACGCTCGCAGCACCTCGGTCGGGAGCAGTCTCATATAGCCGGCAAGGCATAGCACTCGGCACTCCGCGTAAGCCTCCAGCAGTTTCCCCGCCTGTTCTTCGTTAAAGGGGGCGACGGTTGTGGGCACGCCCAACTCATTGGCCCGTGTCAACGCCGGCGATGCCTCGGACGGCGCGACGACCATTTTGACCTCGGCGTTCAGGGTCCCGTTGGCACACGCTTCGATCAACGCCGCCATATTGCTCCCTCGCCCTTTGGTCCCAACTAGAATTCCAATCCCCGGCTTCAACTTGCCCTAAGTTATAGCGGTAAGCGGGGGAGTCTCGCCGACTGAAAAATATAGGACCCCTGAACGAAGTCGCTTTCGTGACTTATTGACCGGGTCTTGTTCCTGAGGGCCCGGGCGAGGGCGTATCGGAAGCTTCGGAAGTCTTGGATAGGTGATAGGCCTCCCGCGCCATCGCCCCGGAGGTCGAGACCCGGTCTACACATCGCGCGGCGATGTAGGGGATTTTCTTCGCCAAACATAACGCACAAACGACCCCAGGCCCGCGAACTTGAACTCCGGATCGACATACCGTTCGATCACATAGAACATGAAGTAGTACCACCGGCAAAACGCCCACAGCGCGATGGCGAGCAGCACGGCGATCTCCCACGTCAAAGTCAACGCGACCAGCGCCCCGGCCGACATCAATCCAAGCAGGAGAAAGAGCCACCCCTTGGCCATGATCGCCTTTGAACTCGTAAGGTCATCGTTCAGCCGCATGTCTAGACCGGACGCGGGATCAAGCGTGGGCGTTCACCGTACAATTCCAACGGATGAATCCTTCTGCGCCGCCCCCTCGGTTACGGATTCTGCCTGCGCGGTGGGCCCGGCGGGCGCTGGTGATGCGACGAGGACCGAATAACTTCATTCGCTTCCTCGTCTGGGATACGGAAACCGGAGATCTTCGGGTCAGCACCGTCAGGCCGGACTACAAGCAATTTCCCGACATGGATATTTCCTGGGATGGCCAGCTTTGGTACATCGCCCAATTCGGAGGAGGTTTAGGCCCTATCGGCCAGTCCCCCGTCGTTCCTGCGGCGGACCTAGGCCGTGCTTGGTCCTACGAGGGGTATTTCGACAGTCCAGACTCCTTGGCCGTACAGGACCCGCGCAAAAACAAACTTTGCCGGATGACCACGTTGCGTGACCGAAAGCCGGCAATAGAGAAATTGCGTCGCGACGGCTGGACGGTCGTGGACGATCCGACGGCGCCTTGGGACCATTGGATTCGAGGTCCAAGTAAGTGGTCCCAGCTACCCGGTGAGGGACATCCCCGACTCATTCGGCACTTGATAGAGACGCGAAAGCGTGGACGACGATATGACTTCCAGCTAGAAGGAGTGCCCGGCTTTCTCAACGCCGACGTGAGTTGGGCAACCTATGACTGCCTAGGCAACCTCCTCGTCGGCCGCGCCGGTCACATCCAGCTATACCGTCTCCCCGACCTATTTACAGGAATCCCATCGTTCGATCGGGACCTGACCGAATTCGGTCCAACCTACGCTTAGCGTGCCAACCCCGCGAAGGCCGAAGCCCCGCCAACAAATGTCAAAAAAAGAGGAATCAAGGAGGGATCTGAGGTTGGCAATGGGTGCATCTCCCATTACCAACCTCAGATCCCTCGACTGCGGGAATACCGACCAAGCATCGAAGCATCCGCAGATTCCGAAAGGCTCCAACTGACAAGGGAAGCCGAGGGAACTACAAGACATCTAAGGCGGTGTCTCATAAGTCGAGCACCTTCGAGGGCAATCGCAAAACACAGTTAGGGGCTGCCTCAAAGGCGAAGCCTTATGAGACAAACCCGGTCCGCGTGGCGACGCGCCAAACTAAAGCGATGGCGGTGATTTGGCGCGTTCGACTCCTCGGACGGCTGCAGGCCGATTCGGATGACCTGAGCATTTCGCGTTTTCGCACCCGCCGAGTCGGGCTGCTCCTTGCCTACCTCGCCTTCTACCAAGACCGGAGCCACTCACGCGAGGAACTCGCCGAGATGCTTTGGCCCGAATCCGAGACCGAACCCGCCAAACGGAATCTAAGGCAGGCCCTTTTCTCGTTGCGGCACCACCTGGAGCCGCCACAGGTTCCGTCCGGGGCGATTCTGGACGCCAGCCAATCGCTCGTTCGCCTGAACCCCGAGTTCGTGGAGACGGACGTCGCCGAATTCAACCGCCGCATTTTAAAGGAGAAGACGCAGGAGGGTTTTCAAGGCGCGATCGACCTATACCGGGGCGACCTGCTTCCCGGCTTCTATGACGAGTGGGTGCTCCGAGAGCGACTGAACCTCGAAGACCGTTACGTGGCCGCGCTCCAAACGGGAATCCGCCTCGCGGAATCAGCAGGTGAGTTCGACGAAGCGGTCCGCTTCACCCGGCTCGCCCTCGACAAAGATGGGCTTCAAGAGGACCTTCACTTTCGGCTGATGCAGCTCTACATCGCCGCGGGGCGCCCTCAGAATGCGATCCAGCATTTCGAGCATTGGAGGTCCGTCTGCCAGGCTGAACTCGGCGAAGCCCCCAACATCAAACTAACGCGACTCTTCGACGAGGCAAAACGAAAACTGCCGATAGAGGGCATCAATCCCTTGCCCGCCCTCATCACCAAAGGTGACGAGACCGAGAAAGGCGATGCAAAGCCAAAGCCGACCATCCGAATTCCCATCCAAGTCACCCGCTACTTCGGCCGAAGCCACGACTTTACGTCCACCGTCCGCGCCCTCGATCAAGGCGAAACCAAGCTGCTCACCCTTACCGGGCCGGCGGGTACGGGGAAGACCCGCCTCGCGATCGAAGTGGGACGCGAACTCGGAGACAACCACGGCTGGAACGTTTGGTTTGTCGCCCTCGCGGATATCTCGAACGGGGCCAATCTGCTCGATGCCACGATCGCCGCGATGAAGATCGACTACCGGGGCGGGGAACCGTTGGACGTCCTCGCGGACCGGCTCGCCGAAGTCCGGAACCTTCTGATCCTCGACAATTTGGAGCACATCGTCGAGGAAGCCGCCCCGATTATTCAGCGACTACGCGAAGCGGCGCCGAACGCGGCGCTCCTCGTCACGTCGCGTCATTCTCTAAAACTTGACGGGGAGCAGGAGGTCGACCTCGGCACCCTGCCCGTGCCGACGCCGGATGAGACAACTGCCGTCGATTGGGCGCGACTTGCGGAAGTCCCGAGCGTTCAATTATTCGTCGATCGTTGCCGGGCCGCGTTGCCGGATTTCCAACTCACCGCAGGCAACGCCCGTGCGATCGGTGAAATCTGTCGCCGCTTGGATGGCCTGCCCCTTGCCCTAGAAATTGCGGCTGGGCTTGCGGGAGCATTCACCCCGAACCAGCTTCTCCAGAACCTGGAGAATCGCTTGGAGCTTCTGCGAAGTCGCCGCCGGGACCTCAGCCGCCGCCACCAGAGCCTTCGCGCTGCGATCGACTACAGCTATCACCTGATCTCCCCCGAGCTCCAGCGATTCTTCGTCGGCCTCTCCGTCTTTCGCGGTGGCTTTACCATCGAAGCCGCGGCCTACGTCTGCCTCGAATCGGCCAAATCCAGGCAGGGAGTCGACGAATGCCTCCGCATGATCCTCGACCTTCAGGAACGCTCCTTGCTCCAGGCCGACGAGGCGAAGGAAGACGCGGCGGCGCGCTTCCGCCTGCTTGAGTCGTACCGCGAGTTCGGCCTGGAACAACTCACGCTCGAAGAGTTGCGCGGACTACGGAAGCGGCACGCCGACTACTATCGGCAGAAGTCGCTCGACAAGGCGATCACGGCTGACGACCGCCAAAATCGAAATGCCGCTGCCCGTTTCCTCTTCGATATTCAAGATGTCTCCGCGTGCGTGGAACTGCTCAGCTCCTATGAGTTCTTCACCGTCATGGAGCGTGACGTCGTGCAAAGCCTGGCGCGCTCCCCCGCCTTTCCCACGTTTGCGATCCTTGACCGGGTGCGCCTCCTTCGCCTATCCGCGGACGCCCACGTGTATCGGTCCGAGTTCGAAGAGGCCCTCAACTGCTGCCGGCAAGCCTCCGAACTGGCCAAAGCGGAAGCATTGGAGAGCGAGCTCGCCCTGTGCAATCATAAGCTCTCCCTCGTTCTCGCGTACCTGAACCGGAGACGTGAATCAATCGATGTAAGCCGGCAGAATCTTCGGGATGGCCTGCGAAGGGGAGACCTTCTGTCGATCGAACTGGGTTACACGAACATCGGGGTCAACGAGTGGTCGCTCGGAAATTTCGAGGAAGCTCGAATCGCCTACGAAGGGGCTTACGCGACATCGCTGAAACGCCACAACGGGGTCGCCTACTGGGCGATTCTTTACAACCTCTCCCTGGTTTATATCGATTTGCGCCGCCTAGACGAGGGCTTGCAGCGTGCCAACGAAGGGCTGCGGCGCGCTCAGGCGGACGATGATGTCTTCGGGATATCCATGTGTCTGGCCATGGTCTCCCGCTATCATCTTTTCCGAGGCAATCTAACCGCCGCCATTGCCACGAGCCATGTCGCGCTGGTGAAGCGCCGGCAGTCTGGGTTCCTTTACTGGACCTTTCAGGCAATCCTTTCCCACGCCATCATCCTCATCGAGATGGGGCGCTTCCGCGAAGCACTCATCCTCTTTGGGGCTTGTCGAACGCAGGCAAATGTGAACGCGCGCGAATTCGACACCAACATCGCGCGCCTCAAGGAAGAGTTGGATCCCATCGAGTTCGAGCGCGCCTGGGCGGAAGGGCTCTCCATGAGCCTCGATCAGGCGTACCGCTTTGCCGCCACCTTTAGCTAAAAATCTGTTGACGGGCTGTTGACGCGGTCGCCGTAGCTTCCTTTACGACATTGGGGTCTTCATTAACTCTTCACGGAGCACCGTCATGGAATGTAATCAATTCATCTCGCGCCGCATCGGTCCTTACGCAGGTCGACGGGGCTTTACGCTTATCGAGCTTCTCGTCGTCATTGCGATCATCGCCATTCTCGCGGCGATCCTCTTCCCGGTTTTCGCCCAGGCCAAGGCCGCCGCGAAGAAGTCGGTTTGTCTTTCCAGCACCAAGCAGGTTGGCCTCGCGTCCATGATGTACGCGAACGACAACGACGATACGGCGGCCTTCAGCCTGAACCAAGTCGACCGCGGCGATCGGGTCGAGTTCTTCTCTTGGTTCACGTACATGTGGTACGACGAGAGCTACAACGGTCCCTACTACAACGTGACGGGTGGTCTGTTGTATCCCTACCAGAAGAACACGCAGATCCAAAGCTGCCCGGTTGGCGCCTCGTTGCTCACCTCCGTGCTGCCTTCGCAACTGCCTTCCGGTCTCGGCACGAACCAGAGCATCATGCCGGTTGAGATGACGGTGTGGGGTTTGCCCTTCTATCCCACGGTCAGCTATACGCAGGTGGAAGGTCCTGCGGAGACGGCGCTCGTCGCCGACTGCGCCTGGATTCAGGACAGCTTCGGTGGAAGTGCTTATCTCACGCCGCAGACTTATTTGTACGGGCCTGGGAACGAACAGCAGGCGCAGACCTGGGGCGTCCACGCGGGCCAGGCCAATGTGACGTGGGTGGATGGCCATGCCAAGTCGATGCACGTCACCCAACGTTCGCCGAATACCACCGGCGACCAGCAAGAGCGTGATGCGTACGTGAAGTACAACATCGGCGACCTCATCAATCCGAAGTATCCCTATGGGCAGCCCGGACAGGATTACTACTACAGCGTTACGAAGCCTCAGTAGGAACGACAAGCTTCGGAGTTCGCTCGTTGGCGGGCTCCGAGGCCTTCATATGAAATGAAATCGATCCTGATCCTGTTTGTTTCGGTGCTTTTCGCGGCAGGCTGCCACTCCGCCGCGGCTCCCGCTGCGCCAGCCAGCGTTAGTTCGGAGATCTCGGCCGCCGATTTCCGGTCGATGCCGCCGGATAAGCGGGTGGAGTACGTCCGAAGCCATCCGCAATTTGCGCACTCAATGGCGTTGCCGCACTAAAGGGCTTGGGTGGCGGGAATGTGTAGGAATCGAACCCACCCGACGCCTTTGCGGCGCCACATTGGTTTTGAAGACCAAGAGGCACACCAGCACCCATTCATTCCCGGGTCAGTTTGACATTTCTCGGCTCGGCTCCGGCGAACGAGGAAATGTCAAACTGACCCCGGGAATTGAATAGGTTTTTTGCCAAGCGGCTTAGGGGGCTGTCACATACGGCGTTGCCTTCGAGACGGCCCCTAAAAATGTTTTGTGATGTCGTCGGCGTTCGCTCCGCCGCCTGGGGCTGCGCCCCAGGCGGCGGAGGGTTTTAGGTTGCAATTTTTGCCCGACTTCGCTAAAGCTTCGTCGGGCAAAAATTGCGTGGGGGAATGCGCTGAACAATATTAGGCGTCGCTCGGCAGAGCTCGACTTATAAGACACTCCCGATATTTTATGAGTTTTTGGGCGCCGGAACGCCTAAAAACTCGTCTCGCGAGAAGCTATCCCAACGGCCCCGAGAAATTCTTTCGGACCTGCGTCAAGCCGTAACAATACGCCTCAAAGTCGTCGCTTAGCTGACGGAAGATCGGAGCCTCGCGGGCGTAGTCGCCGTGGTCGAAAGTGCTGACCAGATGGTAGCTATAGCGTCCCTGCCCGACCGGATCGATCAGAGCGTCCTTACCCGTGGGAGACTTTAGCGTCTTCAGAAACTCCGGGTAGATCCCCGACCAGAAGAGGAGGAAGTCGCCGATGTGGCGGTGGACCTCGCGTTCCCGGTTAAAGGAGTTGGCATTCAGCCGGATGTCCCCCTCGGCGAGCATTTCCGTGACGGAATTCACCCGGCGACCCTGGGCGTCGCGGATGCCGTAGAGGGTGTCCTGGTGCAGAAAACGCACCATCATTTGGGCGAGATAAGCCTCGACCTCAAGCGCCTGCACGCCGGTACCCGCGAGGGACTGGTGCAGAGCTTCGGCAAAATATTGCCGGATCGGATGTTGTTCGTTCGAATCTTGTTTCATTGCCGTAACCGACGAGCCTTGCCAGCGCGGCCTGTTCAACGGCCGGTCCATCACCTACATCGTTCTCCTCATCGCGAACGGAATGGACCGTCAGACCGAAACCTGGTAACGTTCCGGACGAACAGATTTCTCGAACGGTTCATCAGACCCAGTAGTTGGCCCAGAACATCGCAAAGCCGGGCCCATGTAAATAAAAGGTCGTAACGAATAACGGAGTCCGGCACGTCATGAATGGTATGCGTTGTCCCCGCTGCGGTCAAACGGTAAATGCCGCCGCTGCGCAGTGTCCCCACTGCGGGCAACCGTTGCGTGCGGCCGCCCCTGCCACGACGACGGCAGCCAATGCGATGCTCGCCACGAGCGCGCTGCAGCAAGCCTACGACCAGCAAAAGAGGCGCAATCTGGTGATCGGCATCACGTCCGCGGTTATTGCCTTGTTACTTGTGATCTTCCTGGGGGCGCGCGCCTCCGGTGGACTAGAAGCGGGCGCCATCGGGCCCGACGGAAAGCCGCTCGTCGCGAAGGGTACTTTGCCCGGCCAAGGTCTGGCCGTCAAGGGGAATACAGGGGCTACGCCGCTAAAGCAGTTGGCGGACATTCCGAAGCCGCTGACCATGCCGGAAGACGTCTTCAACTGGCTTCGCCACTTGGAGAAGTGCGAGAACATGAAGGTTCAGATTGCGGGGGACCAGGCCGCAGAGGTCTCGGTGCTGATGACCAAGATGTCTGTGCTTGGAGCCGGCATCGGCTTGATGGACCCTTACGATCAATCGAACGAAACCGAAAAGGATCAAGATCCTGGCACCTATACCAAGGGCAAGATCGAGGATCTTCGCCCCCGTTGGCAAGAACTTCAAGTCTTCTTCCGATCCGTGCCCCCACCGGCAGAGTGCCAACCGATCGCGGACGATTTCGATCGTTCGCTCTCGGAAATCCCCGGCATGATGGGCGACATCGGCACCATCCTCACCGGAGCGATGACCGACCCCCAGGCGGCTTTGGCCGGGGCCAAGAAGCTTCAGAACTCAAGCTACGGAGATATCGACCGGTACTTCGCCCGCTGCGACCAGAAGGTCTCGGCGATTTGCCAAAAGTACACCGTGGTGAAGTGGTTCAGCATCAAGGGCGACGTGCTCTCGGGCGGCATGATGGGTTCTTTCGGAAGCATGCTGCCATCCGGCGGAGTGTCGGGCGGTACTTTGCCGAGTCCGAACATCCCGAACGGCGGCGGCTAGGTTCAAAACTGTCTGTAGTGTAAAAAGCACTACACGATCCCCCCGCAATTACCGCGATAATTCGCAATTGCGAGAGTGGGTTATTAAATAGGCTAATGTTCGAATAGTGTGAAAAGTCCGTAAAAATCACCCTAAACAGAGCTGAAAGCACTAATAATCGGAGCGATGTATATTGCAGCGCTCCTTGCGCTCACGCAAGGGATCACGCCGACGTTGAAGTCACCGGCAAGCGTCCCTAGTTATCTATCGCCATCTTCAGAGCTGAAGTTCACGGAAAACAGGGGCCAGTGGGATGCCAAAGCCGCCTTCTGCGCTCGAACCAAGGACGTCGATCTTTGGGTGACCAAGACTGGCCTCGCCTATGACTGGCACGGGCCGACCGTCGAGACCAAGGACGGCAAGCAATCGACTTCTTGTGCCATCGGCGTCGAGTTCGTCGGTGCAAGCGGACTCGGCGTCCCCGAAGGCTTACGTGCTACGAAGGGCCTCAGCAACTACTACCTCGGCAACGTCAAAGCCGCCGGCGTCCGCTCTTTCAGCGCCGCCAAGATCCACGACTTGTACCCCGGCATCGACCTCGTCAGCTACTTCGACGAGCAAGAGCATCGCCCGCGATACGACCTCATCGTCCATCCCGGCGCCGACCCGAGCCAAATTCGCATGCGCTACCAAGGCGCGAAGAACCTGACCGTCAAGGACGGCGCCCTCCAGTACGATTTGCCCTTCAGCCACGTTTCGGAGAGTCGGCAGATGGCGTACCAAGCCGGTGACGGCAAAGCGGACTACCACTTCATGCCCCAGTCGGTCCTGCAGAAGGACGGAACCGTCGGCTTCAACGTGGACGGCTACCGCAAAGACCGCACGCTCGTCATCGACCCGCTCATCTACTCCACCTATTTGGGCGGAAATGGCTCGGATACGATCAACGCGATGAAGCGCGACGCGAGTGGCAACATATTCGTGACCGGCGCGACGACCTCCACAAACTTTCCGACCGCGTTCCTGGGGAATTTCGTCAACAATGGCGGTTCGGACGCTTTCCTTACCGAATTCAATCCGGCGGGCGGCTTCGTATTCTCCACCTACTTTGGCGGCACCGGAAATGACGCCGCAACCAAACTGGCCCTGAATAGCAGCGGTAAGCCCTATATCGCGGGAACCACAAACTCGCCAACCTTACCGGGAACGGGCGAGGGCGACCCAACCGGCGCCATTTTCGGATTCGTGGCGTCATTTTCCACGAATGGCTCACTGAACGGTTCGCAGTTCCTTTCCGCGGATCCATTCAGCAACACGACTCCAGGTGGTTTAGCGATCACCCCGCTTGGGCTCGTCGACGTCGTTTCGTACTCGAACAATCAGTTGCTGGCAGATCAGTTCTCCTCCGATCTCTCGGCGATTGCGCACAACCTGTTCAGTGGAACCGTGTGGACCCACATCAACGGTGCGGCGGTCGATAACACGGGCGCATTGTTCGTTGCCGGCAGCAGTGTCTCCTCCAACATTGCCTCCGGCTTTCAGCCGACCAATGGCAACGCCGCCCTGGATAATCCGAACACGGATAACGTGTTTATCCAAAAGCTATCGTCGAGCCTGCTGACGGTGACGAACTCCACCTACCTAGGCGGCCCTGGCACGAGCGACTCGGTCGATATCCTGGTCGATTCGTTCCAAAATCCGGTCGTTCTCGGCGAGGTGCAGAACTCGAACCCGACGCTTGGCGGATCGTCTATTCCGGCGACCTTCCCGACCACTCCGGGCGCGTACCTGAGCGGCAATTCCTACACTCAAAACTTCTTCGTCAGTAAGTTGTCGAGCGACCTGGGTTCCTTAAGCGCTTCGACGCTCTTCGGCGGCGCTCAAACCGTCACCCCGCTGGCGCTCGGGCTCGACGCGAGCAACAACCCGTTGGTCGCGATCGCGCAGTTCGGCGGCTTCCCGACTACGTGGGACTACTTCTCGGGTCGCGCCACCGGCGGCGGCATCGTGAAGCTCTCGTCCGACCTCACGACCGAGTTGTACGGCAGCTACTTCGGCAACAGCAACGGCACCCAGATCAACGCGATCGCCGCCGACTCAAGCAACAACATCTATTTGGCGGGCCGAACCAACGACGCGGCCTTTGCGACGCAGAACCCGCATCAAGCAACCCTCGCGGGCGCGCAGAATGGCTTCCTGTCGGTGATCAATCCGGTCGTCACGCCGGGTCTATCGCGCATCGCTTCCGACCGTGGTACGACCCCCGCCCTCGCCGGCGGCGTCGGCAAGACCGTCACCATCAGCGTGTACTTCGCCGAGCCGATCGGCACGCAGGTCAGCCTGACCTCGTCGGACCCTGCCGTCCACGTGAACGGTGGCCCTTCGAGCACCTATACGGTCGTTGGCTCCGAGCACGTCGAAGCCTTCACGATCACCGCCGACGATGTCGCGACGGCGACCACCTCCACGCTGACTGCGTCGGACGGCACGAACACGCTCACGATTCCCGTGATCGCTCAGCCGTTCATTCGACTCCTTGTAACGAAGCCGGTGACCGTCGTCTCCGGAGGCAGCCTCACCGCGTACGTCTATCCGTACGAAGCCCCGGCAACTCCTCAGACGGTATCGATCACGACCTCTCCTTCCGTCACCTCGCCCATTACGTCCACGATCACATTTGGCACCGCCCTTCAGGTGAACGTTCCGTTCGGATCGGTCGATAACACGACGCCCGTAACTCTTACTGCGTCCCATGTCGGCGGCGCGAGTTCGGCCTCGGTGGCGTTCACCCTCCAACCGGTATCCGTCTCCGCTCTGACCCTCGACACGAACTCGATGGGCGTTGCGGGCTTCAACAGCGCGCACCTCACCCTGAACGCTCCGGCGCCTCAGGATGAGACGTACACCATCGTCAGCAACAACCCGATTATCACCCCCAATGTGTCGATCTTTATCGCTCAGGGCAGCAACTTTGGTTCCCAGAGCTTTAATGGGGTTGACTACTTCGGGTCGACGGCTTCGCAGTCGGCGACGTATTCGGTAACGATCGGCGGCGTGAAGAAGACGGCGGTGGTGACGGTTCAGTCGGACCAGGTCACGGGCTTCTTTGATTCAGAGAGTCCGCTCATCGACGGGGACAGCGAGACCTTCCAGGTGAACACCGCTTGGCTAACCTCGTCGGCTCCGACCTTCCAGGTAACGAGCTCCGCGCCGAACATCATCCCGAGCTTCACCATTCAGCCAGGTAGCAACGTGTCCTTCACGCCTGCCTATCAGGGCCTCACGGCGAACAAGGTGATTCAGTTCACGATGCGCTGGGTCGGCCCCGGCGGCGCCCTGTACGGTCCGACGTCGGTGCTGTCCGTGACGATGGTTCCGAAGATCAAGTCGATCACCATGACTCCGACCACCGTTCAGGGTGGCAGCACCACCCCGATCGTCGGAGACATCGAGACGAACGCGTTCTTCTTCGATCAGCCGATTACCGTGACGAGCAGCAGCCCGCTCGCCTACTTCGATGGCACCCCGGGCAACCAATCGACGACCGTAACTGGCTTCTACAGCGGCCAGTTCACCGTCAACACCCAGCCGGTGACGAAGACCACCAAGGTCACGATCACGGTCGTGAATCCGCTGGGGACGCCTTCGAAGACGTTTACGTTGACGATTACACCGTAGCTTGTTCTTGTTAATTCCCTCCGGCGAGGCCGGAGGGAATTAACAAGAACAAGGGGACTATTTGAGGATTTTGGGTCGCCTGCGGCGCCCAAAACCTCGCGTGGGGAATGCTCGTGGATTCAGGCTCAACCGTGCCGATCGAGGCGCACTCCGGAATACCCCGAAGGGGTTACGTACATCAGCGAAGGGTTGCGGCATCCGTAGCGTCAGCGAAGGTTGACGCTACCCTGGTATGCAGAAGCGATATAGGCATTTTAACCTCAGATACCGGCCCTTTAGGGCCAAGCCGAACCACGCAGGGATGTCTTGGCGTTGGATAAACTCTCAACACCGGCATGACTGAACCCATGACCAAGGAGAGGTTCGAAACTCTCATCGCCGCCGCCGATGCCGCGCTCGCCGAGGCGACCCAAAAATTCCCCCTACAGACGCCCCCGAAGGTCATCTGGAAGGGATACCGGGTCACCGCCGGGATGGCCTACTACAAGATCGGCACCATCGGGCTGTCCTATCGGGTCCTTACCACTCCGGAAGCGGTCAGAGAGACCCTCCTCCACGAATACGCCCATCTCCTCGCCTTCCAACGACACGGGCAAAAGGCCGCGAACCATGGCCCGTTTTGGCAGAAGGCGATGGTTGACCTTGGCCTCAAGCCGGTCGTGCGGCACAAGTACGAAGTCGAGCGAAATGTCTCCCGCCAGAGGGTCACTTATGAGTGCGTCCGGTGCAAAAAGACCTTTCTCCGGAACCGGCGGCTGCCCGTTAAGCGCAAATACGTCCACGTGAATTGCGGAGGCGAGCTCAAGCTTAAGAAAATCGAGATCGCAGTACCGGCTTCTTAAGCGTCTTTAAAGGTGAGGGCGGGTAACTGGGGGTTAGACCGCCGCGTAGAGTAGACAACGACGCCAAGACGTAATTTTTGGACCTCAAATCTCATGTGGATTGCAACTGCCGAACATAGCCGGAACATCGACCGCCGAGCGGGCGAGGAGTTCGGCATTCCGGCAAAGGTGCTGATGGAGCGGGCCGGCCTCGCCGTTTTCGACGCCGTCCGCCAACACCTTCCCCACGGAGGCAAGATCGCCGTCTTCTGCGGCAAAGGGAATAACGGCGGCGACGGATTCGTGGTTGCACGGCTCGCGAAGGAATCCGGTTTTTGCGTCTACTGCCTCGTCGCGGCGGAGGAAGAAACACTGAGTGTGGATGCGGCCGAGCAGATGCGCGTTGCGCGCATGCAGGGTGTCGATCCGATTTACGTGACCGACCATCGGTGGGCGCACAAGCTCGATTGCCTTTCCGCCTTCGACCTGATCGTGGACGCCCTCTTAGGTACTGGCGCGAAGTGCGAGGTCAAAGGCGCGATCAAAGAGGCAATCCAGGCCATCAACCGTAGCGGCGTCCCCGCGATCGCGGTCGACGTTCCGAGCGGCATCGCCTGCGACACCGGGGAAGAGCTCGGCGAATCGGTTTGGGCATTAAGAACCGTCACCTTCGGATTGCCTAAGCCGTTCCTGTTCGAGGGAATCGGCCTCGAGCATTCCGGGTTCTGGACCGTCTCCGAGATCGGCTACCCCAACGTTCTTCTGCGCGAGCCCACCTTCGCCCGCGTCCTCGACCCGAACTGGGTCGCGAACCTCCTTCCGGAACGGTTAAGAGCCAGTCATAAGGGTGAGAACGGCAGCGTGCTCATCGTCGCCGGCAGCCGTGGGCTGCGCGGAGCCGCTTCCTTGGCCGCCCATGCCGCGGTCCGTAGTGGGGCGGGCCTGGTCACCGTGGCCAGCACCGCCGATGTCTGCAATGCCGTCGCCTCCAACGTCCCCGAAGCCCTCCTGATGCCGCTCCCCGAGGAGAACGGCACGATCAGCGCGGACGCCGCGAAGTTCCTGCTTGAGAACTCCAGCAGGTATCACTCCGCCGTCTTCGGTCCGGGCCTGACCCAGGAGCCGGCGATCCTCGACTTTCTCGACCAGGTCTGGCAGAAGTGGACGAAGCCGTGCGTTATCGACGCCGATGCGCTGAACGCGCTTAGTCACGGGATCCGTATGCCGGAAGCCGAGTGCGTGCTCACGCCGCATCCGGGCGAAATGAGCCGCCTGCTCCACACCAGCACGGCGGAGATCCAGTCCGACCGGTTCCGGTCGGTCCGCCACGTGGTGGAGCGCTATAACAGTTGCGTGCTCCTCAAAGGGCCCTACTCGCTGGTGGGCGAACCCGGTCAACCGATTCTCATCAACGAGACCGGTAACCCTGGCATGGCCTCGGGCGGAATGGGGGACGTGCTGAGTGGGATCATCGCCACTTTGCTCGGGCAAGACCTGCCCGCCTACTACGCGGCAAGTTGCGGAATGTACTGGCACGGAGCCGCCGCCGACCATTGCGCGGACGAAATTGGACCGGTTGGGTACTCCGCTAGTCAAGTTGCCGATGCTTTACCGAAAGCTCGCTGTAGAATCATTTCGTCGTGCGATCAAAAGCCCTGCTCTGCTTCCTAACTGCTGCCGTCCTTTTTACATTGTCGGCAGGTCAACAAGCGCCGTCGCCGACGGGTACTTCCGGCACCCCGCCTTCTAGCGCCCCCGCCCCCGCGATCGAGCAAGTTACGCTCGCCTTTCCGGATGACGGTAAGCGGGAAGTGTGGATCGATGCCGCGCCCACTACCGGCCCTAAGGCCGATAGTCTGCACGCCACGAAATCCACCGTCGATGTACCCACGGTAGGGAAGCCGGCAAGCGCTCTGGTTTACGTAATCGACTCCACAACCGGCAATATGGCCTCCGCCCCTCTGGCGACGGTTAAGCTGCAGAACCCCTATAAGTTCGAATCCACTGACTTCAATACGGTTGGCGAGGTGACCATCAAGCTGGTTCACTCGGACAAGCCGGTGGCTGCGGCGAACGTGGTTTTCGATGAGAAGCGGAAGTCGCAGAGTCAGTTGCTCGATCCCGGTAACAACGGCGAGCTCCACTTCTACAACGTGGCTCCCGGCGACATCCAGGTCACGGCGACGTACAAGTCCAAGGACGGAGCTGCCCAGCATGTCAGCCAGGTCTTGAAGGCTCCGCTCGAGCGTACGGCGCCGATCCCGACGCTTACGATCTCGGTTCCCGAAGACGTTGCCACCAACGAACCGGTGGCGGCAACAACGGCGACTACGACGACCGGCGCGGCGGCTCCCACGACGGCTCCCGCGCCCACGAAACCCAAGGACGAGACGCCGAGCGGAGCCGGAACCGCCATCGGTTACCTCATCGGCTTGATTGTCGCCGGCGGAGTGGCGTACGGGGCTTACTCGTACTACAAGAAGAATCCGGACGCCGTTCAGAACAAGCTGGAGCAGCTCGGGGTCGATATTCCCAAGCCGGGCGATGCCGCCATGCAAGCGGCCGCAGACCCCATGCCGATGCCAAAAGCCCCACAGCCGATCCAGAAAATCATCTTAGATAACTCGGCGCCCGATCCAATTACCCCCGTCGGCGCGTCTAGCGTGATGTCAACCGGCGAGCCTACGCTTGTCTCGGAAACCGGCGACGCGATGAAGCTTCCCCAAGGCGAAACCATCGTGGGTCGCGAGGTTGGGCTTGGGCTTAGTCTGGTCGGCGAAACCACGGTATCGCGGCGTCATGCCCAGCTACTGCGGTCTGGTAATGAGGTGACCTTGACCGATCTCGGTAGCACAAACGGAACATTTGTAAACGGCATTTCTCTGAAGGCGACGACAACGTTACGCCCAGGGGATACGGTGCAGTTCGGCGATTTACGCTTCCGGTACGAGGGCTAGTCTTATGGGGCGCGTCCTTTTCAAGGCACTGGTAGGAGGTCTAGCCGGACTCTTTGTTTGGCTTATCCTCGAGCCAAGCGCGCCTGGGTTGCATGACCCCGCTTGGGTGGGTTGGTCGGCAAAGTTCATCCTGCTTCTCGGCGCTATAGTTGGTTGCGCCGTTGCCGGTTTGGACGGATTCTATCGTGGCGGAAAGCAACATACGCTGCTCGGCGGCGTTTTGGGTGCGTTGTTCGGTGCGATTGGCGCTTCGCTCGGAAGCAGCCTTGGTTTTCGCCTCGCCGATGCGCTCTTGCATGCGAACGAGGTCCTCGATTCAGGTCATATATCGATTCAGGTCATCTTGAGCCGAACGATGGGCTTTGCGCCCATGGGTGCGTTTTTGGGTGCGGCGATCGGCGCCGCCGCTCGGAATCCCAAAAAGATTCTTCAGGGTCTGATCGGCGGCGCGCTAGCGGGAGCATTCTCCGGCATCGTGTTCGACCCGCTTGGGCAGGCGCTTGCCCCCGCATTGTTAGCCGCAAAGGGTGTATCGTCGGGGGAAGTCGGGGTCGCGGGCCGAGCCGTCTTGGCCCTCTCGCTTGGCGCGGGAATCGGCCTCTTCATTGGCCTCGTCGAGCGGCTGAGCCGCAGCGCTTGGCTCCGGCTTTCGCTGGGTCGAAATGAGGGTCGGGAATGGTCCATCGACTCCGCGCAGACGTTCATCGGCCGGAGCGAAGGCGTGCAGGTACCGCTCTTCGGCGATCCAAACGTCGCTCCCATTCACGCTTCGATCCAGCGCCAGGGTCCGAACTACATCATCATCGACAACAACTCGCCCGCCGGCACGATCGTGAACGGCCAGCGAATTCAGCAGGCGATTCTCACCCACGGCGCCAACATCCAGATCGGCGGCGCAACCCTCGTCTTCCTTATGAAGAACATGGCCGCGCCGGTCCAAGGTCCGGAGCTGTACGGCGCGCGTGGTTACCCAGTGGGTGGATATCAGCCGGCGCCTGGCCCTCAGGCCCCAATGCCCGGTCCTATGCCAGGGCAGCCGACGCAGATGTACCCTCAGCAGCCAATGCCGGGCCAACCGACTCAGATGTATCCGCCGCAGCCGATGCCCCAGCAGCCCATGCCTCAGCAAGCGCCAATGGGGCTTTATAACAGTCAGCCGGGCGCGCCGATGCCGGCGCCTGCACCGATGGGCGGCCAGCCAACCGTAGCTTACGGGGCCGGGATGATGGGTGGATTCAGCCTCCTTGCGATCGACGGTCCGATGGCCGGTCAACGCTTCCCGGTGGGAGGCGTGGTGGAGATGGGCCGCGAAGGCGCCGGAATCCGCATGGCCCAAGACAGCAACGCCTCCCGCCGCCACGCCGCAGTTGCTCCTGGCATGGGCGGACTCGCCGTCACCGACCTGGGCAGCACAAATGGAACTTTTGTGAATGGCCAACGCGTCTCCCAAGCAAGTGCCGGACCCGGCGACCTCATTAAAGTTGGCTCCACGACGTTTCGCGTCGAAGCCGGCTAAACGTAGATAGATTTAGTTAAAGCCACAACGCCATGGACCGCACTACTCGAATCGATCCGAACAAGACTCAGCTCACGGGCGCCCCGATGCTGAACGACCCGAACAAGACTCAGATGATGGGCCGCGGCCCGTCGATGACCGGCGCCTTCGACCCGCTGAAGACGACCGCGATGAGCGCCATGCCCTCCGGTCCGACGGTAAGCGTAGAGTTGGTCCCCGGCCGCGAGGCCACCATGGCGAACGGCCCCGCCCGCGAGCAGTTCCTGGTCGAGTTCACTGCGGGCGGTGGCGGTCCCGCTCTTCCTGGCGCCGGATTCGGCACCGGCCAACGCACCCCGCTAAATCTCTGCCTCGTCATTGACCGCTCCGGTTCGATGGAGGGCGCGCCCCTCGACTACGCGAAGCAGGCGTGCAGCTACGTCGTTGACATGCTTGGCCCGAACGACATCCTGAGCATCGTCACCTTCGAGGAGACCGTCGACGTCCTAATGCCCCCGCAGCGCGTGACCAACAAGGGCCCGATCAAGGAAGGCATTCAACGGCTAATGCCGGGCAACACCACGAACCTGTACGACGGCCTCGCCCTCGGCATGCAGCAAGTCGCCTCCGCCAACGATCCCGGCCGCGCGACACGCCTGGTCGTCCTCACGGACGGCGACCCCACCGCCGGAATCAAAGACTTCAGCGCCCTCGTCGCCCACGCCGGCGAGATCAAATCCCGCGGCATCACGTGTACGTTCTTAGGCTTCGGCCCCGACTACAACGAAGAGCTCCTCGCCAGCATGGCCAAGCGCGCCGGCGGAAACTACTACTTCATCCCTCAACCCCAAATGATCCCCGAGGTCTTCCGAGTGGAGTTGGACAAGATGATGACCGCCGCCGCCCGGAACATCCGCCTGTCCGTAAAAACCGCCCGCTGGGTAACCATGCGCTCCCCCGCCCCCGGCCCGAACGGGGAAGTGGAGCTGCAGTTGGCGGACATCGAACGAGGCGCCGGCATCACCCAAGTCTTCGACTTCGAATTCACGAATCACCCGTTAGGCTGGTACCGAGTCGCCGCCGGCAAACTAACCTACGACGACCTATCGTCCGGTAGAACCGAATCCGTTGACCTGGATTTCATCATGGAATTCACCGGCGACCAAGCCCGCTACTCCTTGCCCGTGAATCCTCGCGTGCAGAGCGCAGCGCAGGTGGCGATCGCTTCACGCGCCGTCGAGAAGACGATCATGGGCCTGAAGACCGGCATGATCACGGCCTACGGCGCGGTCCAGGAGCTCCAGAAGACGCAGATGCTTCTTCTGAATGAGGGTCGAACCGCAGAGGCCCAAGAAGTAACCATGGCCCTCCGAGCGTTGCAGACGGGCGACTCCGGCCAAGCGGAAAAAACCCTAATGGGCACCATGGTCCACCTGGATCAGGGGAAAACGAACTCGTGAAACGCCCGCGAAGGCCCGATGCATACGCTTAGTTTTTATCTTGGTTGCTTGCGGAGTAGTTCAATGTTTGAAGAAAACGTATAGTGTCTGCCAGCATAGAAAGGGGACTAACTCTCTACTGGGCAGGATGTTTTGTCGTTTCGCTTGATAGTCTTTTGGTGACGAGTCAGGCGCCTTGTCAGAATTTACATTTTTTTCTTCGGTTTTTCTTAATTTACTTCGTGATATTCAGGCGATCGTTCTGCAGGCCGGTCTTCAAACAAAGTTGCTCTTTTTAGTCGCGCAGTCTGTTAGGGGCAAGCTTGTTCCTTTGTGCATGTTTCCGTCCTGTTGCTGTAAGGCAGATCGCTATAGCACGTCCTGCTTCTTGCCTTAACGCAAACTGCTACCATGCATTTTACGGATACACGGTAAACAAGATTCAAAAAGCGTGACTAAGAGGCTCTACGAATAGGATGTCTGCTTGGGGCTTTGAGGCTCATTAACAAAGGTTAAATCATCCGTAAAATGAGAGGCGCGTCCTTGCTTCCTAACGCGTCCTTTCTTGGACTGGCTGAATCTGAATTGACAATCCAAAACCAAACGCGTAAGAATAGAAAACCGTTCATCACCTTCATAGCCGGCCTTAAGTAAAGTTTCTAGTGAATCCGTCTCGCTTGCTACTTTAAGGAACGATGAAAAGCAATCCGGCAATGGACGAGAGTCCATTAGCATGATTCCCATTAGGACTAATTCATTTGCTTGTTTGTCCAAATAGGATCCCATCCAGGAGACTGAGTCACTTAAGCGAACATCTTGTCTCGCTTCTAGGTTGAAGTGTTCGTGCACCAGCCATCGTAACGCGAATTCGAGCGTACTTGTGCCACCCTTTGCTTCGGCCCAGGTTATGTTCGGGATTAGATCATTAACGGCAGTCGTTAGTTGAGTCTTGCTTCCGGGGATAGGTTCCCTTCTGAGCAGCAGAGAGCCATCGTAATCCGCCGCATGTAAGACAAGTCTGCATTGGCCGATCGCGTAATCTTTAAGCTTGGGATGATGTCTCGACACCTTCGACACACCTCCTTTTTGGAGCGCTAGATACTTGCTTAAGTAGACTGGCATATGGCCAAATGAGCATTCTATAAGCGGCCCTCCTGCTTCGGCTTTCGCCGCAACGCGTTTAACAATTATCGAAACCGGCGTATCAGCTGAGACTTCTGAAAGCACAATTACATCCTGTTCGAATCCCTTTGCTAGAGGGCAATTCTTTACTTCTTCGATTGCTGTGTTCCAGTAATTAATCGTATCAGCCGGATCCCGATAACAAGATAAGAGGCAGCCGTCACCGGCCGAATCAAGATCTAGAATTACGGGCACGAAATCCTTAACGAACGCCGGAGACTTACTTTTATTCATGCCCCTAGCATAAAGTTCCAGGCATCGTAGCTGCCGGTCTCGTTCGGCAAGCACCAGGTTGGATGAGATATCGCTTTTGGTTCGTATGTTGATTAATTTGAACGAAATGGCGACGTACAGAGCCAAGAAGCCCACGAGCGCCAACGACAGCAAGGCGATATTTTCGTTAATAAATTTAACCAGCGGTTGCATGTTTCGCCGCCTCCGGTTTGAAGAATTCGCTCGGATCGGAAAAATATGCGGCCACAAGTGCAGTGATGCCGCAAGAAATCATGAGGATTTCGTTAATGCGGAACGATGCAAGTTTTAGTGCGATTTCATTTTGCGCTGCTTGCGAGCCTGGTAATCTCGAAACATTGGCGTGTTGCAGCAAGGAGCCACATCTGACGGAAGCTATAACAACGAAACAAACGAGCACAGTTGCTACAACTATTGATCCGCTCAAGGCCTTTTTGGAACGCATGCCGATGGCAATTTCACCGAGGGCCGCAATGATAAGAGTTAGCACGACAACCAAGCACTCTGCTCGTCCAATAAACTCCACCAGCATTTCTTGAGGACTGAGAAGTGTTGCTAAGCTCGTTACGAGAGAAGGTACCAGGAAAGTGAGCGGTACAATGATGAGCCACCACTCCAAGCGGATAGGCACGCAGGCTCTTTTTTTATCGATGGCCTTCTGTAGTAGATCGCGGACACTCTTCATGCTCGAGCAATCACCATACCACTCATGCCATGCAAGTGTACTGTGAGAACGAGAGTATTGCAAGGATTGAGAGCAATTTTCCACTTTAGAGTCCTAGAATGGCCTGTGTTGGAAGCTGTTGAACCGAGATGTTTTTGGGAGGCCTTGTTCCTGATTGTATTGAGGTCCAACTCGTTCCTATTATTTTGAAATGCCCTTCAAGACCGCGGGACTTTAGGGTGAAGACCTATCAAAGGGAGCCAACATAGGTTTCAGTTCAAAATTAGGACTTACAGGAACGAATGAAGGATTCTCGCCCTGCTTCGTCTTTTAATGTGTCCTTGACCATTCGCGAAGGGACGGTCCAATACTTGTTCCAAGATAGGTTTTAGGGTTCTCCTGTGCACTTCGACGAGAAACTTGCATCCCAGATGAGCGGGCCTGTTTGACAATTTTGTGGTTTCGGACACCTTGTCTACGGAATTCGGCGAAGAAACATTGGCGATCAGTAAGTCGATATAGCTATGGGGTTCGCGGCCACCACCGCATCCTGCACGAGGGCCTACTCCGACCGCCCCAGGCGCAGGCGGCCAAGCCGGACAGTCTCCACACCTTTCGCTGTCAAGGTCCACCCACTCAAAACACCCCCCGAAACCAACCAACCTGCCGCAAAATAAACCCAGCGATGCAAAGGTATCGAAAGTGGTTCGACGGTCCCCTGGTACAGAAACACAGCGACAACGACTCGCTGACCTGGCAGCGTGCCTGGACCCCGAGCATCGAGGGTGTCGGCCTCATCCTCGCCGTACTCACCCCCCTGCTAACCCTCCTAATCCTCGAACTCCCAACCACACTCTGGGTCCGATTCGCCGACGTAATATTCGCCGTAGGCGCCGTCGCCGCCCTCACATTCCGAGAAAAGCTAACCATCGATCCCGCAAGCAGGACCTTCCATTGGCGGCGATCCATCCTCTTCCTCACCCAACAGGAGTGCCGCGGCCACCTGGACGCGAGCAGTTGCCTCCTCATTGAGGAATCGACCCAAATCCGAGAAGACAGCTACGGCCGGCGGCGTCGCGAGTATCAAACACTGAGCTTCCACGTCCCGAAATCGAACCTGCTTCTCCCCATCCTCCGCACCGAAGACCGGGGCATCATGGATCACGCTCGCATGCTTCAGGATCGCCTCGGAGTACCCGTCAGCGTGGGATGCCACTCGTTCTCCAAAGAGAGCGACTACCCGCTCCTCCCCTATCGTCAACCCCGGGGAGTAATCGAAGCCTCCGAGACGAGCCTGCGCATGACTCCTGCGCCGCGTCGCAACCTCGCCGGCAAGATTGCGGTCGCGACAACGGCGTTACTGATCGCAGGAGTCGGCCCGGAAACCCTTAAACCACCATTCGTTTTCCTTTTCATTTTCCTGTGCGTCTTCGCCATCGGGGCCTTCTTGCCCGCGTTGATCGATCTCGTTCTCGGCGTTCCCGACCTCCTGATCGAACTCCGGGACGGTTCGATTTACCTGAGCACCAAGACCGCGAACGGTCATCGAAAGCGCGTTAACGAGATTCACTTCGCCGAGGTTCGCAAACTCCTCTTTGAGCCCGGAAACGCCGTCGCAGCGAACGCCTTGGCCCTCCTGCCGGCGGCGGGATTCGGGATCAGGAAGATCTTGGTCGGATACGACGAAGAGACCATCCGGTGGGTTGCGAACTGGCTGGAGAGCCGTCAAACTGTCTCGCGTAGCGAAAGACGAACGCCCGCATCACAAGTACGCGGGAGGTCGAGAAACGTCCGCATCGCTTTCGTTTGCCTGACCTTGGTGCTCATCCTATTCCCACTCGCGGCACATCTGCTGCAATTCTTGGTTCACCGGTCCGTGCCGATTTCTCTGCCAGAAACGACCGCCCAAGCCATGCCGCCTCGGCCAGCGGAAGGCGCCAGAGAGCTACTAAAGCATTCGGCCCAAGTCGCCATCGCGGACGCCAAGCAGAGCCCCACATTCGACCATTGGATGCGTGCCGGCGAACTCGCCGCCCAAGCCCAAATGACCGCAGAACCGTACTTCCAGTACGCCTCGTACGCCGCCCAAACGCCCAATGAGAAGGCGACGGCGAAGGCCTTCCTCACCGCCTCCCGGCGCTAGGGAACCTGAACCGTCGCGGTCACATCCTGCACCGAACCCTCGTATTCCAGCTTCCCGTTCACCCAAAGCTTGACGTTGCCCTTCAGCCCAAGCCCGCCCGCGCCCGTGGCAACCCGAAGCTCCTTGGCGTTCGCCACGGTGATGTGGACCTCCTGATCCTTCACTTCACACGTGAAGACCGGCCAAGGCGACTGGATCAACTGCGTGTCCCGAGGAACCACCACCGACACCCCCCAAACCCCCAAATGCCGCGGATCATCGACCGTAAACGTAAAGCGATCCGGCCGATGCCGCACATGCTTGACCATCCAGGCCGCCTGCGCTCGCAAGCCCTCGTCAGTCAATGGGTAGTGACCGACACCAGGCAAGACAGACAACTCGGTCTCCGCTCCGGCCTTGCGTAACAACTCGTAGGCTTCCTTCATCTCCGGCATCCGCTGAGGGAGATCCTTTTCTCCGACCAGGAAGTAAGTCGGCACGTTCAGCATGTTCGGGATGAGGCCCCACTCCGGCCGCCCATATCGCATGCTCCCAGACTGCGGACCAGCCGCCGCCCACAAATCCGGCGTGTGCTGCAGGATTGCCCATAGGCCGTCGGCGCCCGAGGAGTGGCCGGTGATGTACCAGCGGTCGGGGTCGGTTTTGGCGAAGGTGTGGAGGAGGTGCAGGGCCTCGAAGAGGTCTCGCTCGGCGTCGTTGCGCCACCCTCGGTTGCCGCGCCCCCACGGAGTCAAATGGATCATGCCCGCCATCGGGTCGGGCGGGGCGTCGGCCTTCGGAGGAGTCTGGGGGCCGAAACCGAAGCTGGGATATGCGAGCGGATTCTCCGGTCCCGACCCGTGCAGAGCGATCGATAACGGATAAGCGCGCGAGGGATCCCACCCGGCCGGAAGGTCGACCATCATGTATTGGAGCGAGCCGTCGATATCCGAGGGCCGCGCCAGGATCAGCGGCCGCTTGCCCCGTTTGAGGCAGTTATCCGGATCTCCACAATCCCTATCCAACCCATCGCTGATTGTCCCCACGAACTGAACGAAGTCCTTAGAAGGGTCCGGCGCATCTGTCCGAGCCGGCCGCGTGCGGGGCGCTCCGAGGTCCAGCTTTGCGAATTCCGTGGTCGCAAGGGCCCGCAGCGAGCGGAGGTGCCAGGCGAAGAGCATTGGCGGATTCTTTGCGAGCAGAGCTTCGACCTGCGCGTTCAGGCGTTTCAGGCAGCTCTCCGGCGTCCCTTGCGCCATCGTCATCGCGGTGAGTCCGAGCAAAAGGGGGAGAGCAAGAAAGCAACTCTGCTTCATGATGGTTAGCCTACCTTTGGGGGCAAGGCCGAGGAGGCGCATGTCGCGCGCGAAGCGTTGAGACGGTTTGTCGATTCCCGACGCAGGCTTGGCGGCATGCCCGACACCATCGCGTCGACGCTCCGGTCTCGCCTACCGCCATTCGGGCGACCATCTCCAAGACACGTACACCGATCCCGAACGATGTGGCCGGGGCCAGAGCGCAAGCGAGGGTGCCGGTAGAGCGAAGCGTAAAGACGGTTATTCGGTTCCCGGCAACGCTTCTCAATGGTCCGAGAACCCGTCTCCCCCTCGAAGTACGCATACAGCAATATGCCGAGCATCGCCCTGGGGTCGTAGGCAACCCCGCCGTAGTCGCCATACATGTCTCGCAAAACGCTCAAGTCGATATGAGACAGGCCCTCCCGAATCCAAAGGCTCGCATCTCCTTCCGGAAGAAGACGGCGTAAATCCGTCGGAAGCAAAACCTCCTCCTCGATCTTGCGGAACTCACGAGCCTGACGAACATGAGCCCTGCGCGCGGTACTCGAGGAACCCGCAGAACTTAGCTCATCAACCGAATCTAAATCCAAGCGATCCTGCATCAAGGAAGAGACGATACAACCAACACAATCTCTTCACCATGACCCAGCCTCCTGCTGGCCGTTGAACTCATGGGAAATCGAAACGCAGTCAATTTTTCATCAAGACTACGACAACCCCCCAGCCCAATGGACCTGAGCCACGTCCTAAAGAATGCCTATGGCATTTCTTGATTACCTGCTCGGCCGACCCCTTGCGTCTCGCGAAGAAGGCCACCAGCGGGTTGGACCTTTCGCGGGGCTGCCGATGCTCGGCCTCGACGGCCTCGCCTCCGCCGCCTACGGACCCGAAGCCGCGCTCACGATCCTGATTCCGCTCGGCGCGGCGGGCCTCGCATTCTCCGGACCGATCATCGGCGTCATCGTCGCGATCCTGTTCATCCTTTACTTCTCCTACCGCCAGACCATCGCCGCGTACCCGGGCGGGGGCGGCTCCTATATCGTCGCCCGGGAGAACCTCGGCACCTTTGCCGGACTCACCGCCGCCGCGGCCCTGCTGCTCGACTACGTGTTGGTCGTCGCGGTCGGCGTCTCGGCGGGCGTGGGCGCGCTGGTCTCGGCGGTGCCCTCGCTCCAGCCGTACATCGTGGATCTCGCGGTCGGCATCCTGGTCCTCATCTCCCTCGTGAATTTCCGCGGGGTGCGCGAGAGCGGCGTCGCCTTCATCGTCCCGACCTATCTCTTCGTCGCCTCGCTGGGTGGCGTGATCCTGCTGGGCGTCTTCAAGGCCATGATGGCGGGCGGACACCCGACCCCGATCAACGTCCCGCCCGCCCTCTCCAAAGAAACGGCGGCCGCAAGCCTGTGGCTCATCCTCCGCTCCTTCGCCAGCGGATGCACGGCGATGACCGGCGTCGAGGCGGTAAGCAACGGCGTCGCCGTCTTCCGCGAGCCGACGGTCAAGAACGCCCAACGCACCCTCTCCGCCATCGTCGGCATCCTGGCCGCCTTCCTCGTCGGCATCGCGTACTTGGCGAGCGCGTACCGAATCGGCGCGACCCCACCGGAAGGGACCGGTTACGAGAGCGTGATCTCCCAACTCGTCGGCGCGATCGTGGGCCGGGGAATCCTTTACTACATCGTCATCGGCAGCACCCTCGCCGTCCTTGCGCTCAGCGCGAACACCGGCTTTGCCGATTTCCCCCGCCTCTGCCGCCTTCTCGCGGAGGATGACTTCCTGCCGCACGCCCTCGCCAACCGGGGCCGGCGCTTGGTCTACACCCACGGCATCGGAATCCTCGCGACGCTTTCGGCCATCCTGCTCATCGCGTTCGGCGGCATCACGGACCGCCTGATCCCCCTCTTCGCCGTCGGCGCCTTCCTCGCGTTCACGCTGTCGCAAGCGGGGATGGTGGTCCATTGGATGCGACTCAAAACGGGCGGCATGTCCATGCTGATCAACGGCGTCGGGGCTGTCTCGACCGCCGTCGCCCTTGTCGTCGTGCTCGCCGCGAAATTTGTGGAGGGAGCATGGATTACCGCGCTTCTGATTCCCGGCTTCGTGGGCGTGTTTCTCTTCGTCAAGCGGCACTACGATTCCGTTGCCCGTGCCGTCCGGATCGAGGGCCGCCCGGACTTCTCCAACGTCTCCGCCCCCATCGTGGTGGTGCCGATCAAGGCGATCAACACCGTCAGCGCGAAAGCCCTTCGGTTTGCCCTCGGCTTCTGCCACGAGGTGCACGCGATCCATATCGCCACCGACGAGGCCGACATTCTGAGGATCAACACCGAGTGGCAGGAACGCATCGTCCGCCCCCTCGCCGAGGTTGGTCGCGCCGCCCCGGAACTCCGCCTACTCAGTTCCCCCTACCGCCGCCTCTTCCACCCCCTGATCGCCCATGTGCACGCCCTCCTGGAAGAAAACCCAGGCCGGACGATCGCGGTGGTGATTCCGGAATTGGTGGAGATGCACTGGTGGCAATACTTCCTCCATAACCAACGCGCCACCGGCCTCAAGGCGGCCCTGCTCCTCCAAGGGCACCGCCGCGTCGTTGTCATCAACGTCCCCTACTATCTCGGCGGGGAGTAGCGAGATCAAATCGCCGGGCTGCCGTATCTACTTCTGTAAAGGCGAACGAAAGTAGCCAGGAACCCTTGATGAACCACGTATTTGATGTCGCGATCCTTGTCGGCAGCCTGCGCAAGGCCTCGATCACCCGCAAAATGGCCCATGCCCTTGTCGAGAGGGCGCCAAAGTCCTTGCGCTGCAAGTTCGTCGAGATCGGGGATCTGCCGCTTTACAACGAGGATCTAGAAGCCGAAACCCCGCCCGCCTGGCAGCGATTCCGCGACGAGATGGCTAGTGTCCAAGCCGTGATCTTCCTGACCCCGGAGTACAACCGCTCCATTCCCGGCGCGCTCAAGAACGCGATCGACGTCGGCTCCCGCCCCATGAAATCGAGCGTCTGGCCCGGCAAGCCGGCGGGCATCCTGAGCGTCACCCCCGGCAAAATGGGCGCCTTCGGAGCAAATCACGCGTTGCGGCAAGCCCTTGTCTTCCTGAACGTGCCCGCGATGCAGCAGCCGGAGGCCTATATCGGTGGCGCGGCGGAGATGTTCGACGAGGCAGGAAAGTTAACGAACGATGAAACCAGTAGACATTTGACCCACTATTTGCTCGCTTTCGAGAACTGGGTCTTCAAACTAGCAGGCATGACTCAAGACTTTGAATCATTCCTCGACCTGCGCAAAGCCGCCGCCGATGCCTATTCAAACGGTGACGGAAGCCCGCTCGATGCCCTCGTTACCACCGAAGGTCCGGCAACCTTCTTCCCGCCCACTGGCGGCATGATCTCCGGCGCGCAAGAGGTGAGAGACCGTTATAGCCGAGACGCGAGCGTCTTCGGTTCCAACAGCAAAAACCATCTCGAAATCCTCCAGTCCGGCGCTTCGGGCGGCGTGGGATTCTGGACCGGCTTCCAGCATTTCGAGGGCGCCATCATGGGCAACGAAGTGAAGTTGAAGCTACGCATCACGGAGCTTTTCCGCCAAATCAACGGCGAATGGAAACTGGTTCACCGCCACGCTGACCCTGCTGGAGATCCGAAATAGGTCTAAAGACTAGTTCTACCCTGCTAAATATGCCAGGCTCCCAAAAGCTTCGAAGCTAGGCGGCCAATGGCGGACGCTGAGTTCCGGCTTGTGCCTTCGCCAATCGGCCGCCGAAAGAGGAGAGCAAATGAAAATCCACTTTCGGAGGTGGCTTTGGCTGCCTTTAGTTAGCGTTCCGTTGGGGATCGCCTTCACGATCTTTCCCCGTTTGGCACATGCCCAGAGCACGTCGCCGAACATCGCGACCTATGCGTTCTCATCCGTCGGCTTGATTAGGGGTCAGGCGATGCGCGTCAGCGTGGCCGGTCATGGTGGCTTACCGCCAGGTCCTTGCCGAGTTTTCTTACTTAACAATGCGGGAGACGTGGTGGCAGACTCGGGAGAGTTTCTATTGCCTGCCGTCCAAAACATCGCCATCGACTTCGATCGCGAGAAGATCCGCGGGAATGGGGAGGGTGTGCGCGGACGGATCCAAGTCCGGCCCGTCGTTCGCCTGCGGTTGGCCGGGCAGTTCCCACCCGATCCCATTCGGACTGGAGTGGAGGTCGTCCGTACGTCGACCGGCGGCACCGTATTCTTCGAGCCCCCACCCGACCCGGATTTCACGACGGTATCCACGAACGGATGACGCACATGGCTGGGCGTCTACGCTCGCCCGGCCATTGGTGTAGGCTCTGACCGTCCGAGAGCAGGTTTCGATGCGAAGACGGATCGGAGGAAATTGATGGCGTGGAAAGTGCTGGTTACGGCTCGGGCGTTTTGGTCCAGCGGCCCGGAGGCGTACGAGCAACTGCTCAATGCCGGGTGTGAGGTGGTCAAGTCGGACCCGCTTGGCCCTTTGACGGTGGAGCAACTGATCCCGCGATTGGAGGGTTGCGACGCCGTGATCGCCTCGAGCGACGCCTACACGCCCGCCGTTTTCGCGGCATGCCCCCAGCTTAAGATCGTATCGCGCTGGGGCGTGGGGATCGATAGCGTGGACATGGCGGCGGCCACCGAGGCGGGCGTCGTCGGCACGAATACGCCGGGGGCCATGACCGAGGCGGTCGCGGACTACACCTTCGGCCTCATGCTCTCGATTGCGCGCCGAATCCCCGAAGGCGAGGCGCTCGTCCGTTCAGGCGGTTGGGGCGAGTTTCCGGGCGTCCTCGTCTACGGCAAAACCATCGGCCTGGTCGGCGCGGGGATGATTGGGCAAGCGGTGGCTCGTCGTGCCGCCGGTTTCGGAATGCGGATTTTGGCCTTCGACCCGCCTCGGCAAGCCTCGCCAACGCCAGATATGCCGGCGATGGAGTTCGTGACCCTGGAAGCGCTGTACGCCGAGAGCGATTTCGTCTGCATCCACGTTCCGAATCTGCCGGAGACCAAGGGGATGTTCGACGCGAAGGTCTTCGCCCAAATGAAGCCGACCGCGTTTCTGATCAACACCGCCCGCGGCGCATTGGTGAATGAAGTCGATCTGCTCGCCGCCCTCGAATCCGGCCAAATCGCCGGCGCCGCCATCGACGTTTTTGCGAACGAGCCGTTGCCAGTGGACCATCCTCTTCGGAAAGCGCCCCGAAGCGTCTTGACGCCCCACAACGCGTTCAACGCCTTCGAATCCACGCAAACGATGAGCCAGATGGCGGTCGACAATGTGCTGACATTGATGCGGGGAGAGCGTCCTGTGGGCATCTGCAATCCAGATGTCTGGGATTCGCCCGCGCGGCGCGCATAACGGCTAGATTAGAAATATGCGAAACAATCCGGTCAAAGCTGCCCTAAGGGAGGGGCGCGCTCAGGTGGGGACTTGGCTTTCCCTCGCCAGTCCGCTCGCCGCCCGATACATGGCCCGAACGGGCTTTCATTGGCTGACCTTGGATATCGAGCATAGCCCGGTGAACTGGGAGTCGGCCGCCCTCATTTTCGGTGCGGTCTCGGACGCCGGTGGCGTACCTCTCGCCCGCGTACCGTTCACGAGCATCGAAAACGTGAAGCGATGCCTCGACGCCGGCGCGTACGGGATCGTCTTCCCCATGTGCAACTCGGTCGAAGAGGCCAAGCTAGCGGTCGCCGCCTGCAAGTACCCACCCGTGGGCGAGCGAAGCGTCGGCGGAAGCCTGCACGCGCTCAATTTCGACGCGAGCCCCGCTGATTACTATCGCCGTGCCAACGACGAGATCTTGGTTATTATCCAGGCCGAGCACATCAAAGCCGTCGAGCAAGCCGATGCCATCCTGAGCGTTCCGGGCGTGGACGCCGTCTTCGTCGGCCCCAACGACTTGCTCTCCTCAATGAGTAAGACCCCCTCGATGGATTCCCAAGATCCCGCCTTTATCGAGGCGCTAAGGCATGTCCGAGAAACCGCCGTCCGCCATGGCGTCGCTCCCGGCCTCCACGTGGCGGACGCGGAGACGGCCAAAAGGAGGATCCAAGAGGGTTGGAAATTCGTCGCAATCAACAGCGAGCTCGGCTTCATGCTTCAAGGCGCGAAGGAGACGGTCGCCATCGCGATCGGAGAATCCGGCGGTGATGGTCTCGCCCGCTACTAACCACCGAGCGCCTTCACGTGCGCATGAGCAAAGGATGCGAACGATAACGCGGCCTCCGAGTGGTAGCCGCCCGCTGGCCACGCGATCCCGACGGTAATCATCGGCGTGGGGGCGACGATACGAACGTGCTGCGGACCGCCGGATCTGGCCAAGACTCGCCCCAAATCGGGCAAAAACTGAACCCCCAGTCCCATCGTCACGAGTTCGCTCATCGCCGACACATCGTCGGACTCGCAAACGATATTCGGCGTCCGGCCCTCCGTCAGAAAGCATTGCTCGATCAGCTTGCGAAGTGGCCCTCCCGCCCGGGGCAGGATGATCGGCTCGCCCACGAACTCACGAAATGGAGCGGAACCCGCGCCCTGAAGGCGGTGTTCTGGCGGCAACATTGCATAAAGGTCGCCGGTGACCAACGGAATCCACTCGACTTCCTTGACCCCGGGGTTGATCATCAAGCAAAGGTCGACTTCGCGCCTCGCCATCTGACGGACCATCTCATCCGGAGTGCGCTGATAGAGGCGCAGGCGAACCCCCGGGTATTTGGTCGCAAACGCCTTGAAGAGGCCGGCGGCCCACCGGAGCGCGACGGCAGAAACGGCAAGCTCCGACTCGCGCACGGAAACAATATCCGCCAACTCGCGGGTTCCATCGTCCAAGGCTTGGAACATCGCGTCCACATGGCGGAGGAACGCTTGCCCCGCCACGTTCAGCTTGATCCCCCGGCTCTTTCGCTCGAAGAGGCTAACCCCCAGTTCGGTCTCCAGGAGCCGGATGGACTTGCTCAGGGAAGGCTGGGCAACTCCCAACTCGATGGCCGCTCGGCTCATATGCTGAAGCCGTGCGACACTCTTGAAATACCGGAGCTGCTGGAGTTCCATGCGTCTATCATAGCCGTTAGCTATGAATCAATAGCTAACGATAGACTGCAAGAGACCCTCTTGGGCGCGTAGGCTCTAGTTATGAAGAGCCTAAGACATCCGTTCTTGCCGGAAGATAGGGAGCCGATGGCCGCCCTTCGCCAGTTCGTCGCCCCCGTCAAAGGGCATCCGATCGAGCGCGCGGCGTTCGACGGGATTGTCCAACAGACTCCACCCGCTCTCGGAGTGACCTACGCGGAGGGCAAGGTCGGGGGAATTCCCGGCTGGTGGTGCCTCCCCCTGGAGCCTGAAGCGGGTGCGGCGATCCTCTACCTGCACGGCGGGGCCTACATCGCCGGTTCGGCGATCGCCTACCGAAACTTCGTGGGTCAGATCGCGAGCCGGGCCAAAGTCCGGGCGTTCATCCCCGAGTATCGCCTGGCGCCGGAGCACCCCTTTCCGGCGGCCATAGAAGACGCGCAAGCCGCCTACGAAGGCTTGGGTAGAGAAGGATTCGGGTCGATTTCGATCGTCGGCGATTCCGCCGGTGGCGGGCTGGCCCTTGCCCTTCTTCTGCTCGTCAGCAAGGCGGGAGCCAAGCCAAAAGCCGCTGCCGTGATGTCACCTTGGACGGACTTGACCCTTATCGGCGAGACCATGACCTCGAAAGGCGAGGCCGATCCTTTGTTGACGCGCGAAGTGCTTACCGACGCGGCGCATGCGTACCTCACTAACGTCGTCGCCGAAAATCCAGAGGCCTCGCCCTTGTTTGGCGACCTAAACGGTCTCCCGGCGGTACTCATCCACGTCGGCGAAGATGAGGTTCTCTTGGACGACTCGGTTCGATTTGCCCAAAGGCTGTCGGAGTCTGGCAACCAAGGAGAACTTCACGTCTGGGAAGGCATGACCCACGTTTTTCCCTCATCCTTAGGGCAATTCGCGGCGGCGGGCAAGGCGCTCGATTCCATCGGCGAATTCTTACGCGAGAAGCTTATGACAAACATCCAATCGATACCCGCGGACGATCCGTCGCGCACCCTTACCGTCGCCAAACCGAATGAAGATCAAGGCCTGCGTCACCTCGGGGTGGTCGGAGACACCTACACGATCCTCGTGGACGGCAAGCAGACGGCTGGCCGGTACTGCCTCATCGATATGCTCGTGCCGAAGGGCGGCGGCCCTCCGCCCCACCGCCACGATTTCGAAGAGATGTTCACCGTGCTCGAAGGCGAAATCGAGGCGACGTTTCGGGGCGAGAAACTGACCCTGCGGGCCGGGGAGACGATCAATATTCCTGCGAACGCTCCGCACCAATTCACCAACGCGAGCGACCAGCCTGCCCGGCTGCTTTGTCTCTGTTCCCCTGCCGGCCAGGAGGAATTCTTCATGGAAGTGGGTGGCGTTGTCGCAACGCGAACCACCCCTGCGCCGAAGCTCGAAGGTCCGGCTCAAGCCGAAATGATCGCCAAAGCCATCGCCCTCTCGCCTAAGTACCGCACCGAACTTTTACGATAGGTCGAGAAGCTGGGCAAAGGCGCCAAGCCACGGTTCGTAGTTCTTCCAGCGGTGTACCGAACTCGTGTAGACGGGTTGGCGGGCTTGCCGGCGGCTGGCGGTACGGATCTGACCCTCCGTCTTCTCGTGCCGAAGGCAGCGGTCGTCCCAATCGAGGTCGCAAAACGCGAGGAGGTCGCGTACGACTCGTTCTTTGTCCGCCACCAACTCCTCGTATTCGACTTCGATAAAACGCTCACGGGGAAAGATCTTCCGCCAATGCGCCATCTGCCGAAGATATTCACGGTAGCCGAAGACGATATTCTCGCGGTCGCAGCAAAACTCCGGCGGGTTATGGAAGAGGTGGGTGTAAATAGAAAGGCATGTGTCGACCGGATTGCGCATGGAGTGGATGATCCGGGCGTTGGGAAACAAGGCGTGAATGGGTCCCAGCGCTCGGAAGTTCGAAGGCATCTTATCCGTCACCCGGTTCTTGCCTGGGGATAGGCCTGCTAGTAGCGTTAAATACTCATCCACAATCTCGTTGGCGGCGCCCGGAGTATCCAGACCAAGGCTGTGATCGCGGTCAAATTCGCCGGCAAGGAACTTAACTTCGCCACCCGCCCCGACGTCCGGATGGCTGGCGAGAATGCGTTCGATCAGAGTTGTGCCGGACCGAATCATCCCCACGATAAAGATCGGCATGTCGCTCGGGTTGCCGTCGTTGATCAAGCTAACGGGATATTTCCGGATCATCTCATCGGCGACGGCGGCATATGCTTCGCGGTCAAACGGCCGCCCGCCGAGCAGGACGTGACGGCACAATTCATTGGCCCGGTCGAACTGCTCCATCGCTTCCCCGTACCGCCCCAGGTCATCAAACGCCTTCCCGCATGCGAAATGAATCGACATCCGATCCGGAGGCGGCAGCTTCGGATTCTTGAGCTGGAACATCATCCGCTCAAGAAGCGCGGCGTCTTCGTTGGTGATCGACTTGCTCTCAACGAGATCGTGGTAGACGGAGCCCATCGATGGATTGATGGCAAGGGCCTTCTCGAGCTCTTCGACCGCCTCCGCAAACTGTCCGGTCTCCGAAAGGCAGGTCCCGAGCAGGCCATGGGCGAGCGCCGACCGCGGCTCGAGCCGGATCGCCCGCCGCAAAGGCTCAAGCGCCTGGGGGCCCAACTCGCAAGAAAACAGCCCCTGGGCCAAAGCAAGATGGGTCGAAGCGGCGTTCGGAAAGAGCCGCGTAGCCTCCTGAAGCACTTCGACCGCCTCTTCATTCCGGCCCAGCGTCATCAGAACATGAACGAGCAGTCCACGGATTCCTTCCTCCGCGGGAGCAAACTTTAGCGCTTTCCGAAAACAAGCACACGCTTCATCAAACTGGTCGAGCGCCTGATACGTTTGCCCGAGCCGCGCGTGACCATGGGCAATATTCGGCGCCAATTCGATCAAACGCTGGAAGGCAATGAGGGCCTTCTCCGGTTCCCGCATCGCCAGGTAGGTCAGTCCTAAATTATCGTGAACCGCCGGATCCTCCGGCCGCAACTCGACAGCTTTCAAGGCAAACGGCTCGGCCCCGACCGCATCGCCAGTGTTTCGCAACACAGAAACAAGCCATGCGTTGGCTTCGTAGTTGTTCGGGTCGCTACTAAGTCCCGCGCGCAAATGCTTAGCCGCCAAAGGCAGCTGCCCCGTTTGCCCGCATAGAATCCCGAAACAAACATTCGCGCCGGGATGGGCCGGCTGCACAAAGAGAACCTGACGAAGCCGCTCGACGGCTTGGGGAAACATTTGCCGCCTACGGAACTCCTCCGCCTGGGCAACCAAGCCATCAAGCTCTCGCGCGTTCAAATGTCCTAAGCCCCGCGAAGCGCTTCCGCGACCCGGTCCGCCGGCAATTGCTCGTCGTGATTGTCCTGGATCATGGTGTTGGTGTTCAGCGCGATGTCCTGTAGAGTCTCGCCGACCTTATATTTCCGGCACTCTACCCATCCGTCCCGAACCAAGGCTTCGAGGCACTGCATGACCCCCTCATGTACCTGGGGGTTGTATTCCATTCCCATCCCGGCCAGGTTCTTCTGCAGATACCCGATCGCTTCGTAGATCTTCGGCGAATGCTCCAGGCTCTTGACGAGCCAGGCAATCACTCCGTTTAGCGGTAACACCTTGCCGTCACGGGAGTAAGCGGGGATCGGCAGCACCTTGCCCCCCTCATAGAAGGGAAGTTGGACCTTTTGTGCGCCCTCAAAATTCAGCACGAACCCGTTGTAGCCGGAAAACGCACTCTTGCCCGCGTTCTCAGAAAGCCGGCCCGCCACTTGGTGGAGGGCGCTGAAGCCAAGCGTCCCAAAGCCGCCGATCGCGATATCTTCCTCGATGAATCCGCCGGTGCCCAGCCACTGGAAAGCCTTCTCGGCATCGAGTTCCAGCCCCGCGTCCCTGGCGATCTCACTCGTGAATTCCTTGAGGTCGCTGAAGTGTTTGTTGGCGTTGTACCAGTAGTCGGCGAAACGAATGTGCTGCAGGATCCGGCGCCGGTTCCGCAGGAAGTATTCCTGCTTGAGCCACTCCTTGTTCCCGCCCCGGTCGAGCTCCATGATGGTAAACGCCGCTTCCCGCCCAGAGGCGTGCGTCAGGCTGAGTCCGGCCGAAAGAATGGGGTCGGCGAACCCGGTCGCTTCACCGACCAAGATCCAGTTCTCACCCGTCATTCGTTCGGAGATAAAGGACCAGTCCTTGGTGGTGGTGAACTTGACCTCGCAAGTCGCCTTCGCGAGCAAACCACGGATGCGAGGCTCGTCCTCGATCGCCTTGAGATAGAGTTCGCGTGGAGTCAATCCGCTGCGCTTGTAGTGCTCGGCAGGACAAACGAATCCGACCGATGTGCGGTCAGGCCCGAGAGGGATGAACCAAAGCCATCCATAGCCCACCGACATCACTTGAATGCGAGTGCCGCCGACGCCCAGGGTGACCGCCCATTCCGCGTTGCGCCAGTAATCCCAGAACGCGACATTCTTGAGCGCGCTGGGTTCCTCGATATCGACGCCCATCGCGCGTCGAAGGATGCCGGACCCTCCGGATGCATCGACATAGTGGCGCGCGGTGACGGTTTCGCCCGTACTCAGAAGAAGGCCGGTGACGGTGTCGCCGTCGCGGAGAACCTGCTTAACCGCCGTGTTCTGGTGAACCTCGCAGCCGAGTTCCTCGGAAAAGTCCAACAGGATCTTGTCGTAAGGCGCGCGATCGACTTGAAATGCGGTTTCAAGCCGTTGACCGGCGTACTTGGCCGGCCGGGGTTCGTCGTGAAAGACGCCGTTCGGGAGAAAGTGGAAGTCCCAAAGGTCGTCGCTATTGCCCCATCGGTACGTCCCGCCGACTTTGACCGGGAAATCCGCAGCTTCGATGCGGTCCCAAACGCCGAGTTCATCCAAAACCGCCCCGATAACGGGCAGTTGGCTTTCCCCGACGTGGTCGCGGGGAAATATTTCGCGCTCGAAGATACCGACCTTGAGCTTTGGCTTGTACTTCTTAAGAAAGGAGCCGCACGTCGAGCCGCCCGGCCCGCCACCGATAATCGCGACGTCGTAACTCATCAGGGAAAAGCCTTACTTTCCGGCCGGAGCTGCGCCGCCACCGCCCATCATCGCCTTCTTGGCGGAATCGGGGATGTTGGGATTGTCCTTGATTACGTTGTTGAACGAGCCTTTGTTGGGATCAGGGGTGGCTGGTTTGGTTTCCGTTTGAATGCCAGCGCTGCCCGAACATCCGCCCAGGAAAAACACGGAGGCTGCGGCAACTACGGGCAAGGTAACGAGAGAAAACTTCTTCATAAACTCTAAATATAAAAGGGCTCGCCGCCAGCTTGCAACCGGCGGCGAGAAGAATGGCTAGTGTCCCTTGTACTCGGGGTAAGCCGTGTTAGCGATGTTGATTCGATCCTGCTGCGTAGGAGGCGAGTTCTGCGCACCGGTGATCGGGTTGTACACGTAGTACTTGGTTCCCCAGTTGTCGGTGTTGACCTGGCTCGTTTGCAGGGTCTGAAGGATATTCATGCTCTTCGCATGGCCATCCGCGAAGCAGAACGATACGATCGCGGAGTTGGAGTTAATACCACCCTGTCCCGCGGCCGGGCAAGCGACGCCGCCGTTAAGCGGAATGCCCCAGCTACCGGTACAGCCGCCATCGTAGTTCGGGCTGATGAAGTCGAACTTGATGTCGTTCCACTGGGTTCGGTTCGGAACCATCGTGATTGTTCCGGCAATATCTTCAACCGAATCGACCGTGTCCAATCCGTCCGGACAGTACTGCGCGCTGGCAACGTGGCCGTTGGCGAAACCGATGATGGCGTCATTAACGGCGTAGTTCTGCGGCAAGTTGGTGTTGCCGAGAAGGCCGCTGGAAGCCTGCGTCCAGTACTGCTTCGCCTGGAAGGGGTTGGTCGGGTCCTGAAGCAGGCCGGTTCCCTTGGCGATGTACGGATTCATGGCGTAGCGCCAGTTGTAGTAGGTGCTGCCCCAAGGACCGGAAGAGTCGGCGGGGAAGCCGAAGTAGGACTTGACGAGGTGATCGTCGTAGTCGTTCTGGTAGATCTGCTCGGCAAGATTGACCTGCTTGGCATTGCTGAGCGCAACCGTCTTCTTAGCGGCGAGCTTAGCCTGTGCGAAAACCGGGAACAGGATAGCGGCCAAGATGGCGATGATTGCAATTACGACGAGAAGCTCAATTAACGTGAAAGCACGTGTCTTCATTGTGGGATGTCCTCCTTTGGACGGGATGTCGATTTACGTATGACGAGTTCAGTTTTAAAACTGGCACGAGACGGCACGGGCTGCCCCTCGATGAGGGAAACAAGGTCTCGCAAGGCGGTAGCGCCTATTTCTTCTAGTGGTTGTTTCACCGATGTGAGTTGGGGGAATGCGACTTCCGCGTTTAGCGAATCGTCGAATCCCACGACACTCACATCTTCTGGGATCCGAAGACCCATCTCATTTGCGGCTCGGACGAGGCCCAGGGCGCTGTCGTCGTTGGCGCAAAAAACTGCCGTCGGTAATTCCTTTTGGGAGAAGAGCCGCTTGCCGGCTTCATAGCCGCCGGAGGGCAGGAAGCTACCGTCGATGATCCATTCCGGGCGCACATGTAGCCCGTGGGCAGCCATGCATTTCTCGAAAGCGTGCCGCCTCTCTTCGCCGTCTTCCATGGTCGACGGGCCGTGAACGTTGGCGATCTTCGTGTGACCCAGGCCGATGAGGTGCTCGATCACGAGCTGAACGCCACCGAAGTTGTCGATCGTGAGCGAAGGGGTCACCGTGTTGTGACTCAGACTTGACACCACGACGGCCGGAAGCCGGCCTTGAATCCATTCCAGCACCGGAGATCCGATCTGCGGCGCGAGGAAGATTACGCCGTCCGCCCGGCCGTCCAGAAGGGAGCCGAGAAACTTATCCGCGAGCGACTGATCGTAGCGGGTGTAGAGAAGAACGTCTTGCCCCAGCGCTTCCGACTCGTTAACCACGCCCTGCAAGCACCCCTGGAAGTAGGGAATCCGGGTCACGTTGACCTGGGTGGCGGTGGGAACGATGCCGATCGTGTGGGTGCGCCGGGTAATCAGCGATTTCGCGACCGTATTGGTCCGGTAATCCATCGCCTTCGCGGTCGCAAGGACTTTGTCCCGAATCTCGCGCTTGACAACCCGCGGCCCGCCGTTTATGGCATAGCTGACGGTGCTAACGGACACACCGAGTTCCCTTGCTATGTCCTTCAAAGTGGCAGGCATCTTCTTCGAAACCTTTCGCGAAACGATTCGCAGATGGGATTGTAACACGGACCTACCGGTTTTGCAACCCGGTAGGTCTTCCACGGCGGAATAATGACGACTGTCGCAAGAAAAGCGAACAGGGTGCTTCGGATAGGTATTTCGCGCCTGGTTTTGACAATTATCGGAGAGTGGCGGCGAGAACCGAGTCACGCTTTGGGGGAAACCCGAACGTCCGTGAATATTCCCGGCTGAACTGCGACGGGCTCACGTAACCGACCTGAAAGGCCGCCGCCTCCACGTTCGCCTCGCCCTTCATTAGCAGCCTGCGCGCCTCGTGCAGCCGGAGCTGCTTTTGAAATTGCAGCGGACTCGTCGCCGTCAAAGCCTTGAACCGTAGGTGGAACGCGGAAGGACTCATATTCGCGGCCCGCGCCAGCTCATCGACGCGCAAGGGCTCCGCAAACCTCTCCCGTAAAACCCGAATCGAGTCCACGATTGCGCGCGTCGGCCCACTCAGGCGAGCCAGCCGGCACACCTCGGCGGCGTCCGGGCCAGTTAGGAGCCAGTAACAGATCTCCCGCATGATGGCCGGCGCCAGCATCGGAATCGCCCGCGGCGTGTCGGCAAGCCGTACGAGCCGCAACGCGCAGTCTGCCAGTTCCGCCGAAAAATCCACGCGAAAGATGCCCGACCGCACCGTATCGTCCGTGGCGACGGGCGCCTCGACTTCTTCTAAGACTTCCCGCAGCGTTGCCATATCGATCTCGAGGACGATGCCTAGGTAAGGCTCGGAAGGGCTGGCCTGGATCACTCGTCCCAGACCTGGCGCCGCGATGCCCACAAGCACCGCTTCGCCGGGGCCGCAGAAGAAATCGAGGTCGCCAAACAACGTTCGCTTGCTACCCTGCAGTACGACGCAGATGGCGGGCCGGTAGATGACCAGGTTCGGACTTCGCTCATGGTCCGACCGCAACAGGGTGACGCCCTCGACCACCGTCGTATACGTGACGCTCTCCTCCATCCCGTCGGTGGCCCGGGTAACGGCTTCAACCAGACTTTTCAGCATGACTTCCTGAGTGGGTGTACCGGATGCATGCTTTGAGACCATATGAGGCGTGGAGGAATAGGCAAGAAATCGGAACGAATCGGTCTGGACTGCCTTAACTCACCGCCGGTACCTTCATGGATGTGAACACCTCCAAGATCGCCATCGTCACCGGCGGAAGCCGCGGCCTCGGCCGAAATACCGTACTGAGCCTCGCCCGGCGTGGCGTCGACTCGATCTTCACCTACCACTCGAACGAGGCGGAAGCCCAAAGTGCGGTCGCCGAAGTCGAAGCCGCCGGAGCTAAGGCGGTCGCCCTCCGGTTGGACGCAGGCGACACATCCTCTTTCGCCGCCTTCGCCGAAGGTGTTCGTGGGGCTCTAAAGAGTCTCGGAGCCGGGCGTTTCGATTACCTTGTGAACAACGCGGGCACGGCGCTCTACAAGCCGTTCGCCGAGACCACCGAGGCGGAGTTGGACGCCGTCTATAACGTTCACTTCAAGGGCGTCTTCTTCCTCACCCAGGCCCTCCTGCCCTTGATCAACGACGGCGGCCGGATTGTCAACGTCTCGAGCGGCCTCACCCGGTTCTCGTTCCCGGGAAGTTCTGCGTATGCGTCGATGAAGGGCGCGGTAGAAGTGCTGACGCGATATCTGGCGAAGGAATTGGGACCGCGTGGAATCGCGGTCAATACGGTCGCTCCAGGCGCGATCGCCACTGACTTTGGTGGCGGAAGGGTCCGCGACAATGCCGACATCAACAAGCAAGTAGCTTCCTTTACCGCCCTCGGACGGGCCGGCGTGCCTGACGATATCGGGCCAATGATCGCCTCTCTGCTCTCGGACGACAACCGCTGGGTCACCGGCCAACGCATCGAAGTCTCCGGCGGTATGAACCTCTAACCACCGGCCGGAAGAATGCGGATAAGCACTCCTTGCAGCCCATCGGGGGTATGTACCGAGTTGAGCTTGACCGTCGTGTTCGCGCCGTCAATGACGCCGGTGAGGACTTGGTTTTGGGCATCGTCCGCGCCATCGGACGCCAGCCCCAGCCCTCGATAGAAACCGGTGACCGCATCTAAAGAATCGGTCGTCCAAAGCCGGGCGAGGCCCAACTCATTGTCGGGCCGCGCTCCCGGATACGCCAGCTTCGGTGAAACCGCCGCCGGAGTGGGCGGCGCTTCCTGAGCCGGCGCTTCGGAAGCCGTCGGCGACGCCGGATGCACATTCGCCCAACTGGCCGGCCCAAGATTCTTGTACGGCCGGACGGGCAGTGTCTCGACCCGGTAGATCCTGCCCGCCGCGCCAGACATCAGCGCGGGCAGGATCCGAAAGAAGTGCTTGCCGTTGTGCACGTTGATGAATAGCATCGTGCCATCCATCTCCCAAGAGTCCGCCCGGGAAAGGTAGTAGTCGATGGAAGTCTCGGGAGGGTCCATCGGCACGTATTTGGCTTCCGACTCGCGCACTTCGAACCCCTGAGGCACTTCTTTGCTCGTCAAATCGACGTTCGGATAGCGAACCCACCCCAAGTCGGCGAAGGCCGCCCGGTTAGCCTCCCGCCAGGCTTTGTTGAATGCCTCCGACTGGACGTCGGCTTGCGCTTGTACGACCGCTTGTTCAGCACGCCGCTCGCTATCGCTTTGGTACAGGTGGAAAGTAAGACCAAGCACCGCCACCATCCCGAGGGAGGGCATCGCCCAACTGGGGACACTGCGGGATGCAAGGCGGATCACCAAATGCCCGAGAGCCGCAACCGCGTATCCAACGGCGATGAAGCTCGCCACCACGACCGCGTCCTGCAGGAAATAACCGATCGGATCAAAGGCCCGAAGGTCGAACCACCCACCGGACGACGAGGGATGGTGGCCCACCACGCGAACGCTGTAGTAGGCGCCGCACAAAGTCGATCCCAATGCAAGACCGGCCCACGCTCCGACTTCCGCTAGGCGATTATTTGCAATGAGACGGATATACCCGATCTCGCAAAAAGCAACCGGGAACTCGGTAGGTCCTCTCCTCGTCGCCATCGCGAAAACGGTTCGTACTTCGAGCGACTAAACGCCGAGGTCGTGGGTTGATTTGTAACTAGGCTGAACACTGCGTCCGGAAGCGCTGAAAGCGCGGCCCCACTGCTAGCCTGGGTCGAAGCCACGCGCAGGCCCAGGACAAGAGCGTGGGTAAGGAAGAGGTCTGAAGGACCGAGATAATTTCCCTTGCGTTTGTCCGTCTCACTGCCGACGGTAACGCCGCCTAAACCTACTTCGGCCGCTCCTCGTACGTCATCATCTGCGCCTTTTTGCCGCCGAAGTAGATGTCCAGACTTTCATGGACCGACAAAACCGCCCCCGTGCGCTTATCGACTTGAATCTGAGAAACCGCCTGCATGCTGCTCCCACCGATCGCCAACTCCATAAGATCGGACTTCTCCTCGAGAAGCAAAACCGAAGGCTTTCCGGGAACCGCCCTCACGTGGCACGCGACCTTCATCGCCTTCGCCTTTTCGCTAATCGGATTTGGAAGCGAAACGTTCCAGGAACTCGCCTTCTTGGCTAAGGGCCACAGCGGCTGGCGCATGTACAGGAGCAAAAACGTGATTCCTTGCCCGTCATCGCCCTGGCCGACCGCAGTACAGGATACGGGAATCCCTCGGGAATTCGTCTTCAGCGTAAACAGCGCCCCCGGCTCTCCCTCCGGAGCCATCTTGACGAGCATCACGTTAACGCCGTCCTTCCCAACGCTTCGTAGGGCAGAAGTCAGAACGAAGGCCTTGGTCATCTTCTCAGGAGAATCGCAAGGCTGCGCGGTGATGGTTCCGCTGCGCTCAGTCGAATGGCCGATAACTAACTTCGCAGGCGGCGGAACGGCAATGCCTCTCTGTTGGATCAAGGATGCGAGTGCTAAAGAAACAAAATACACGTCCCGTAGACGCCCTCACATCCTTTCCCGTTTCCCTTGATTTGGAAACGACGACTACGGGTTCGTCGGATTCGTCGGGTTGAAACCTCGGCCGGTAGGAGGAGCCGGAGTCCCGGGAGCGGGTTGGCCGGATACGTTCATGCCCTTCGCCTTCGCGACGTCGGCCAAGCTCTGACCGGGACCATCGCTCATCTTTCGTGGATGGGGAACCGATGCGGGGATATCCGCCGATCCTGCGCCGCAGCCGGAGAGGGTCAACGCGAGCGCCGCGCTCGCTGCAATGGCGATGTGCCTAGGATTTAAATTCATGCTGTCTGTAAAGGGAGCGGCCGACGGATCGCAATTGCATCCGCGGCGAGCTTTTTGGCCGCCTTTTGGCGGCCAAAAAACTCAAAACAAACCCTTTGCCGCTTTCGGGGCGCAGCCCCGAAAGCGGCAAAAGAATCACCAGATGTAGCCATCGCCAGGCTTACAAGCCGGCATTCCGGAGACATCCACCTTGCTGAAGTACTGGTAAACGCAGCCGTTGTCCGCCTGGTTGTACTTTGCCGTGTTCAGCGAGTCGATGCTCATCGACTTCGCGTGACCGTCCGCGAACGACAGGTTCGCCTGACCCGCATGGCGTCCCACGACGGATCCCTGATCGAACGCCGTCTGGTGGAGCGTCGGCTCGGTGTACTTCGAGTCGATGATCATCGGGGTCTCGAACCAGCCGATGAACTGCCAGCCGATGTAGCCGTCGTTCTCAACCCGGCCGCCGTCCATCATGAACGCGGTTCCGGCGGGCGTGTCGATCGAGGTGAGCGACGAAGGCTGAGGGGTCTGGAAGATGTTGTACTTGGCGACGGTCGGCGACTGATAGAACCAGTAGTAGTTGTTCAACGTGATCGAAGCGGCCGCGTAGCCGGCGTCGGTACCGCTCTTCCATGGGCTGGATCCGCCCGCGAAGTCGTTGGACGCGTAGAGTCCGTCCGTCTGGGAAGACTTCGGACAAAGAACGATGCCCCAGTTCTTGATGTACGGCTGAACCAAGCTCATCCAGGTGTGCTCGTAGGTATTGGTGTATCCCGGCACTTGGTAGCTGTCGGCCTGGGTGTTGATGACCGCCGTGTCGTCGTAGTCGTTGCCGTACATCTGGATCGAGAGGCCCATCTGCTTCATGTTCGAAAGACAGACCGTCTTCTTCGCGGCTGCCTTCGCCTGGGCGAAAACGGGGAAGAGGATCGCGGCGAGGATGGCGATGATCGCGATGACGACGAGGAGTTCGATGAGGGTAAATGCTTTTCGATTCATTTCTGGAGACCTTCTTTGGCTTGATCTCAACCGACCGAAGCGTCGGCGAGAGCGAGGGGATGAGTTCATTCGACCCGCGGACTAGGTCCGGGTCGAATCGCGAATGATGAGATTTGGCTTTAAAATCTTCTGCTGACGGGGAGCGCGGGGATCGTCCATCTGCGCTCGGAGGAACGAAGTCGCGAAGGAGCACATCTCCTTGATGGGTTGGGCAACGGTCGTAATCGGGCAGGCAAGAAGCTCGGTTTCCGCAATCCCGTCGAAACCGACGAGCCCCACGTCATGGCCGGGGCGTGCGCCTAAATTAGAGATCGCGACCGAGGCGGCAATCGCGAGGTCGTCGTTCATGCAAAGGATCGCTTCGGGCAGCTTTCCGGAGCCGTACTGCGCGAGGAGCGTCTCTTGGACCTCCGCGGCGGTAATTCCTCTTGCGCTGATGATCTCGGTCGGGTGTCCGGCGTCGGTCATCCGCTCGCGATAGGCTTCGAATCGATCGCCGCCACTCAGCAGGTCGGAGCACCAAGGCGCCATGTAGGCGATCTTCCGCCGGCCGGTTCCCAGCAAGTGATCCATCGCCTCATAAGCGCCCGACTTAAGGTCGACCGCGACGTAACTTGTCGCCTCCGACCAGTACGCGCCCATACTCACGATGGGAATTCCCGGGGCGATTTGCCCATGCTCGCGGCCGATGGCGTCGATCGTCGCCGACGCGTCGAACGCGATGATCCCTTCCACTGGCACGCGCAGAGCCCGACTGAACGAGTGGTTCCAGTGGTACTCCTCGTCGATGTCGGTGACGGCGAGCGCCATGTCCGTCGCGCCGAGCAACCCGCGCATGTGGGACAGCACTTGGCTCCGGTAGCGAGAGTAGTGAAGCGACATCCAGAAACCCACGAGCCCTGAACGGGTTGTCATGAGCGCGCGTGCATTCGGGTTGGGATGGTAGCCGAGTTTGTTGACCGCGGCCATCACCCGGGCTCTCGTTTCCTGAGAGATGGAGATGTCCGTACGCCCACTGAGGACTCTGGAAACCGTCGCGCCCGAGATATTCGCCTCACGAGCGACATCGTCCCGGGTCGGTCGGGCGGCCTTGCCCAATTGTACGCGCGTTCTGTACACGCGTGCATTGTAACACAGATTCGTTGTTCAGGTTGAGAATCCGTCCCCGAATTTGGTCTTGCCCCTCCATTTGAAATCTGGAGCGCAGCTGGGAACTTGCGCTTCGAGAAGGGCCTAATTCGGCCTCCCGGTAAACTCACTCCTATGGCGGGTCGAGAGCGCATCCCGCAATAACCGTCGAATGTATCTGTGCCCAAGGAAGTGAGCTCAGTCCCGTCCCAAGACAACTGAAATTCCCAAAAATGGCACCCGCTTTGGCCCCGATCACGCTTGAACTTCTCGGTCCATTCACGTTGGAAGCCGGCGGCGTCGAGGTGCCCCTGTCAAAGCCGGCCCGTCAGGTAGCGGCGCTCTTGGCCCTGGCCCAAGGGAAGCCGGTCGGCCGGGAAGCGGTGGCCTCGAAGATCTGGCCGGACACGCCTCCGGAGCGCTCCCGATTCTATCTGCGGCGCATCCTCCCCGAGCTAAGGGCGTCCCTGGCCGGATCCGCGTTCGTCACGAGTGGCGACTCGCTTGCCCTCGATGAAAGTGTCGTTCAGTGCAGTCTCACGTCGCTTCTGCGGAAGCTGGAGAAGTTCCGCCAGCCACTGGTTCTGGAGGATGCGGAACGTGAGCGGATCATGCTTCCGCTTCTTCAAGGGCTCCAGGCCCCTTGGCTCGACGGCACGCGCAACGAGCTTTCGACCAGGCTGGCCCAAGGGCTGCTCACCGCGAGTCACCAACGGATCGCGGATCAACTACCCGAAGATGCGGTCGACTTCTTGGAACTGGCAATTTCCATCGAGCCCTACCGTGAACAGTTATGGCGCGCCCTCTTCCGGGCGTTGGCCGCCGCCGGAAACTATGCTCAGATCCCGGTGTCTTTCAAGACGCTGCGAAGGCGGTTTGCCTTGGACCTAGACCTCGCGCCGACGCCCGAGACCGACGCGCTCGTGGAATCGCTCCTCCGAAACCCTCCCTTTCGCCCGCAGTCGCTGAACGGCAAGCAGCTTCCTTACTCGGGCGAGCCGTTCGTGGGACGCCGTGACGCGGTTGAAACCCTCGAATCGCTCAGAAATAAGCGCGCGGTCACCATCGTCGGGGTGGGAGGCATGGGGAAGACCCGCTTGGCTTCGTATGTTGCGGAGCGTCGGGGTGGGGGCGTGTTTTGGTTTTCCCTCGGCGGAGCGTCGTCGAGTTCGCTCCTGGCGACGGTGGCGGAAACGTTCAAGACCACCGATCTGGAATCGGCGATTCTACAGCGGCTGAAGAACGTAAGCGCTCTCTTCGTGGTCGACAACGCCGAGTCGGCTTCATCCTCGGATCGGGCATTCGTGAGCGCGCTGCTCGATGCCTGCCCCGGAATCACCGTTCTCGCGACGAGTCGGGAGTTGATGGGAATTCCCGAGGAGCATCCGTTCCCCATCCCGCCGGTTCGTCTTGACGCGGCAGATCCGGATCGGCCGTCGGACGCCTTTGAACTATTGACGGCTTACCTGCCAGATCAGGGCAGGCGCCTCAGCCCGAAGGACATCGCCGACATTAACGCGATCTGCGATTGCTTGGGCGGCGTCCCGCTTGCATTGAAGCTCGCGGGACTCAAAATCCAGAGCCTCTCGCCGGACAGCGTATTGGCGGGATTGCGGCAAGACGTCGGCCTGATCGACAGCGGTGGCGCCAACCACGCGAAATCGATCCGGGCGGCTTACGAATGGAGCTATTCTCGGCTCAAGCCGGGGGCGCAGCGGCTGTTCGCGATGCTGAGTCCACTGGAATTTGCCTGGCCTGCGGATCTCGTGCCTGCTTTGGATTCGTCTGTTTCGGATTTCGAGGAACTCGTGCTTTCCGGCCTCGTGATCGGCGCCGGTGACCGGCTCTTCCGGTCGGTTAATCCCTTGCGGCAGTTGGCCCTCCGAAGCTTAAGCGAGGGGGCGGCCAGGGAAGCCCGCTCGCGGATCGTCACTTATTACGAAACGGCGCTGGACATCTCTGCCTCGCGCTCGCTTGAGGCCGGCCTCAGGTTCTCCGCCGAGGAACTCCTGACTCAAGGGTCTGAGCCCGAGGCGAAACGAGGAAGGAAGTTGGCAGAAACCCTTTCGAATGCTTGGGAGGGAAGAGGCGACTACGCGGTCGCGGCCAAGTGGCAGGACGAATTCATCTTCGGCGGCGCGCTCGCTAGCGATCTCGACTTGGCTCCGCTCTTACTCAGTCGGGCGCGATGCGCGGCTGAGCTTTACGATCTCCCCGGAGCCATCGGCTTCTTCGAACGCGGCATCGCCGTCATCGGCAACCCCGAAGAGCCGACCGAACTCGAATATGAGTTTCGCATCGAGTTCTCCGGTGCATTGGCGAATCAAGAATCGTGGGCAGGCGCCGAACGCGAGTCCGGACTTGCGCTGGAGATTGCCCGAAAGCTGGATAACCCCATCCTCGCCGCCAGGGCGATGCAACGTCAAGCCTACGTCGCCGGTGAACGGCGCGACTTCGAATCCGCCCACCGGCTTCTGAACGAGTGCCTACGAATTCTGGCGGCGGCGGGCGATGCCGAGCGGTTGCTTTCCGCCCGCGAAACTCTCGGCGTGACCCTTCTCAACGAAGACCGCCGGGACGAGGCGGAGCAAGTGCTGAAAGACTGCGACGCCCACCGTCTTCGTGCGGGCCAAGACCAGTTGCGTCACTGGCTCCTAAACTGCCTGGGCGATATCGCGATGCGGCGCGGCGACTACGCCGAAGCGATCACGTACGCGGACGAGGCGCTGTCGATTCTGTGTTCGCAGGGCCACAGTCAGAAGCGAGTCTATTCACTGCAAAACCAAGCCTGGTCATACGCAGAACTCGGCGACGATGCCAAGGCCATCGAGCTTCTGGAAGAAGTCGTCACCATCACGGCCGCCACGGGAATGGACACTTCTAGACTTCACAACCTCTGCCGACTGGTCGAGATCTACGAAAAGCGTGGCGACCTCTTCACCGCCCGCGCCTACCTATCCAACGGGGAACCGCTTCTGAGCCAAGTCAAATCGGACCATGTGTCCGCGCGCTTCCGCGAATTAAGGGAGCGACTGAACCGCGCGTAAAAACTGGCAATCTACGCCGCGAATGTAACGCCGATTGTAACGCCCCCTCCTTCAATCTGATCCACTGCCTCCCTCAATGCGGAGGGAGGGTAAGGGAGGAATTGGCGATGACAATCCAGCGACTGAAGGTTCGAAACTCTCGGAGGGGCTCAATGAAGGCTTCTCGCATGCTTCTTCTGGGGCTGACTCCAATGCTCATTGGGGCACTCATCTTGACCGGGTGCGGTGGTACTCGCCGCGAAACCGGAACCGGGCCTGTAGGTTGCGGCGGAGTGGTGTCCGGCGCGACCTTCAGCGTGAGCTACGGGGAACGCAGCCGGTCGAACGCCCTTTCCAGCGCCCTCTCGGGCCGGTTTGTAATTACCAACGGAGCCCCCGGCGGCGGAAACGTCACCGTGAACTTCAACCGAAACTCCACGCTCGCCGCCCATACCGAGACCTACAACTTGCCGAGCGTCTCGACATCCGCCACCGCCGGCGCCCTGACCCTTTATGCCAGTGCGGATCAAGCCGGATCGACGGTAGGAACCGCCAGCGCGACCCTGGCCCTGACCTGCAACAGCGTCCAGCTAAGCTCGTTCACCATCGCGCAGGCGATCAGCTCCGTAACCGTCGCTCCGGCCACGGTGACCGTGGGCGGCCCGACGGCGCAACTGACCTTTGCCGCCAAGGATGCGCATTCGAACACCGTCGTCGTCACGCCGGGCTCTGCTACCTTTGCCGGCGTCGGAACTGCCGCGACCGTATCCAAAGACGGAATCGTCACCCCAGTTTCGGGCGGAACGATCACCGTCACGGCGACCGTGGACGGCGTCACCAGTGCCGCGGCGACGATCACCGTAAATCCCGCCGTAACAACCGGAACCGCCTACAAAGTTGTCGATCTGGGCGCTTCTGCCCTAATCCCCGCCTACAGTATTATCGGACCCACCGAGATGGGACGGCGACTAAATAACGCGGGAAAGTGCGTTATTTACAACCTAGCCGATAGCCACTTCTATGTCGTCGACGCGAACAACCCATCCTCGCGGACGATGCTGACCGGAAGCAACGACCAATCCCAGATCTTTGCGATCGGCGATTCTGGCGCCGTCCTTGGGGTCGAGTTCACCGTGGGTGGAGGCTATTGGAACGCGCCCTACTCCGCTTTCAACGTCCTAGACACCCACGTGGGACAGCCGTACGCGATCAATGCGTCCGGAGCCGCGGTGGCCACCGGATCGAATGGCCCAATCTACTACTCGAGTCTTACCGCCAAGCCGCAGACGATGAGCTACCTTCCGACGAGTACAAACGCAGTTCTCCCGAGGGACATCAACGCCTCCGGGCTGATCGTTGGCTGGACGACCACCGATACGACCCCAACCCGGGGTATGGGCCTCTACTACACCAATAGCTCCGCAACCCCGTCGGTTCTGAACGTTCCCGCCGGCGACAACGACTATTACGCGACGAGTTGTAACGACTCCGGCATGATCGTGGGCTATTACAGCACCCAATACGGCCCTCAGGCCTTGATGTGGGCGACTCCCGGCAGCACGGCGACCGGCCTCGGCCCCTTCATGCCCTTCGGCGTCAACAACAACGGCGTGATCGTCGGTTCGACGATCACAAACTACGCCACCGCCGGCACCGGAGCGTGGGTTTACACGGCGGCAAAAGGCGGAAAACTCCTCTACGACCTCTGCGACTCCTCCCGCGCGGGCTGGAATTTCACCACCGCAGTATCGATCAATAACACTGGTCTGATCTTCGGCCAAGGGACTCTCAACGGAAACGAGCACACGTTCGTCGCCATCCCGAACCCGTAGCAACCGTCAGAGCGTTCTCCGGAATAGTCCAAAGGGATCGTGCGATCCCGTTTTCGGAGAACGCCTCCCCGAACCCCGAATGGGCTTGTCATTACCCACATCTTTGAGTCTGGGCGTCTCGTCTTAGGATTCAGGCTTGTCATGCCATGGAGGGTGTGCAGGAGTGGAGACTTGTCATTCGCCCATGGATTGGGCTCGTGCTCAATTCG
>Ga0207695_10000975_pt1 | contig 50860 bp, 43 predicted proteins | sample KBSC54metaG_FD_184354 | JGI IMG/M metagenome (GOLD analysis project Ga0207695, IMG submission 184354) | Corn rhizosphere microbial communities from Kellogg Biological Station, Michigan, USA - KBS C5-4 metaG (SPAdes) (version 2) | ecosystem: Host-associated > Plants > Roots > Rhizosphere > Soil...
CGCCGTTGCCCAGCAGGGTTTCCGCGCCGGACTGGTCCAGGATCGTGCGCGAATCGATCTTCGATGAAACCTGGAAGGCGATGCGGGTGGGAATGTTGGCCTTGATGAGGCCGGTGATCACATCCACCGACGGACGCTGCGTCGCGAGGATCAAATGCACGCCCGCGGCGCGCGCCTTCTGCGCGAGACGCGCGATCAATTCCTCGACCTTCTTGCCGACGATCATCATCATGTCGGCGAATTCGTCGATGATCACCACGATGAACGGCAGCGGTTGCAGCGGTTCTGCCTTGTCTTCGGGCGCGTCGGGATTGGCCTTGAACAGCGGGTCGGGCAGCGGCTGACCCGCTGCCTCGGCGTCGCGCACCTTCTTGTTGAAACCCGCGAGATTGCGCACGCCCACCGCCGCCATCAACTTGTAGCGACGTTCCATCTCCGCGACACACCAGCGCAGCGCGTTGGCGGCCTCCTTCATGTCGGTGACGACCGGCGCCAGCAGATGCGGAATCTTGTCGTACACCGACAGCTCCAGCATCTTGGGGTCGATCATGATCATCCGCACGTCGGCCGGCTTGGCCTTGAACAGCAGCGACAGCACCATCGCGTTCAGCGCCACCGACTTGCCCGAACCCGTGGTGCCCGCCACCAGCAAATGCGGCATCTTCTGGAGATCGACCACCACCGGTCGTCCGCCGATGTCCTTGCCGAGCGCCAGCGACAGCGGCGAGCGCGCATCGCCGTATTCGCGTGACCCGAAAATCTCGGAGAGGTACACGATCTCGCGATGCGCATTCGGAATTTCCAGGCCGATCACGTTCTTGCCGGGGATCACGTCGACCACGCGCACGCTGACCAGCGACAAACCACGCGCGATGTCCTTGTCCAGCGAAGAAATCTGGCTGCCGCGCACGCCGGGCGCGGGCTCCAGTTCGAAACGCGTGATCACGGGACCGGGATGCGCCGAGACCACGTGCGCGTCGATCCGGAAATCCTTCAGCTTCATCTCGACCTGGCGCGACAGCACCTCCAGCGTTTCTTCGGAGTAGCCCTTGCCCGTCTGCGGCTGCGGTTCCTGCAGCAACGACAGCGGCGGTACTTCGCCTTCACTGGCAGCCCCGGTGAACAGCGGGATCTGGGTCTCACGCTTGGCGCGTTCGCTCTTGACGATCGGTGCAGGTGCGGGCTCGATGCGTACCGGCTCGCGCTTGGCGCGGCGCTCGCTGTCTTCCTTGCGCGCGGTTTCACGTTCGACGCGCGCAGCACGCGCAGCCAAGGTTTCCGGCGCACGCTTCAACTTGCCGCGGGCCCACGCTGCACCCGTCAATACCTGCTGCCCGGTCCAGTCCATCACCCGAAACCACGACAGGCCGGTGATCCAGGTGACCGCGATCAACGCCAGCGCGAACAGCAACAACAACGCACCGAGTTCGCCGAAGCCCCGATGCAGCATGCCGCCCGCACCGCACCCAAGAAGGCCACCGGCAGCGGCGACGTTGCTGCATTCCGGATCGGACGCATGCAACCAGGCCAACCCGCAACAGCCCACGAAAAATGCCACGAACCCGATCAAGCGCAGGCTGGGCTCCCACTTGTTCTCGCCTTCGTCGCGCCGGTACCAGCCACGCAGCACGCCGACGGCGAGCACCACCAGCAGCACCGGGAACGCGTAGGCGACCACGCCGAACAAATGAAACAGCAAATCGGCGATGTATGCCCCGATCGAGCCACCGAAATTGTGCACGGGCTGCCCCGGCACACCCGAGTGCCACCAGCCCGGATCGGTCGCGCTGTACCCGACCAGACACGCGAACAAATATACGGCGAGCGGGAACAACAGCAACGCCGCGGCTTCGCGCAACAGCCGCCGCGTGCGATCGCTCATCCCCGCGGATTTGGTTTCAGCCTGAACTCTGGCACGCGCCACGCGCAACGACCTCGATTCCCGATAACGTCAAGCGCGCTGACTATAACGCCGTTTCGACAAGGGCCAAGCCCCGGCGTTCGTCAACATGAGCATCTGTTTGCTGGCGCACGATCTGCGAGATTCGACAGTGCGCAGGTTGGGTTGAAAATGGCGCGCCAGATTGGTTGAACCCGGCTTTGTCGGGGAAGTCCAGCATCCGCTCGTTGGGCTTCCCCCGGATCAAGTCCGGGATCAGCCCAACCTGCAAATGCTGATCGGTATCAGAGCTTCATGCCCTTCAGCGCCGGATGCACCAGTTCCCCGCCCTCGACATTGATGCCGCTGGCGAGAATCACATCCTTGTGCCAGTTCTTCTGCGCAAGACGCGTCACGTACGGCAGGATCGCCGCGGAGATCGCCTGCGAAGACGTCTGCGGCACCGCGCCCGGCATGTTGGTGACGCAGAAATGCGTGACGCCATCGACAACGTAGGTCGGATCCTTCCAGGTCGTCGGCTTGGAGGTTTCGAAGCAACCGCCCTGATCGATGGAAATGTCGACCAGCACGCTGCCCTTCTCCATCGTCTTTACCATCTTGCGGGTGACCACGTGCGGCGCCTTGGCACTCGGCACCAGCACCGCGCCAACCACGAGGTCGGCGGTCGCGACTTCCTCGGCCACCGCGGATTCATATGCGTACAAAGCCGTCACGTTGTCGCCCCAGCCGCGTGCCTGCGCCAGGCGGTCCGGACGCTTGTCGAACACCACCACGTTGGTGCCGCCACGGGCCGCGAGTTTCGCTGCGTTGCCGCCGGCCACGCCTGCGCCCAGCACCACGACCTTGCCGCGCTCGGTCGCAGCCAGGCCGCCGAGCAACTTGCCCTTGCCGCCGTTCGGCTGATGCAGCAGCGTCGTGCCGACCTGGGTCGCAAGCTTGCCTGCCACCACCGACATCGGCGTCAACAGCGGCAGCGAACCATCGACTTCCTGCACGCTCTCGAACGCCACGCCGGTCAGGCCGATCTTCAACAACGCCTTGGTGAGCTTGGGATCGGGCGCAAGATGCAGGTAGCAGAACAACAGGTGGCGCTTTTCCAGAAGCTTCAGGTCGCCCTCGATCGGCTCCTTCACCTTGACGATCATTTCGGCCTTGCCATACAGCGCGGCGGCGTCCTTGACGATCTTCACGCCAACCTTCGTGTAGCGCTCATTGGCGAAACCGCTCTTCTCGCCCGCGCCGGATTGCAGATAGACCTCGTGCCCGTGGCGGATCAGGTCCGCGCAAGCATCGGGAACGAGGGCAACGCGGCCCTCGAGGGTCTTGGTTTCGGAAGGAACGCCAATACGCATGGAAATCATCCTCGTGCGAAAATCACAACCGTCGCGTGCTTGAAATACCGCGGCAAACTCCCCATGCTGCACGACTCGTCACGGCGTGGACCCGAAACCCGGCGCGCGACGCACCTGGTCACGGATGCAACTCCGTCGGGATTTGCCGCATTGAATGTCGCATAGCGGCGGACGAGGGGAAGTTCCTGCGGACCTTGAATCAACCCGAGAATTATACATGAGCACCCCCAGACACAGTCGCCTTTTGATCCTCGGTTCCGGTCCTGCGGGCTACACCGCGGCCGTTTACGCGGCCAGGGCGAACCTGCAACCGATGTTGATCACGGGCCTCGCCCAGGGCGGCCAATTGACCACCACCACCGAGGTCGACAACTGGCCGGGCGACGCACAGGGCGTGCAGGGTCCGGAACTGATGCAGCGCATGGCCGAGCACGCCGAGCGCTTCAACACCACCATCGTGTTCGATCACATCCACACCGTCGATCTGAAGCAGCGCCCGTTCAAATTGAAGGGCGACAGCGGCGAATACAGTTGCGATGCGCTGATCATCGCCACCGGTGCGGACGCCAAGTATCTCGGCATCGCTTCCGAAACCACTTTCAAGGGCAAGGGCGTGTCGGCGTGCGCAACGTGCGACGGCTTCTTCTTCCGCAACCAGGATGTCGCCGTGATCGGCGGCGGCAACACCGCGGTCGAGGAAGCGCTTTACCTCGCCAACATCGGCCGCAAGGTCACGTTGGTGCACCGACGTGACAAGCTGCGTGCGGAAAAAATCCTGCAAGACAAGTTGTTCGAGAAAGCCAACGCCGGCAAGGTCGAACTGGTGTGGAACCACACCGTCGACGAGGTGCTGGGCGACGACACCGGCGTCACCGGATTGCGCCTCGTCAGCACCGCCGATGGCAGCAAGCGCAACATCGCGGTCACCGGCATGTTCGTCGCGATCGGCCATACGCCCAACACCGGCGTGTTCGAAGGCCAGCTCGACATGCGCAACGGCTACATCCAGATCAACAGCGGACTGGAAGGCAACGCCACGGCCACCTCGGTGCGCGGCGTGTTCGCAGCCGGCGATGTCGCCGACCACGTTTACCGGCAAGCGGTGACGTCGGCGGGCTTCGGCTGCATGGCCGCACTGGACGCCGAGAAGTTCCTGGATTCGATCGGGTTGACCGGCTGACGCGATCCGCGGCAACGGCGTCAGCCTTCCAGCGCGTACAACTCCCACCGGCCGGCGACGCCATCCAGTTGATGCGCGCCCACGCTGCGCAGCTCGATGCCCGAGCCGGCGACCAGATCGCGCACCGCGGGCGTGACGAGAATCTCGCCGGGCTGCGTGGCATGCAACACGCCCGCGCCCACCTCCACCGCCTCGCCTGCCAGCGTGTCGCCGACGCGCTGGCATTCGCCGATGTGCAAGCCCACGCGGATTTCCAGACGAAGCTGATCGCGCGCGGCCTGGCGAACCGCCGATGCGAAACGCAGCGCCCGCGCCGGCCCGTCGAAGTTCACGAGGAATCCGGCGCCTCCGTCGAGCATCCTGCGACCCTGGAATCGCGTCAGTTCCTCGTGCACGAGCGCGCGGAATGAATCCTGCGTTTCATGCCAGCGCCGGCCGCCCAGCGTCGCCGCGGCCAGTTGCGAATCCGCCACGCGCATCCTGAGCACCGTGGCCAGCGCGCGTTCGCCACTGTCCGCCGGACGCAGGTTGGCCAGAAACGATTCGACCAGCTTCAGCGGCTGCTCGTCGCCCGGAAGCAGCACGTCCATGTCGCCGCCCGGCAGCAATTCGAGGCACGACCCCGCGATGTGTTCGGCAAGATAGAACGCGTGCGCCGGCGGTATCACCGCAAATTCGCGCCGATGCAGGATCAGCGTGGGCGCGCGGATCGACGACAGCACCGCACGCGCATCGAAATTGATGATGTAGCGGAATTCCGCACCGGCGCGGCGCGGCGAATAGGCCACGCGCTGCATGCGCGTCACCCAGCGCACGTACTGCGGATCTCCCGCCAGCGTCGGGCGCGTGGTCGCGACCATTTGCGCGGTTCCCCAGGTTTGATCCCAAGCTTGCGACAGCCGGTCGGAACGTTCATGGTTCTCGCCACAGGGATAACCCGGGGCCACGCGAAAGCGCGCACTGGTATTGCAAAGCATCAGCGCCCGCACGCGCCGCGGATGACTGCTGGCGAACAACAAAGCGGCTGCAGCGGCATCGCGTTCGGCCAGCAACGCGGCACTGGTGATGCCGACGTGATCGAACACCGCCAGCATGTCTTCGATCCAGTCCTCCCATGTCGGCGGCAGATCGGCCGGCAGCGGGTCGGAGATGCCGCTGCCGCGGCGATCGAACACGATCAGGCGACTGAAGCCTGCGAGGCGCTGCAGCAGCGCAGCGTTGGCGGGATAGTCCCACAGCATTTCGATGCTGCGACTCATCGGGTTGATGAGCATCAGGTCGAGCGGCCCCTCGCCCAGCACCCGATACGCGATGTCGCCGCGCGGCGTCCTTGCGTATTGGATCGGTGGAGCTTGCATGCTCATTCTTTACGGACATGCCGGCAACACGGGGCGCCCATTGTACGCGCGCAGCGGGCCGGAACAGGCACGTCGAATGTCCGGTGGGCCGACAAGCGGGCCGCCGTGGAAGCTGGCCTACAATGCAACCATGCTGACGCTGCGCACCCACGAAACCATCGACGACATCGATGCCACCGCGTGGGACGCGCTGGCTGCAGACGACAATCCCTTCGTCAGTCACGCGTTTCTTGCCGGACTGGAGCGCCACGGTTGCATCCGTTCCGCGTTCGGCTGGCGCGCGCAACACCTGACGCTGCACGACGACGACGCCTTGGTCGGCGCCGCGCCGCTGTACGTCAAGGGCAACTCGCACGGCGAGTATGTGTTCGACTGGGCGTGGGCCGATGGATGGGAGCGCGCGGGCGGCGACTACTATCCCAAGTTCCTGTGCGCGGTGCCCTACTCGCCCGTGACCGGACCGCGCCTGTTGTGCGGTACCGGTGCCGATGCCCACCAGTACCGCTCCATTCTCGTCAAGGCCTTGCGCGAAATCACCGAGCAGACCGGACTGTCGTCGCTGCACGTCAACTTCTTGCGCGCGAGCGAGATCGGCGCATTCGACGATGCGTGGTTGTCACGTTCGGATTGGCAATTCCAGTGGCACAATGTGGACGGCTGGCGTGATTTCCAGGATTTTCTCCGCGCGCTCACCCACAAGCGCCGCAACGCGATCCGCCGCGAACGCGCGCAAGTGGTGGACGCCGACATCGAATGCGAATTCCGCGACGGTGGCACGCTCGACGACGCCGAGTGGCGCAGCATGCATCATCTCTACACCCACACCTTCGACGAGAAAGGCAACACGCCGACCCTCACGCTGGCGTTCTTCCGTCACCTGGGTGCCGCGTTCCCCACCCATTCGCATGTCGCCTTTGCGCGGCGGGACCGCGAGATCATCGCGGGCGCGCTGTTCCTCTCCAGCAGCGACACGTTGTACGGGCGCTATTGGGGCGCACGCGAGCAGATTCCGGGATTGCACTTCGAACTTTGCTATTACCAGGGCATCGATCACTGCCTGCGCCGTGGCCTCATACGTTTTGAGCCGGGTGCGCAGGGTCTGCACAAACTTGCACGGGGATTCCTTCCAACCCGCACGCACTCGCGTCACTACATCGCGAACACCGAATTCCGTGCCATTATCCGCGCCTCGTTGCAACGCGAGATGGCACTCTTGGAAGCGCGCGGCAACGAACTCCTGGCGCACTCGCCATTCGCCGAGCGCGATGCCCCGCGCCCATGAGGATCCAGTCGCTCGACGCACTTCCGCCGGGCGTCTTTCCCGATCCCGAACACGCGCTGGCCGACCCCAATGGATTGCTGGCGTTCGGCGGCGACCTGTCACCGCAACGCCTCGTCGCCGCCTACGCACGTGGCGTCTTCCCCTGGTACTCGGAAGGCGATCCGTTGTTGTGGTGGTCGCCCGATCCGCGCTGCGTGTTCGCAACCGATGGCGTACACGTCTCGCACAGCCTCGCGAAATTCCTGCGCCACTGCGATTGGCAATGGAGCATGGACCGCGCGTTCGATGACGTGATGCGGGCATGCGCGGCACCACGCGCGGACCGCGGCGGCACGTGGATCACGACCGACATGCAGATCGCGTACGGCAACCTGCACGTGCTGGGTCATGCGCATTCGCTGGAGATGTGGGAAGACGACGAACTGATCGGCGGCCTCTATGGCGTATCCGTCGGTCGCATGTTCAGCGCCGAATCGATGTTCTCGCGTCGCACCAATGCGTCCAAGGTTGCCTTGCTGAGCTTGGCGCACGCGTTGCGGGAGCGCGGTTTTCCTTGGATCGACGCGCAGGTCCAGAATCCGCATCTCGTGCGCATGGGCGCACGCATGTTGCCGCGCCGTCGATTCCTGCGGGAACTGGCGCAGCTCTCAGTGCAACCCGAGGTTCGCGATTGGCCCCGTAAACTTTCGCCGGTCTCCATGTTCCGGAACCCGTGATTCGCACGCTGCGGCGAATCGCTTTCGTCAGATCATGAAATCGAACGCCAGTTGGCGTACATTGGACGCCTGCCCACCGGAGATGCCGCGCATGAACGACCCCGACCCCTCCAAACCGGATCCCTACAAGACCGCGAAGGATGCCGCCACCTCAGGGCAGCGCTTCAGCCGTGGCGTGATGGATTCCGCGCAACAGATCTGGCTGGCCGGGCTGGGCGCACTCGCGCGCACGCAGCAGGAAGGCGGCAAGTTCTTCGATGCGCTGGTGGAAGAAGGCGTGCGGATCCAGGAAAAAACCCACGCCTACACGCAGGAACAGATGAAGCAGGCGCGCGACCAGACGACGCCATGGGTGGAAGCCGCGCGCAAGCGCACCACCGCAGCCATGGGCAAGCTGGAGCAGGCCTTCGACGAACGCATCGCACGCGCGGCCAAGCGCATGAACATGCCCGACCATTCCGACATCCAGGAGCTGTCCGCGCGCATCGATGCGCTGGCGCAGGAACTTCGCGCCAACCGCACCGCCGGCGCCAAGCCGCGCGCGACCAGGAAACCCGCCAAGCCCAAAGATTGAGCGCCGCCGTGTACAGCGAACTCGATACGGACTTCCGGCAAGCCGCCGAAGACGTCAAACATCTTTCGGCGCGCCCCGACAACGACACGCTGTTGAAACTCTACGCGCTCTACAAACAAGCCACTGACGGTGACGTCTGCGGCCCCAAGCCCGGCTTCTTCGACTTCGTCAACACCGCCAAATACGAAGCGTGGTCACGCCTGCGCGGCATGCGCATCGACGACGCGCAACAAAAATATATCGAGCTGGTGCATCAACTGGGGGTGTGAAGCGAAATCACGGGCCAACGCCAGCCCGCTTGAAATCGCCGCCCGTGCTTGCCCAAAACCGAACATTGCGCCGGACTGAAGCGGGCACGCTGCCACTCGTCCTGTCCAGTCGCCCCCGGGCTGCGACATTGTTGTACCCTGATCTTCACGTGATCGCGTGGATCGTCCGGAGGACGTTGTCATGGCTGTCATTGTTGAACGGGCACGATGGGTACTCCATCCCCTCAATGCGGTCCTGCTGGCCGGGGCTCTTGCGCTGTTCCTCGGCGCCCTGCTGAGCGACATCGCCTACTTCCGCGGCTACGAAATCCAGTGGAACAACTTCTCGTCGTGGCTGCTCGCAGGCGGTCTCGTCGTCGGCGCATTCGCGTTTCTTGCGGCCATCGTCGAATTGTTTCGCAACCGCTGGCGTGTGTGGCCCGCGCTGGTCTATGCAATATTGGTGCTGGCGACCTGGATACTGGCCTTCATCGACGAACTGGTGCATGCCAAGGATGCATGGGCGATCATGCCGGCTGGCTTGGTGTTGTCGGTGATCGTGGTAGTGCTGGGCTGCGTGGCGCTGTGGATCGCCTTCGCCGGGATGCGCGTGGGAGATGTGCCATGAATCGCCTTCATCCATCGGCAATCATCGCGCTCGTGGCGCTGCTCGCGGGCTGCAGCGGCAGCGGTGCAGCTCCGGAACAATACGGCGCCAACCCGCAACTTCCACCTCAGCAGCGCGGTCTGCTGCCCAGCATGACGATCGCCAAGCCGGCCGCATGGGGCGACCGGCTGCCGACGGTGCCGCAGGGCTACACCATCAAGGCGATCGCCACTGATCTTCGCATCCCGCGCCAGACCCTGGTGCTGCCGAACGGCGACATCCTGGTGGCCGAAGGCCGCGGCGGCAACGCGCCGAAGCTGAAACCGAAGGACGTCGTCGCCGGCTACATCAAGGCCAAGGGCACGAGCCCGGTCAAGGGCGGCAACCGCCTGACCCTGCTGCGCGATGCCAACGGCGACGGCACGTACGAGCTGAAGACGGTGTTCGCCGAAAACCTCAACGCACCGTATGGACTGGCGTTGGTCGGCGACACGCTCTACGTCGCCGATCAGGATGCGCTGGTGAAATTCCACTACACCGCCGGCCAGACCCATGCGGAAGGCGCGCCGGTCAAGATCATCGACCTGCCGTCGGCAATCAACCACCATTGGACCAAGGCGCTCGCCGCCAGTGCGGACGGGCGCTACCTCTACGTCGGGATCGGCTCGAACAGCAACATCACCGAGCGCGGCATGACCGCCGAGGTCGATCGCGCACGGATCTGGCAGGTCGATGCACAGACCGGCATGCATCGCGCCTACGCCACGGGCGTTCGCAATCCCACCGCGCTCGCGATCCAGCCCGCCACGGGTGCCCTGTGGGCAGTGGTGAACGAGCGCGACGAGCTTGGTCCCGACCTGGTGCCCGACTATCTCACCTCGATACGCGAGGGCGGTTTCTATGGCTGGCCCTGGAGTTACTGGGGCCAGCACGTTGATCCGCGCGTGCGACCGCAGGATCCGGAAAAGGTCGCCTCGGCGATCGTCCCCGACTACAGCCTCGGTTCGCACGTCGCGGCGCTCGGCGTCGCGTTCTCGTCGCCTGCAATGGGCGCGAAGTTTGCAGAAGGCGTATTCGTCGGCGAGCACGGCAGTTGGAATCGATCGAACCCCGTCGGTTACAAAGTAGTGTTCGTGCCGTTCCGCGACGGTCATCCTGCCGGCAATCCGATCGATTTCGTGACGGGCTTTCGCGGCGATGATGGCCTCACCCGCGGACGTCCGGTCGGCGTGACCGTCGATCTGCGCGGCGCGCTGATCGTTGCCGACGACTTGTCGAACACAGTCTGGCGCGTGACGCCAAACAGTGCCTCCGCGGGCGCCACGCCGGCAACGCCAGCGCCCGCAACCACGTCCGGCGCGACGCCTGCCAGCACGACTGGCGAAATGCACAGGTAGAGCCTTCCCAGGGACGGCGAAAGGCGCCCGGCTACTGCTTGGGCCGCTTGATGAACTCGGTGCGCCTGAAACGGAGCGCCGACCAATCCTCGTCGATCGCTATTTGACGCACACTGTCGAATCCCGATTCGTGCAGGGCATTCCAGCCGTCGTCCCGATTGAAATCACAGGTGTATTTTTTCGACGTGCCCTTCGGGTAGGCAAACCACAACAGCGCATCGCCGACGGCCTTTGCGGCAAGCGCGGTGGAAAGTTGCTCGAGCTCCGCTCGTCGGGTCACGAAGCCCAGCGCAAATGCAACGCCTTTTACCGCATCGAGGCGCCGAAACACACGCACTCCGCGGAGAACCTCGAGTTCCGGTTTGAAGGCTTCGGGCGCATTCAACACCAGGATTTCGTTCTGGTCTTTGAGATTCAGCTTCTGGAAGATCGCGGACATGATAATGGGCCCGGCCCGTCACGAAGATCCGATCGTACTTGCAATCCGGTTGAACGTGTCCGCTGCGGCCACGAATCAACGACCGCGCATGGCGAACCCGAAGAACGCGAGATCGTGCCGCGCGACCCGATCCGATCGCAAGCCGCCGTCGATGCCCGCAAACATCCTTTTATGCGGCCGAATGGACGGAGAACTTTACACTCCACAATTTCGGCGCGACTTCAATCGTGGCAAGGGCTGCGAGGCAAAAGAGCCCATGCCTCTTCATCGATTCGATCGCAGGACTTTACATTTTTTGGACTTGAAAAAATAACAACCTTCGCAAAATCCGTCGCTTGCAAATTGGCACGGAACATGAACATGCCTCCATCGACCGACCATTCAGGCACGTGCAGACTGCATTGATGGCTTGAACGGGGATTCATCTCTCGATTCCGATCTGGAGGTAACGGCATGAACGCAATGGCAACGATGGTCAGGAACACACTCGGACGTGCCGCAATCGGCACTGCATTGGTATTGCTTGCAATGACAGCGCATGCCTTTCCCATCGCCGCACCCGGAACCGAAGGGCTCAGCGTCATCGTGAGCGGCACGAACCATGTAATGGCGACGTACGAGGGCAACTCGGCCGCCTACAGTGACGACCTGCTGTTGAACGGCAGCCTGATCTTCAACAATCACGCAACGCCCGTGGGCACGACCATCGACCTGGGCAGCTTTACCCCCGGGACCGAACTCATTTTCCAGCTTTATGTAAACAACACCGGTGACAGCTTCTACACCGGACCGGCTTCGCGCAACCCTGACTCACATACCCACGCGCGCGTCCAAGCCGACTGGCTGCCCGGCACGACCCTGGTCAGTTTTGAAGACCTTTACAACGGCCCATTCAATTTCAACGACCTGAGCTTTTCGTTCACCAATACGACATCAGGCCCCGTATCAGTACCCGAACCCAACCCGTTGGTGCTCATGCTTGCCGGGATCGGTATTGTTGGTCTGATGGCGCGGTCACGCAGGGCGTAACCGTGTGATCCACGCGCCAATGGCTCGCTTGCTGCCCGCAAAGCCAGCGAGAAGACTTACCGATTCTGCCGTCGTTGTGCGGCCGCGATGGCGGCCGCGAGGTCGCGTTCGCGCTCGGTCGATGCGACGGCGAGGGCGCCGCGCGCGCCTTCCCGATCGGCGGCGTTACGGTTCTGGCTGAGCTTGTAGCGGCCGAGCAGCGATTCGATGCGCAGTTCGATGCCGACGATGTGGCGCATTTCCTTGCGAACGTAATCGTCGGGTGCGTCGGTGACGCGCCAGCGATGTGCGCGGCCGGCTTCGTTGTGGTCGGTGAGCTGCGTCAACAGGTTGTAAAGGCGCGCTTCGTCGTCGAACGTCACCAGCGTGCCACGCGCTTCGACGGCGAGGTAATCCCACGTCGGCACCTGGCGCGGGTCTTCGCGTTTGCCCGGATACCACGATGGAGATACATAGGCGTGCGGGCCCTGGAACAGCACCAGCGCATCGACGCCCTCGCCCGGCACTTGCGATTGCGGGTTGTAGCGCGCGAGATGACCGACAAGCGTACCGTGCGGGCCGCGCGTGGCATCCAGTTCCCATGGCAGGTACGACGTCGCGAATCCGCTTTCGGGATGCGTGATCAATGCACCGAAATGCAGATCGTGGATCGCCGCATGCAGGATCTCGGTGCGGTCTTCGCGGAACGCGGGACTCGGGTACGCCATGGATGGATCTCGTGGAGGGACAGGTGCGGACGGAGGCTCAGCGACGCGGCGGCGTGATCACGGACCCTTCGTGCTGGCGATCCCATGCGCGCAATTCTTCGCGCAAGCCGGCCACCCGCTGGCGGCCGAGCGCGTTGCGGTCTTCGTCCAGCAACTCACCATTCAGGAGTTCGGCGATGCGCTGCGCGGCCGGCAGCATGGCTTCCCACGCGTCCAGTGCCGGCAGCGGACCGGGCAAGGTGATGAAGAAGGTGAGGCCCGGCGTGGCCAGCTCGCCGATCCGTGTCATGTCGAAATAACCCGGCTTCATCATGTTGGCCATGCTGAAAATCGGACCCGCATCGGGACGGCCATCCACGAGACGATGGAAGATGTTCATGGCGCCGAAGCGCAAGCCGGCTTTTTCTGCGGCGACCACGATATCGCTGCCCCGGAATTCTTCGCCGGCACGCGCGACCACGAACAGGCTCACGATGCGGTCGACCGGGAGTTCGTTCGGACGCTGTCCGGCGCTGGATTCCATGGGCGCGGCTTGCACGTTGCGGTCGGCCGCGACCGTCGCGCCGAGTCGATCCAGTTCGCGCTGCAGCGCGACATCCAGTTCGCCCTGCCGTGGCGGCGCACCAGCCAGCACTTCGTCCGCATTCGTGGTGTCGCCGATCATCGGGTCCACGCGTCCGTCGGCCGCTTTGCGCGGAACGACACGCCGGCCGTGCTCGGCCTTGCGTGGCCGTCCGAAGAAATAGATCGCGACAAGCACCACCACGCCGATGGCGGCGATGATGATGCGCAACGTGTTGGCGGAAACAACGGTGTCCATGGCGCGGACTTTAGCAAAGAAGCACGAGTCCGGTGAAGAAAAGCGAACGCACTTCCTTCTCCCGCCGCGAGAAGGTGGCGCGTAGCGCCGGATCAGGGTTCGGATAGGCGAAGATTGGAACTCCGCGCAAACGCGACGTTACGCGCATGCGGACCCTCACCCGCCCCTTCCGGGAGCGCTGCGCGCTCGGCCTGCGGCGGCCTCTCCCAGGGAGAGGGAAAATTTCCACCAAATACCGATTGGCCTATGCCGCCACACCCGCCAGCTTCGTGGCCTCGGCCAAATCCACCTGCACCAGCCGCGACACGCCGGGCTCGCGCATGGTCACGCCGCACAACTGGTAGGCCATTTCCATGGTCGACTTGTTGTGGGTGACGACCATGAATTGCACCTTCTCGGACATGTCGCGCACGAGCTGGCTGAAGCGGCCGACGTTGCCTTCATCGAGCGGCGCATCCACCTCGTCAAGCAGGCAAAACGGCGCGGGATTCAGATTGAAGATCGCCATCACCAGCGCCACCGCGGTCATCGCCTTTTCGCCACCCGACAGCAGCGAGATGTGGCTGTTCCGCTTGCCCGGCGGGCGCGCCATCATGGTGACGCCCGCGTCCAGCAGGTCTTCGCCGGTCAGCTCCAGGTAGGCATGGCCGCCGCCGAACAGTTTCGGGAACAGATCCTGGAAACCGGCGTTGACGCGATCGAACGTATCCTTGAAACGCTCGCGAGTTTCGCGATCGATCTTGCGGATCGCGTTTTCCAGTGTGTCGAGCGCGGTGGTGAGATCGGTCATCTGCGCGTCGAGGTATTCCTTGCGCTGAGCGGCTTCGGCGTGCTCGGTGATCGCCGCGAGATTGACGGGTTCAAGCTTGGCGATGCGGCCATCGAGGTCGGTGATTTTTTCCTGCCACGCTTCCGGCTGCACCTCGTCGGGAAGGTTCGCAAGCAATGGCTCGATTTCCAGCCCCGCCTCGCGGATCGCCTCGGCCAGTTGCTCGGCGCGCAGCCGATGGCCCTGCTCTTCCAGGCGCAGATTCTCCAGTGTGTCGCGCTCGCCCGACATCGCCTGCTCGGCCGCATGACGCGCCTGCTCGTGCTCGCGCAAGGCGTTGGCGGCATCCTCTACCACGCGCCGCGCATCCACCAGTTTCTTGTCCACGTTGAGCCGCTGTTCAAGACACGCCTGACGTTCTTTCTCCAGCGCGGCGATCGGGTCGCCGCCCTCGGCAAGACGCCGATCCAGTTCGGCACGATGCCGCTCGAGTTGCTCGCGCTGCGTGTGCATGCGCGCGAGCGACTGTTCCAGCGCGGCCAGCGTGACGCGTTTCGATTCCATCGCGATCGCGTGCCGATGCGCAACGTCGGAAGCTTCCTGCGCGTCCGCGCGGGCGGCTTCGCGGCGCTCCAGCAATTGCCTGCGTTCGGATTCCAGCGCGACGCGGGCCTGCTCGTGCTCACCCATGCTGGCGACGGCAGCCTGCATGCGTGCACGCGCCGCCTGCAGCAGCTGTTCGTTTTCGGCAAGCGCGGCTTCAATGTCGCCGTGCTCGGCATCGATCGCGGCAAGCCGCGCCTTGGCCGTGTCGATGCGGCCCTGCCGGCTCTGCATCTCACCGGCCAGTTCCGACAGCCGGCGGTGGGTGTTGTACACGTCCCGCTGCGCATCATCGCGCGACTGTTCGACTGCACGGCGTTGGTCGCGAACTTCGGCCTGGCGCTCCTGAAGCTCGGCGATCCGCTTGTCGACCGCGGCGAGCTCCGTAGTGGCTTCCTGCAACTCGCGCTCGCGCGTCAGCACGCCGAACTGGCCGCCTTCGGCACGGCGCACGCGCGCAAAGCCCGGACCGAGCCAGACGCCATCTTGGGTGATGACGGTGTGCGAGGGCGCGAGCGTCGGAGCGATCGCACGCGCTTCATCGAGCGATCCGGCGGTGCGCACCTGCGCCAGCAACGCGCGCGCCGCAGCCGGACCCGCCACCACGGCGGCGAGCGTGCCGGACACATCCGCGTCGAGCGCTTCGCCATTGCCGATCAAGGTAATGTCGATTTTCTCGATGCCGGCTAGGTCATCGGTCAGCGATACGGGCTCGTCGACCAGCACGGCTTCCAGCATGCCGGCCAGCACGGTTTCAACGGCACGATCCCAGCCGTCGCTGACCTTCAATCGCGCGCCGAGCCGTTCGCCGTTGGCGAGGCCAACCTTCTGCAGCCATTCGCGCGCCGCGTCGCGGTCACGTCCCAGCGCGGCGCGCTGCAAGGCTTCGAGCGATGCAATCCGGCCACGCAGCGTTTGCTTCTGTGCGTGCGCTTCCTGCAACGCCGACTGCGTCTGGCGCTCCTCCCCCAACAATCGTTCGGCTTCGGCCTTGTGGTGTTCGAGGTTTTGCGAATGCGATTCGACCTGGATTTTCAGCGCCGCGTGTTCATCGGCGAGACCCGCGGTGCCGGCCGCCAGCGCATCGACATCGTGGTTCTTGCGCTCGTTGCGCAGCGCTTCGCGGCGACGCGACAGGTCGAGCGCCTGCTTGTCCAGATGGTCGATGTGGGTACGTTCGACTTCGGCTTCGCGGGAAGTGGACGCGGTTTGCCCGCTGTGCGATTCCCAGCGCTGCTGCCACGCCGCGTGCGCGGCTTCGGCTTCGTTCAGCGCCTGTGCGGCCTGCGTTTCGGCTCCGCGCAGACGACCGGTTTCGGGTTCCGCCTCGCCGATAGCGGCCTTCAGCTCATCATGTTGTGCGGTGTCGGCCCCAAGATGATCGGCCAATTCCGTCCACGCGCGTTCGGATTCCTCGCGATCGTGGTTCAAGCGTTCCAGCATTTCGCGATGATGCTTGATCTGCTGCTCGACGCGCGCAAGCTCGGCTCCAACCTGGTAGACCTCCGCCTGCACCGCGTTCATCGCCTCGGTGTGTTGCTGGTGCGTTTCGCGGCCCGTCTCGATTTGCGCTTCGAGATGACGCTGCGCGGCCAGCTTGCCTTCCAGCGCGGTTTCGGCCTCGCGCAGCGCCTGCCGACGGGTTTCGAGTTGCGCGCTCACGAAACGATAGTTCAAGGCGCGCAGCTCGGCTTCGCGCAAACCGCGTTCCTCTTTCAATTTTTTCCAGCGTTCGGCGGCGCGCGCCTGCCGGTTCAAATGATCGAGTTGTTTTTCGACTTCCTCGCGCACGTCCTTCACGCGATCGAGGTTCTCGCGCGTGGCCTTGATGCGGCTTTCGGTTTCCTTGCGGCGTTCCTTGTAACGCGACACGCCCGCGGCTTCTTCCAGATGGATGCGCAACTGCTCGGGACGCGATTCCACGATGTCGGAAATCACGCCCTGCTCGATGATCGAATAACTGCGCGCGCCGAGGCCGGTGCCGAGGAACAGGTCAGTGATGTCGCGGCGGCGGCAGCGCACGCCGTTCAAGTAGTAATCGGATTGCGAATCGCGGCTGACGCTGCGCTTCACCGAAATCTCGTTGAAGCCGGCATATTCGCCGCCGAGGGTGCCATCTGAATTGTCGAAAACCAGCTCGACGGTGGCCTGCCCGACGGGCTTGCGTCCGGACGAACCCGAAAAGATCACGTCGGTGATGGCTTCACCGCGCAGCCGACTGGCCGCACTTTCGCCCATCACCCAGCGGATCGCGTCGATGATGTTGGACTTGCCGCAGCCGTTGGGGCCGCAGACGCCGGTAAGGTTGGTGGGAAGGTGGAGGACGGTCGGGTCGACGAATGACTTGAATCCGGCCAGTTTGATCGTGGACAGGCGCATCGGTCAGTTATTGGAGGTCACGGCAACGTTGGGGCCGACGGCATGGCGCCGGGCGAATGCGCCACTGTGCCAAGTACCGCGGCATGGCGCAACGAAAAGATGATCGTTTGTTTGCTTTCAACACGTTGCAGCACAAACCTCGCATCGACTCGGCCCGCGCGCAAAGACACCGGATTCCGGATCGCGCCCGCTACGCGGGCTTGTCCGGAATGACGAAGGGAAACACATTTCCCGTCGTTCATTCGTGCGACGAGCTTTGCGCCTCGATCGCCAGCGCATGGATGCCATGGCCCATCAGGTCCGCGAGCGCGTCGTACACCATGCGATGTTGCTGCACCCGGGTCTTGCCCTCGAACGCCGCACCGGCAATCCGCACGCGGAAGTGCCCCGTGCCCTCGCTCGCATGGCCAATGTGCAGATGACCTTCGTCGGTCACGTCCAGTGCCGTGGGCGCGAAGGCCGTTTGCAACCGTGCACGGATGTCTTCGATTGACGCCGCGCTCATGGCAAGGTTTGGCAGAACGGCCGCACTGTCACTCCCTTGTACACGCCGGCCGCGCGATACGGATCGGCATCGGCCCACGCTGTCGCGGTTTCAAGATCCTGGAATTCGGCGAGGATCAGGCTGCCGCTGAAGCCCGCGGGGCCTGGATCTTCCGCATCGATCGCGGGGAACGGCCCGGCCAGCAACAGGCGGCCCTCCTCCAGCAGCTTCTGCAAGCGCGCGAGGTGCGCGGGCCGCGCGGCCTTGCGCTTGTCCAGTGAATTTTCGACGTCGATGCCGGTGATTGCGTACCACATGATCGGCAACTCCAAGTGTAATCCGCGACTTGCGGAAATGGGAACGGGGAACGGGGAACGGGGAACGGCAGGATAACGAGAACTCGATCAGCCGTTGTTCCCTGTTGCCTGTTCCCGCCTTCAGGCTTCATGTATGGAAACAGCAACACGTCGCGGATCGACGCCGAATCGGTCAGCAGCATTACCAGCCGGTCGATGCCGACGCCGAGACCGCCGGTTGGCGGCAGGCCCACTTCCAGCGCGCGGATGTAGTCCGCGTCGAAGTGCATGGCCTCGTCGTCGCCGCCCGCCAGCGCCTCGACCTGCGCGCGGAAGCGCGCGGCTTGATCCTCGGGATCGTTCAATTCGGAAAAGCCGTTTGCCAGTTCCTTGCCGCCCACGAACAACTCGAAGCGGTCGGTGATTTCGGGATCGGCGTCGTTGGCGCGCGCCAGTGGCGAGACTTCGGTCGGATACTGGGTGATGAACGTCGGCTGCATCAGCGCGTGTTCGACGGTCTTTTCAAAAATCTCCAGCAGCAGCTTGCCCCAGCCGTAACGGTCTTTGACCGGCACCTTCAAGCGCGCGCAGTGTGCCCGCAGTGCGGCCACGTCGCGCAATTCGTGCTCAGCGATTTCCGGGTTGTGTTCGCGTACCGCATCCGCGAGCGACCAACGCCGAAACGGCTTGCCGACGTCGATGGTCTGCCCTTCCCATTGCAGGGCGGTGGTGCCGATCACGGCCTTGGCAGCTTCGCGGATCATGGATTCGGTGATGTCCATGATCTCGTTGTACGTCGCGTAGGCCTGGTACAGCTCCAGCATCGTGAACTCGGGGTTGTGCCGCGTGGATACGCCCTCGTTGCGGAAGTTGCGGTTGATCTCGTAGACGCGCTCGAAGCCGCCGACCACGAGCCGCTTCAGATACAACTCGGGTGCCACCCGCAGATACAGGTCGATATCGAGTGCATTGTGGTGGGTCACGAATGGACGCGCGGTCGCGCCGCCCGGGATCACGTGCATCATCGGCGTTTCCACTTCCATGAAGCGTCGCGGCTCGGCTTCCAGCCATTGACGGATGAAACCGATGATCGCCGAGCGCTTCTGGAAGGCATCGCGCGCTTGCGGGGTCACGATCAGGTCGACGTAACGTTGGCGATAACGTTGTTCGACATCGGCGAGTCCGTGCCACTTGTCCGGCAGCGGGCGCAATGACTTGGTGAGCAGACGCAGCGCATCGACCTTGATCGAGAGTTCACCGGTCTTGGTGCGCATCAAGATGCCTTCGGCGCCCACGATGTCGCCGACGTCCCAGCCCTTGAAGGCATCGTAGGTTTCGCCCAGCGCGTCCTTCTGCAGGAACAACTGGATCGATCCAGTGCGATCCTGCACGCGCGCGAAGCTGGCCTTGCCCATCACGCGCTTGCCGAGCAGGCGGCCTGCCACTTTCACGTGGCGAGCTTGTGCGGCCAAGGCTCCGGCTTCGACGCCGTCGGTCTCATGTTGCAGATCGCCTGCACATGCGTCCGGCCGGAAGTCATTGGGGAAAGCAATGCCCTGCCCGCGCAGCGCGTGCAGCTTCTCGCGGCGCTCGGCGATCAACTTGTTTTCGTCGACGGTGGTCGTCTGTGATGGATCGATGGCTTCTGGCATTTCTTTTATCCCTGGGCATCGGCGCGCTTGGCGCCGGCCTCCAATCCCATCTTCAAACTGGCCTCGATGAATTCATCGAGGTCGCCATCCAGCACGCGCTGGGTATCGGTGCGTTCGACGCCGGTGCGAAGATCCTTGATGCGCGACTGATCGAGTACGTAGTTGCGAATCTGACTGCCCCAGCCAACGTCGGACTTGGTGGCTTCCACCGCAGCCTTCTCGGCATTGCGTCTTTGCATTTCGGCTTCGTACAACTTGGCGCGCAGCATCTTCATCGCGCGGTCGCGATTGGCGTGCTGCGAGCGTTCGGTCTGGCACGCCACCACGATTCCGGACGGCATGTGCGTGATGCGCACCGCTGATTCGGTCTTGTTGACGTGCTGGCCGCCGGCGCCGGACGAACGATAGACGTCGGTCTTCAGATCGGCGGGATTGATTTCGATGTCGATGTCGTCATCGACTTCCGGCGACACGAACACGGACGCGAACGAGGTGTGGCGGCGATTGTCGGAATCGAACGGCGATTTCCGCACCAGGCGGTGCACGCCGATTTCGGTTTTCAACCAGCCGTAGGCGTAGTCGCCGGCCACGCGGAAGGTCGCCGACTTGATGCCCGCGACTTCGCCGTCACTGGCTTCCAGCAATTCGGTTTGCCAGCCGCGATCCTCGGCCCAGCGCAGGTACATGCGCAGCAACATCTCGGCCCAGTCCTGCGCTTCGGTGCCGCCGGCGCCGGCCTGGATGTCCACGAACGCGTTGGACGGGTCCATCTCGCCCGCGAACATGCGCTGGAATTCAAGCTTGCCGATGTGGGTTTCCAATCCATCCACGTCATGCGCGACGGATTCTACGGAGGCATCGTCGCCTTCGTCGGCGGACAGCTCCAGCAATTCACCGGCGTCGTCGAGCCCGTGGCTGATGCCATCCAAGCCTTCCACGAAGTCGGCGAGGCGCGCCCGCTCGCGGCCCAGATCCTGCGCGCGCTGTGGATCGTCCCAGACGTTCGGGTTTTCCAGTTCGCGGGTTACTTCTTCGAGACGTTCGCGCTTGACCGGGTAGTCAAAGATACCCCCTAAGCGATTCGACGCGTTCGCGCAGGTCCGCGATGCGGGCACGGATCGGGTTGGTTTCGAGCATGGCGGCGGCGACTGAAGAAAAGACTGCGAATGTTAGCAAAGCCGTGCGGTCGCCGCATGTTTCGGTGCTGCAGCTGACAGCTGTCACTGGCGGTCCGGATGCGCATGGCCTAGAGTGGAGCCGTCATTGCGACGGAGGTGATACGTGACCGAACCCGCCCATTCGCCATCGCGCCAGTGGCGTATTTTCCCGGCCATCGCAATCATCGCGATCGGCGTACTGTTCCTCGCCAACAACCTCGGCTACACCCTTGCGTTCCTCGACCACGGCAACTGGTGGGCGGTGATCATCCTGCTGGCAGCCTTCGCGCCGCTGACCCACGCCTATGAACGCTATCGCGTCGTCGGCAAAGTCGATGCCGAAGCGATGTACTCAATGCTTTCCGCCGCGGGCGTGGTGCTGGTAGGCATGCTGTTCCTGTTCCAGCTCGACTGGGGCACCTGGTGGCCACTGTTCGTGATCCTGGGCGGGCTGTTCACGTTGATACCGCAGCGGCACCGCCACCGCCATGGCTCCGACGCGGAAAGCGATGCCGCAGTCGGACGTTGAGCGCAGAACCGATTCCGGATCGCGCTGCGCGCGTCCGGAATGACAACAAAAGACGCGGGAGCACGGATCGGATCGAATCAATGCACCTTGTCATTCCGGGGCTGCTCACGCGCAGCGGGAGCAGAACCGGGAACCGGTGAGTACGCGGCCGCGCTGCCTAAGCGATGAACCGCTTGACCCATGCCAGGTATTTCTCCACGAAGTTGCCAAGGAACTTTGCGACGCTTTCGTCGGTGACGCTGCCGTCGTCCGCGAACAAGCCTTCGGTGTAACGGACGAATGCTTCCGGTTGCTGCAGCAATGGAATGTCCAGGAACACGCAGATATTGCGCAGATGCTGTTGCGCCAACGCGGTCGACATGGCGCCAGCCGACGTGCCGATCACCGCGCCCGGCTTGCCGGAAAACGCGCTGTAACCGTACGGCCGCGAGGCAATGTCGATGGCGTTCTTCAGCACGCCCGGAACCGAACGGTTGTATTCCGGCGTCACGAAAAGTACGCTCTCGCAGGCGTTGATATCGTCCTTCAACCGCTTGCAAACCGACGGGTAGTCGCCATCGAAATCCTGGTTGTAGAGCGGCTGGTCGTCGATGCGGATGCGGCGAAACTCCGCACGGTCGCCGGCGATCTTCTCCAGCGCACGCGCCAGCTGCTTGTTGAGTGAACCCTTGCGCAGGCTGCCGACCAGCACCGCGATCACGGGACGTTGCTTGCTCATGTCCTCAGTTCCTTTTCTGATTCGAAATAAGCCGCGCTCACTCGGCGGCTGCAGCAGGCTTGACGAACTTCAGCGTCATCCTGTCCGATTCGCCGATCGCCTTCATCTTCGCGTGTTCCGAATCCGGTCCTGCCAGGTCCGGCGGCAGGCGATGCACGTTGACGTCTTCCGGATCTTTCGGGTTGGCGTTGATTTCCGACACCCCCGCGAGGCGAAAACCTGCGCGAAGGCCCGCTTCGATCATGTAATCCTCGGGAATGCGGTGCAGTTCCTTCGAGCTTTGGGCGGCATCGGCGAACGGCTTGGCGCGGTGGTCGGTGATGCCGAACACACCGCCCGGCTTCAGCACCTTGTACGCGGCCTTGAACACCGCATCAAGCGACCGTGGACTCTGATTCAACCAGTCGTGCGTGTTGCGGAACGTCAGCACCATGTCGGCCGAACCGTCGGGCCCGAGTTCGACGTGATCCGGCGGCCAGAATGGAATGGTTTTCGCGATGTGGCCGTACACTTTCGGGTCGGCCTTCAATTTCTGCTCGAAATGGCTGGGTTCGTTGCCGCGCGACGGCGGGGTCGCTTCGATGAGGTGCCCGTGCGCATACAGGAATGGCGCCAGGATTTCGGTGTACCAGCCGCCGCCCGGCGCAAGTTCCAGCACGGTCATGTCGGGCTTGATGCCGAAGAACTCCAGCGTCTGGATCGGGTGCCGGTACTGGTCGCGCGCCTTGTTGGCGGGCGATCGCCAGGCACCCGCGACGGCTTCCTGGAGCATCGTCGCCGCATCGCCTTGGGCAATGGGTCCCGAATTTTCCGCGGCGAAACTAACCCCGGCGAATGCCAGAGCCGCGACCAGCATGCAACCGCCCATAGCCTTGCCGCGCTTCGCGATCATGGGTGCGTCCTCCTGCGGAAACATCCGAATCTAGTGCAAGGTGCGTAATGCCGTCGTGAATGCAGCTTCACCTTCGCTCGATTTGTGATCTCGCGGATGCGCATGGACAATCGAGGCGGTCACTTGTGGCGTTCGTGCAGACCATCACCATCGGAGCAAAAACCATGCGCGTGTTGTTCATCGGAGAGGAACCCGAATCGGTCGACTTCAGCGACCCGGCGCTGCCGGCCGGCCTGACCGCGGAGAAGATCCAAACCGGCATCGACCTGGCCATGCACGAGATGAAGGAGCGCGGCTGGGATGCTCAACTATGCCTGATCCAGCCGGACGAGTCCGCCGCTGCGGCCGTGAAACAAGCACTTTCAGAATTGGATTTCGACTGCGTCGTGATTGGCGGCGGCATTCGCATTCCGCCGAAAAGCCTGCTTCTTTTCGAAGCGCTGGTCAACGCGATCCACAAGGCGGCCCCGGATGCCGCGATCGCGTTCAACACCAGCCCGGAAAACACCGCCACCGCGGCGGGCCGCTGGCTCCGATAGTCCGCCGTGCGGCTGTGGTTACAGACGATCGCGTTCAAGCCAGCGCCTGCGCGTGCACGCCGCGCACGGCTCGGCCCGATGGGTCGGCCATGGCGGCGAACGCCGGATCCCAAACCAGCGCCGCGGGCGACGAACACGCGATCGATTTTCCGCCCGGCACGGTCGCGGCGCAGGCCTCGCCCGGATAGAACTGTTCGAATATGCGCCGGTAGAAATACGCTTCCTTGGTGTCCGGTGTATTGAACGGAAAGCGCGCCGCCGCGGCGGCAAATTCGCGATCACTTATCAGGTCATCCGCGTGCGCTTTCAGGCCATCGATCCAGCCATAGCCGACGCCATCGCTGAACTGTTCTTTCTGCCGCCACAGGATTTCCTTCGGCAACGCTCCTTCAAACGCTTCGCGCAGCGCGTGTTTCTCGATGCGGCCCGGGCCGGCCATCTTGTACGCGGCATCCATCGCCATCGCCACGTCGATGAATTCGAGGTCGAGGAACGGCACGCGCGCCTCCACGCCCCACGCCATCATCGCCTTGTTGGCCCGCAGGCAGTCGTACGCATGCAGCGCGTCGAGTTTGCGCACGGTTTCCTCGTGGAAGGCCTCGGCCGAGGGCGCCTTGTGGAAGTACAGGTAGCCGCCGAAAATTTCGTCGGAACCCTCGCCCGACAACACCATCTTCACGCCCATGGCCTTGATCCGCCGCGCCAGCAGATACATCGGCGTGGCCGCGCGAATGGTGGTGACATCGTAGGTTTCCAGATGCCGGATCACCTCGGGCACAGCATCCAGTCCCTCCTGGAACGTATAGACGAAACCGTGGTGCACGGTGCCCAGGGCTTCCGCGGCAATCTGCGCCGCGGCAAGATCGGGCGAATCTGCAAGACCGATCGCGAAGGAATGCAGCCGCGGCCACCATGCTTCGCTGCGGTCGCCATCCTCGATCCGCTCGCGCGAGAACTTGGCGGCGCAGGCCGCGACCAGCGAGGAGTCGAGGCCACCCGACAGCAATACGCCGTAAGGCACATCAGTCATCAATTGACGATGGACGGCCTGTTCGAACGCGCGGCGCAATTCACCGGATGCCAATGCATGGCCGCGCGTCGTTGCGTAATCGCGCCATGGTTTTTCGTAGTAGCGACGCAACGCGCCGCTGGCGCTGTCATACACATGCCCCGGCGGGAAAGCCGCCACGTCGGCGCACATGCCCGTCAGCGCCTTCATCTCGGACGCCACGCACAGGCGACCCTGCGCATCGTGGCCCCAGTACAACGGACACACGCCGATCGGATCGCGCGCGATCAGGTAGCGCTGCGCGGCACCATCCCACAATGCGAAGGCGAAAATGCCGTTGAGCTTCGGAAGGCCATCCTTGATGAACGCCGCGGCGCCCAGTGCCGCGTACAGCGCATTGATGACTTCGCAATCCGAGCCAGTGGTGAAATCGTAGTCGCTGGCCGCGCACAATTCGCGATGGTTGTAGATCTCGCCGTTCACCGCCAGCGCCAACGCGCCGTCGCGCGAGCGCAGCGGCTGCGCGCCCGACGCCGGGTCCACGACGGCCAGGCGTTCATGAACGAGGATCAGCTTGTCGCCGACAAATACGCCGCTCCAGTCGGGGCCGCGATGCCGCTGGCGGCGCGACAGTTCCAGCGCCTGCCGACGCAGCGCAGCGACGTCGTCACCCGGTTGCAGGTCGAACATTCCGAAGATCGCACACATTGCAAAGGCTCCTCTTTGACGCCAGCTTTTGTGGAAAGTCGGCCATGGATGGCCGGATTTTGCTTTGCGCGGATGGACCCGCGCACCAATCAAAGCCATGGATGGCCGGTTCTGCTTCGCGCGGATGGATCTGCGCAAAAAATCATCCACGCAAAAACCGCCGAGGCCCGCACTGGGCGGGCCTCGGTCGCGTATCTTTCGTTGAAACTTGCAGCTACGCGCGGACCCGCCAACGGTTGGCGTTATTGTTCGCGCGATTATTTTCGACGGCCGCCACGCAGCCCGGCGCATTCAATGCGCGGGCATGAAAAAGCTTGGCGGCAAACGGTGACATGGCGATGACTTTTCCAGATTCCAGGGGCGAGTGCAAGTGCCTTCACGAATCTATCGGCCGGAAAGTGCGAACATTGAGCTTTCGAGGCACAAGGAAAGCCCATGTCCCGCCGCACCCTCAATCTCGACGACACCGTGTACGACTACCTGCTCGGCCACAGCCTGCGCGAGCACCCCGAACAGACGGCACTGCGTGAAGCCACGCGCTCGCACGCCCACGCCGGCATGCAGATTTCACCCGAGCAGGGCCAGCTCATGTCGCTGCTGGTCAAGCTGATCGGCGCGCGATGCACCATCGAGATCGGCACGTTCACCGGTTACAGCGCGCTCTCCGTCGCGCTTGCGCTGCCCGCCGATGGCAGGATGCTGGCGTGCGACATCAGCGCCGAATACACCTCGATCGGCAAACCCTATTGGCAGCGTGCCGGCGTCGCGGACAAGATCGAGCTGGTGATTGCGCCCGCCACCGGGACGCTGGACGCGCGCATCGCCGCGGGTGAATCCGGCCGTTACGATTTCGCTTTCATCGATGCCGACAAGACCGGCTACGACGCCTATTACGAACGCTGCCTGCAACTGATCCGCGCCGGCGGCCTGATCGCGATCGACAACACCTTGTGGGGTGGCGAAGTGGCGAGGCCTGCGGACGATGACGATACTCGCGCACTGCAGGCCTTGAACGACAAGCTGCACCACGATGAACGCATCGAAATGGCGATGCTGCCGATCGGCGATGGGCTGACCCTGGCGCGCAAGCATTGAATTGTAATCAGCTGGTTGCGGCGGTTTCCCAATGCCGCACGAGGAGGCGCAACGATTCGCGGCCGCGCCAGTCGTTGATCGTCAACTCGAACGCCACTCGCACCGGGACGCCGATCGCCAGCTCACCGCCTGCGTTGAACCATACCGCTTCGTGCTCGCGCCCGTCGCGCGGATCGCGCAGGCGCAAACGTCGATGTGTTCCATCGCTGCCCATCGGCTTGCACTCGACGCACTCGAAGAGGTTGTCGAACAAGGGCGCCGGAAAACCTTGTCCCCACGGCCCGGCTACGCGCAGTTGCCGCGCCAGCTCGATTACGAACTCCTCCGGCGACAATTCCCCGTCGCTTGCCATGACGGGTTGCAGCGCATCCGGCGCGATGCGCTCGCGCACCACTGCGTCAAAAACCTCCGCGAAGCGCGCAAAGTGGCCCAGTGTGAGCGTCAATCCGGCGGCCATGGCATGTCCCCCGAAGCGCACGATCATGCCGGAACAGCGCGCATCCACTTCCGCCAACGCGTCGCGGATGTGGAAACCCGGCACCGAACGCGCCGAGCCGCGCAACTCGTCGCCCTCGCCTGCCGGCGCGAACGCCACTACCGGGCGATGCCAGCGTTCCTTGACCTTGGCTGCGACCAGCCCCACCACGCCGTGGTGCCATGCCGGGTCGAACAGCGACACGCCAACCCGTTCGCCTGCATGGACGTCGCCAAGCCGCGCCAGCGCATCCTCGACCATCGAGGTCTGCAGGTCGCGCCGTTGCGCATTGATGTCGTGCAGGGCGCCTGCAAGTTCGCGCGCGCGCGTCGCGTCATCGGACAGCAGGCATTCCACGCCGATCGTCATGTCCTCCAACCGGCCGGCCGCGTTGATCCTCGGCGCGATCGCGTACGCGAGATCAGCCGCGGTGGCGCTGCGGGAATCACGTGAAGACACTTCGAACAGCGCGGCAATGCCGGCACACGCGTTGCCCATGCGTATCCTGCGCAAGCCGCCCTCGACCAGCGCGCGGTTGTTGGCGTCCAGCGGAACCAGGTCGGCGACCGTACCCAGCGCCACCAGATCCAGCAGCGGCGTGAGGTCGACTTCATCGCGCTTACCCAATCGCGCTCGCAACGCCAACAACAGGTAGAACATCACGCCGACGCCGCACAGCGCCTTGCTGGCAAACGCATCGCCGGGAAGATTCGGGTTCACGATCGCGTCGGCATCGGGAAGCATCGCGCCGGGCAGGTGATGATCGGTGACGATGACGCTGCAGCCTCGTGCTTTCGCGGCGGCGACGCCCGCGATCGACGAGACGCCGTTGTCCACCGTGATGATCAGGTCTGGAGCCGGGTACAGTGTTTCGACCAGCGCAGGCGTCAACCCGTAACCGTGGATGGCACGGTCGGGCACCACGTAGCCGACATGGCGCGCCCCCAACACGCGCAAGCCGCGCACCGCCACCGCACACCCGGTCGCGCCGTCACAATCGTAGTCACCCGCAATCACGATGCGTGCGTCGTTGGTAATCGCCGTCGCGAGCAGGTCGACCGCATGCGCGAGGTTGCCCAGCCCGTCGGGCGCCAACAGTCCGGCAAGGCGATGACCGAGTTCGCCGGGACTCGCGACGCCGCGCGCGGCGTACACGCGCCGCAGCACCGGATGCATCGACTCCGGCCAGTCGGGAGACAGGGTCGCCGCCGAACGGCGCACGATCCGCAGCGGCGGTTGGGCGATGTTCATCCCCGACGCCAGAAGCGCAGCCGGTGCGCGTGCCGTATCCGATGACGTTCGCCGCCAGCGAACGTCAGCGCGATGACATCGAACCGGCGCATGCGCAACCAGCGCTCGAAAACCGTCAGCCATTCGGCGGCTGATTCGCGGTCACCGAGCCGCTGCAGGTCGAGCAGCGTTTCGCCGCAGACGTCGGCGGTTTCGAGTGCGGCAGGCAGCGGCTCCACGCGAACCGCACCAGCCAGCTTGGCCAGCCCGCGCACGGCGTCGTCGGCGCTGGCCACCATCGCGAGGCTGGTGTCCACCGAATTGGGCAGCGAACCCGCACCCCAAAACCACAATGCATTCACGGGCAGCTTGTGCGCAGCGACGCGGGCGGCGTTGACCGGATGCGCGTGCAACGCGACCTGGAATTCGTTGAACAGGCGACGCCACGCGCGCGCAGCATCGCCTTCCGGCAGTACATCGATCAAGCTGGCGCCGAGCGCGTCGTCGGGACTGGTGAAGGTCGCCAGTTGGATGTCGTTCGCCAGCCGCAGGCACCATTCCGAGGGCGTGTCCGCCTGCAACGCGCCCGCCTTCGAAATCAACGGACGCAGCGTCGTGGCCAACGCTTCCGCATCCGCGTCGGAGAGGTCACCGATCGGGCACGCCATCAGCCGTGCACCAGTGGCTTCGCTGCGCACGTACGCAGGATCCGCGCACAACCAATTTGCGCCGCCCGCATCGGCTGCGTGACAGTGATGGCGCAACGCTGCCGCGGGAACGCCGTCGCCGTCGAAACGAAAATGGTCACGCACCGCCGCCATGCGGCCATTCCGCGCATCCGGCAACCGGTCGCCGCGCGCAAGCCAATGGTGGAATGCGGGATGCGCATCGGCATGCGCGAGCGGCGGCATCAGGACGTGCAACGTGCTCATGCCGCGTCCGATTCCATGGCTTCGTAGCGCGCCAGCCACTCGGTTTCGAGTACCGCCTTTTCCTCGCGCAGGGCATTCTGTTCGCGCCCGATGTCCGCAAGCACGGCGGTAGGCCCTGTGTAGATTGCGGGATCGGCCAGCCGCTCCTGCAAGGCGGACAACGCGGCATCGATCTTCGCCACGCGCGTCTCGATTTTTTCCAATTGCTTGCGCTGGGCCCGCTGGCGCTCACGCTCGGCGGCGGCTTCGCGACGCCGTTCGCGGGGATCGGCGGTTTGCGCTTTTGCGTCGCCGCGTTCGGCCGGTTCGCCGCCGCGCGTGCGCAACCAGCGCGCGTAGTCTTCGAGATCACCGTCGAACGATTCGACCACGCCATCGGCCACGCGCCAGAAGCTGTCGCACACCAGCCCGAGCAAGTGGCGATCGTGCGCGACCAGCACCAATGCGCCGGGAAAATCGTTCAACGCATCGGCCAACGCGCCGCGCATGTCGAGGTCGAGGTGATTGGTCGGTTCGTCCAGCACCAGCAGGTTGGGTTTACCCCATGCGATCAGCGCCAGTGCCAGCCGCGCGCGCTCGCCGCCCGAAAACCCGTCCACGGCTTCGAAGGCGCGATCCCCCGCGAAATGCCACTTGCCGAGCCAGTCGCGCAAAGTTTGCGGTGACGTTCCGGGTGCGAGGTCACGCAGGTGATCGAACGGCGTTTCGCCCGCCCTCAGGTTCTCCACCGTGTGCTGCGCGAAATAGCCGATCGACAAATCCTTGTGCGCGGTGCGCTCGCCAGCCAACAGCGGCAAATCGCCGACCAGCGTCTTGACCAGCGTGGATTTGCCCGCGCCGTTGGGACCCAGCAGGCCGATCCGGTCGCCGGCCTGCACCGCGAATCGCACGTTGCTCAGCACTTTGGGTCCCTCTCCCGAAGGGAGAGGGGAAAAACAATAACCCGCATCGACATGTTCCAGCTTCAGCATCGATTGCGGGAGGCGTTCGGGTTCCGGAAATCGAAACTCGAAAGCGCGCTCGACGCGCACGGCTTCCGTGCCGGAGAGTTTTTCCAGACGCTTGACGCGCGATTGCGCCTGGCGCGCCTTGGTGGCCTTCGCCCGGAAGCGATCGATGAACGATTGCAGATGCGCACGCTCGGTTTGTTCCTTCGCGAATGCCGCCTGCTGCTGGTGCAGGCGCTCGGCGCGCTGGCGCTCGAAGTCGCTGTAGTTGCCCGCGTAGAGTCGCGCCGCGCCCTGCTCCAGGTGCAACACGTGATCGACGGTGCCGTCGAGGAATTCGCGGTCGTGCGAAATCACCATCAGCGTGCGCGGATAGCGCCGCAACCATTGCTCCAGCCACAGCACCGCATCGAGATCGAGGTGGTTGGTCGGTTCGTCCAGCAACAACAGGTCGGACGGTGCCATCAGCGCGCGCGCGAGGTTCAGGCGTCCGCGCCAGCCGCCGGAAAATTCCGCGACGGTTTTTTCATGATCGTCCGGCTTGAACCCCAGCCCGTGCAGCAGGCGTCCGGCACGGGCACGGCCGTCGTAGCCGCCCATCGCGTCGATGCGTTGATGGGCCGAGGCCGCCGCGGCATGGTCGCCATCGGTTTGCGCACGCGCTTCGTCGGCCAGCGCCGCGGCCAGTTCGATGTCGCCACCCAGCACATAGTCGATGGCGCGATCGGCCAACGCAGGCGTTTCCTGCGCGACCGATGCAATGCGCAAACCCGCGGGCACGTCCAGCGCACCGGCGTCGGCTTCAACCTCGCCCAGGATCGCCGCGAACAGGCTGGACTTGCCGCTGCCATTGCGCCCGGCCACGCCGATTTTCCAGCCGTCGTGCAGCGCTGCGTCGACGCCCTCGAGCAACAGACGGCCGCCACGGCGCAGCGCAAAATTGCGGAAGGCGATCACACGTAACGCACGCCCACGATTTCGTAATTGCGCTCGCCGGCCGGAGCATCGAAGGCGAAGCTGTCGCCTTCGTTCTTGCCGATCATCGCGCGCGCGATGGGCGACGAGACCGCGATCAGGCCCTGCTTGATGTCGGCCTCGATGTCACCCACGATGCGATAGGTGACCTTGTCGCCGCTGTCGGCGTCCTCGAGGTCCACCAGCGCCCCGAACACGACCTTGGCGCCGGGATTCAACGTGGCGGGATCGATGATCTGCGCGGTAGAAAGCGCCGCCTCGATGCGCTGGATGCGGCCCTCGATGAAGCCCTGCTGCTCACGCGCGGCGTTGTATTCGGCGTTTTCGCTCAAGTCGCCATGCGCGCGCGCTTCGGCGATCGCGGCGATCACCTTCGGGCGGTCGACGGATTTCAGCTTTTCCAGTTCGGCGCGCAGGCGCTCGGAACCGGCTTTGGTCATGGGGGCTCGCTGCATGGCGGGACTCCTATATTGCATGCGGGCGCAGTCATGAACTCTGCGCCCATTGATGAAAGGGCTGTTGTGAAAAGTCAGGCCATGGATGGCCGTTCTGGTGTTGCCTGAGGCATTACGGGTGATTCTGCGAGGCGGTCTGGCGATGCGGCGATCATGGACGATCGCACAAATATGGTCAGGCGACGGCGGCCCGTTCACCAGGCGGCTTCGCCTCGTGGCGATCGAGTTCGGCGTGCAGCTCCTGCAGGCTGATCACCGCGGCATTCGCGCGAAAATCCAGCGAGTGCAGCAACGCCGCCGCGCCCGCGACCGTGGTCGAATAAGTGACGTGCTGCTGCAAGGCCGAACGCCGAATCGAGAACGAGTCGGTGATCGCCTGCCGCCCTTCGGTGGTATTGACGATGTAGGCGATCTCGCCATTCTTGATCGCGTCGACGATGTGCGGACGGCCTTCCAATACCTTGTTGATGCGCTCGCATTCGACGCCGTGTTCGCGCAGGAACGCCGCGGTCCCGCCGGTTGCGATCAGCGAAAAGCCGCGCTTCAGCATGTCACGCGCGACTTCCAGCAACCGCGGCTTGTCGGCGTCGCGCACCGACAGGAATACCTTGCCGCCCGGCGCGGGCGCAGCAATATGCGCGGCCTCGTGGCCACGTGCGAACGCTTCGCCGAAGCTGCGCCCGACGCCCATCACCTCGCCGGTGGAACGCATTTCGGGGCCGAGGATCGGGTCGACGTTCTGGAACTTCAGGAACGGGAAGATCGCTTCCTTCACCGCCCAATAATGCGGCACGCGTTCGCGTGTGGTGCCCTGCTCCGCCAACGTTTTGCCGGCCATGCAACGCGCCGCGATCTTGGCCAGCGGCCGGCCGATGGCCTTGGACACGAACGGTACGGTACGCGAAGCGCGCGGGTTCACTTCCAGGATGTAAACCTCGTCGCCCTGGATCGCGAACTGGGTATTCATCAGTCCGACCACGCCGAGCTCGCGCGCCAGCAGCGCCACCTGCCGGCGCAGCTCGTCCTGGATTTCGGGCGACAACGAATACGGGGGCAGCGAGCACGATGAATCGCCCGAATGCACACCGGCTTCCTCGATATGCTGCATGATTCCGCCGATCAGCACCTCGCCGTCGGCATCGGCGATCACATCCACGTCGACTTCGACCGCGTTGTCGAGGAAGCGGTCGAGCAGCACCGGCGACTTGTCGGACACGCGAACCGCGTCGCGGATGTAGCGCGCCAGATCCTCATCGGCATGCACCACTTCCATCGCGCGGCCACCCAGCACGTAGCTCGGCCGCACGATCAGCGGATAGCCGAGTTCACGCGCCAGCACCATCGCTTCCTCGGCGGTATGCGCGATGCGGTTCGGCGGCTGCTTCAGCTGCAATTTCTCGATCAACTGCTGGAAGCGTTCGCGGTCTTCGGCCAGGTCGATCGAATCCGACGAGGTGCCGATGATCGGCACACCAGCGGCTTCCAGCGCGCGCGCCAACTTGAGCGGCGTCTGTCCGCCGTATTGCACGATCACGCCGGTCGGCTTCTCCTTGTCCACGATTTCCAGTACGTCTTCCAGCGTCACCGGTTCGAAATACAAACGGTCCGAAGTGTCGTAGTCGGTGGACACCGTTTCCGGGTTGCAGTTCACCATGATGGTTTCGAACCCATCCTCCCGCATCGCGAGCGCCGCGTGCACGCAGCAGTAGTCGAACTCGATGCCCTGTCCGATCCGGTTGGGCCCGCCGCCCAGCACCATGATCTTCTTGCGGTCGCTCGGATCAGCCTCGCACTCTTCCTCGTAGGTCGAGTACATGTAGGCGGTGGTGGTGGCGAACTCGGCCGCGCACGAGTCGACGCGCTTGTAGACGGGCCGCACGTCCAGCATGTGGCGCAAATGGCGCACTGCCCGTTCGTCGGATTGCAGCAACGTCGCGAGACGCGAATCGGAAAAGCCCATGCGCTTCAGTTCGCGCATCCGCGCCGCATCCAGCGCACGCATCCCGCCCGCGCGCACGTCCGTCTCGGCTGCCACGATGTCTTCGATCGCGGCGAGGAACCAGGGATCGATCTTGCACAGATCGTGCACGTCTTCCAGCGACAGGCCGGCGCGGAATGCATCGCCCACGTGGAAGATCCGTTCGGGGCAGGGCTGGCGCAACTCGCGCTTCAGCGATTCCATGCCTTCCTGGGTTTTCCAGTCGATGCCACCGGCATTCAAGCCATCATGGCCGGTCTCGAGACCGCGCAGCGCCTTCTGCAGCGATTCGGAAAAGGTGCGTCCAATTGCCATCACCTCGCCCACCGATTTCATCTGCGTGGTCAGGTGCGGGTCGGCGGCCGGGAATTTCTCGAACGCGAAACGCGGGATCTTGGTGACGATGTAGTCGATGCTTGGCTCGAACGACGCCGGCGTCTTGCCGCCGGTGATCTCGTTCTTCAGTTCATCCAGTGTGTAGCCGACCGCGAGCTTGGCCGCGACTTTGGCGATCGGGAACCCCGTGGCCTTGGAGGCCAGCGCGGACGATCGCGACACGCGCGGGTTCATCTCGATCACCACCACGCGACCGTCGGCGGGATTCACGCCGAACTGCACGTTGCTGCCGCCGGTGTCGACACCAATCTTGCGCAGCACCGCGATCGAGTAATCGCGCAGGCGCTGGTATTCCTTGTCGGTCAACGTGAGCGCCGGCGCCACGGTGATCGAGTCTCCGGTATGCACGCCCATTGGATCGAAGTTCTCGATCGCGCACACGATGATGCAGTTGTCCGCACGGTCGCGGACCACTTCCATCTCGAATTCCTTCCAACCCAGCACCGATTCATCAATCAGCACTTCGTGCACGGGCGACAATTCCAGCCCGCGCGAAACGATGCGCTCGAATTCCTCGACGTTGTAGGCGATGCCGCCGCCGGTGCCGCCCAGCGTGAACGACGGGCGAACGATGCACGGGAAACCGAGCCCGGCCTGGCCTTCGCGCGCTTCTTCCAGCGTGCGCGCGATCGCTGAGCTCGGCGATTCCAACCCGATCTCGTCCATCGCGTTGCGGAACAACTCGCGGTCCTCGGCCATCCGGATCGCATCGCGCGACGCCCCGATCAACTCGACGCCGTGCTTTTCCAGCACGCCATGGTCTGCGAGCTCCAGCGCGCAGTTGAGCGCCGTCTGTCCGCCCATGGTGGGCAGCAGCGCGTCGGGCTTTTCCTTCTCGATGATGCGCTCGACCGTGCGCCAGTTGATCGGCTCGATATAGACGCGATCGGCCATCTCCGGATCGGTCATGATCGTGGCCGGATTCGAGTTGACCAGCACCACGCGATAGCCTTCTTCGCGCAGCGCTTTGCACGCCTGCGCACCCGAGTAGTCGAATTCGCAGGCCTGGCCGATCACGATCGGACCGGCGCCAATGATCAGGATGGTTTTGATGTCGGTACGGCAGGGCATCAGCGTGCCTCCTGCATCAGGTTCGCGAACCGCGCGAACAGATACGCGATGTCGTGGGGTCCGGGGCTCGCTTCCGGATGACCCTGGAAACAGAACGCGGGACGGTCGGTGAGTGCGAAGCCCTGCAGCGAACCATCGAACAAAGAGATATGGGTGGTGCGCACGTTGGATGGAAGCGTGGCGGGATCGACTGCGAAGCCGTGGTTTTGCGACGTGATCAGCACGCGGCCGTCGTCGAGATCCTTCACCGGGTGATTGGCGCCATGGTGGCCGAACGGCATCTTCAGCGTCTTCGCACCCAAGGCGAGGCCCATCAACTGATGGCCGAGGCAGATGCCGAATAGAGGAATTTTCGAATCCAAGAATTTGCGCGTCGCCTCGATCGCGTAATCACAGGCCGCGGGATCGCCGGGCCCGTTGGACAGGCAGATGCCATCGGGTTTCATGGCCAGCACGTCGGCGGCGGGCGTTTGCGCCGGCACCAGCGTCACCTCGCAACCTTGCTCCACCAGCAACCGCAGGATATTGCGCTTCACGCCGTAGTCGTATGCGATCACCTTGTACTTCGCAACGGGTTTGCGGAATGCCTGCGCGTCGAGATCGTAAGTGCCCTCCGGCCACGGCTGGCGTTCGCGAATGCTGACCACCTTCGCGAGATCGGCGCCGTTCAGACCGGGGAACGCGCGCGCCTCGGCAACGGCATCGTCGGCATCGATCGATTGGCCTGCCACGATGCAGCCGTGCTGCGCGCCGCGATCACGCAGGATGCGCGTGAGCTTGCGGGTGTCGATGCCGGCAATCGCGACAATGTTCTGGCGCCTCAGGTATTCGGGCAATGATTCGACGTTGCGCCAGTTGGAGGCGAGCCGCGGCACGTCGCGCACGATCAGGCCCGCGGCTTGCACCTTGCCGGATTCCTCGTCAGGCGCGTTGCAACCGGTGTTGCCGATGTGCGGCGCGGTCAGCGTGACGATCTGCTGTGCGTAGGACGCGTCGGTCAGGATTTCCTGATAACCGGTCATCGCGGTGTTGAACACCACCTCGCCCGCGGTGCTGCCGCTTGCCCCGACAGCCTCGCCGTGAAAGAGGGTTCCATCGGCAAGAGCGAGCAAGGCGGGCGTCGGCATGGGCAGATTCCGGATACAAGTTGACCCACGAGCCGCGCGGGAGCGGGCTCGGGGAATCGGTGGTTCAGGCAAGCGGCAATGTTATCAGAAACCACTCATGCATTCATGGCCCGGGTTACCGTCGGCGATACAATGCGCGCATCGCAAGGACGAATCCCATGCTCGCCGTCACGCTGCTCGACCCCGCCCGGCTCGATCGCCCCGACACGCTGATCCGCAACGACCCGTTCCCGTTCATGATCGCGCACGGTCAGCTTCCCGACCAATCGCGGGCCGATCTGGAGCGCGATTTTCCGAAGTATTCGGGCGCCGGTTTCTTTCCCTACGACGAGAAGGAATGCGGCCCGTCCGTCCGGGCGCTGGTCGCTGCGCTCACCACGCCCGCGTTCGCCAGCGCGGTCGGTGCCAAGCTCGGCATCGACAACCTCGGCCAATACCCGACGCTGGTGACGATCTGCCGCCACCTCAACAAGCGCCACGGCACCATCCACACCGACAGCAAATCGAAGGTCGCAACGGCGCTGATCTACCTGAATTCCAGTTGGCACGACACCAGCGACGGTTGCCTGCGATTCCTTGCGAAGATCGACGACATCGACGCCTCGATCGCACCGGAAGTGAAGCCGCTGTACGGTGAATTCGTGATCTTCAAGCGCGCCGACAATTCTTTCCACGGTCACCTGCCCTACGAAGGCGAGCGCCGCGTGATCCAGGTCGCATGGCTGACCAGCGAGGAAGAGAAGCTGCGCAAGACCCAGCGCGGGGTGGTCACCCGCTTCCTCAAGAAAATTGCCGGCGGACTGGATCGAAAGTTCGGCGCCGGCCGCGATCGCAACGCGGCGCACCGGGATTGATTGCGTTTCGCCAGCGGCCAAATTCCATCTGCTGCTCAACCCACTCCTTGCCGATCCCCATGCTGAGCGGCATGCGAAGGCGTGCCAACCTTCACACCAGGCGCCACGCAGTGCATCGGAAATTTGGACAATCCCCGAGGCGCCACGACATGACCCGTCAAAGGCTCGACACCATGGATCTGGCCTGACTGGCTGGAAGTCACGCTGCCAGTCACCGCATCGCCATGGCCTTGATAAATGACCGCGCCCGAAATTGGGCGGCCATAGTTTCCGGCCACCGTCCCGTCGATATACGCGTTGCCGTTGACGATCGCGCAATGGATATCGACGTGTAGCCAAGGTGGCGGAGGCCGCGCATAGCGATCCATGACAGCATCGCCCGGATACAGATCCATGCCCTTCAGCTCGGGAACCTGGAACGCACGCCGATGGTGATGTGGTGCCGGGTGCGACAGACTGACCGATGGGGAGACAGTGATCAGGGCCTTGGACGGTTTGCGCGCCAGCCACGTTGAAGTCGGCGCACCGCGCGGAAAAAGACAGATCGTCATCGCTGAAAAATCGAAGCGCGCGGACTTCAGCCACGGCTGGGGATAGCCGAAATCGGCATCTACGGTTTTCGGCAAACCCACATACATAAGCGCTGCCCCATCAGCGCTCAACGTCTTGGCAGTGCCGATCCGGACATCGGTTGATTTCCAGTTTCGCACGCGCTCGTTAGCCGCGGCGACCTGAGCGGCAGCTTTCGGAATAAGCCGGGGCCCAACGATCAACCAATCGATCGAACCCGTATCGATCATCGCGTTGATCGGGTTGCCGTTCACTTCGGCCGGGAAGACCAACGCGCCGTCCAAATTCGGGTAGGAGGCGTAGGTCATCGGAACGGCGTCGCCGCATGGTACGGCGGGTGCATTCACTACCATGCTCGAGGGCTGGAAATCCACGGTGTTGAACCTGGCAAGCAATGGCAGCCCTATTCGCACGCCCGGATTTCCAGCGTTGTACCGATCAGGAATCACGATGGCCATCAGATTGCGTACGCGTAACGGACCGAGTGTGAGCTTTGCAACAAGCACCCACCCTGCGGCCGCAGCAGGAACAGGCGATTGGCCCCATCGGTCGATACCCTGTGGCAATCCTGCTACGAGCGAGCGCAGACCCAGGGCCTTAGCCTGCGAGGCCGAAACAATGAGCGCCCGCGGATCGCCAGTATCGATCAGCGCCTCCACACGATGCCCATTGACGTCAACGCGTACAACAGACCGCGACGGCCGTCCGGTGCTCGCAAGTTCCTTATTGGGTTCTTCCCGATTCAAAGAGCCTGCAGGATTCGCCACGGCGGCGACATACGGAACCGTGACCGGCGCTCCCGAAGTAACCACTGCGGAATAGGCAGGGATGGAGCGCGCGAGTTTCGCGACATCCACCATCGGAAATGCCAATGAAAGCTTCTCGCCCGGATGTTCTTTTGCCCAAATGACCGCACCGTATTTCCGATGCCACGCCAGTGCCCGAAAAGCCGCTTTCGCATTCCCGAGAATCCACCCAGCCGAGAACACGAACCCGTTGCAGTACATCGCGGTCTTTCCATCTCCCGTTTTAAAACTCCTGTCGCGGCATTCCCTGGTCGCATCCATCATTTGTGGCAGCCGGTATTCCAGTTGGTCGCGGTAGATCGCGGTGGTGAAAGTGCTTTCACCGCCTTCCTGGAGAATCCGAAGCGCCGTGTTGGCGTTCCCCCGCAGCATCGCGTTGCGAAATGCCTGCTGCTGTTGCAGGGACGCATGGATTGTCGGGGTCGCCACCGCTGCCAGTGCAGCACCAGACACGAGTGCCAAGCACAACGACACGTATGTCTTGACCCGTGGCATATTCCGACCCACCGCACTTCACCGCGATGACCCACTTTAGTACCAACGCCGGACGGCGAGGCGGATCAGCAGCTAAAGCGCGCGATCGCCTGCAGGCAGGCTCCTACCCGGCATCAGGACATCGTCCAGCGAGTAAGTACCCGCCGGTTTGCCGACCATCCACGCCGCGGCAATGAGTGCACCACGCGCAAAAATCGTGCGGTCGGTGGCGCGGTGCGACAATTCCAGACGCTCGCCGTATGTGGCGAGCATCGCGGTGTGCTCGCCCACGATGTCACCCGCGCGGATCGCGGAGAAACCGATTGCGCCTCCGGGTCGCGCACCGACTTGCCCCTCGCGCCACAGCACCGCGACCTCATCGAAATCTTGTCCGCGCGCTTTCGCTGCCGCGCGGCCGAGTGCAAGCGCTGTTCCCGAGGGCGCGTCGACTTTACGCGCATGGTGCGCCTCGAGGATTTCGAGATCCCAGTCCGGTAGTGCCGCGGCAGCGTCGCGCAATGCGCGCGTCAACACCGCGATGCCCAGGCTGAAGTTGGCGGCATGCAGCACGGGGACGACGCGCGCGGCTTCCGCCAACGCGCGCCGTTGCGAATTTCCCAGTCCGGTGGTGCCGCTGACCAGCGCCGTACGCTGAGCCACGCAATGTGCGAGCGCCGCATCGAAACCAGCGGGTGAACTGAAATCGACGACGACGTCCAGCTTCGGCACGTCGTCCCATTCGCTCGACGCACCGATCGCCGCGACCAATTGGAATCGCGGGTCACCGTGCAACAAATCCTGGAGCGCCTGGCCCATGCGGCCATTGGCACCGTTGATGGCTAGACGGGGAGGGTCGCGCATTTCAGAACCAGCGGTTGGGACGCTCTGAAGCAAGCTTACAAGGCCGTCATCCCGGCACAAGCCGGGATCCATTTTGCTCTGCCATCAAGGCGCAGGATCAAAATGGATCCCGGGTTCGGCTGCGATGAAGCCGCAGCGGCCCCGGGATGACGACGGAGTAATTTACACCTCCGGTCCCGAGTCTTGGCTGTCAGCCCGTCATCTTCGCCCAGAACTGTTTCACGCCGTCGACGAACCCGCTGTTGCGCGGCGAGTGTTTCTTCGCTTCCTCGGCGTCGGCGAAGGTGGCTTCGAACTTTTCCAACAACTCACGCTGAAGTTTGTCGAGCCGTACCGGGGTTTCCACGACCACGGTGCAAAAGAGATCGCCGGTGTGGCGGCTGCGCACGGACTTCACGCCCTGCCCGCGCAAACGGAATTCCTGGCCGGTCTGGGTTTCCGGCGGCACCGTGATCGACGTCGCGCCACCGAGGATCGGAACTTCGATGGATGCGCCGAGCGCGGCCTGCGCGAAACGGATGGGCACCTCGCAACGCAAGTCGTCGCCATGGCGCTTGAAGATCGGATGTTCGCGCACGTGGATTTCGACGTACAGGTCGCCGGGCGTCGTGCCGGTGGGACCAGCTTCGCCCTGCCCAGACAAACGGATACGGTCGCCATCATCCACGCCGGCGGGCACTTTCACTTCCAGGCTGCGCTCGTCTTCGAGCCGGCCCTCGCCGTGGCAGTGGTTGCACGGCGTCACCACCATGCGCCCGGCGCCACCGCAATGCGGGCACGTCTGCTGAATCGAAAAGATGCCGTTCTGCATCCGCACGCGGCCGTGACCGCGGCAGGTGGCGCAAGTGGAAAGCTTGCCGTCTTCCGAACCCGTGCCGTTGCAGTGGTGGCAGTTGACCATCGTCGGTACGCGGATCTGCTTGTCGATGCCGGCCACGGCCTCTTCGAGGTCGAGTTCCAGCACATAGCGCAGATCCGAACCGCGCGCCGCGCGCCGGCCGCCGCCGAAGATGTCGGAAAAGATGTCGCCGAAGATGTCGCCCACGTCGCCGAACGGTGCGCCGCCGCGGCGCCCGGCGCCGTTCTCGAACGCGGCGTGCCCGTACTGGTCGTACATCGCGCGGCGTTGCGGATCGCCCAGGATTTCCCAGGCTTCCTTGGCTTCCTTGAAGCGCTCCTGCGCTTCGGGATCGCCGGGACATCGGTCAGGATGGTTCTTCATCGCCAACCGGCGAAAAGCCTTTTTCAGTTCCTCGTCGTTTGCCGTGCGTGCGACGCCGAGAACTTCGTAGTAGCAACGTTTCATGTGCGCATTCTTGCTTCGAGACGGCGATCGGGGACGAACCACAGGGCCGCGATCGCAGCGTAGATCACGCAAGACAATATTGGCGCAAAAAATGCCAATGCAATGCCGATCAAATAGCCGACGGGCGAGACGACGACTTTCCAGTCACCCCTGAGCGCTTCCCCGAGCCCGCTTTTTTCACCGCCATTCGCGGTGATCAGCGCACGCAACAGCGGCACCCACGAGAGGGCCGCGAGCAGCAACACGATGCCGTAAACCGCGGTCGGCACCGGCGCGGGCACGGGGTGCGATTCGTTCAACCAGCTCGTCGTGAACGGGAACAGCGATAGCCAGAACAGGAAAAACAGGTTGGCCCACAACACGCGCCCGCTGACGTGCGAAACCATCTGCAGCATGTGGTGGTGATTGTTCCAGTAGATGCCGACGTACACGAAGCTGAGGACGTAACTCAGGAACACCGGAACGTCCGCGAGCAACGCGCGCCAAGTCGCCTCGTGCGGCAACTTCAACTCCAGCACCATGATCGTGATGATGACTGCGATCACGCCGTCGGTGAACGCCTCCATCCGGCCCTTGTGCATGTCCGAGGTTCCCCGCCCCATATGGAAGTTGTCCGCGTTGAACGGCGCACTTTACAGCGCCGGTCGAACGCGGACAGTTGATCCGGCAGCGCTCGGCGCTGCCGGATCACGCCCATTTACTTGCTTTTGTCGTCCTTGACTTCCGTGAACTCCGCATCCACCACGTCTTCCGGCGACGCACTGCCGCCGCCGGGCGCCTGCTGCGCGCCTGGCTGCGGACCGGCCTGTCCGCCGGCTTGCGCGGCCGCGAACAACGATTGCGCGGCTTCTTCCAGCTTGGCAATGCGCGATTCGATGGCGTCCTTGTCGTCGCCCTTCATCACTTTTTCCAGTTCCGACAGCGCTTCTTCGGTACGGCCGATGATGTCGCCCCCAACCTTGCCGCCATGTTCCTTGATGGCCGAACGGGTGGCATGCACCAACTGGTCGGCCTTGTTGTGGACCTGCACCAGTTCCTGGAATTTCTTGTCTTCCTCGCGGTGGGTTTCAGCGTCCGAAACCATGCGCTGGATTTCGTCCTCGGACAGACCGGAGCCCGCCTTGATTTCGATGCGCTGTTCCTTGCCGGTGTTCTTGTCCTTGGCGGTGACATGCAGGATGCCGTTGGCGTCGATGTCGAAGCTGACTTCGATCTGTGGCATGCCGCGCGGCGAAGGCTGGATACCCGCGAGATCGAACTTCGCGAGCGACTTGTTGAAGCGCGCCTGATCGCGTTCGCCCTGCAACACGTGCACGGTCACCGCGCTCTGGTTGTCCTCGGCGGTCGAGAACACCTGCGAGGCCTTGGTCGGAATCGTGGTGTTCTTGTCGATCAGCTTGGTCATCACGCCACCGAGCGTTTCAATGCCCAGCGACAGCGGGGTCACGTCGAGCAGCAGCACGTCCTTGACGTCACCGGAAAGCACGCCGCCCTGGATCGCCGCGCCCACCGCGACGGCTTCATCGGGGTTCACGTCCTTGCGTGGCTCCTTGCCGAAGAAATCCTTGACCGCTTCCTGCACCTTCGGCATGCGGGTCTGGCCGCCGACGAGGATCACTTCCGCGATGTCTGACACGCGCAGGTTGGCGTCGTTGAGCGCGGTGCGGCACGGATCGATGGTGCGCTTGACCAGATCTTCGACCAGTGCTTCGAGCTTGGCACGGGTCAACTTGATGTTGAGGTGCTTCGGACCGGAGGCATCGGCGGTCACGTACGGCAGGTTCACTTCGGTCTGGTGCGTGGACGACAGCTCGATCTTGGCGCGCTCGGCGGCGTCCTTCAGGCGCTGCAGCGCGAGCGGATCATTGCGCAGGTCCACGCCTTGATCTTTCTTGAATTCGTCGACCAGATAATCGATGACGCGCTTGTCGAAGTCCTCGCCGCCGAGGAAGGTGTCGCCGTTGGTCGCCAACACTTCGAACTGTTTCTCGCCGTCGACTTCGGCGATCTCGATCAACGACACGTCGAAGGTGCCGCCGCCCAGGTCGTACACCGCGATCTTGCGATCGGCGCTGCCCTTTTCCTTGTCGAGGCCATAAGCCAGCGCCGCCGCGGTCGGCTCGTTGATGATGCGCTTGACGTTGAGGCCCGCGATCTTGCCGGCGTCCTTGGTCGCCTGGCGCTGCGAGTCATTGAAGTACGCCGGCACCGTGATCACGGCATCGGTGATGGTCTCGCCAAGGAAGTCCTCGGCGGTTTTCTTCATCTTCATCAGCACCTTGGCGGAAATTTCCGGCGGCGCCATCTGCTTGCCATCGGAGGTTTCCAGCCAGGCATCACCGTTCGAGTGCCCGACGATCTTGTACGGCACCACGTCGAGATCTTTCTGCACTTCGGCATCGGTGAATTTGCGGCCGATCAGGCGCTTCACCGCATAGAAGGTGTTCTTGGGATTGGTGACCGCCTGACGCTTGGCCGGCGCGCCCACCAGCACCTCGCCGTCCTTCGCGAAGGCGACGATCGAAGGCGTGGTGCGATCGCCTTCGGAATTCTCGATCACCCGCGTCTTGCTGCCTTCCATGACCGCGACGCACGAGTTGGTCGTGCCGAGGTCGATACCAATTATCTTGCTCATGTTTCAGCTCCTCAAAAGGTTGCGGTCGAGGGACCGTAGAATCTTGAACACAAACTGGGGGTTGGGCCAGATATCTCAAGGTAGGGGCGAGCCTACTCGCGACCTGAGCGCCAGGTGATTCGCGGCGATGGTCGCCGGCAAGCCGGCTCCTACCCGTCTTTCGCCACCGCGACCAGCGCCGGCCGCAGCAGGCGTCCGTTCAGCACGTAGCCCTTCTGCATCACGCTGACCACGGTGCCGGGCGCGCTGTCGGGCGCCTCCACCATGCTGACCGCATGGTGACATTCGGGGTCCAGCGGCTTGCCAACAGGATCAACCTGTTGCAAGCCATTGTTCTCGGCGATCTTGAGCAGCGATTTCAGAGTGAGGCTGAGGCCTTCGCGCATCGACGCCACATCGGCGGTTTCGACCGCCAGCCCGCTCTCGAGGCCGTCGTACACCGGCAGCAGGTCGCGCAGCAGTTTCTCGTTGGCAAACTTCAGGCTCTGCTCCAAGTCGCGCTGCATGCGCTTGCGCTGGTTTTCGAGATCGGCGCGCTCGCGCAGCAGCGTTTCGCGCATGCCCGCAAGATTGGTTTCGGCTTCGGCCAGTTGCCGGCTCAGCGTTTCCAGCTCGTCCGCGCCGGCCTCCATCGGCGGCTGCCGATCGTCCTGCGGCGCCTGTTCCGGCGATTCCTTCGGGTTCATCATGCTCATTCCTCGGCTGGAATTTTGCGATCATCCCTGATCGCGAAAATCAAACGACAGCCATCCATGGCTGGTTTTCACAAAAGCGCTTCGTTTCACGTCGGGACGGACGCGGGGACGGGGCGCAGCAGACAAATCTATGCGGTCGGAGTACCGCGATTCAAGTCGAAAAGCCCCTATTCCGGGGTTCTCAGGGCGTCGGTGAGCAGCTTCGCCGTCGCCTGCACCACCGGAATCACCGAATGGTAAGCCATCCGGGTCGGGCCAATCACGCCGATCGCGCCCAGCACGTGGCCTTCCGACCCGTAGGGCGCGCTGACGAGGCTGTAGCCCTTGAGCGGCTCGAAGCCCGATTCCTCGCCGATGAACAATCGCACACCCGGCGAGCGCGCGCAGCCTTCCAGCAACGCCAGCAACTCGCGCTTGCGCTGGAAGGCTTCGAACAATTCGCGCAACCGTTCCATCTGCTGGCTGTCGTCGCCCGACATCAAATTGGTCTGTCCGGAAACCAGCATGTCGGATTCGGGCTCCGGCGCGAACGTTTCGGCAGCCACTTCGACCGCGGTGTCGAGCAGGCGATTCAATTCGCTGCCTGCCGCGCGCAAATCTGCCAGCACCCGGATCCGGATGTCGTCGAGGCGCAAGCCGGCGTAGTGCTCGTTCAAGTAATTGGCGGCGAGTTCCAGCGCGCGCGCATCGAAACGCTGGCTCAAGTTCAGCACACGGTTCTGCACCTGCCCATCGGCGAACACCAGGATGGCCAGCACCCGGCGCGATTCGATGGATACGAATTCGATCTGCTTCAGCGGCGCGTCGGCCGCGCCCGGCACCGTCACCAGTCCCACGAAACGGGTCATGGCCGACAGCAGGCTGGAAGCATTGCCCAGCAATTCGCGCGGCGAACTGGATTCGCGCGGCAGCTCGCGCTGCATCTGGATCACCGCGCCGCGCGGCAGCGGTTTCAGCTCCAGCAGGCTGTCCACGAACAGGCGCAACCCGCTTACCGTCGGAACGCGTCCGGCCGAGGTGTGCGGCGAGGCGATCAGGCCAAGCTCTTCGAGGTCGGCCATGATGTTGCGCACCGTGGCCGGGCTTACGTCCAGGCCCGCCGAACGCGCCAGCGTGCGGGAACCGACCGGCTGGCCCTCCTCCAGGTATTGCGCGATCAGGGTGCGCAACAGATGGCGGGCACGGACGTCGAGGCGGTGGGGTTCGGACACGAAGGGCTTGGACAGCGGTGGCGCCCTCTCTAATACGGGTAGTGGCGATGGAATGCAAGCGAAGCGCGGGAGATGGGACACGGGGGGGCGGGGGTGCAGCGGCAAAAACAAGGGCGAAGCATGCAGAATGATGGGCGCTTTGGCGCACGTTTTCGGGGGCGCGCCGCCGCTACCCTTTCCCCGACCCCGCTTCGTTAGAATCCTCGCACCCCCGGTCCCATCCGATGCTCACCCAACTCTCCGTCCGCAACTTCGCCGTGGTCGAAGCCGCCGAGATCGAGCTCGGTGCCGGCCTTACCGTGGTCACCGGCGAAACTGGCGCCGGCAAGTCGCTGCTGGTCGATGCCTTGTTGCTGCTGTCCGGCACCCGCGCCGACGCGGGCATGGTGCGCGCGGGCTGCGAGCGCGCGGAAATCTCGGCGGAATTCGATCTCGCGAACGCACCCGCTGCGCGTGCATGGCTGTCCGAACAGGCATTCGATGACGAAGACGGAGCCTGCCGATTGCGCCGCGTGATCGCCGCGGAAGGCGGCTCGCGGACGTGGATCAACGGGCGCACGGCGTCGCTGGCGCAATTGTCGGAACTCGCGACAATGCTGGTGGAAATCCACGGCCAGCACGAGCATCAGGCGTTGCTGGATCGCGCCCAGCAGTTGCAGATGCTGGATGCGTTCGGCGGCAACGGCGAGGCAGTTGCGAAAGTCTCCGGGCTGGCGCTGCGACATCGCGACATCGTGGCGCGAGAGCGCGAACTTTCGGGCGGCGACGACCGCGCCGCACGCATCGATCTGTTGCGCCACGAAGTCGCGGAACTGGAACGCTGGGCATTGTCGCCCGATGCGCTGGCCGATCTCGAAGCGCGGCACAAGCGCCTGGCGAACGCCGGCAAGCTCGCCGAGGGCGCGTCCGGCATCGCCGAGATGCTGGACGGCGACGGCGAACCCGCGGCCACGCGCACCGTCGTTCGCACGCATGCGGAACTGGAACGACTGGCGGAACTTGATCCGGCGCTGCAGGGTCCGCTGGATTTGCTCGACAATGCACGCATCCAGCTTGGCGAGGCGGCCGACGCGCTGTCCCGTTACGCCCAGAGCCTCGACCTCGATCCCGAAAGCTACGCCGAGGCGGATGCGCACCTGACCGCCCTGCACGATTTGTCGCGCCGACATCGCCTGCCGGCCGCAGATTTGCATGCACACGTCGCCGGATTGCACGAGGAATTGCAAACGCTGGAAGATGCCGGCGATTCGCTGGCCAAACTGGCGGCCGAACGCAAGCAATGCTTCGCCGACTACGGCAACGCCGCGAGTGCGCTGTCCAAGCACCGCGCCAGCGCCGCGAAAGCACTCGGTGAAGCCGTCACGTCATTGATGGATGAACTGGGCATGGCCGGCGGATCGTTTGCCGTGGACGTGCAGCCGCAGTTTTCCGGCGAGCCCGATCCGCACGGCCGCGAGCGCTGCGAGTTCACCGTCAGCGCCAATCCCGGCATGCCACTGCGCCCGCTGCGCAAGGTAGCCTCGGGCGGCGAATTGTCGCGCATCGGGCTTGCGATCGAAGTCGCCGCACTCGGCAGCGATGCCGTCAGTACCATGGTGTTCGACGAAGTCGATGCCGGCATCGGCGGCGCCGTCGCGGAAACCGTGGGCGCCAAATTGCGCGCGCTCGGTTCGCGCTGCCAGGTGCTGTGCGTGACCCATCTTCCGCAGGTCGCAGCGCAAGGTCATGCGCACCTGTCCGTCACCAAGGCCATCGAAGACCAAGCCACCCGCACCCACATCACCGTGCTGGATGCGAAAGGCCGCAGCGAGGAAGTGGCGCGCATGCTCGGCGGCGTCGAAATCGATCGCGAAACGCGGGCGCACGCGAAGCGGATGCTGGAAAAAGCGCAAGCGCCATAGGGGACTCCGACCACTTCCTTTTCGACATTCCCGCGACGCGGGGAGCGTACATGGATGTACGCGCTTTGAGGAGCGAGGAAAGCGGGAATCCAGTGACTTTGCGCAATGCGTTAAAGCAGACAGACACTGGGTCCCGGATATCGCTTCGCGATTCCGGGATGACGAGCCAGATCAGAATCTCTTCAGAACACGTAGGGCGGGAGGAGCGCAGCGAATCCCGCCGTGTCGGGGGCATCAATTTGGCGGGATTGTTCGCATCGTCCTTGATGCTCACCTCTCGCTGGCGCTCGGGCCAGCCTTCGGCTGTCCAAATTCGCTCCCGGCGAATTTGTCGCCGCAACGCGGCTGCTCCCGCCCTACCTATCAAGCCTTCTTTTTCTTGGGCCGCACGTACAGCACGAGGCTGTGATCGACGATTTCGAAGCCGTGCTTCGCCGCGATCTCGTGCTGCAGCTTCTCGATTTCCTCGTTGACGAACTCGACCACCTTGCCGGTGGTCACGTCGATCATGTGGTCGTGGTGCTGGCCGCGATCCAGTTCATAGACGGCCTGCCCGCCCTCGAAGTTGTGCTTGATCACGAGACCCGCCGCTTCGAACTGCGTCAGCACGCGGTACACCGTTGCCAGCCCGATGTCCTCGGATTCTTCCAGCAGCAGCTTGTAGATGTTCTCGGCGGTCAGGTGATCGTGGCTGTGCTCGAGGATTTCCAGCACGCGGATGCGTGGGTGCGTCACCTTCAACCCGGCATTGCGCAAATCCTGGGATTCCATGGCTGAACTCCGGTGGCGGCGCAGGGTCTGACGATCCGGCCCGAAACTTGGCTAGTGTATCATTCACCGTCCACCGACCGACCCAACACGATGCGCAAGATCATTCCCGTTGTCCTGCTCGCTTCCGCCAGCGTCCTGATGCTCGGCGCCTGCAATCCCATTTACCGCCCCGACGTGCAACAGGGCAACTTGCTGATCGGCAAGAACGTGAGCGAACTGAAGCCCGGCCTGACCAAGCAGCAAGTGGTGGCGCTGTTGGGTACGCCGTCGCTGATCAGCCCGTTCAACCAGAACCAGTGGAACTACGTCGCAACCTTGCAGCGCCGCGGCGGCGCGCTCAAGGAACGCACCCTCACGTTGTATTTCGACAACGACACCTTGGTGCGCACCGACGGCAACTTCATGCAGGAAACGCCGCAGGATCTGCTGCAGGAAAGCCACAAGTATGGACCGCTGTACCCGACCAACCTGACCAAGGAGCAGCAGAAAGAACTGGAGAAGAAGCAGCAGCAGGGCGGCGACGGCGGTTGAGCCGCGCCTGTCGGTCGCAGGCTGCTCGCCATCACCGCACCCGCGTCCGCCGCGCTTCCTTTGGATCGATGAGCAGCGGCCGGTAGATTTCGACGCGATCGCCATCGCGCAGTGTGGTATCGGGCGAAGCCTTGCGCGAAAAAATGCCAAGCCGGTCGTCGCGAATCTCGATGTCCGGCCGCGCTGAGCGAATACCGGAGCGTTCGATTGCATCGGCAACCGTCGCGCCTTGGCGCAGCGAAAGCTCGATCGTGAACACGCTCTCGGATTCGGCGTAAATCACCGACACCGCGATACGCGCAGGATCAGGCATAAGTGCGCTTGGCTTCCGCGCTGAAATCGTCCACCATGCGGTCGGCGAGCTTCTGGAAGCCCAGCTTGAAGGCAAAGCCGGTCAAGGGGTTGCTGACTTCGAAATCAAGATCCAGCGCCACCTTGCAGCCCAAAGGGGCGACTGCAGCCGCAGGCCGCTCCGTACTGCCTTCTCCCGCCTGCGGGAGAAGATGGCCCGCCGGGCTGGATGAGGGCGGCTTTTCACCCAGCGGCGTGAACTGCCATACGCCGTGCAGCCAGTCGAACGGACCGTCCACGAATTGCATCTTGATGCTGTGCGGGCGATCGAGGGTATTGCGCGTGGAAAAGTGTTGCGTAAAGCCGGCGAACCGCAGGTCGAGGCGCGCCACCAGGTGCTCGCCATCGTGCTCGGAAACCTGCGCGCCGAGGCACCAGGCAAAGCGCCTCGGGTAAGCTTCCACGTCGTTCACGAGATCGAACATCTGTTCCGGCGTGAAGCGAACCAGCGCCTGACGATGGATTTGCACGAACTCTCCTGATTGCGCGCCGACACGGCGGCATCGTAGTCACGTACCACATTGTAACGAGCATGGCGAAGAAGAAAGAAAAAGACGGCAAGGCCTCCTCGACGATCGCGCTGAACAAGCGCGCGCGCCACGAGTACCACATCGACGAGCGCTACGAAGCCGGCATTGCCCTGCAAGGCTGGGAAGTAAAGAGTCTGCGCGCAGGGCGCGTCAATCTCACCGACGCCTATGCGCTGGTGAAAGGTGGCGAACTGTTCCTGTTCGGGGCGTCGATTCCGCCGCTGCTTTCCGCGTCCACCCATGTGGTTGCGGAAGATCGCCGCACCCGCAAGCTGCTGCTGCATCGCGCCGAAATCGACGAGCTGATCGGTGCCGTCGAACGCAAGGGCCTGACCCTGGTTCCACTGGCGATGTACTGGAAAGCCAATTGCGTCAAGGTTGAAATCGGCATCGCCCGCGGCAAACAGGCGCACGACAAGCGCGCCACCGAAAAAGAACGCGAGTGGAACATCGAAAAACAGCGCACGCTGCGCGCGCACAACAAGGCGGAATGAGGTCGCGACTCAGGCCCTGGAACTCGGAACTCGGGAAAGCACAACATGCAAGTTGTCATTCCGGGGCGACCCGAAGGGCAGAACCCGGAATGACGGCGAAGTCAATACCCCGCCGGCACGTACTTGAACCGCTGCATCTGCTCGCGATGCGCATCCACGATCCGCTGCACCTGCTCTCGGCTCAGCGTCTCGCGCCACTGGTTGGCGCGTCCCTTGAAGAAGAACCGCGTCTTTTCGTCCACCGCTTCCACGAAGCCGTGCTTCTGCTCAAGCGACGACAGCGTCTGGAACGAGGTGTGCTTCACCGCGCGTTCGATGCGCGCCTTGTCCTGGCCCAACCCGATCAGCTTCGCGGCTTTGGCGAAATGCTTGGCGGGTTTTTCCAGCAGATCTTCGTAGCGCAGCACGATCACTTTCCCGGGCGCGCGTTCGGCCGCATCGGCCCAACCCTCCACGTGCGACGACCACGAACCGATCACGTGGCTCACGAACAGTTGGTCATTGACGGAGGCAACCCGATCATCGCCCAGCCGATCGATCGCCTCCTCCAACGTCAGCCCGAAATGGTGGGTCATGCTCACCGCCACGTCCAGCGGGTTGCGCACCACGTAGATCGCGCCCGCGGTCACCTCCCAGTTGAACACTGGATGTCCATCGAAGGTGCCGCAAAAGTTGTGCGTCATCACCAGCCGCGTACCCTGCGCACGCTGCGCGATCAACGTGTGCACGTTCGGCCGCAAGGCGGCGATTTCATCGATGCTCAGTTCGGTATTCGGCCGCCCCGCCAGTTCGCTGAAGCGGTCGGCGCGCGCCTCCGAATCGGTGTAATTGCGGATCTCGTACGG
>Ga0207695_10000977_pt1 | contig 50828 bp, 40 predicted proteins | sample KBSC54metaG_FD_184354 | JGI IMG/M metagenome (GOLD analysis project Ga0207695, IMG submission 184354) | Corn rhizosphere microbial communities from Kellogg Biological Station, Michigan, USA - KBS C5-4 metaG (SPAdes) (version 2) | ecosystem: Host-associated > Plants > Roots > Rhizosphere > Soil...
GATTATTGGCAGCGATCCGTTCGTGTCAGCGGCGGTGGCGCGCGAGAACGGGATCCGGCTCGTGGCGGTCGATGAGCTCCTTGCCGGTGCCGATTATCTGACGCTGCACGTAGGTTTGACTCCGCAGACACACGGCATCATCAATTCGAAGACGATTGCGTCGATGAAGAAGGGTGTGCGGATTATTAACTGCGCGCGCGGCGAGCTGGTAGAGGAAGATGCGCTTGTCGCGGCGCTCAAATCAGGTCAGGTGGCCGGCGCTGCGCTCGATGTGTTTACGGTTGAGCCCCCGAAGGACTCGCCCTATGCGGCGCTGGAGAATGTGATTTTGACACCGCACATTGCAGGATCGACGGCGGAGGCGCAGGAGGCTGTTGGTATCCAGATCGCGATGCAGGTGCGCGAGTACCTAAAGCTCGGCGTGGTGCAGAACGCGGTGAATTTGCCATCGCTGAGCCATGAAGAGTATGTGCAGCTTGCGCCCTATATCGATCTGGCCGGACGGCTCGGTGCATTCCTGGCGCAGGCTGGAAAAAGCGGGATCGAGGGGATTCATATCACCTACGGCGGAGCCCTTGTCGACGCGAAGACAGATCTTGTGCGCAATTCGGCAATTGAAGGGCTGCTGCAGGGCTCGGAAAATGTGAACCGCATCAACGCGTTGACGGTCGCGCAGGAACGCGGGATTCGTGTACATGAAGAGAAAGAAGAGACGCATCGTGGCGGCGCGGCGACGCTGCTTGCAATTGAATTGCATACGGCTGCTGGCCGAAGCCACGCTACGGCTACGGTCATCCATGGTGAACAGCCGCGGCTGCTTGAATTCGATGACATCGACATCGAAGCGCCCCTGGAGGGGAACCTGCTCGTGTGCCGCAACCTCGATGTACCGGGTGTGATCGGGAAGATCGGCACCATTCTCGGCGAGCAGGGTGTGAACATCGCGAACTTCGCGCTCGGCCGCGAGAGGACCGGTTCGAAGCCGGTAAAGGCGCTCGCTGTCGTTCAGGTAGACGCGCCAGTTTCAGGCCGAACGCTGGATGCGCTCAAAACCATTGAAGCATTGCTGGAAGCGAAGCCAGTGCAGCTGGGATAGGACTGTGCAGTTTCCCACGTCCCAACAGAGGGACGTGGGGCACCACGTTACGGCACTTTCGGCCCGGATACCAGGATGTTGCGTGCTTCGCCTTAAAGAACCGGGCTGCAGTTTCGAATCTATTTCTTCGCCGCTGCTGGTGGTGGATTCTCGCTGGTCGGCGGCACAATCCCCTTGATCCGCAGATACGTTACCATGTTGCCGTAGTGCTCATCGGTGTGTGCTGTGTTCAACGACAGCAACGTGAGCTTGGCCAGATTGAAGCTGAAGAACTTCACCATCTCGCTGCCCTTGGCGTCCGTCATGCCGTCATAGGTCTTGCTGCAATACGCAACCGCATCTTTGAGGCCGGCGACAAGGTCGGCCTTTGAGGTCTTTGTTTTCTCGATATTCTTATTCGGATTCGCCTCACCGACAGCCTGGGCGCAGAACATGTAGTTGGCATCGGCTACGTGGCCCACCAGTTGACCATAGGTGCGAACATCCGGCGTCGGTTTGAACGAGTAGTTCTCTTCCGGCATTTTCTCAGCCGCACGGATGACGTTGCTGCTCATGAACGTGTAGAGACCTTTTTCGCTCTGGGTGATCGGATTTGCCGGGGGAGTTGCCGGTTCCTGCGGCTTTTCCTGCGCATACACACCTACGGGGGCGATTGCCAACACTGCAAACCAAAAACACAGCTTCTTGCTCACGTGAAACCTCCGGTGCAATGATGCCACATCTGAAAGAGCTCTATCATGAAGAATCCCGCCACGTGCCCCATGTTTGCTGCAATGGCGGGAAATCCAGGAGCTGAAAGACTGGTAGCGATCAGCGAGAATTGACGGCCTCTCGCAGTTAATTCCACGCCCCCAGCAATATCCTGAGCAACACCATCTGTCCTACGTGATATGCGTTGTGATCGGCGATCAGCAGCGCCTCGCGCAAAATCGTCTGTCCATCCCCGTGCGGAATCTTCGCGAACAGGTCAGTCTTATCGTCGCGCACCAGTTCCACCATTTCTTTCCGATCGCGCTTGAACGCCCGCACGCTCTTGTCCCAGGCCTTCTCATCAGCCGGGGCTTTCTCCAAGGGCCAGTAGTCCTCCGGCCACTTCGGCGACTTGTATTTCGCATTCCGCGAAAACTCAACAATGTCCCACTGCGCAATTCGCAAATGCTCAAGAAGCTGCCACGGGCTGTGTTTGGCCCCTTTCGGGACTTTACCCCGCAGTTCCGGCTTCAACCCCTTCACCGAGTCCTCAAACGTGGCGTGCGCCTGCGCCTCGGTCAACAACTTCACCAGGTGCTCTCGCAGTGCCGCATCATTCCTGTTTGCCATCAAATCCCTCCGCCTCAACGGATTCCACCGCCAGAAGAAAGATTCCAAAAAACACCTCCGGTCGTGTCCCTCCCTCGTTCCCATCGTCCCCTTTGTCCCCTGCTCTTGCTATACTTCCTCCACCCGCGATGAACGCTTTCCAACCAAAGCGCGCGTTGTACTGGATCGCAATTGCCGCGATCGCTATCGCGGTGATCGCCCTGCTGGTTCCCCATAGCGGAAATACTGCTGGCCAGCAAGCCTGGCTCGCTCTCCTGCCCGTCCTCTTCGTCGGACTCGTCGCGCAGCTCAGCGTTCGACCACTCCTTGCTGTCCTCACTGTTGGACACGCACCCCAAGAACCTTCGCTTGCCCCATCCTTCCAGCGCCCTCCTCCAGCCCGCCTCGCATAACACTCCTCAGATCCCGACCCGCCATCATCATCTGGGTCGATCCCTCTTTCTTCCGCCATGCGACCGGCCCGCCGCCGCAGGAGTGCTCATGCCTCACCTCAATCCCCGCGAAGCTGTTGCGGTTGCGTTTCCCGTCTTCGCCATGCTGCTCGTAGCGGCTGCGCTGGTCTACCTAAGAATCAAAGCCTCAATAGCCAGCCGGAAGCACCCTCTCCGTCGACGTCGCCGCATCGGACTCGTTGCGTCGAACGCGCTCATCGGATTAGCCTTCCTGCCGCTCTCCATCATCTACCGCCCAAACTTGGCCCAAGTAGCCAAAGCCCAGATTCGCCAGCAGGAAGACGTCGACGAGAATGAAAACGGCGATCCCGAGTCTCCCCTCAAACATCTCCTTCGCCAATTGCGCCGCATTCGCCGGGGAGAACATGTCGAGACCTTGTCCTTGCATCTCAAGTGACCGGGGCCGTCGCGCCTGCTCCTCCACCCGCCCACATGGCCATTTGTGGCAAAATAGGAGATGTAGAGCTATGCCCTGGACTCGAAACAAGACCCGCAACAGAAACGCCTGGATGTGGCTGGCAATTGCCGCCGTCGCATTCACGTCTGTTGCTCACGCCGAGACCGGCCGTCAGAGCCCCAAGGGATACGCCCACCCGGTCTTCGAGTTTCTGGTTCGCAGTCAAACCCAAAACTCCGGCGCCCTCTCCGGCGCGTTTGCGAATCCCGGTTCCCGAACCCAGGCCAACTCCTACTTCCGCAGCAGCGGTTCCGGCCCATTAATCGCGATGCTGCCTGTCCTGTTCATCGGGCTGGTTTCGCCGCTCGGCCTTCAAACCGTCGCCGCTAACCGATCCTTCGGCCGCGCACCGGCAGCGCCTCTGCTCCCCGTTCTCTTCCAGCGTCCTCCTCCCGCCTTCGCCTGATCCCTCAGCGCTAGCGCAGCGATCTTGTACCGCCTTCTTCATTCAATCGCTGCCATTTCACGACATCTAGACAGGAAGATTGGAGCACTCCCGTGGTTTTCGATAAAGTTCTCACCAAAATATTTGGAACCGCCAACGAGCGGGTCATCAAGAAGCTGCTGCCCATCGTGCAGCAGATCGGCGCCCTCGAAGCCGAGACTGAAAAGCTGTCCGATGAACAGCTCCGCGCCAAAACCGCCGAATTCCGCGCCCGCATCGCCGCGCGCCTCGAAGGCATCACTGACGCCGAAGAAATCAAGACAGCCGAGCGAGCCGCACTCGACGAGATTCTCCCTGAAGCCTTCGCGGTAGTCCGCGAGGCAGGATGGCGCGCCGTACACATGCGTCACTTCGACGTACAGCTCATCGGCGGCATGGTTCTCCACCACGGCAAGATCAGCGAAATGAAGACCGGCGAAGGCAAAACCCTCGTCGCCACTCTCGCCTGCTATCTCAACGCGCTCGCCGGGCACGGCGTCCACGTGGTCACCGTCAACGACTACCTGGCCAAGCGCGACGCCGAGTGGATGGGCAAAATCTACGAGTTCCTCGGCCTCACCGTCGGCGTTATCGTTCATGACCTCTCCGACGACGAACGCCGTGCAGCCTATGGAGCCGACATCACCTATGGCACCAACAACGAGTTCGGCTTCGACTACCTGCGCGACAACATGAAGTTCGATATCAAGGATTGCGTGCAGCGCGGCCACTACTTCGCCATCGTTGACGAAGTCGACTCCATCCTCATCGACGAAGCCCGCACCCCGCTCATCATCTCCGGACCCACCGATCAAACCACCGACAAGTACGAGCGCGTCCGCAAGATCATTCCCGTGCTCGAACGCGGCGAAGAGACCGAATCCCTCGAAGGCAAGACCTTCACCGGAGACTACGTTGTCGACGAGAAGCACCGCAGCATCGGCGTCACGGACGATGGTTGGGTCACCATCGAGGAAAAGCTCGGTATCGACAACATTGCCAGCGCCGAGAACTGGGAACTCAAGCACTACGTCGAGACCGGAATCAAGGCGCATGCTCTCTACAAGAAAGATGTCGACTACGTCGTCAAGGACGGTGCCGACGGCAAAGAAGTCATCATCGTCGATACCTTCACCGGCCGTCTCATGCCCGGCCGCCGCTGGTCAGACGGCCTCCACCAGTCCATCGAAGCCAAGGAAGGCGTCAAGATCCGCAAGGAAGATCAGACCCTTGCCACCATCACCTTCCAGAACTACTTCCGCCTCTACAAAAAACTCAGCGGCATGACCGGCACCGCCGAAACAGAAGCCGCCGAATTCGAAAAAATCTACAAACTCGAAATCGTCGTTATCCCCACCAACAAGCCTCTGCTCCGCGTCGAGAATCCCGACGTCGTCTATCGAACCGAAAAAGAAAAGTTCCTGGCCGCTGCCGACAACATCGGCGAGTTGCACGAGTCGGGCCAGCCGGTCTTGGTCGGTACCGTCTCCATCGAAAAATCCGAACGCCTCTCCGCCATCCTCCAGCGCAAAGGCATCCGCCACGTCGTGCTCAATGCGAAGCAGCACGAGCGCGAAGCCGAATTCGTCGCCCAGGCCGGCCGCGTCGGCATGGTCACCATCGCCACCAACATGGCAGGCCGCGGCACCGACATTCTCCTCGGCGGCAACGCCGAATTCCTCGCCCGCCAGGACATTGTTCGCCAGGGAAGAGCGCGCGCAATCAGCGCGGCCGAAGGCACAATCAATCCCATGGCGCCCGCAGGATTCCAGCGCTTCTATTACCAGGGCCAGGAATTCGAAATCGCAGAGCAGGACTGGAACGATACCTTCGCCGTCCACAACCAGGCCGCGCTGAAGGAACATGACGAAGTCATCAGCAAAGGCGGCCTCTTCATCCTCGGCACCGAACGCCACGAGTCTCGGCGCATCGACAACCAGCTTCGCGGACGCGCAGGCCGCCAGGGTGATCCCGGCGCATCGCGATTCTACCTCTCGCTCGAAGACGACCTCATGCGCATCTTCGCCAAGCAATGGGTCAGCACCCTGCTTGAGAAGTTGGGCATGGAAGAAGGCGTGCCCATCGAGTCGAAGATGATCTCCAATCGCATCGAGGCCGCCCAGAAGGCCGTCGAATCGCAGAACTTTGAATCGCGCAAACACCTCCTCGAATACGACGATGTGATGAACAAGCAGCGCGAAGCCGTCTATGGCCTCCGCCGTCAGCTTCTCGAAGGCGTCGATCAGCGCGAGCTCATCCTCGAAGACTACGTCGGTGGAATTCTTTCGAGCACCCTCGACGAATTCGCCCCTGAAGACAAACACCCCGACGAGTGGAACGTAAAGGGCATGGACGAGAAGCTGAACAGCCAGTTCGGATTCAGCATGGCGCAAGCCAACATCAATCCCAAAGAACTCGCCCGTCACGAACTCGGCGATGAAATCTTCGAAGCCCTGAAGCGCAGCTACGAGCAGAAAGAGCAGATCCTCTCAGCCCCGCAGATGCGCTATCACGAGCGCATGGTGATGCTCAGCGTCATTGACGGTCTCTGGAAGGAACACCTCCTTTCCATGGACCACCTCAAGGAAGGCATCGGCCTGCGTGGCTATGCGCAGCAGGATCCGCTGGTGGCCTACAAGAAGGAATCTTTCGACATGTTCGAGGCCATGCTGCTGAAGTTCCAGGAAGACACCGTCCGGTTCCTCTTCCGCATGCAGATCCTCGGACCAGACGGACGCCCCATCACCATTCCACCGCTGGAGCCACGCCACGAGATTCCCGCCGCGCCTTCGGTCGCCAGCGCCGACGAGCGCCTGCTTCCTGCGGATGGCCAGCCCTTCCGCGAGGAGCCCGCTCAGCGCGAAGTGCCGATCCACACGCGCGCTCCGCAGACGACCATCGATCAGCTTGAAAAAGAGTTCGCAAAGAAGAAGCAGCGCGAACTCGACGCCGCTCAACGCGCCGGCGGCGAAAACGGCTCCCAGCCCACGCAGCGCCGCACCGGCGAAAAGGTAGGCCGCAACGATCCATGCCCCTGCGGTTCAGGCAAGAAGTACAAGAAGTGCCACGGCGTCGAAGCCTAGCACTACCTGATCTCTTTTCAAGGTCTGCTCGCCAGTCCCGCACATCGAGATCCCGATGTGCGGGACTGGCGGCGGACTACGCCGCCGACTGCAGGGCTTGATGATAGCCGGGTGCAAACACCTCCCGGGCGAATTGCGAGAATATACCTTGCCGACGCGCACCAGCTCAACCCGATGATTTCACCCCTGGTAAGCCCGCGACTCGTCGTTTCCCTGCATCAAAGAATATGAACGCGTTGGAGTTGATTCCAGCAGGAGGGAATCATGGGCAAAACTCTCAAACCGGAATTCACCCATCGCACCAACGAAGATGGCTCCGTCCATTCATACTGTTCCCGGTGCTTCGCCACCATTGCGGACTCCAGTTCCCAGGCGCAACTGCAAGCAGCCGAGAGCGAGCACAAGTGCGATGCCCGGCTCCTGGAAATGGTCGAAAAATACAGGAGCATCAGCAAGCTTCGCTTAGTAGCTTGATCAAGTCGCGCACGCCCACCAGGTTCTTACTCGGCGTCTGTCGACATTCTGCAGATCCCCTTCGATCACCGTCAGGCAGATCGCGCACCTAACTACCTGCTTCTTAAGCCCAAGTCTCATCAAGGTCCATCGCATGCCTCGGCTTACTCTCCCACCGCACCTTGTCGCTCACGGTTTGATAAAGCGTTGCTCCGCCTGCAATCATCCGTTTCCGCTCGACGTGCAACCGTCCCTGAGCAGGGCATTCCGAAAGCACATCGAGGAAGTGCATCGCACCACCTCACTCATAGACGATGATAGCCGCAAGTTGACAATGGGCTTCTCATCGAAAAAATAAGGCTGTCGCCTCGCTTGGCGCAAAGTTCGAGGGATGTGCCGGTTTCAACTGGCTGGGTGTTGATCACACCTTCGGCGTCCTGCGCGACCGCAACCGTTTCCAGATTTCCTTTGCTGGCTCTCTCAGGATGAGCATCCAGGCAATGACCGCCGCTCCAATCACAACTGCTTCCGACCCGCGCATTTCAATTCAGCTCGGCAGGACATAAATGAAACGGCCCAGGCATGAAGCCCTTATAAGTCTTCCAACCTTAAGCTCAGCTTAAGATTTGAGCCGAATCCAACTTGCTGGGGTCTGGCCTGTAGCACGCGAGCCACGGGATCACCGATCAGGAATCACGAGGTTGCGAAAGACCCTCCAGGACCCATCCGATTGTTTCTGCCAGACTGTCAGGTAGCGATCGAAGATCGATTTCCCATTGGGAAAATGGGCCTTGGCCTCACCCCATTCGTAAACATAGCGGCCCTGTTGAATCGACCCCACACTGGTCACAGAAGCCGAATCGGCTTTTCCAAGCTTCGCAATGTCCTCTTTCATGTGCTTCTCAAGCGCAGAGCGGCCGAGGATGCATTTTCCGTCGGGACTGCAATCGACAACATCCTGCGTATTTCCCGGCCCAAGCGACGTCACATCGCCCCGCTTCATCGCGTCGACCCATTGCTCGTTTCCCGCATCGATTCCTCGCCGCGCGTCTGCATCAATTGCGTTACTCTGCGCCAGGCAGGCAGAAGAGAAAAGCCCCAGAAACATCACGAACAACTTCCCCGCTCGATAGTTTTTCATTGCGATTTCCTCCTGTGATCGTTTCGTCATGTTCGAATTGGAAATATTCAGCCAACAGTTCAGAGACTTTACGAGCAGGTCTCAGAACGCGCCGATTTCATTACTTGTGCTTCTCGTAAAACCGGCGCGCCTTTGCTCTGCCGCCACAGTCACTCATGTCGCACCAGCGCCGGCGCTTCCCGCGGCTCTCATCGAGAAAAAGCCAGCCGCAGTTACCGCCATCGCACATACCAATTCGCCTCGCTTTGGGAGAACAGAAAAGAGAGAGTGCTTCGGCTCCGAGCAAGGCGCACAACTGTTCGGACGCCAAACCTGGAGTTGGCCGCCATTGACCGCCGACTTCGCTAAATTCAATTTCAGGCCTACCAGCATTGGCCCGCTCGCGAAGCAGATCAACATCAACTTCGGAAAGAGAGCGCGATCCAACCACCGCCAGTCCGACGCGGTAGACGGCCTCACGAAGCTCAATGATTCTGTCCAGAGGCTCTGGATCTTTGAGCAGTTCGAAATAGGAGTTCGATCCGATCAGCCCAACCTGCGCCCCCCATCGTAGAAACGATTCCCAGCTGAGCAGCAACTCGTCGGGCTTCGTGGCCAGGTGTTCGCCCGCGGTGTTGCAGAAATCGAGAGCCAGATTCCCGGCCACCTGGTGGGCAATCAGCTCTCGCGGAATCACTGCCGCATCTCTGTCCTGAGATGGAGCGCGTTTCACTCTCGCCGGCCCAGTCTTTTTGTTGGCAGCATCAGCCATTGGATCGACTATACCGTCTAACCGGTTAGATAGTCAAATGGAAAGGAGAATGCGGAGGCGCGGCTCTCTACCTCTGGACACAATGGCGCTTCGTGCCCTTCATCGCGGATACGCGGGCCGAGAGGCTCACGAGCCCTGTGATGCGCAATTCTGCGCTACCGCTTCAAACGTCAGATCGTTCGCCGGGCACTTGTGCTCGGCGCACCACTGTTCGAACAGCCTTCCATAGCTGAGCGTGATGTATGCCGACCGCTCGACTCCCAACTGAGCCGCAGCCCGGTCGATCCACTCCGGCTGGCCTTCCAGTTCCGCGAACACCCCGATCGGCGTCTCGTCGATCACGCAGTGCCCTTCCCCGTCCGACCACTCGCTGCGCCACTTCTCATACCGGAAAGCCTCCACCAGCCCGATCGACCTGAACACCTCGGCCAGCACATTTCCGTCCCCAACCTCAGTCTCCGTCTCGATGCGATGCTTATGCGCATCCTCTCCCGGTCCGGCATCGGGCAGCCGCTTGTGCGTGATAACCCATCGCCCTCCGTAGTTTCGAACGCGCAGAATCTCCGTCCTCGCCCGCATCTTCCGGTCCGTAGTGTCGAAAAGAACATTGCTCTCGAACGTTCGCGGAGTATCTTCATGAAATCCCGCTTCGCGCAGCCGACGAATCAGCTCCGCCGCATCCTCAACCCGGAATTTGATCTCAGTTTCGATAGCCATCGTAAGCAGCGAGTATACGAGCATGGCGGCAGCGCTTCAAACCGGCGAAAATGGAATGGTGAAGACTCTCCGGCTCAAGGTCGACCCCGCACGCCTGGACACGGAAGAGTCGAAGTCTGCCATCGCCCAGGCCGCTCAAATTCTTCGCGCCGGGGGCCTGGTGGCTTTGCCCACAGAGACCGTCTACGGCCTCGGCGCCAATGCCCTGGATTCGGCCGCCGTCGCTCGCATATTCGAAGCCAAGCAGCGCCCCTCGTGGGATCCCATCATCGTTCACATCGCCGGACCAGTCGCACAGAATCCGATGCTGGCGACCCTGGTCACGAATATGCCCTCAGTCGCACACGATCTGATGCGCGCCTTCTGGCCCGGACCCCTCACCCTGCTCCTTCCGCGAACCGCCGCTGTTCCCGACATCGTTACAGCCGGCCGCCGACTCGTCGGCATCCGCATGCCTGCGCATCCCGTCGCATGGGAACTCATCCGACAGGCTGGCGTTCCTGTTGCCGCTCCCAGCGCCAACGTCTTTGGCCACATCAGCCCCACCACGGCAGAACACGTGCTCGAAGATCTCGACGGCAAGATCAATGCCGTCCTCGATGCCGGACCTACCCTGCATGGCGTCGAGTCCACTGTCCTCGATCCAAATCAACACCCGATGATGATCTATCGTCCCGGCGCCACCACGGCCAACCAGATCCGTGAGGTCGCCGGTTCCGTCGAAACTCTGCAAGAGAAAATTCTGCCCGCTGCAGCAGCACGCGACGCCCTTCCCTCACCCGGTGTTGGACTGCGCCACTACGCACCCAGAGCCCGTCTCATCCTCGTCGAAGGAACGATCTCTGAACTTCCCTCTCGTCTGGCCGAAGCAGCCAGGCTGCATGAAAAGCGGCGCCTCGGCGTCATGCTCCCCGAAGAACTGGCAAACGTCGACCTCGGCGCACCTCTGCGCGCAGGAGCTGAATTCGCATGGGGACGTTGGAGCGCACCCGAGGGCCTGGCTGAAAAACTCTACGCCGGCCTACGCGCCCTCGACGCTCAAGGTTGTGATGTGATTCTCTGCCCTCTGCCTGAACCCGGCGGCATCGGCGACGCCATCCGCGACCGCCTGCGCAAAGCAGCTCATTCCGAGTGAAATGGGTTTCTGTACGGCGCACCACAGGAGTTTCTCGCCAGATTCATCGCTCACTCCTGTCCTTGAGGAGCTAAAAGCTAAGAGCTAGAAGCTAATGGCTGTCTCTATTGCCCCGCCTCACCCAGCTTGTACATGTATTTAATTGCGGACTTGTAAACAAGCACTTTGTTCCGCCCGCGAATCTTCAGCACTCCGCGGTCGTACCACTCAATCTGGCCCTCCACCTTTTCTCCATCCTCAAGCACAATGACCATCGGTGTCTGCGACTGAATCTGCTTCTGCAGATAAAACACTTCTGCCTGGCGGTGAGCGGAGATTTCTTCCGTCTCGTGACTCGTGAATCGAAACGACGGTGTTGGTATCGAGTGTTGTTGCCGATATTGCTCAAGGTGAGATGTGGTACGCCGCTGACCATCCACTCCCGGCAAAGTAGTCTGACTATTCATAAGATATAACCTCCACGGCAACGGAACTGGTGATTGCACAGATGCAGAACATCCGCAGCGCTTTGCTTGACAGAAGAAGAGCGTCTTCCGGACTGTAGTTGAGCCCGTGGAACCCTGAAACACGCACAACAGGGAAATGAAATCTCGTACTGGTCTTTGCTGAAAGTTCTCTGATTCTAACCCAAAAGATGCCGGACGCAAGGCGGAAGTTGCTTTTCTTTCAAAGCACGAAAGTGAAAGGAAACCTCCGCCCGTCTTCAACGCTCCGGCAGACTCACCGCCATCGCATCCAGCGAAAGAGAGCGCAACAGATTGCGCCGCATTCCCTGCTCCACTTGCACCACCGCCCGCGAGGCCGCTTCAATCCAATCCACCGTCAGCCCCTCGGCCATCCGTTCTAGTTCCGATCTCAGATCCAGGTTTCGAATCAGACCCGGAGTTCCCGCCACCACAAGCAGCAGGTCTTCGAGCAAACTCCCAAGAGCTCGCAGCAGGTTGATCGTCTTCTCCTGTCCGTCAGCTCCACCCCGGTAGGTCTCGGTCGCCCGAAACAGCTCGGAGTAGTCCGGTTCCCGCAGCGCAGTCCGCAGCACCAGTAAAGCGTCTCTTCGGCTCGCCAGATATGTTTCCAGATCCAGAGTCAAAGCACGCCCCACGGCGCCCTCCGCCAGCCGTGCCGTCAAGGCCCGCTGCGGAGCCTTTAGCTCCGGTCTGCGCTCCTCCAGCAAAGCCTCGATTTCTGCCGCAGGAAGCGCTCCAAGCCTGTAAAGCATTGCACGCGACCGAATCGTCGGCAGCAGTTCGTGCGGGTTCTCCGTCAGCAGAACGATGGAGGTTCGCGGCGGCGGCTCCTCCAGCACCTTCAACAGGCTGTTCGCCGCCTCTTTCATAAAGGCCGAGCAGGTAAAAATTGAAAACGCGCGCCGCGCCTCCACCGGAGGCCGATAGAACGCCGCGTGAATCACCTCGCGCACCTGCCCCAGCTTGATCATCAGTTGCGGAGGATCGGGCGGAATGATCAGAACATCCGGATGAGTCTGAATAAGAATGCGCGTCTCGCGCTTATCGGCGTCGCGCATATCGTCGCGCGCGGCCACCGCTTCGGCAACCCGCTCTTCCAGATTCTTCGATTCTGCGATCCGCGTGCAGTTCGCACATCGCCCGCAGAAATCCGGCAACCCATCCGACTCCGCATTTTCCAGGCAGTTCACAGCCTGAGCCAGCATCAGTGCAAGCGCATACTTGCCTGCGCCCTTAGGTCCCGCGAGAATCAGCCCCTGCGGAAAATGCCCGCTTCGGGCGCATTCGCGCAGGCGCCTTACGGTCGTCGCGTTTCCGTGAAAACTCTGGAATCCCACCCCTTGAGTCTAACGTCTGTCGGGATTCTGCGTTCCACTGCACCGTGCGGGTGCCCGTGGGGCCCCGCACTTGGGCACCGGGGAGAGGGCGCATTTCTGGAACAACAGGTCACACAATATCTGGAGCGCCAGACCGATCCAGCACAAATCGTCACTTTCCCCTTGCATTCATAGGGAGCTAAAGCTAGGCTTCCTATGAAACCAAAGGGGAGACCATGGATAAGAGCAGGCTCGATCTTTTCCGAGGCACGTTGGACGTCCTGATCCTCAAATCGCTTATCTGGGGTCCACTGCACGGCTATTCCATTACGGACTTCATTCGCCGTCTCAGCGAGGACGTGTTGCTCGTTGAAGAGGGCACGCTGTATCCAGCCCTATGGCGGCTTGAGAGCAAAAAGTTCGTTGAAGCCGAGTGGGGCCTTTCAGAAAACAACCGCAAAGCCAAGTATTACCGCCTTAACCACACAGGCCGACGGAAGCTGCAACAGGAGTCGACCAAATGGGAGGCTTATGTGAACGCAGTGGCCAAGGTGCTTGGCGCCACTCGACGAAACACGCCGGAAGAACTTGCATGAAGAAGATTCCTCTTTGGCGACGCTATGCCCGTCTGTTCGGTCCCGATCCCGCCGCCGACGTCGAAGACGAGTTGCGTTTCCATCTTCAAGCCAAGACCGACGATCTCATTCGCTGCGGATGGCCGCCTGTTGCCGCCCGTCGGGAGGCCGAACGCCAGTTCGGTGATATCCGAGCCGTGCAGCACATCGGAGAGCAGTTAGGAGTAAAGATGGAACGCCGGAGACGCTTCAACGATTACCTGGTCGAGTGCGATCGCGACATTCGATATGCCTTCCGAAGCCTTCGCAATAATCCTGGCTTTGCTGCCGTTGCCATTCTCGTCCTCGCGCTGGGAATCGGCGTCAATGTCGCCGTATTCAGCGTCATAAATACGCTCCTCCTTCGTCCGTTGCCGTTTTCCGATTCGCAGAGCCTCGTCTGGTTCACGGGTGGTAAATCGCTCGCGGCGAAAGTGCGCACTGCGGCGGGCCTCTCCGGCCAGACCTATACCGTGGATGCCTATGAAGAATTCAAGCGGAATAACCGCTCCTTCCAGGCTGTCACCGCCTATCAGACCTTTTATCGCTCGATTCAATACAAGCTCACCGGTACAGGCGAGCCCAGGCAACTGGCGGCTGTTGAAGTTGCCGACAACTTCCTTTCAACGCTCGGCATTCAACCCATCATGGGCCGCGACTTCACACGGGAAGAATGCCAGAAGGGCGGTCGCCCGGCGGCCTTGCTCAGCTACTTTTTCTGGAAGAACCAGTTCGCTGGTGACCCTGCAATCGTCGGCAAGACGGTCACCGTAAATGGAAAGCTTGTGACCATTGTCGGGGTGCTGCCTGCCAGCTTCGACTTTGGCAGTGTGTTTGCTCCCGGTATGAAGGTCGATATTTTCTTTCCTGCGGTAATGGATTTTTGGCGGACATGGGGAAATACTCTCGCCGTCATCGGTCGTCTGAAACCCGCTGTGAGTGTGGCACAGGCCCAGGATGAGGCGGACCGCCTCTTTCCTCATCTCAAGGTCATTCATCCAGACTGGTACGAAGACTACGCATCCGATTTGACAACGCTCAAAGATCACGTCAGCGGCAAGCTCCGCCGTTCGCTCGTTGTCCTGTGGTTCGCCGTCGGATTGATCCTCTTGATCGTTTGCGTAAATCTCTCCAATCTACAACTGAGTCGCGCAGCCACTCGAGGCAAGGAACTCGCAATGCGTCGCGCTTTGGGCGCAGACCGCGGTCGTCTGATCCGCCAGTTGCTTACAGAAAGTCTGGTGCTTTCCCTGGCGGGGGCGGCGCTGGGGCTTTGCTTTGCCTTCGCAATCGTTTTCTACATTGCTCATCAGGGATCAATGACTTTGCCTCTTCTCGCCAGTATTCGTGTCGACGGCGCATCGCTCGGATGGACGCTGTTGATCGCTCTATCTGCGGGTGTACTTTTCGGCATCGCCCCAGCTCTCAAGATGTCAGGCGGCAATCTGCAAACTGCGCTCAAAGACAACGCCAGCGGCATGGCGGCGGGGCGCGGCCACGAGCGGTTCCGTGCCACTCTCGTCGTCTCTGAAATTGCGCTTGCCTGCGTCCTGCTCGTCGGCGCCGGGCTTCTTCTGCGCAGCTTTCTCCGCATTCTCGATGTCGACCTCGGCTTTGAACCTGATCACGCAGCCAGCATGCAGGTGGACCTTGACGACGGAGGCAAGTTCGCGGCGAGGGGGCCTATCCTTCAGGAAATTTTGCGCCGCATCACCGCCCTACCCGGAGTCGAATCCGCAGGCATCGCGGACATGCTTCCTCTGGACCGCAACCGCAGTTGGGGATTGAGTGCTGTTGGACAAACTGGCTCCAAGGATAGAGACTCAGCCGCCTTTGTCTATCTTGTGACTCCTGGATATATTCCGACCCTGGGGATGCACCTGCTCGCTGGACGCGATTTCGCGTGGAACGACACCCCGGAGAGCCCGCATGTCGTCATCATCAACGAAGCCGCAGCTCGCCGCGAATGGCCTGGACAAAACCCTATTGGGAAGATGGCCAACGGCGTCGAAAAAAATCCGGTACGCGTCATCGGCGTAGTCGCTGACATCCACGAGAGCAGCCTCGAAGCCGATTCAAACCCCGAAGTCTACATCCCGATGACGCAGAACCCCGACGCCGAAGGAGCTACCCTCGTGGTGCGCACGCATGGTGAACCGAGATCGCTGGCTTCCAGCGTTCTAACTACACTCCGCTCGCTCAACCCCGGCCAGCCTGCAAGTGAGTTCAGGCCCCTGCGATCCCTCGTGGACCGCGCAGTTTCTCCCCGACGCTTCTTTGTTTTGTTGGTCACCATCTTCGCAGGTCTCGGAGTTCTTTTGGCTGCACTCGGCATTTATGGCGTCATCTCGTATTCGGTATCCCAAAAGACGCAGGAGATTGGGGTCCGCATGGCGCTCGGCGCAACCGCAGGTCGCGTGATGCGCAATGTCCTCGGCAGTACGTTGCGCTTGACCCTTGCTGGAATCACATTGGGCACAGTCGCATCTCTTGCGGTTTCCCGTCTCATCGCGTCGCTACTCTTTTCAACTTCGCCCTGGGACGCGCAAACATTTGTTGTGATGGCATTCGCATTGGCAACCGTGGCAATGGGTTCCGGCTATTTTCCCGCGCGTAGAGCATCCCGCGTAAGTCCAATGAGGGCCCTTCGAAACAACTAGTCAACCTTGTCATTACCCTCTTCAAGACTGCACAGAGATTGCGGCTAAAGAAACAATCTGCAGGTGCCCATGATCAGGTTTTGGAGCGGTTCGCGGCCTATTCGTCAGTACTTATCCGTAAACAGGCATAGGCCCCCGTACCCATGATGGCGCGGGACTCAACGTGGCCGTTACCCTCCCGCCGAATCATCCTCACCCGAATGCCGTTCTTCGGCCGCAGGGTGATCTTCGGCTGGACCTCGATCTTCTGTCCCTCCGCAATCTCCACACGCCAACGCTGCGCAAGCGTCACCAGAGCCAGCGTAGCCTCCATCCAGGCAAACGACTCCCCGATGCACTGTCTTCCGCCACCGCCAAACGGAAAATACGCAAAGCGCGGCCGTCCTGCCTTCGCCGCAGGCGTGAACCTCTCCGGTTGAAAGCGCTCCGGCTCCGGAAACCACCGCGGATCACGCTGCACAAGGTACTGGCTGAAGAACACCATCGTTCCCTTCCGCAGTCGATACGGCCCGATCGACACATCCTCCAGTACCTCGCGCCCCATCGCCCACGCCGGCGGATAAAGCCGCATCGATTCCGATAGCACCATCGCCGTGTACTCAAGCCGTGGCATGTCATCGAGTGTCGGTAGCCTGTCCCCGAGAACAGCATCGATCTCCGCGTGAAGCCGCATCTCGGCCTCCGGATTCTGCCCCAGCAGCAGCCATGTCCACGACAGCGCATTCGCGACCGTCTCAAACCCCGCCAGAAACAACGTAAGCACCTGCTCCCGCAACTCCTCTGAGGTCAGCCGCCGATGATCGCCACCCGCCTCATCATCGCGCGCAGCAACCAGCATCGACAGCAAGTCTCCGCGAGCCATGCCGCCCGATTGTGCGTCAACCTCCGACCGTCGCGACCGGATCATCCCATCCACCACTTCATCCAGCCGCTTCTTCGCCGCCCGGAACCGTCGCATCTTCGGCAGCGGAGAGTTGAGCAGCAGTTCAGCCTGTGGAAGCGTGATCAGGAAGTGATAGAGATCCATGATGATGTTCACTTGATCGTTGATCTCATGGATCTCCGGCGTCACTTCCGTATCGAACAGCGTTCTTGCGACCACCTGCAGCGCCAGCCGCATCATCTCGGCAGAAATATCGAATTCAACTCCCGCCTTCCACTGTTCCCGCATTGCCGTCGCCAGCGTCACGATCTGTCCCGCATACCCCTCGATCCGCCGCCGGTGAAATGCCGGAGCCGCAACCCGTCGCCCGCGTTTGTGTGTCTCTCCATCCGACGTGATGAGTCCTTCGCCCAACAGAATCTTCATGCGCTTCTGTGTGCGGTCTTTCCCAAACGAACCGGCCTTATCGATCAGCACCTCACCGATGTCCGCCGGATCATTCAGCAGAACGACATCATTCCACAAAATCCGATAGTGCGCCGCCCGCCCATAGCGCCTCAGGTGTTCGAACAGCAGAATCGGATTCTGCGGATCGAAGAACCCGTGAAACCGGTAAAACGGCAAATTGAACCGCAAACCCGGCGGATACACGTATCGCCCGCGCCGCACCACCGGCGTCGAATCCTGCATACCCGGCGAACCCGCAATGGAATCACTCAGCCCCACGGTTCGAGTCTATTGCACCTTCAACTCGTCCTCGCTTACCCGCTTTGATCCCACAAAACCTTCAAACTCTGCATCTCCCGCATCGCCAGCTGAGTCAAAACATAATCAGCCTCAGACCACCGCAGACCTGAGTTGGGCTTCCGGTCTCCCCACCGCCGGCCCCGTACAATGGATATAGGAATCGATGCCGGACGCCGAGCAAAAACCCCGCCAAGCTGATGCGAAAAAGCCCGAAGCGCGCAACGGGGACGCTCCGCAGCAGAAGCCAGATGAAGACCCCGTCGGCAGAGTCTATGACTCCCGCCTGATCAAGCGCCTCGGCCACTACCTCAAGCCCTACTGGTGGCAGGCAGCCGTTTCCTCCATTTCCATCAGCCTCAAATCCATCAGCGACATCGCCGGCCCCTTCCTGCTGATGGTCGGCATGGACCGCTACTTTCCCACCGACAAAGGTCCCTCCGGCGCGACCCTGCTCAGCCACGAAAGCGGTCCGACAGCAGTTCTCCTCCGCCATCTTCCATCTGACCCCCTGCAAGGCATCACGCGCCTTGCCCTCATCTATCTCGTCTGCCAGATCTCCGCCTACCTCTTCGAATTCGTACAGACCTACCTGATGCAGTGGACCGGCCAGAAGATCATGTTCGACCTGCGCCGAGACATCTTCCGCCACATGCAGCGCATGCACGTCGGCTTCTTCGATACCCATGCCGTAGGCCGCTTGGTCACCCGCATCACCTCCGACGTCGACGCCATCAACGAAATGTTCACCGGCGGCATCCTCGCCATCGTCGACGACTTCTTCGCCCTGACCTTCATGGCCATCGTGATGCTCAAGACCAAGTGGTGGCTGGCCCTTCTCGCCTTCTCCGTATTCCCCCTCATCCTCATCGTCACGCGCATGTTCCGCAATAGCGTGCGCGAGAGCTACCGTCGCGTCCGCGCCGCCATCGCCCGCATCAACAGCTTCACCCAGGAACACGTCAGCGGTATGAGCGTGGTGCAGCTCTTCAATCGCGAGCAGCGCGCCTACAAGGACTTCGAGGCCGTCAACCGCCTCCACATGATCGCGTTCAAAGACACCATCTTTGCCTACGCGCTCTACTATCCCGCCGTTGAAATCCTCTCCTCCATCGCCATCGCTCTCGTCATCTGGCGCGGCGGCTTCGGCGTCCTCTCCGGCTCCGTCACCATCGGCATGCTCGCTGCGTTCAACATGTACTCGCAGCGTTTCTGGCGTCCCATCCAGGACCTCAGCGACAAGTACAACATCCTTCAGGCCGCGATGGCCGCCTGCGAGCGCATCTTCAAGCTGATGGATACGGAGCCGGAAATCGTCAGCCCCGCGAAGCCTAAATCCGGCGACGGCTCAAACCGCATCGAGTTCCGCAACGTCTGGTTCACCTATCAGAAGTTGACGCCGGAGCAGAAGGCCCTCATCGACAGCCTCAGCGACTCGCCCGACCTCGCCCGCCATCTCGCCGCTATCACCGATATCGAGTGGATCCTGAAAGACGTCTCGTTCGCCGTTGAACCGGGCCAGACCATCGCCATCGTCGGCCACACCGGCGCCGGAAAAACCACCCTAACCAGCCTGATGATGCGCTTCTACGACGTCACCTCTGGATCCATCTCTCTCGATGGCGTTGATCTCCGCGAACTCGATCTCGCCGCACTCCGCAGCCACTTCGCAGTCGTCCTGCAGGATCCGTTCCTCTTCGCCGGAACCATCGCCGAAAATATCCGCTTCGGCAAGGACGCTCTCACCGATGCCGCCCTCGAACAAGCCGCCAACGACGTCAACGTCCTCGATTTCATCGAATCTCTACCCCACAAATTCGATGAACCGGTCCGCGAGCGCGGCAACTCGCTCTCCACCGGCCAGAAGCAACTCATCAATTTTGCCCGCGCCCTCGCCTACAATCCCCGCATCCTCATCCTCGACGAGGCCACCTCGAGTGTAGACACCGACACCGAACTACGCATTCGCGGCGCTCTCGATCGCATGGTCGCGGGCCGCACCAGCGTGCTCATCGCGCACCGCCTGTCCACCGTCCAGCGCGCCGACACCATCCTCGTCATGCACAAGGCCCAGTTGCGCGAGATGGGCAGCCATCAGCAGCTACTCGCTCAGCGCGGTCTCTACTGGAAGCTCTATCAATTGCAGTACAAAGACCAGGAGATCAATTCGACTTCACTCGCTCCCCCCCGCATCGAGCCGGCAATCTCCTAGCTGCCCGAAACAGCATGTTGCGGCGCCACGATATCCGGCGTCATCTGGCTCCCGCGCACCGTCTTCACGTATGTGTAGAGATAGAACAAAGCCACAAGGGTCACCACGCACGGCACCGGAACCGCGAGAGACAGAAAATGAAGTCGCCCCGCAATTCCTGAAAACTGCATCTTCGAGGTAGCCGCCAGGTAGAAAGCCCACGGCAGATCCGACGTCAGTAGCAACCCCAGCGCCGTCACCAACACCGCAACCTTCCCAGTCCGTCCTTTTCGCGACCACAACAGCGCACACGCTGGAATCGTCAGGATCAGCAGCTTCGAATCGTACTGCCGGTGATACACCGGCAGCAGCGTCAGCGCAGCCGCGAACGCCATCGCCATCCATCGCGCATTCTCCGTCGGCCGTCGCCGTACGGTCACGGCGATCGCCACCACCGCCATACACACGCAGATCGCATAGCTCGCCGCATTGTAGAAACGCGGTTCGTCCCACGCCAGGCTGAACACAGCCTGCAGATTGGTAAGCGCCAGCGTGCCCCGGTTCAACACCGTCGTCGGTCCCGGATCGCTCACCGCGCCGTGTGCAGAGAGAACAGCGACATGTGCTCGCATCTCCTGGATCCACTGCGGCGCAATCCGCCAGATCCATAAGACAAACGGCAGGCTCAAACCCGCCATCACGGCCAGGCTCTGCAACGCACGCCTGCGAAAAACTCCGCCGCAGAAAAACAACGCGAGCCACAGAAAGACAGCATCATGCGGCTTGATCGCAAGGCTCAGCGCCATGCACACCATTCCCGCAACAACCCATCTCTCGCGAAGAATGCACCACGCCCCGATGATTCCAAGGCTCAACGCAATCGACGCGGCATTGCCCGTTGAAATCAGCGATCCGCTGTTGGCGAGATAACAGCAGAGCAGAGCCCCTGTAAGCAACGGCGCTTGCTCCTTGCCAACATCCCACATCATCACCGCCGCAATCAGAAAGCTGAGTGCCGCGCCAAGGGTCCACACAATATAGGAAACGGCCATCGGAAAAATGAGTAGCGGCAATGTCGCAATAAAAATTGTCGGCAGGTAAATGTAGAGCCCTTCCGACCGCAGCGTCTCCATCCCGCCCTGCGGCAGCGTGCCGCCATTCTCCTGGTACACCCGCAGCAACTCATCCTGGTTGTAAGGATCGCGATGCTCCACGAGGCAGCGCGCTGTGCTGTAGGCGATCCTGAAATCCAGCCCCGAATCTTTCCGGGCTACCAGCATCAGGAAGCCCAGGGCAACAAACGTCAGCGCGCCAAGACACAGCAAAAGAAACCCGTCAGTTCGCGCCTTATCCCGATTCATCGCGCCTTTTAGACTACCAAAGACAAAATGAACTCCCGGGACCGCGCGTGCCTCCCGGGAGTTCTTTGGTACTCAGCTTGCCACTAATCCCCTCTGCTACGGCCCCATCGCTTCAGGCAGGCATGGATTGTAGCCGAGCGTCGTCGGTGTTGCCGGTATTGGCACGTTCGTCGGCGGCGTCGACCACGGCACTGCGTTGAAATCGAAAAATTCAAGCAGGTTTGGTTGTGCGGCGTCACGGTTCGTCAGGTGCGCAGAAGAGTTGATAAAGCGGCTCTCCACAAACTTGATCACCGCCGTGTGGTCCATCGGCGTATGGCCGACGTAGTGCTTTCTCGTGAACGGCGAGATGATCATGTTCGGTACACGGAACCCAATCTGCGCAGCGAATCCGTTCACCGCTGCGGCATCTCCTGCGTGCGCCCCGGGAGAGGCTGGGCGTAAGTCGCAGTGGATCGTATACACACCAGGAGTTGCCGGAAGGCACGGATTGTATTGGTCAGGATTCACAGCGATCTGCGAGATGTCCGGAATCGGGCCAAGTGAAGCATCAGTGTATTTATTCGATTGCCCGGGCACAGGCGGAACGTGATCGTACGGACCACCGCCTTCGTCATAAGCAAAGAAGAACACCGAGCTTTGCCACGACGGGCTCGCCATGAACTTGTTGATGATATTTGCGATCGTGCCCTGTCCGCTCAAGATGGATTGGTTTGAGCCCGGATGTTCATCATTGTTTCCTTGTTCGATGAACGCAAATGCCGGAAGCGTATTATTCGTCAGGTCGGTGAAATAACGCGAAATCGGCGCTATGTGGTTTGGATCGATACAAAACGAATTCGTCGAATCGCCAACCACGCTTGAGGGCTGCGTCGTGCCGGTGCAGGAATTCGTACTTGTCTTGTGGAATAGGAACTGATTCGCGTAGCTGAACTGCGAGAGCATTGTGTTGGGATACGCCGACGTCGTCGACGAGTAGTAGATCTTCCAGGACACTCCGGCATCGTTCAACGCCTGGAAAATCGTCTTCATGGGTTCTTGCCCAAGATTGTCGTCTTTACCGCGGTCGAAGACCAGCCCACCCGTCGTGCCGCCCGCAAAAGTCGCTATCCGGTTCGGCGTGCTCTTGCTCGCGATCGGCGAGAACCACCGATCAGAAACCGCGAACTGCGACGCCATGTAGTAGTAGTAGTTCAGGAAATCCTGATCGTAATACCCCATGGCTCGCTGCCCGGTGACGTCTGTATACGCGCCACTGCACTTCCCGGATGCATTGCAGCTCTTTGCAAAGCCCTCCGCCGTGTGAACAAAGCCGTCCATGTTGATCGGCCGCGTGGTGAGGAAGTTATACCGGTTTACATCGCCAAAACTCGCCAGCCAGTCAGAGCTGTCGTCATCGATGCAGGTTGTACGGAACTTGTAGAGGCTGTAAATATCGCCCTCATCATCCTGGTTGCTGATCGTGTTCAGCTTGTCATCGATCCCGTCGATGTCGTATGTCTTTCCGTCATCGCCGACGTTCCACCCTTGGGATCTACGATAAGGATTCAACATGCCGAAGTAGCTGTCGAACGAACGGTTCTCCTGCATCATGAAGATGACGTGCTGCACCTTGCTCACGCCCGCGGATGTCCCCACAGTCACCGTCGTTTGTGCAGAAGCTGTGGCGCCCACCGAATTAGTTGCTTCCGCCGTATAGGTGGTGGTCGAGGCCGGTGTCACCGTTACCGTGCCTCCGTTAGCGGGCAGCGGATTCGAACTGCCGTCTGATCCCGTCACCACAACACTGGTCGCATTGGTCGCCGTAACCGTCAACAAGTCCGAACTGCCCTGGCTGATCGAGCTGTTCTGCGCGGAGATTGTCACTGTCGGATTCTGCTGAGTCGATCCGACCGTGATCGTCACCTGTGCGGTTGTGCTTCCGCTTGAGTTGGTGGCTGTCGCCGTATAAGTGGTCGTTGTTGTAGGCGATACAGTGAGTGTTCCGCCGTTATAAGGCAGGTTGTACGCGGTTCCGTTCGATCCCGTCACCTTGACGGATGCCGTTCTGGCCGTAGTGACGGTCAGAGTATCGGACTGGCCGGATGAAATGGTGCTGGAGCTCGCTGTGATCGTAACTGCGGGCAGACTCCCTGTTGAGACAGTGATGGTGGTAGTTGCCGACGCACTGGTACCGGACGAGCCCGTAGCCTTTGCGGTGTATGTGGTCGTCGAGGATGGCGAAACCGTGATCGTCCCGCCAGTCGCCGCCAATGTATATGCAGAGCCGTCGGAACCGGAGACGCTGACCGATGTGGCATTTGAAGCGGTCACGGTTAAGCTGTCCGACGTTCCGGGAGTGATTGAACTTTTCGCCGCACTGATCGAAACCGTGGGGGCCGGGGTGCCCGAACTGACGGTAATCGTGGTTTGCGCGCTCGCGCTGCCACTCGAGTTCGTAGCAGTCGCTGTGTAGGTAGTGGTCGTAGTCGGCGCTACCGTGAGCGTCCCGCCGTTATAGGGCAGGTTGTACGCGGTTCCGTTCGATCCCGTCACATGGATCGACGCCGCGTTCGTTTCAGTCACCGTCAAGGTGACCGTCTGTCCGGAAGTGATGCTGTTGGAACTGGCTTTGATCGCAACGGTCGGAACTGCTGCGGCAGCGGTGGCGGCGGATACGGATAGTGCAACCAAGGTTATGAAGCGACTCAAGGAGGGGATCGGTTTCACAGGGGCCTGCCTTTAATGGCTCGTGCATGTGCCAGATTGCGCTCTGGGGGGCGAGTTGTTCCCGGCTGGAATGGCGTCCGCCCCCGCGCCAGTTACAGATGAAGGACGGATACAAAATCGTTTGATGCCGCTTACATACAGAAAGGAAGCAACCCAGACCGCCGCACAGTAGTAACCAGCGAATTCAATTACGGATTGGGGAGCAGGGTGTTGTAGATAAGTGGGGCAGTCCCAGAACGCTAAACTCATCAAGCTCAGTCGCGTTCTGTCCAGGCGCCACATCATCGAAGCAGAATTTGACCTCGAAGTGACAATTGGCTGACACCCATCCAATCGCTTCCGACTATCTTTGCCTCGCTGAGGCAATTGCTCTCGCCCCGGCAGAATCGCGCTGATCAGGCAATCTGACCAGCCATGAGGAGTATTTATGTTGAACATCCTTGGAGGTCGCGGCGCGGGCCTTCCCCTCACCGCGTTCGCCGGAGTGCTGGGACTTACACTTGCGGTCCCGGCCCAACAGATTCAGCACTACACACAGACCAACCTTGTCTCCGACACCACCACCGACACCAACCTCGTCAACGGATGGGGCATGTCGCGCAGCTCAGCCTCGCCCTGGTGGATCTCCGACAACGGAACAGGAAAGGCCACCTTATACTCAGGCACCGGCAGCATCGTCCCTCTCGTCGTCACCATACCCAGCGGCGACCCCAGTACGAATCCCACCGGCACGCCCACTGGCCAGGTCTTCAACGGCACCACCGATTTCCAACTCGCCAATAGCCAGCCCGCAAAGTTCATCTTCGCCACGGAAGACGGCACGATCTCCGCCTGGAACGGCGGCACAGCCGCGACCATCGAGGTCAACACCAAGGGCGCGGCAAACTTCAAGGGCCTCGCTATGGCAACAATTAGCGATAATAAAAGCGGCGCGATCGCCAACTTCCTCTACGCCGCCGACTTCCACAAGGGACGCATCCGGGTCTACGACAAATACTTCCACCCTGTATCGCTTGGCGAACACGCCTTCCGCGACGACCACGTCCGCAGTGGCTTCGCCCCATTCAATATCCAGAACATTGGCGGCAACCTCTACGTGGCTTATGCTAAGCAGGATGGAGATAAAGAAGATGAAGTCGCAGGCCAAGGCCTAGGCTACGTCGACGTCTACACCCCGTGGGGACACCTCATCAATCGCCTCCAGCACGGCTGGTGGTTCAATGCGCCCTGGGGCTTGACCCAGGCTCCGTCTGACTTCGGTATTTACAGCCACGACATTCTCGTCGGCCAGTTCGGCTCCGGCAAAATCGCCGTCTTCGATCCTGTCACCGGCGATTTCAAGGGCCATCTCAACGACGCCAGCAACAACCCAATCACCATCGATGGACTCTGGGCAATCAACTTCGGCAGCGGCGGTACTTCAGGACCAGCCACCAGCCTCTTCTTCACAGCAGGGCCCGAGGAAGAATCCCACGGCCTCTTCGGCGTAATCACCGCAGTCGAAAACGTCCTCGGCGGCGACTTGTAACCCTCATTCGCAAGCCCAAAAACGATGGCCGCTCCCTCTCCGGAGCGGCCATCCTGTTTTGAACTTCAGATTCGAAATCAACGTCCTGCAGCCACCGACGGCCGCGTATCCAGCGCACCGCTCTTGTAGCCTTCAGCCATCTTCTCAATTGGAAGCGGCTTGTAGTCCTTGCCGTGTCCCGCCTGGCCGAACTGCTGCATGCGCGCCGCCACAACCTTCTTCATCGCCTCGCGTGCCGGCTTCATATAGTCGCGCGGATCGAACTTCTCCGGCGTCTCCGCGAACACCTTGCGGATCGCGCCCGTAATCGCCAGCCGGTTGTCGGTATCCACATTGATCTTGCGCACGCCGTTGCGGATTCCGAGCTGAATCTCCTCCACCGGAACGCCCCACGTCTCCTTCAGCTTTCCACCGTACTGATTCACGATGTCCTGCAGATCCTTCGGAACCGACGAGCTGCCATGCATCACCAGGTGCGTGTGCGGCAGCCGCTTGTGAATCGCGATCAGAACATCCATCTTCAACACCGAGCCATCCGGCTTCTTGTTGAACTTGTATGCGCCATGGCTGGTGCCGATCGCAATCGCCAGCGCATCAACGCCGGTGCGCTCCGCGAACTCAACTGCCTGGTCGGGGTCAGTAATATGCTCCAGCCCTGTTCCGCCCGCGCCGTGTCCATCCTCAACGCCGCCCAGTACGCCGATCTCGCCTTCCACAGTCACGCCGCGCTCGTGAGCATAGTCCACCACGCGACGCGTCACATCAACATTCTCTTCAAAGGTCGACGGAGTCTTGCCATCTTCCTTCAGCGATCCATCCATCATCACCGACGTGTAGCCCAGCCCAATCGCGCTCTTACAGGTCTCGAAGCTGTTCCCGTGATCCTGGTGCATCGCAATCGGAATATCCGGATTCAGCTCCGCAGCAGCCTGGATCAACCGGAACAAATAGAGATCCTCCGCAAATTGGCGCGCCCCGCGGCTCGCCTGCACAATCACCGGCGAATTCGTCTCCTTCGCCGCCATCATGATGGCCTGAATCTGTTCCATGTCGTTGACGTTGAATGCGCCGACGCCGTATCCGCCCTTGGCGGCCTCGTCGAGAAGCTGCCGCATGGATACTAGAGGCATAGCAATTCTCCTTCTAAAGCTCTCTGATGTTTGGGGCCGCCGGCACGTTTCACATTGGTCGCCCGTTGGCGGCAGAAACTGCAATCGTCCTTATGGTAGCAGAGCCGCGCAATCAAAAAGTGTGCCGAAGCGCACAGCCGGGCCCGCTTTCACAAGCATCCATCCTCCATAATCCCAACGAATCAAATGACCTCGGAGTCACGTTTCAGACACGATGCAGTAACATTTATTTTCAGCCCGTTATAAACTCCCATCCCAGTCGCGCTGTCATCCTGAGTGCACGGGGCCCCAAGCGTTTTCTCAAGCTTGGGGGTGGTAAGCGAAGGATCTGCTTTTTGCGATCCCTATTCATCCCGATGCAATTCCCGGAGCCTCCACTTTGAAAAACTTCCTCGGATGTACAGCTGCCCTCGCACTCACCGCAGCCTCGATCCCTTCCCTCGCTCAGCAGACCTGGACCGTAAAACCCGAGTGGGTCACCGCCCACGAATACTTCCTCTCCAGCGACGCCCTCGCCGGTCGCGGCTCCGCCACGCGCGACGAAGAGCTCACCGCCACCTACGTCGCCAGCGAGTTCCAGAGCTACGGCCTCAAACCCGCTCCCGGCATCAACGGCTACCTGCAATCCGCCGACATCGCCGCACCCAGACTCGACACCCACGCCACTCTCCAGATCGGCGACGTAACCCTTCAGGAAGGCGCGGACTTCTTCCTCTTCTCCTCCTCCGGTGCCTCCGCCTCAGCAACCCTCGTCCGCATCGCCGCTGCTGCAACGCCCCGCGCCGAAATCCCCTCCAACTCCGCCGTCCTCGTCACTGGAGCCGCCGATCCCAAAAGCCTCTTCCCCGCCATCTCCGCCCTGCGCCGTTCCGGAGCGGCCATCATCCTCGTCCCTGAAACCCCCGCCCTCAGCGCCCTGCCGCAAATGATCGGCGGAGAAACCCGCGTCGGCATCCACCTCGCCGATGATCCGCCGCGCAAGACTCCCACCGTGATCCTCCTTCATGCCGAAGCCGCCGCAAAGCTCCCCACCACCGACGGCGCGCAGATCGCCATCAACGTCCACGAGATCCCCCAGACCAAGCCCCGCCAGACCTTCAACGCCATCGGCTATCTTCCTGGAACCGATCCCTCTGCAGGGACGCTGCTCCTCAGCGCCCACCTCGACCACCTCGGCACCGGCCGCCCCGTCAATGGCGACTCCATCTACAACGGCGCCGACGACGATGCCGCCGGCACCACCGCCGTTCTCGAGCTCGCCCATGCTCTCGCTGCCGGCCCGCCTCTCCGCCGCAGCGTCCTCTTTGTCTGCTACGGATCAGAAGAGCTCGGCGGCCTCGGGTCCACGTACTTCGGCAAGCATCCCCCCGTGCCTCTCACCGACCTCGTCGCCAACCTCGAATTCGAAATGATTGGCAATCAGGATCCCAAAATGGCTCCCGGAGTGCTCCTCCTCACGGGCTGGGATCGCTCCAACCTCGGCCCCACTCTCAAAGAGCACGGCGCACTCCTCGGTCCCGACCCCTATCCCGAACAGCACTTCTTCGAGCGCTCCGACAATTACTCCCTCGCCCTCCAGGGCGTAGTCGCGCACACCGCCGCCGGATGGGGAACACCGCCCACCTACCACCAGCCAAGCGACGACCTCTCCCACCTCGACATCGCCTTCATGACTCGCGCCATCCAGTCCCTCATCGAGCCCGTCCGCTGGCTCGCCGGCAGCGACTTCCACCCCCAATGGAATCCTGGAGGCGCACCAAAGCCCGCCAACTGACGCACCGCCGCAGAGCTGTCTACCACCACGCGGCAGACCCAACCCAAGATCGACGATGCACTAGAATTTCGTTGTTTCCGAGTAGATGGGATGAGAAGGTCGACCCCGATCGTAGCCAGCTAAGCTGACGTAGATCAACGCACTCAAAGGTGCAATCCCGAAGGATGGAGGCCGACCCGTGAAGAAGCATAGCAATTCTGTGAAGAAGAGTGAATCCCGGATGAAGCGCAGGAACCCGCGAGCCGAACAGCGGCGGGATTCAAGCGAAGTGATGGCGGAGCTGGTTTCACAACTGCGCCAGCAGTTGGAAGAGAAGAGCGTTCCGGCTGCTGAATCAGCAGTAGAGGAGCGCGATGCGGTGGGTCCGAACCTGGATCGTCTGACGGTGGGCGTGGATCTTGGAGATCAGTGGAGCAACTACTGCATTCTGGGTTTAGGCGGGGAGACCCTTCGCGAGGGCCAGTTTCGGACGAGGCGGCAGGAAGTTGAAGAGTTCTTCCAAGGCCTGGCGGTGTCGCGTGTGGTTATCGAAGTGGGAACGCATTCGGCGTGGGTACGGGAACTGATCGCCGGCCTTGGACATGAAGTGTTGGTTGCCAATGCGCAACGGATGGAAGGAAGAAAGCGGCGCCGGCGCAAGAATGACCGGATCGATGCCGTCAAGCTAGCCAGGCTGGGGCGAGTGGATCCGAAAGCTCTGTATCCGATTCAACATCGCAGCACCGAAGTCCGCGAGGACCTGCTGGTAATTCGAGTTCGCGATTCGCTGGTCGAATCGCGGACGAAATTAATCAGCACCGTGCGCGGGATGGTAAAGACCATGGGAGCCAGGGTGCAGGGCTGTTCCAGCGTAAGCTTCTCCGCGAAAGCGGCAGAGCAGATTCCTGCTGAAGTGCGAGAAACCCTCGAACCTCTACTGCGTCTGATCCAGACGTTGAGCGAGGAAATCAAGAGCTACGAGAAGCGCATCGAAAAGCTGGGCAGCGAGAAATACATGGACACGAAGTTATTGCGGCAGGTCAACGGAGTTGGGCCTGTCACCTCACTGGCCTATGTGTTGACGTTGGAGTCTCCGCAACGATTTAAGAGGAGTCGGGATGTTGGTCCGTACCTCGGATTAGTGCCCCAGCAGGAGGATTCCGGCGACAGCCAGCCGCAACTGGGTATCAGCAAGGCTGGCGACAGGATGCTGCGTAAACTGCTGGTGGGCAGCGCGCACTACATCCTGGGCCCGTTCGGGCCGGACACAGACTTACGACGATTCGGAATGAAACTCTGCGAGCGTGGAGGAAAGAACGCCAAGAAGCGAGCTTCTGTCGCGGTGGCACGAAAACTTGCCGTTTTACTGCACCGGCTCTGGTCGAGCGGCGAAGTCTATGAGCCACTTGGATACGGAAAGACGATAACCGAATCGGCCGCGGCGTAGGGGGAAACACAAATCTGTTTTTATTCGTTCCAAAGCAATCTGCTTCTCGAGGTTGATTGATCATGACATCCACCGCCTTGTTCGGACGACTGCGCGTGACCGTCTGATCCTTTAGAGATCGCCGGTTAGATGGCAGCGTCCCAACAAGCCCAGGTCCATCATCGTTGTGATGGACCTGGGCTTTAGATCGGACCCCAATATGCACCGGGCCCGTAGTGGCCCATCAGAGTGCGGATAGAAGGCAGGCAACGTGGGTGGCGTCAATACAGTCTCGGGAACAACGGTTGAGGACGAATCAGATAATGTCGGTGGAATGATTCCCACTCCAAATATGGAACGAAGCTGAACTGAAACACGTTCCGCTTCGTTCCCTGATCGAGTGTTGAGAGATGTTGAACACTGTCAAGGGTCAAGATGAACGTCCTAACGGACGCCCTTGACACCGTCCAACACCTCTGCCGGAGGATTCCGTGTTCAGACTAGAACGGCCGCCAAGTCGGCCTTGACATTTTTGACCTTCTCATAGAAGACGGTGACACACCCGTCATCCAAACAGACGCTTCATGCAGCGTTCTCTTTGTGTGACACTTGTGTTTCCCCCATTAGTCATGGTCACGATTCGAGTCATGCGATCCAGAACATCGCTTCCGTTATGGTTCAGGGCTTCTGAGTCGGGCGCATCAGAACTTCACTGATGAAGCACTGCATCGGTTGCGTCACGAGCGTCGCAACAACCGATGCGATGTCTTCTGGCTTCAACTTCTTTTTCGGGTCCTTACTTGATGCGGCGCCTCTGCCGGAGTGGTCGTTGAAGTCCGTATTGATGGAGCCTGGAGCTATAGCGCTGACACGGATGTTGTACTGGCGTAGCTCTTCGGCTACCGAGTAAGTAAGACCATTCAAACCCCATTTGGATGCGGCATATGCGGCGCCTTTCGGGAGTGGGTTGCGTCCGGCCAGCGAGGAGATGTTGATGATGTGGCCAGAACGCGCGGCGATCATGAGAGGTGCGAGAGCGCGAATCATCAGGTAGGGGCCGCGCAGGTTGGTATCGAAGACGAGATCCCACTCGTCGGGAGTTACTTCGTGGAGGAGCTTTCCATCGATCCCGATCGCGGCGTTGTTCACCAGGATGTCGCAGCGTTTATGTTCCCGGGTGACTGTTTCTCCTAATTGGGCTACGACCGAGGCGCTCATCAGATCACAGGGGAAGACGGAGGCAGCGCCGCCAGCCTCGACGATTTGCTCGCGCACTTGGTTCAGTTTGTCGGCGCTGCGGGCAACGAGCAACACGTACGCTCCCATGGAGGCGAGGCGGAGCGCAATGGCTTCGCCGACTCCGCGGGCGGCGCCAGTCACGACGGCAACGTGCGATTCCAAAGGATTCGTGATTTGCATTTGATTTCAACTTGTGCGACTGACTTGCCTGGGTTCTGTGCTGAGGCCTTGGTTGGGGAGGAAACAAATAGAAGGATAAGCAAAAAGGCGATGCATGCGACTTTCACCATGGCACCCCCGAGCGCTTCACGCTGTGAGTCAACGATCTACAAACCCTATACCAGCAGCAGAAGTCCACAAGCCCAGCCAAGAAGTGACTTATCCCCAGCCCTCTTGCGCTACTCGCCAGGGAACCTGCGCCCACCCACCAGCAGGCCAGATCCCACGCCGAAACACAGTCCCACGGCGATGAGCCGGACGACGTCTGAACCATGCAACCCTTTGATGCGGGGACTATTCAGGCTGTTGAACAGCGCGAACACTCCGAATAACAGCAAGAACGCAAAAACGCTCAATCTCGTTCTTTTCACGCGAGTCCCCTCCGAAAAGTTGTACACAGCCTATCACTTGCGCTATTTCCTCATTATGGTTTCATTAGAGGGTCCTGAAAAGGGCACCGGAAGCACGAATGGATTGAGATTAATCGCCCAGGGCTCGCAAAGGAACAATCGATCGAAGAGAAAACAACACAACAATAGTGCTCGGCTAAAGTTCAGCACAGCAATGGGCAGTGATTACCATTCAAACGCAATGATCTCGGCTTTGCAGGAGCCCGGTTTCCGCGCTAACCTGCTTCATTTTCGAGGTTCTGGGCGTGTCGTGGTCAATCCGTACATTACCGAACGGTTAAATGACATCTGAAACTGCTCACCAATCGCTCGTGCGACCTGACTCCGAAACACCGAAAAATCCGCAACCGCTGGTGGCTCATGCAACACAGTCTGTGCCCTTTCATCGCAACTTTATTGTGATGGTTGGGCGTCGCACCCAACCTCCCAGTCCCGCCATAAACACCAGAAGGTGAAACTGTGCACCACTGAAGAATCCCTCCTTTCCCCTTGTCAATAGATACATTCCCTAAACCATTCATTCCAACCCCCAAAAACTCTTCAGCGCATTGCAGTCTGATTCTCACTTCCAGTCACAATGGAGGTAATAGTTCCAAGTCTCAATGAAGAGGAGCCACGCGCATGCAAGTTCGCATCCCGACATCGTTCGTCCCGCGGCACTTGTCCCCTTGTTCTCTCGTTCCCTGCTGCTCGGTCCCTTGTCCCGTGCTTCGGTGGTCCTCGTCCCCCTTATTCCCTCGTTCCTCGCCTCTATAAGTTCTTTTATTTGTATATATAACGGCTAACCTCAATCGTGAGATATATTTAGCGACACCCGCCTTCATAACATGAAGAAAACAGGATACTTACTCAAAGAAGGGGGGGGAGGGGGTAAGGAGGTCATCCATGCATAACGAATGTCGACATATTCTGCCCAAGCGGCTATAAGTGCAAAGCAGCCGCCCTCAAGGGAGGGGTCTTCTGCTACTTCCACATCCTCTCCCGCCGTGGCCGCATCACCTAAGCCTTGCCCAATGCGAGGACGGCGACTCAGACGACTGAAATCGGCGCCAGCCATCAGCTACCGGCTAATAGCTACAAGTTCCTGGCTTCAGGCTCCCAGTTGCTGGCAACAAGCCACCGGCTACCCAGCTCCCAGCTATCGCCTCCCGGGTTGATGGCCGACACGGCAGTGATCCTGTATACTCCGGTCGATTCCATTGAGGGAGGATTATCCATGCGTTTTCAGGCAATTGTGAGCGCTGCATGTGCCGCGGCGCTGGGGATGGCGGTGATGGCTTCGCCAATGCGCGCCCTGTCCCAGGCGACCGATACGATCTTGAAGCCGGCGGATACGCAGAAGCTGCTTCCAGCCAGCGTCTACTACAAGGCGCAGTCGGCTCCAACGCAGCTTCGAAATTCGGCTGGCGTGAAGTTCTCTGACGGGTTCTACGTGCTGTCGACACTGGTCGATACAAGTGGTTACTCAAGCGATGTGGCGGCCAAGTATCAGGCGTACTTCATCACCGAGATTCCGCTGAAGTTCGGTAGCGAGACGCTGCCGGCCGGGATCTACGGTGTAGGCTTCATTCCTGGCGACAAGTTCATCGTGACCGATGTTGGCGCGCACGACGTGTTTACGGTTGGATCGCAGACCGACGACGCCATCAAGCGGCCCACGCCCCTGCAGATGATGGCCGACCCCACCGGCGGTTTCCGGCTCTATTCCGGGCGAAAGTTTGTGAAGTTCTCGAGATAGAACCAGGGACCAAGGGGAACAAGGGAACAAGGGAACGAAGACTAAGAAACGCGAAGCGAGGACCCTCGGGTCCGCGTTTTGTTTGTTCGAGCCAAGCCCGGTGTGATTCAAGACACATGCGGTGGTGCCCACCGCAGAGTCAGCGCACCTAACCCGCGGGTATAATCGCACTGTGTCGACCTTGCCTGCGACCACGCTCGACTCATCCGCAGCAGCCACAAAGCTGCTCGTTCTCGAGGATCGCCTGCGTCAACTCGGCTCCCTGATGGTCGCTTACTCCGGTGGAGTCGATTCTGCCTTTCTCGCGGCTGTCGCCCATCGCGTTCTCGGCGATCGCATGCTCGCCGTCCTCGCCGACTCGCCCAGCCTCGCCCGCCGCGACCTGGACCAGGCCAGTTCATTCGCCCAGATCCAAGGCATCCCGCTGCGGGTCATCCAGACCGAAGAACTCGACAACCCCGAATACCAGCGCAACGACGCCAACCGCTGCTTCCACTGCAAGACTGAACTATTCGAAGGGATGAAAAAACTCGGTGCGGAGCTTGGCTTCGCCAACATCGCCTACGGCATGAACGCCGACGACCGCCGCGACTACCGCCCCGGCCAGCGCGCCGCCGAAAATCACGAAGTCCTCGCACCACTGGCAGATGTAAACCTCACCAAGCAGGAGATCCGCTCCCTCGCCAAAGACGCCGGGTACACATTGTGGGATCGCCCCGCTGCTCCCTGCCTGTCTTCACGAGTGGAATACGGCCGCACCGTCACCCGCGAAGTCCTCGAACAGATCGAACGCGGCGAAGAAAGCCTCCGCCATCTCGGCTTCCGCGAGTTCCGTGTCCGACACCATGGCGACATCGCCCGCGTCGAAATCTCCCGCTCCGAGATGCCTCGCGCCATGACCATGGAAATGATGGACACTATTTCCGCCGAACTCCGCAAAGCCGGCTTCAAGTACGTCACCATGGACTGCACTGGCTTCCGCTCCGGCTCGCTCAACGCCGTCCTTCCCGCCGAAGTCCTTCTGCGCCGCGGCGCATGATCACAGCCATGGCCCTGAGCCGCTTACAATCAGCTTGATGCGAATCGCGTATCTAGAATGCTTCTCCGGTATCTCGGGCGACATGTTTCTCGGTGCCCTCGTCGACGCCGGCGTTCCCTTCTCGCTGCTCGAGAACACTGCTGCCGCCCTGAACGTCGGTGCGCGACTTGAAGCAAGCAAGGTCACCCGCGGCGGCCTCACCGGAACCAAGATCGACGTCATCACTGAAGACGACCACCAGCAGGATCACACCCATTCCGTGCAGGACCACCAGCACGAGCATTCGCATCCGCACGAACACGCTCACTCGCCCGATCATCTGCATGAACATGGTCACACCCACGAACACTCGCACGCTGACGAAACGGTCCACACCCACGAGCATTCACACCAGCCGCATCGCTCGCTCTCCACAATCCTCGGCATCATTGCGGCTGCCCCGCTGTCCCAATCGGTAAAGACCCGCGCCGCCCGAGCCTTTCAGCTCCTTGGCGAAGCCGAAGCCAGTATCCATTCCATGTCCATCGAACAGGTCCACTTCCACGAGGTCGGCGCCGTCGACACCATCATCGATATCGTCTGCTCCGCCGTGGGATGTGAACACCTGAATGTAGATCGCTGGCTCTGCTCACCACTCAACGTCGGCAGCGGCACCGTAAACTGCGCCCACGGTACCCTGCCCGTCCCAGCTCCCGCAACGCTGGCCCTTCTCGGCGATGCACCCATCTACTCTTCCGGGTCGCCGATGGAGCGCCTCACCCCAACAGGAGCTGCCATCCTCCGCATGCTCGGTGTCGAATACACATCTCTTCCTACCCTTCGCGTTGCGGCCACAGGCTACGGTGCGGGAGGCCGAGACACACCCGGGCAGCCCAACCTCCTGCGCCTTCTCGTCGGCGAAGAAGCCTCAGACCAGAACATGCCGGAGTCCATCGCCATCCTCGAAACGGTGATTGATGACTCCAGTCCTCAGCTCATCGCCTACGTCAGCGAACTTCTGCTCGAAGCGGGCGCATGGGATGTCTACCGCATCCCGGTGCAGATGAAAAAGGGCCGCACCGGTGTCCAGCTTTCAGTCCTCTGCCACCCCGATCGCATTGATACTCTTCGGGACTTGCTCTTCCGCGAAACCACCACCATCGGCCTGCACTGGCGCGTCGAAAACAAGGTGTCGCTCGCTCGCGAATTCAAGGAAGTTCAGACCGATTGGGGTCCAGTCCGCATCAAAATTGCCCGTTGGCCTTCCGGCGAAATCGCCAACGCAGCACCCGAATACGAGGATTGCCGCTCACTTGCGACCACTCATTCCATTCCGTTGAAAGTGATCACGGAACAGGCCCGTCGCATGTTTGCCGCTTGCGAGGAGGAGCGCAGATGAATCGCTCGCAGATTGAAGCGCTGCTCAACGATGTCCAGTCGAACCGCACCTCTGTGCCCGATGCTCTTCAACGTCTCAAAGACCTTCCCTTCGAAGATCTCGGCTTCGCGAAGCTTGATCACCATCGTGCCCTCCGCACCGGCATGCCTGAAGTCATTTTTGCGGCCGGCAAAACCTCCGACCAGGTCGCCCGCATCTTCACACACATGGCAAAAGCCGGTGGCAACGTTCTCGCCACCCGAGCCTCGCGCGACTGCTTTGAAGCTGTCAGCAGCGCCGAGCCTCGCGCCACCTACCATGAGACCGCCCGCGCTATCACTCTCGAGCAGACCAAGGCGCCTGCAGGCAGAGGCACCGTGTGTGTCGTCTGCGCTGGAACCAGCGACCTGCCCGTCGCCGAAGAAGCCGTTATCACCACTCGCCTCATGGGCAATACCACCGAACTGATCGCCGACGTTGGCGTAGCCGGCATCCACCGTCTTCTTGTACAGAAGCAATCACTCCAGTCGGCGCGGGTCCTGATTGTCTGTGCAGGAATGGAAGGCGCTCTCCCCACCGTCGTCGCCGGCCTGGTTCAAGCACCGGTTCTCGCCGTTCCTACCAGCGTCGGATACGGCGCCTCGTTCGGCGGAGTCGCGGCCCTCCTCGGGATGCTCAACACCTGTTCTCCCAACGTGTGCGTCGTCAACATCGACAACGGTTTCGGCGCCGCCTGCATCGCCTCGCTCATCAACCACTTGGATTGATTCCTCGGGCAAACAAATCCAATCTGACCAACTGGCGGAAGCTGGCATTCAAACATTGCTTCCACTCGCTCGAAGTGATCACTATCACTGTCAGGCTATCCCTCGGACACCAATCATCTAGTTAGTCGGTCGCCGAGGACAATCCGTGGCAAATTCCAGACTGCCGCAAATTCGCAGAGTCTCGCAGATCTTATTTCTGCTCCTCTTCCTTGCCCTTCTGGTCCTCACCACGATGCGCCCGGCTACTACCGGCTCAGCCGACATCCACATGCGTGGTCCTGTCCGTCTGTTTTTCATCCTCGACCCGCTTGTCGCGATCTCCAATGCCCTCGCCACGCACGAACTCTACCGCGGGCTGCTCCTCAGCCTCGTCATCCTGGTACCCACATTCTTTCTGGGCCGCTTCTTCTGCGGCTGGATCTGCCCAATGGGCACCCTCCAGCACTTCGTTGGAAGTTTCAAATCTGAAGCCAAGCGGGGCAAGCAGCGCATTGAATCGAACCGCTACAAACGCTGGCAAACAATTAAATACGTGGTTCTTCTCGCCGGACTCGTCGCCGCCGTCTTCGGCTCGATGGTCATCGGCACCCTCGACCCGTTCAGCATTCTTGTCCGTTCCATAGGCCTTGCTCTGCTACCGGCAACGAACCTCGCAACGCGCGCTTTGCTCATACCCCTGGAGCACAGTCACATCCACGCGATCAAGCTATTCGGGACATACTTCAACACGGCGCTCCAGCGTACGGTCCTCGATTTGCGTCAGGCCCACTTCAACCAGGCAATCGTCCTCGGACTCCTCTTCCTTGTGATTCTTTGGGCAAGCATGCGAGTCAGCCGATTGTGGTGCCGCTCTATCTGTCCTCTCGGAGCTTTGCTCGGCGTAGTCTCCCGCTGGTCTATCCTGGGGCTCCACAAGAACGCGTCTAGCTGCGATAAGTGCAATCGTTGCCTGCTCGACTGTCAGGGCGGCGACGAACCCATAGGCGGAGTACCGTGGCGAAAATCCGAATGCCTGATGTGCATGAATTGCGTCGGCACGTGTCCGCATGAAGCTCTGGAGTTCCGCTTCTTCCGCAACGAAAAAGAAATCGCATCCCCTGACATCGGTCGCCGCCGGACGATCACCGGGCTCGCTGCAGGTGTGGCTGCGGTTCCACTCTTGCGTGCCAATACCGGCTTGGGCAAGAGCCGCGCGGAGCGCCTTCTCCGTCCTCCCGGCTCTGTGGATGAACGGGACTTCCTTTCCCGTTGCATTCGCTGCGGCGAGTGCATGAAAGTCTGCCCCAACAATTCACTTCAGCCTACTTTGACCGAAGCCGGCCTCGAAGGTCTCTGGACGCCGACGCTCGTTCCACGCATCGGCTACTGCGAACCAAGTTGCGTCCTCTGCTCTGAAGTTTGCCCAACCGGAGCCATCTGGCAGATCACCGCAATAGAGAAAGGCTGGGTTGCTGGAAGTGCTACACAGAAGAGCCAGCCTGTCCGGCTCGGAACTGCTTTCTACGATCGGGGGCGCTGTCTGCCGTGGGCGCTCGCAACAGAATGCATTGTCTGCGAAGAATGGTGCCCGGTATCTCCCAAGGCAATCTACGTCCAGGAAGCTCAAGTCATCGACTCCGCCGGATCCATCAAGACACTGAAACAACCTCGCGTCGATCCAAATCGCTGCGTCGGCTGCGGCGCCTGCGAATACGCCTGCCCGCTGCAGGACAAACCAGCTGTCTACGTAACCAGCATCGGTGAAAGCCGTTCCCCAAATAACCAGATTCTGCTGAAGAGGGGTTAGAGAAAGGGCCAGTACAACTTTGATGAAGCCATTAAATGTGCTGTTCGCAGTTTCATTGATTGCCCTGCTCGCGGTGGGCGCAATCTCTGGTTGCAAAAAAAAGATCGCCACACCGTTCCCGGCATCCGGCGCCATTGCAGGTTGGGATAAATCAAGTGAGACCCGTATTTTCGAGCCCAAAGACCTCTGGCAATACATTGATGGCGATTCCGAGCAGTACATCCAGGCCGGCGTAGTCTCCACTTCAACCTCCGACTACAAATACAAGGGCCAGCTCGAAGCCGTTGTCGATATCTATACGATGAGCGGACCAAATGGCGCGCAAACGATCCTCGAGCACGGCCAGACCAAAGACGCAAATACAGTCAACATCGGCGATCAGGGCCTGATGTACGCCCAAAGCGTTACATTCCGCAAAGGCGTGCATCTCGTCCGCATCGTCGCGTACCAATCGAGCACCGAAACCGCGCCGGCGCTCGTCGCTTTGGCGCATGGTATCGAAGCAAACCTGTGAGCCAGCCAACATCAGGAGAAGACGAGAAGATGACAAGCCGACGTGAATTCATGAAGGAAGCGGCAACCGGAGCCCTCGTTTTCGGATCGCAAAACGGTCTTGCTCTTACGCGTGCTCTCGATTCCGGCTCAAAACCAAAATCAAAGGTCGTAATCGCGCGCGATCCAGCGCTTCACGGGACTGATGGCAAACTCGATTCTGCGCGTGTCTCTGCCCTTCTCGACCGAGCTATCTCCGCTTACACCAGCCACAATCGAACCGTCGATGCATGGAAACGGATCGTCCTCGAAGCGGGCGCGAAGGATAAGGTTATCGGCTTGAAGACAAACGGACTCGGCGGCAAAGGAATTTCCACGCACGCCGTCCTTGTTCTCGCCATAGCTGAGCGCCTTCAGCAAGCCGGAGTGAAACCTGGAAACATCCTCATCTGGGACCGCAACGCCCGCGATCTTCAAGCCTGCGGGTTGACCATCAATACTGAGCCCAATCAGGTTCGCTGCTACGGCTCCGATGTCTCAGGATTCGAAGACACCATTGAAACCTGGGGATCGTCTCGTGTGCGCTTCTCGAAGATCCTCACCCGCGAATGCGCAATGGTCATCAACCTTCCTATTCTCAAGGACCACAGCATGTCGGGTGTGACGTTCGCCTTGAAGAATATGTACGGCATGATCGAGCGGCCACAGGATCTCCACGCAACCGGCTGCAATCCCGGCATTGCCGACTTGAATGCCTTCTCGGTCATCCGTCAAAAGATCAAGCTCACCATCGGCGACGCGATGACTTCCGTATATGAGGGCGGCCCGGGATTCCGGCCTGAACACCTATGGCAGCCGAACGCCCTGATCATCGGCGAAGACCGAGTCGCAATCGACCAGATCGCTTGGGGCATTCTCGACAAGAAACGTGTCGAGATGGGCCTGAAGACTCTCGAAGACGCCCGCCGTCCGCCACGATACATCGCCACTGCCGCCGACTCAACCCATGCGCTCGGTGTGAACGATCCGCAGCGTATGAAACTCATCGAGATCTGAGCAAAGGCAAGTCATGCCCGATGAAATTCAGCCGATCACCGCGCCGATGCCCACGCCTGCTGGAGTGCAACCCAGCGAACGAGCATCGCTCAGCCGCCGCGATGCACTCCTGCAAATCCTTAGAGTCGGCAGCGCAGCTGCTGCTGCCACTGGCGCTGGATTTTGGCTCGATTCCCGAAGCAAACGCCCGGTGCCCGCAGCGGTCGAACAGTCCCGAAAGGACCACCGCATCTCAGCTGCATCTGAATGGCCCGCTCTCGCGATCGCTCAATTTCCGGTGATCAGTCGCGATGCGCAGCCCGGCGAACCTCGTGCCCTGGTGCAAAGGGTCCTTGAGGATCTAGGGGGCATGCGGCGCTTCGTCCGCCCGCAGGATGTCGTTGTCATCAAACCGAATATCGCATGGGACCGGACACCCGAGCAGGCCGCCAACACCAACCCTGAGCTCGTTGCTGAAGTCGTTCGTCAATGTCGCGACGCCGGCGCGAAGCGCGTCATTGTCACCGACGTAAGCTGCAACGAAGCCCGGCGCTGCTTTCATCGCTCAGGTATCGATGCCGCTGCCAGATCCGCGGGAGCCGAAGTGATCCTGCCAGATCCCGACTCGTTTCGCGACGTCGATATCGGCGGAGTGATGCTGAAGACCTGGCCAGTCTTCATTCCGTTCCTGGAAGCGGACAAGATTCTCAATCTGCCCATCGCCAAGCACCACGGCCTCTGCGGCGTTACCCTGGGCATGAAGAACTGGTATGGAATTCTCGGCGGTCAGCGCAGTCGTCTCCACCAGCAGATTCATCAGAGTCTGGTCGACCTCGCCGGATTCATGCTTCCGACGCTTACCATCATGGACTGTTACCGCATCCTCCTCCGCAATGGCCCGACGGGCGGAGATCTCGAAGACGTCTCTTTGAAGAAGACGGTAATCGCAGGAACCGATCCGGTTGCTCTGGATGCATACGTTGCCAAGGCGTACTGGAATCTCGATCCCCAGCACTTACCTTATCTGCAGCTCGCCGCCAATCGCGGATTGGGAACATTGGAATTTGAAAAGCTGCGTGTCAAGGTAAGCGAGGTCGGTTAGTCACATTAGGAAAACGAGCTTCATCGCAACAAGATCCTGAAAGAAGAGATTATGAAAATACTTCATCCGTCCTTGTATATCGTCCTCGCACTTTCTTTCTCATCCGTGTTTGCACAGCAATCCAGCACGCAAGTCGGCAAGCTGCACGGTCGCGTAATCAATTACACGGGCGAGCCGCTCGCATCGGGCACTATCAGCCTCGCCACAGATGGCGTCACACCAACCTACTCCTTCTCTGTCGACTCAAAAGGCAACTACGCCGGAGAAGCTCCCGCTGGAACTTACACATTGCTTTACCTCATGCCCGACACACCTCTCGGACAATGGATTGATCAGATACATAATGTAGTGATCGCAGGTGGCTCGGATCTCGTGCAGGACGATGATATGTCTCGTGATGAGTTCATCGCTGAGCTACCCGACGAAACGAAGAAACAGATCGAAGAGTTGAAGAAGCACCATACTGCATCTCAGGGTCGGGACACCCTCATCAAGACGATCAACAGCGATCTTCGGCAGGCTTTCCAGGACTTCAAAGATGCAGATAACGCACGCGCCACTGCGGCTAAAGAGTCCGCCAAGTCCGCCCCGCCGGCACAAATCGATATAAAAGCGTCGTCCCTCCGCACCGCAAAATACTCCGGGATTGAGTCCGCCATGCAGCAAGATCTGCGAGCACTCAGAGATTCTGGGCTCGCGGCAAACGAGACTCCACTCCTCGAAAACCTTGGTCGAGCGCAACTTGGCCTCAAGAAGTACGATGAAGGTGAACGCACCTTCCGGAAAATTCTCGAGATCCAGGCAGCAAGCGCTACACCCAATTCTGAAATTCAGGCGAATGCCCATGCCCATCTGGGCGAAATCTATGCGCGGACAGGCAAGATCAATGAAGCCGTAACCGCCTTTGACACCGCGGTCCAGCTCGACGCAGCTCATGCCGAATTCCTCCTCCGGACAGAAGCTTCGATATTCCTTCAGGAAGGGGATGCCGAAGCCCAAATCGCGGCCGCTGACAAGGCCATCGCCGCGGATCCCAAGGATCCCCTTCCCTGGTACATAAAGGCGAACGGGCTCTTCAAGAGATCCGGAATCGATCCGGCGAGCAAGCATTACGACTTGCCGGATGGCTGCAGCGAGGCCTACCAGAAGTACCTCGCCCTCGCACCCAGCGGCGCCAACGCCGCCGAGGCGCAATCTGTTCTTCGCCGCGCCCAGAAACTGACCAAAGCGGAGAAATGATTTAGAGCATGCCGGCGGGATGCCGAACCGATTGAGCTCCCGCCCGTGTATTGAACACCTGCTTCTCACAACTCAAGCCACGTCGGCGCGTTAGAATTTCCCGGGAGAGCATCCGATGCTGATCCGGAATTCTTCGCGCCGCGCCTTCCTCAAGAGCACTATCGCTTTTACTGGTGCCGCAATCGCTCGATCTCACATCGCACTTTCAGAGACCTTGAGCGTCACTCCTCCCCTCAGCCAATTCGGCTACGGTGACGTGAAGCTGCTCGACGGAGCGGCACTCGAACAATTCAACCGCAATCACGCGTTCTATCGCGCGCTCAATGAAGATTCGCTGCTCAAGCCTTTCCGGCAGCGCGCGGGTTTGCCTGCTCCCGGCGAAGAAATGGGAGGTTGGTACAGCTGGGCTCCGCTTGAGGACATCGACAAGCCGGGAACCAGCGGCTTCGCCCCGGGCCACAGCTTCGGCCAGTATCTGTCTGCTCTCTCGCGCTACTACGCCGCAACCGGCGATACCGCAACACAGGAGAAGGTCCATCGCCTGGGCCGGGGGCTTGGCGAGGCCATCTCGCCGCATTTCTGGGATGAGAACCGATTTCCTGCATACACCTACGACAAGATCTCGATTGGCATGATCGATGCGCATGAGTTCGCGGATGATGATCGCGCATTTAAGGTCCTCGATGCGGCGCTCGCGTCGGTAGAGCAACGTCTTCCGCCGGGCGGAATCTCACGCGCCGAGCAATATCAACGGCCCCACATCAACGAGTCGTTCTGCTGGGACGAACCCTATACGTTGCCCGAGAATCAATTCCTCGCCTGGCAACGAGGTGCAGGCAGGCGATACCGCGATCTTGGCGTTCATTTCCTTGCCGACAACTGGTACTGGGATCCGCTCGCAGCAGGCGAGAATGTGCTTCCAGGCAAGCATGCTTACAGCCACGTCAACGCAATGAACAGCGCCATGCAGGCGTACTTCGTTCTCGGTAACGACAAGTACCTGCGTGCCGCGCGCAATGGTTTCGATTTCGTTCGTGCGCAGAGCTTCGCAACAGGCGGATGGGGACCTGGCGAGGAATTCCGCAAGCCGGGAAGCGGCGATTTGGGCTCGAGTCTCACCAACACGCACTCAAGCTTTGAGACTCCGTGCGGTTCCTACGCCCACTTCAAGATCACGCGATACCTGCTTCGCACCACAAAAGACAGTCGATACGGCGACAGCATGGAGCGCGTGTTCTACAACTCCATTCTCGGCGCAAAACCGATTGAGGAAGATGGCCACGGCTTCTACTACTCCGACTACAACAACGACGGATCGAAGATCTATCACCCGTACAAATGGCACTGCTGCACTGGCACGTTCTCGCAGGTCACTGCGGACTACGGCATCAGTTCGTATTTCCACGACGACCAAGGCGTCTATGTGAATCTGTTCATTCCTTCACAGGCAACGTGGAATCGCGGCAGCCATCGCATCGTGCTGTCGCAGCAGACGGAGTACCCACGCAAGCCCACGACGCAGATCGACGTCAGGCTGGAAAAATCCGAGTCATTCAGCGTCTTTGTACGCATCCCTGAGTGGGCCGGACCGAAGACTTCCATCCTCGTGAATGGCAAAAAAGGGGAAGGGACGCCTCATCCCGGTCAGTTTGACCGGATCCATCGCACGTGGAAGAAAGGCGATCGCATTGAAGTTGAATTCGACATGCCGACTCGTCTCGAAGCAGTCGACCCCCAGCATCCGAAGGTGATGGCCGCCGTGCACGGGCCGCTGGCCCTCTTTGCTGTGGGCGAGGTGCCCGCGAAAGTGCGTGCCGCTGAATTGGCCTCCGCTGTCCAGGTTTCGCCCGGTTCAACCGACTGGCAGGCAAAGACGAACTCAGGCGTGATCACGATGCGGCCGTTCTCGGCCATCCGGGATGAGCACTACCGGCTGTACCTGGACGTAGAAGTGTAGCTCTGCAGGTCGACAGATACTATTCTGAACTACTGAAACTCTGTCGGTCGTGCGGGACAGCTCATGACTTGGCTGCGGTCAATCATGTCAGAAACATGACGCGTATGAACGGGTGTCCTGTCCAAACCGCCCGGGCAAAGTTCTTTATCCATTTCGCGCATGCATATTGACACGATACTCAGATATCTATATAAAGACATCTGAGTATGCCCAAGACCGATTCTCTGCAAGGTTCGCTCGATTTGCTGGTGCTGAAGATATTGTCGCGGCGCCCGCGGCTCCACGGATACGCCATCATGGCTGCCATCGCCGGTACATCCGGCGATGTGCTGCGCGCAGAAGAAGGTTCCCTCTACCCCGCTTTGTATCGGATGGAGGAAGCGGGTTGGATTCGCGCAGAGTGGGTCAAAAAGGAAACTGGTCGCCGTGCCCGCGTCTACGAGCTGACCGTCGCAGGCAGAAAGCAATTGGGCGCGGAGGAGTCACGCTGGCAGTCCGTCAGCCTGGCAATCAACCGCGTGCTCCGGGAGGCATGACATGTCACTGTGGTCGCGTATCTCGAACGCCGTGCACGGCGAGCGCTTGAATAGCGAGATCGATGAAGAGCTCCAGGCTCACGTTGAAGAAGCTATTGCCTCAGGGCTGGATCCCAGGGAAGCGCGCCGTGCATTCGGCTCAACGCTGCGTGCCCGCGAGGCGAGCCACAGCATCCGTGCTGCAGGCTGGCTTGAGTCACTCCTGGCCGATGCAAATTTCGGTTGGCGGCAGCTCTGTCGCAACAAGGTGGCGTCGTTTGCCGCAGTACTCTCGCTCGCTCTCGGCATCGGCTCCTGTGTCGCAGCCTTCCGTCTTATCGACGCCCTGCTCTGGCGCCCGCTACCGATTTCCAATGCTAACAATCTTTACGTCCTCTCCCGCAAGATGATCGGCTTGTATGGCAAACCTATTGAGGACGGATATTGGGCTACGCCGGACTTCAAGCTTATGCGCGATGCCGTCAAGGACCAAGCCGACCTGATCGCCATTAGCGACGCCGACCGCACGGACATTTCGTGGTCCACCAGTGATGACGTGGAGAGGGCGCACGTGGTTTATGTCTCCGGCAACATGTTCCCGCTCTTCGGCCTTGAACCCACGCTCGGCCGCCTGCTCTACCCCGCCGACGACCGCGGTTCCGGTACCGGTCCCTATGCCGTCCTCTCCTGGGATTATTGGAATCACCGCTTCGGCCGCGATCCGCACGTGCTCGGGCGCCCGCTCCACATCGGCGACCAGACCTTCGAGATCATCGGTGTCGGACCTCGCGGTTTCCTAGGAACCGAAAAAGGAACAGTCACCGACATCTTTCTGCCCCTGAGCGTGAACAGCATGGTCACCGAGGACAAAGCGGACTGGCACCGCATCTACGTGATGTTAAAACCCGGCGTCAACCCGGGCACCGGACTCGAGCCGATTCGCCAGCACCTCTCCGCCGTTAACCACGCCTTCGGGGTCGAGTGCACCACGTGCTATCGCGGTGAGACCAAGGCATCCATCGACCGCTTTCTCAATCAGACGCTCATCTTCAATCCCGCCGGCGCCGGCATCTCCGACCTGCAGAAGGAATATCGCCGATTCCTCGCCGTTCTTGGTCTCATGGTCGTTCTCGTCTTGCTCATTGCCTGCGCGAACGTCGCGAACATGATGACCGCCCAGGCTGCTGCCCGCAGCCAGGAGATGGCTCTAAGAATCTCGATCGGCGCTGGTCGTCGACGTCTCGTCCAGCTCATCCTGACACAGAGCGCGCTGCTCGCTCTGCTGGCGTCTGTTGTTGGCGCATGTTTTGCGGCATGGTCGGCACCCTTTGTGCTCAGCCTCGTCAATCCGCCCGATAACCCTGCGCGTCTCGACCTTCCTGCCGACTGGCGAGTGCTTCTCTTTGGCCTCGGGCTCATGATCCTCGTCGTCCTATTGCTTGGCTTGCTTCCTGCTCTCCGTGCCTCTGCCGTCAGGCCGGTGGCCGCGCTGAAAGGTGGTGAAGATCCGCACTCGCCGCGCCGCCTCATGCGTGGAGCCATCGCTCTTCAGGTCGCCTTTTGTTTTCTTGTCCTCTTTCTGTCTTCGCTCTTCGTCACATCTTTTCAGCGCCTGCAGAACCGTCCCCTCGGTTTCTCGACGGATCGTCTGCTCCTGCTTGAAACTTCGGCCGGCAAAGGGCAGCTCCCCGTCGTTTGGAATCAAACTGCCGAGGCGCTTCGTGCCGCTCCTGGCGTTGACTCGGTAGCCATCGCGGGCTGGCCCATTCTTGGTCGCATCAGAATCAACAGCGATATCTCCATAAACGGCGCGCCTCCCAGCGCCACTCCCGCATTTTTCCTGAACGTTTCCCCTGGCTGGCTCTCGACGATGAAGATTCCTCTCGTTTCCGGTCGCGATTTTCGCCGCGAAGAGACTTCGCCGGGAGCCGCCATCGTCAACGAAACTTTTGCGAAGACCTTCTTTCCAGGTCAGGACGCCATCGGCCGCACCTTTGAACGCGGCGTTAACCAACCGCTGAACAAGATCGTCGGCGTCACCCCCGACCTCCCTGATCACGATCTACGCGAGCCCAATGGGCCTGTCTTCTACGTCCCCTTCAGCGAGATCGACGACAAATCCGCGCCCACGCCAGCCGGCTTCGCCACCTTCATCATTCACACAGAGTCGAGGAACCCGCTCGCGCTGGCCGACTCCCTCCGCCAGCTTATCGCGCAACGACACAACGGCCTTCGGGTGTCGAATGTGACCACGCAGCTCGATCTGGTCCGCGATCAGACTGTTCGCGAGCGCCTGATCGCGACCCTCGCCGCGTTCTTTGCTGTCGTCGCGCTTCTCCTCGCAGGCGTGGGACTCTACGCGGTCCTCAATTACTCCGTCCTGCAGCGCCGTCGAGAAATCGGCATCCGCATGGCGATTGGCTCGTCTCGTGCGGGAATCGTGCGCATCGTGACTCTCGATGTCTTCTTGATGATCGCGCTCGGAGGGTGCGTAGGTGCCGCCCTCGGATTAGGTGCGGCGCGCTATGTCGCTTCGCTCTTCTACCAGGTCAAAGCCACCGATGTGGATATCATCGCTCTGCCGGCGTGCGCCCTTCTGATCACCGCTCTTGTTGCCACACTGCCCGCAGTGCTGCGCGCGCTACGTACCGATCCCAGAGAGATCCTGCGTGCAGAATGAGGCGCGCCAATGCCGGAAGCAACTCTAAAAGTCGTCGCCAAACTAGCTGGCGTGGCCCCGGTACCGTTTCACGGGTCGTAAATGGTTCAGAGAATGTAGCCCCGGCAACACGGGAGAAGATTCTTGCGATCATCAGAGACCTCGATTACAAGCCAAATGTCTATGCGGCCAACCTGAGCCGAAAGCGATTGAACGACGAGAACACGCGGGGCTCAAGAGATCAATCAATCTTATTCAATCCTGAAGAATGCGCTGCATTGGCCGAGCAAATCATTCGTTTGCACAAAGACCTGGATAGATTGAGGAAACATACGGAACGCATCAAAACCTGCGTGGATATGATCCAGGAGGCCTGCTCTCGGTGAGCTTCTTCGGCGTCGCGCGCTAACTAGATCCGAGAATCGTTGCGTGCGAAAGGAGTCGGCCCCACAAATATTTCTGCCGGTCACAAATTGCGGGTTTTTGTTGCCTTGCGCGCATCGAAAAGTATTTGCGTTCCGCGCTCCGGCCGGAAGCAAATCGCAGTTGCGAAGAGGTGCACACAATTATGGAATCGAAAAGGGTCAGACAGTTGGCCTCGCAGGCGCTAAAGGGGGCGGCACAGCCATCCGTCGCAAACCGAGACGAATTTGAGGCAAGGCTCAGCAGTCTGCGGATTCGCGAGAAGGAGCACACACACCAGGGAGACGCAATTGCCGCCGAGAGGCGCCGATTGCCAATGGTAGAGGTGGACCCGAAGACTCCAGTGATCGGGGCAAATGGGCCGGTGACACTGCTGGATACCTTCGAAGGGCGGCAGCAGCTGATTGCCTACTATTTCATGTGGCAAAAGGGTCGTCCGGCTCAGGAGCAGTGCCAGGGTTGCACATGGGTCACGACGCATATGGTTGAGCTCTCGTATTTCCACGCTCGCGACGTGACGTTTGCCGTCTTTGCCCAAGGGCCCTACGAGGAAAGCGTTCGCTATCGAGATTTCATGGGATGGCAGATGCCCTGGTATTCCGCCCTGGGATCGCTGGAAACTCTGCTTTCGGGTCGACACATCGGGAGGATGCACCTGGTGTGCTATCTGCGACAGGGATCAAAAGTATTCGAAACGTACTGGACGACGTCCCGTGGCGTGGAGGTGATGGATAACAGCTATCACCTGCTTGACCTTACGGTCTACGGACGGCAGGAGACACACGAGAATTCACCGACCGGCTGGCCGAAGGCATATGGTCCCGGTGAACTGACAATGGATGGCCGCCCTCTCTCGCAATGGTCCCGCATCGAAGCCGGGCGCCCGGATGAATTGACCAGCCCGGATGACGTAACGAAATGAAGAGCATCATATTCGGCGATCATTGCTGCAGGTTCATTTGCAGCTACGGTCGATCGTAGAAGCGGAAGAAGAGCGAAGGCTTCGCACACGGTTCTGCTTTCGCGACCAGCTCTGTCTGCTGTTTTTCCGTGATGGGCGTGAAATTGTGCGCGAGGTGCACGTTCTCTTCGAGTTGGGCGATGTTGTCGCATCCGATGATGACCGTGCTGACCGGCCGCGAGAGGGTGTAATACATCGCCTCGCGCATGCTCAGGGTGCCTGGCTTGTCTGTCTGGATCGTCATGCCTTCCCAAGAGTGTTTCTGCTGCTCGATGGGTGGCGGGGTCCAGGTGGAAAGAATTCTTCCACGCCCGGGGATCTTCATCCCGATGATGCCCATTTGTTTCTCTACCGCGAGCGGCAGCAGCGCTTCGTTGAAGCTGTAGTGATGCGGGTCAGCTGCATTCATTGCCATCAGGATGCAATCGAAATCGTGCCGATGGATGCACTCGACCAGCGCCTCAGGCCGGTAGTGGCCGGTGATACCGAGATGCCGCACCACCTTCTGCTGCTGCATGTCGAGCAGCGCTTCCATGGCGCCGCCCTTCGCGAAGATCTGGTCGACATCGTATTGCGTGCCCACGTCGTGCAACTGCCAGAGGTCCACGTGATCGGTCTGGAGCAATTGCAGCGATTTCTCGATCATGCGCATCGAGCCATCGCGGGTGCGCTCCTTTGTCTTGGTGGCGAGAAACGCCTCGTTGCGGCGCTTAACCATTACCTTGCCGACATACTGTTCGCTCCAGCGATCGGAACCGCCGTAAATCGATGACGTGTCGATGTAATTAACTCCGAGATCGAGAGCGCGTTCGATGACCGGCACGGCAACGTCGAAGTTGTTTGCTTTCTCGAGCGCGGCCTGTCCGCCAAGCGAGAAGACGCCGACCTTGTAGCCAGTCTTGCCGAGGTTGCGCGTCGGCATTGCGCCGTGTGTGCGCGGATTCTGAGGGAGTCCAGGGAGCGACTTGTTCGGGGTCACCGCAAATGCAGAAGGGGTAAGCAGCGCCGCCGTTGCCGCTCCACCAATTTTCAGAAAGTCGCGACGCCCCTGGCTGCGCGGTGATGCTGGATTCTTTTCGCTCATTGAAGTCACTCCTGAAGAACAAAATGCAGGCGGACCCATGATAAACCCACATAGGTCAGAGATTGCCGGAAGCCTGAACCCGTAGCCCCGAGCGCCTCTTCGTCCTCTGATAATCTGGGTATCGAGGGATTGGACATGGACATCGCTTCCCCACTCGTCGTCGTACCCGTCATCGTGGCCGTCTTTTTCGCGTGCATTCTGTGGGCGACTAGCGGCAATCCTGACAGCCATCAGCCCACGGAGAGTAGTGCCGGTAACATGCCGGACCATCACGCTTAACTTCTCCTGAGTTCGGCCCCAGCAATCACGGCTTGACGCAGAAAGGCCGCCGCACATTCACTGGTGTGCGACGGCCTTCTGCTTTTCGCGAGCTAGTCGTGTTTCTTGTCTTCTTTCTTGTTGTCCTTCTTTTGGTCCTTGTTGTTCTGACCATCATTCTTCTGCGGCCTTGCCTGTTGCTGCTCACGATTCGGGCGCGGTTGCTCGAATGAGCGTGGCGGAGGCGCCTGGCGCTCCTCGTGCTGGGGTTGTGGACGCTGTTGGGGAGGCGCCTGCCGCTCCTCGCGTTGTGGCTGTTGCCGCTGCGGAGGAGGCGTGACCTGTCTATCCTGCTGCGGCGGTGGAGTTGGCCGCTCTTGTGCAGGAGGTGGTGGCGCCGCGTTCGGGCGCCTGTCGTTCTCCTGCCGGTTTCGATCTGATGGCGGAGGATTCAGGGGCTGGTTAGGCCTCGGTGTTGGCTGATCGTTCGGCTGGTACCGACGATCAGGCTGCGGAGAGTTTGGCCGCCCCTGTCCGGGATTGGGCTGATTCGGTTGTTGATAGTTTGGTTGATTCGGCCTCGGTTGCTGCTGGTTATTCGGCGGACCCGGCTGGTTCGGTCGGTCCTGGTTCGGCCGGTCCTGGTTCGGTCGGTCTTGGTTCGGTCGGTCTTGGTTCGGCCGATCCTGGTTCGGTCGGTCCTGGTTCGGATTGTCCGGGCGTCCCTGCTGCCGCTG
>Ga0207695_10000978_pt1 | contig 50823 bp, 51 predicted proteins | sample KBSC54metaG_FD_184354 | JGI IMG/M metagenome (GOLD analysis project Ga0207695, IMG submission 184354) | Corn rhizosphere microbial communities from Kellogg Biological Station, Michigan, USA - KBS C5-4 metaG (SPAdes) (version 2) | ecosystem: Host-associated > Plants > Roots > Rhizosphere > Soil...
AAAGCGGTGAAAGCGGCAGCTCAGTCGGGTGAGTCATGGGCAGCTCTCGATGCAGGGAAGGAGTGCCGCGCTAGCGCTCGATCCCGGAGGGCGCCGCCGTTTCGGCGGGGCCCGTCAGCGCGGCGAGCACGCGCTTGTCGAACTGCCACGGAATCGGCGGTTCGGCTACCGCGCGGCGCACGTGAGCGACAAAGGCCTTGCGTGCGATCTCGCGGCCGCCGAGCGACGCTAGATGCGACGTATTCTGCTGGCAGTCTATCATCTCCAGCCCCTGGTCGCGAAGGTGGGCGACGAGCGCGGCCAGCGCGATTTTCGATGCGTCGGTGGCATCCGCATACATCGATTCGCCAAAAAACATCCGCCCGAACGACACGCCGTACAGGCCGCCGACGCGGCGCCCGTCGTGCCATGTCTCGATGCTGTGCGCGTTGCCGGAGCGGTAGAGCGACGTATAGGCGTCGATGATCTCCGCCGTGATCCACGTGCCGCGCTGCCCGCGGCGCGGCGCCTGCGCGCAGGCGCGCATCACGCCCGGAAAGTCGTGATCGACGCGCACTTCCCATGCGGGCTCGCGCAGCACGCGCTTCAGCGTCTTGCGCAGCGACGGCGACACCTTGAATTCGGCCGGCACGAGGATCATGCGCGGGTCGGGGCTCCACCACAGCACCGGCTGGCCGTCCGAGTACCACGGGAAGATGCCGCGCAGGTACGCGTCGATGAGGCGCGACGGCAGCAGGTCGGCGCTCGCGGCGAGCAGCCCGGGCGCGCCGGTCGCGGGACCGAGCGCGCGTTCGATGGGCGGAAACGGATCGTCCGGGCCGAGCCAGGGGACCATGGGGGCGAGCTCAGCCGTTGCGCAGCGAGCGGAAGATATCGCCGGTGTGCACGCCGTAGTCGCCGGCGGCGCGATCGGCGAAGAAGAATCGCAGGGTCTGGCTGACGGTCGGGAACGCGATTTCGTCCCACGGGATGTCGGCTTCGTCGAACAGCTTCACTTCGAGGCTTTCCTCGCCGGCTTCGAAACCCGGATCGGTGAGCCGCGCGAGGTAGAACAGGTGGACCTGGTGCACGTGCGGCACGTTGAGCAGCGTGAACAGGTTCTGTATCTCGACGCGCGCGCCGGCTTCCTCGAGCGTTTCGCGCGCGGCGGCTTCGGCCGTCGTCTCGCCCATTTCCATGAAGCCCGCGGGCAGCGTCCAGAATCCGTAGCGCGGTTCGATCGCGCGGCGGCACAGCAGGATCTGGTCGCCCCAGACCGGGACCGTGCCGACGACGTTGCGCGGATTCTGGTAATGGATCGTGCCGCAGTGATCGCAGACGAAGCGCTCGCGGTTGTCGCCCGGAGGAATGCGCGCGATGACTTCGTGACCGCAGACGGAGCAGAATTTCATGTCGAGTGGAAGGGACGAGGTGATGCGAGTGTATCACCGGGGCGCGGCATTCTCGAACGCCTGCCCATGCGGACGGCGCGCCGTGCGAAGCGGCATGCGTGCGCGAAGAGGGGGGCGGGGATCGGGTACGGAAAAACAAAAAGCCCGGCGCTGGGCCGGGCTTTTTGCATGAATCTGGACGTTGGTTGCGGGGGTAGGATTTGAACCTACGACCTTCGGGTTATGAGCCCGACGAGCTGCCAGACTGCTCCACCCCGCGTCCGTCGAAGAAATGAATTATAAGGAGTTGCCCGAGCGCGCGCAAGCACTTTCTGACAATCGCGTGTCGCGTCTTGCGGGGACGGTACGGTGGTCGCGTGCGCTAGAATCGAGCGGTTTGTTTCGCCTCTTCGGTAGCGGCGCCGTGCGCGATCGCATCGGCACCGCTGCGGCTCACCTTATTGCATCGACGGATTCATGGACATCGCTCACGATCTTCAATCGATCGGCGCGCAGGAACAGGCGCTCGTGTTTCCCCATTTCGACACGGCCCGCGCGTGGGCGCTCGGCAACCGGATGCATGCGCTAGCAACGTCGCGCGGCCATGCCATCGCGATCGACATCGTCACGTTCGGCCAGCCGCTGTTCTACGCGGCGCTCGCCGGTGCGACCCCCGACAATGCCGACTGGGTGCGCCGCAAGCGCAACGTCGTCGCGCATTTCCGGCGCAGCTCGTATGCGATCGGCCTGCGCATGCAGCAGGCCGGCGCCACGCTGGCGGACAAGCACGGGTTGCCGATCGCCGAATATTCGCCGCACGGTGGTTCGTTTCCGCTGACCGTCGCGGGCGCCGGCGTGATCGGCTCGATCACCGCGTCGGGGCTGCCGCAGCGCGCGGACCACGAATTCGTCGTCGAGGCGCTGTGTGCCGAGCTCGGCCAGGACTACGCCGTGCTGGCCCTCGCAAGGAGCTGAGCGATGCAGCTTCCCGGATACGCATGGCTCGCGATCGCGATCGTCGCGGAAGTGGTCGGCACGTCCGCGCTGCGCGCGGCGGACGGCTTCACGCGCTTCTGGCCGTCGGCGCTCGTCGTCGCCGGTTACGGCATCGCGTTCTACTGCCTGTCGCTGACGCTGCGCACGATGCCCGTCGGCATCATCTATGCAGTCTGGTCGGGCGCCGGCATCGTGCTGATCACGCTCGTCGCGATGCTGCTCTATCGTCAGGTGCCGGACGTGCCGGCGGTGATCGGCCTCGGGCTGATCGTCGCGGGCGTCGTGGTGCTGAACCTGTTCTCGAAGATGCAGGCGCACTGAACGTGCGACTGCCGTTTGCCGGATGGCCCTCATGACCGATTCCACTTCCGCTGCCGTTTCTGCCGAGTCCGCCCAGCCTGACGTGCGCGCCTATGTCGCGAACCGCATCGGTTTTCTCGAACTGAACCGGCCGAAGGCATTGAACGCGCTGTCGGGCGGCATGATCCGGCTGATGCAGCAGGCGCTCGACGCGTGGCGCGACGATCCGGAGGTGGTTGCGGTCGTCGTGCACAGTCCGCATCCGCGGGCGTTCTGCGCGGGCGGCGACGTGCGCTTTTTCCACGACGCATGGCAGCGCGGCGACTGCGATGCGATCGACGCGTTCTTCATCGACGAATACACGCTGAACCATGCGATCTTCACGTATCCGAAGCCTTATATCGCGCTGATGCACGGCGTCGTGATGGGCGGCGGCATGGGTATTTCGCAGGCGGCGCGGCATACGGGCGGCCTGCGCGTCGTGACCGATTCGACGAAGATGGCGATGCCCGAAACGCGCATCGGCCTGTTCCCGGACGTCGGGATGAGCTGGTTTCTCGCGCGCACGCCCGGTGTGATCGGTCGTTATCTCGCCGTGACGGGCGCGACGCTCGACGCGGCCGGTGCACTGTACGCGCAGCTCGCCGACGTCTATCTGCCCGATGCCGCGCTGCCGGCGCTGCTCGACGCGCTGCGCAGCGCGCGCATCGACAGCGGTGCACAGGCCGTCGCCTGCGTGGCCGACGCGGCTGCCGCGCACAAGGTCGTGCCGACGCCGGACACGTCGGCGCTGGCCGATGCGCGCGCCGGGATCGACCGCCATTTCGCGCAGCCCGACATCAACGCGATCCTCGCGTCGCTCGATGCCGAACCGGATTGCGCGGCCGTCGACGGGTGGGTCGAGAAGGCGACTCACGCGATGCGCGGCCAACTGTCGCCGCTGTCGATGGCCGTGTCGCTCGAAGTCGTCGAGCGCGCACGCGGCGCGACGATGGCCGAATGCCTGCGGCGAGATCTCGATCTCACGCGCTCGACGTTCGCGCGCGGCGACGTGATCGAAGGCGTGCGTGCACTGATCGTCGACAAGGATCAACAGCCGGCCTGGCGCTTCAAGTCGGCCGTCGACATCGATCGGGCCGAGGTGCTCGCGATGTTCGACAGCCCGTGGACGCCCGACACGCATCCGCTGCGGAACCTGAACGACTGACCCGCGCGCGAGACAGAAACGAAAAGGCCGCCTGCACATGCAGGCGGCCTTTTCGTTTATTGACCGTCGATCGCTCTGCGGTCGAAGGGCGCGGAGACCGGGCCCGCGTTACTCGTTGCCCGCGTCGTCCGACATGAACGCGCGCATGAACACGAGCGCGCCGAAGCCCCACACCGCGTTCGCCGCGAAGCCGGCCGCGAGCACGGGCATCATGTTGCCCGACGGCCAGATGCCGCGCAGCGGATCGATCGCGAACACGCGGGCTGCGGTCAGCACGATGCCGCCGAACATGAGTGAGCCGATCCACGATGCTTCGCGTTCCGGCGACACGCGCAACAGCCACGCCATCGGGATCGCGCAGCACGCGCTGATCAGCGCGTTCGCGACAAATTCAGGAATGCCGAGCGGCGCGAACGGCTGCGTGGAGAAGCCGGCCGCGGCGATCAGGTCCGCTGTGTGAAGGAGGGCGAGCGTGGCCTCGCGGAAGAACAGGGCGGCAAGGAAGCCGGACAGGAACGGCAGGATGACTTTCTGCATCGATGAGTGCACCGCAGGCGCGCCCGGCCGGGGCCGTGCGCGCGGAGTTATTCGGATAGGTACGCCATTATAGGGCCCGGTCGCCGCGATATTCGCTCCAGCGTCGTGCTAATCACGAAAGCGGAAAACCTAAGCTCAAAAAAATCGTTCCAAAGCCCTGCACCGATCCCTAGACTGATTTCCCAGAAACAGCCGTGCAATCGCGTATCCGCTCGCCGCACGGCCTGACCGGCGAACCATCCCGATTCGAACGCACACCATGCATGCGTCGCTCGTCCGCGACGCGAGCAGGGCGACGTTTTTTCAAATTTCGGCAAGAACAGTCAAGCAGGAGCAGCAGATGAATGTGTTCTGGTTTATCCCCACGCATGGCGACAGCCGCTACCTCGGCACGGCCGAAGGCGCGCGCGCCGCGGATTACGATTATTTCAAGCAGGTCGCCGTCGCGGCGGACACGCTTGGGTACGAAGGCGTGCTGCTGCCGACCGGTCGTTCCTGCGAGGATGCGTGGGTCGTTGCGTCGAGCCTCATTCCGGCGACGCAGCGCCTGAAGTTCCTGGTTGCAATCCGTCCCGGCATCGCGTCGCCGGGGCTGTCGGCGCGCATGGCCGCGACGTTCGACCGCCTGTCGGGCGGCCGCCTGCTGATCAACGTCGTGACGGGCGGCGATGCGGCCGAACTCGAAGGAGATGGCCTGTTCGCCGATCACGATACGCGCTACGAGATCACCGACGACTTCCTGAACATCTGGCGCGGGTTGCTTGCCGCGTCGCACGACAACGGCGGCTTCGACTACATCGGCAAGCACTTGCAGTCGAAGGGCGGCAAGGCGCTTTATCCGCCCGTGCAGCGTCCGCATCCGCCGCTGTGGTTCGGCGGCTCGTCGCCGGCCGCGCACGCGATTGCCGCCGATCATATCGATACCTATCTGACCTGGGGCGAGCCGCCCGAGGCGGTCGCGAAGAAGATCGCCGACATCCGTGCCCGCGCGGAGGCGCGCGGCCGCAAGATCAAGTTCGGCATTCGCCTGCACGTGATCGTGCGCGAGACCGAGGACGAAGCATGGCGTGATGCCGAGCGCCTGATCAGCCGCCTCGACGACGACACGATCGCGCGTGCGCAGAAGGCGTTCGCGAACATGGACTCGGAAGGTCAGCGCCGGATGGCCGCGCTGCACGGCGGCAAGCGCGGCGGTCGCGAGGCGCTCGAGGTGTATCCGAACCTGTGGGCCGGCGTCGGTCTCGTGCGCGGCGGCGCGGGCACCGCGCTCGTCGGCAATCCCGAACAGGTCGCCGAGCGCATGCGCGAATACGCGGACCTCGGCATCGAGACGTTCATCCTGTCCGGCTACCCGCACCTCGAGGAGTCGTATCGCTTTGCCGAACTCGTGTTCCCGCTGATCAAGGGCAAGGGCGCGCAGCGGCCGGCCGGCCCGCTGTCGGGGCCGTTCGGCGAGATCGTCGGCAACAACTATCTGCCGAAGGCAAGCCAGAGCTGAGCGAGGAGAGGCCTGCGATGACAACGAAAACGTCGACGACGGGTGCCGCCGTGGCCGCCCGCGCATGGCGCGGCGTCGCGCCGTGGCTCGTGCCCCTCGCGCTGCTGGTTGTGTGGGAAGTCGGTGCGCGCACCGGCTGGCTGTCGACCCGCGTGCTGCCTGAACCGGTGGCGGTCGTGCGGGCGGCATGGTCGCTCGTGACGTCGGGCGAAATGTGGGCGAACGTGAAGGTCAGCACGTGGCGCGCGCTGTTCGGTTTTGCGATCGGCGGCGGTGTCGGTCTCGCGCTGGGGCTCGCAACCGGCCTGTCGAAGGCCGCCGAGGTCGCGCTCGATTCGACGATCCAGATGATCCGCAACATCCCGGCGCTCGCGATGATTCCGCTCGTGATCCTGTGGTTCGGCATCGACGAGAAGGCGAAGCTGTTCCTCGTGGCGCTCGGCGTGTTCTTCCCGGTCTACATCAACACGTATCACGGGATCCGCTCGGTCGACGCGAACCTGATCGAAATGGCGAAGAGTTACGGCGTGCGCGGTTTCGCGCTGTACCGCGACGTGATCCTGCCCGGTGCGTTGCCGTCGATCCTCGTCGGCGTGCGTTTCGCGCTCGGGCTGATGTGGGTGATGCTGATCGTCGCGGAAACCATCTCCGCGCAGTCGGGCATCGGCTACATGACGATGAATGCGCGTGAATTCCTGCAAACCGATGTGGTGGTGGTCGGCATCCTGCTGTACGCGGTGCTCGGCAAGCTGGCCGATGTGCTGGCGAAATGGCTCGAGCGCGTGACGCTGCGCTGGCACCCCGCTTACCAATCAGGAGCAAAGGCATGAATGCGACGACTTCGGCGGCCGCCTACGGCCCGCTCGCCGGCGCAGACCTCGAGGCCGAGCTCGCGCAGGCACGCGTCGCGGACGGCGATGCGCGCGACGCGGCGATTCTCGATCGTGACGGCAGCGCATCCGTCGTTCCGCTTGCGCGGCGGCGCGCGGGAAGTCCGGCACCCGACGACGCGGTGACGCTGTCGGGCGTCAGCAAGCGCTTCGGCGCGCGCACCGTGCTCGACAACGTCGAACTCGGCATTGCGCGCGGCAGCTTCGTCGCGATCGTCGGCCGCAGCGGCTGCGGCAAGTCGACGCTGCTGCGTCTCGTCGCGGGACTCGAGCAGCCGAGCAGCGGCGCGCTCGTGACGCGCGGCGACGGCGGCGGCGTGCTCGATACGCGGATCATGTATCAGGATGCGCGCCTGCTGCCGTGGAAGACCGTGCTGCAGAACGTGATGCTCGGCCTCGGGCGCGGCGCGCGCGACGACGCGCGTGCGGTGCTCGATGAAGTCGGCCTGCTGGAGCGGGCGAACGACTGGCCCGCACAACTGTCGGGCGGCCAACGGCAGCGTGTGGCACTGGCGCGCGCACTCGTGCACCGGCCGCAACTGCTGCTGCTCGACGAGCCGCTCGGCGCACTCGACGCGCTGACCCGCATCGAGATGCATGCACTGATCGAGCGCTTGTGGCGCGAGCATCGGTTCACCGCGCTGCTCGTCACGCACGACGTGCAGGAGGCCGTCGCGCTCGGCGACCGCATCCTGCTCATCGAGCAGGGGCGCGTGGCGCTCGACCAGCCCGTACCGCTCGACCGGCCGCGTGCTCGCGCATCGGCGGCGTTTGCGGCGCTGGAAGACCGCGTGCTGAAGCGCGTGCTCGCCGGCGGGCCTGGCGCGGCGGCCGAACCGGGCGCGGTGCATGAAGCAGACAACGTTCGACCGGTCGGGCAGATCCGCTGGGCCGTTTAAATCCGGGCGGCTCCGGCCGCCCGTCCTGAGACTTTTTTCTTCGGAGCGATCAACCCGATGAGCATCACTGCAATCAACGTGCGTAACCAGTTCAAAGGCAAGGTGAAGGAGATCATTCGCGGGCCGGTGGTGTCCGAGGTCGACGTCGAGACGCCGTTCGGCATCGTCACGTCGGTGATCACGACCCGCTCGGTCGACGAGCTCGAACTGAAGGTCGGCGCGGAAGTCGTCGCACTCGTGAAGTCGACCGAAGTATCGATCGCGCGTCTCTGAGCGCGCGCTTCCTGCGTCGGTGCGGCGCCGGCGGGCTGCCTGCCCGTTGGCGTCGTCCGGCATTCCCGCAGCGCGTTTCCCTCGGTATTCGGCGTCCGGACGAAGTGTTAGGATGGAACGACACCGATGCCGGAGGGCAACGCATGACCCCCATCCTTTCCCCCGAAGCCATCGAGGCGCTGAAGTGGATCGACCAGTTCGGCGAAAGCCGGCCGGTTCCTGCCGCGTTTGGCGACGTCGTCTATGCGTTGCTGAACGAGGGGCTGATCTATCAGGCGGCGGCCGACCGCGTCGACCTGACGGCCGACGGCAAATCCTTTTTGTCCGACGAATACGACTGAGCGCACGGCGCCGGCTGCATGGGCGGCCTGGCGCCGCGTCGCCACGGAGCGTGCGATGGAACCGAGAGGCAGCGACCTCGGCGATTTCAGCGAGCCGTACCGCGGCTTCGAGATCGAGGTGAAGACCGAGCAGGTCTGGGACGGCGAGCATGCGCACTACCGCGTGCTGCAAGGCGACGCCGTGCGGATCGACTGGCGGCTCGTCAAGGTCGACGGGTTGCTGCTGACTGAACGGCGCGTGATCGAGCGCGTGCTCGACGAGGCGCGAAGGGCGGTCGATGCGGAACTGGGCGAGGGAGACTAGCGCGGGCGCCGGGCAGGTGCGGCCCATGTTGCGGTAAAATGCTCGGTTGTTTCCGCGCCGCCTGGCTTGTTGCCCGAATTCCATGTCCGTACCGTCCTCGCTTCCTCCCCGTCGCGTATCCGTCGCGCCGATGCTCGACTGGACCGATCGCCATTGCCGGTCGTTCCACCGTACGCTGACGCGCGATACGTGGCTGTATACGGAGATGATCACGACGGGTGCGCTGCTGTTCGGCGATGCCCAGCGGCATCTCGCGTTCACGCCGAACGAATCGCCGGTCGCGCTGCAGCTTGGCGGCAGCGAACGCGACGATCTCGCGCGCGCCGCGAAGCTCGGCGAGCAGTGGGGCTACGACGAAATCAACCTGAATTGCGGATGTCCGTCCGAGCGCGTGCAGCGCGGCGCGTTCGGCGCATGCCTGATGAACGAGCCGCAGCTCGTCGCCGACTGCGTGAAGGCAATGAGCGATGCGGTGTCGGTGCCGGTTACGGTCAAGCACCGGATCGGTGTGGACGCGGTCGAGGATTACGCGTTCGTGCGCGACTTCGTCGGCACGGTCGCCGAGGCCGGCTGCGAAACGTTCGTCGTGCATGCGCGCAACGCGATCCTGAAGGGGCTGTCGCCGAAGGAGAATCGCGAGATCCCGCCGCTCAAGTACGACTATGCGTATCAGTTGAAGCGCGATTTTCCGTCGCTGGAGATCGTCATCAACGGTGGCATCAAGACGCTGGACGAAGTCGCGCAGCATCTCGAGCATGTCGATGGCGTGATGCTCGGCCGCGAGGCGTATCACAACCCGTATGTGCTCGCGGAGGTCGATGCGCGGTTCTACGGATCGACGGGCGCGGTGCCGACGCGCGAAGAAGCGGAAGCGCAACTGATCGAATACTGCGCGGCCGAGCTGAAGCGCGGGACCTATCTCGGCGCGATCGTGCGGCATGCGCTCGGGCTGTATCGCGGCGTGCCCGGCGCACGCGGCTGGCGTCGCGTGCTGTCCGACAACAAGAAGCTCGCGCGCGGCGATCTGGCCGTGTTCGACGAGGCGCGCGCGCATCTGAACGAAGCCGAAGAATTTTTTGAAAAAAAGGCTTTGCAAGATTCAAAAGACTTCGTATAATCTTGCTTCTTCGCTGCTGAAACAAAAACAGCGAAGAGCAGAAAGCAGTATCAGTGGTGGCTGTAGCTCAGTTGGTAGAGTCCAGGATTGTGATTCCTGTCGTCGTGGGTTCGAGTCCCATCAGCCACCCCAAAATTCTCGATCAAAACAGGCGCTTCGGCGCCTGTTTTGCTTTGCGCGGGACAGATCGGGGAACAGCATCGATTCGAGTCTCGCCATCGCCAGAGCGTTCTGCTCGCCATTCATCCGTTTCGCGTAAGTCGTCAGGAACATCTCGATGTCGTGTCCGAGCTGTTTCGCGCAAAAGGCATGGGGTCATGCCGGCCAGCAGCATTGCTGTCGCGTAGCGATGTCGCAGGTTGTGCGGGCTGCGATAGCGAATTCCGAGTCGTTTCAGGATTGTTGTCCAGAAGCATTCGCCGGAATGCTTGTTCGTCTTCCCATCCAGTTCCGTACCGCGGGTCGTGGAAAATTGCGGCGGCAGATATCTGCGTGAATGAGCGTTGCAGTGCCAACGCGCTAAGCGCTCGACTGTTTAGGTGGACTGCGCGCGCGACTGCCGTCTTCGTTCGATTCTTGTGCTCTCCGCAGCACCGAGATTTGCGCGGCTTGGGGGATTGGTGTTGCGATGAGGCACGGAGGTGGTTCGGCTGCTCGACGTCGAGACTCGGTGAGAGTCTGCGCGAGACCAGTCGGCTATGCGTGAATCCGATTCAGGATCCAGGTAGTGCGATATTTCGACCTGAATGGTCTTGCCGGCAGCGCAAAGTAAGCGCCACCGATAGCGTTGCACGTGCCTTCGTCGATCGGAGCGAATCGAAATTCAATAGTGTTTTTTGAGTGAATCCTTCACGAGCAGGCAATTCTTGTAGCGTCCAAGCATTCTGCGAAACATTTTTGCGCCCATGACTTTTGCTGCAGGTTCCCAAGGGTCATTGTAAAAGACGTTTGTATCCTGAACCCCCGTGACAACAATGACATGAGCGAGGCGATGGAAAGAGCCGCTGGCCCAGATGGGGCCATACAATTTCAAATTAGCTTCCAACCATTCTGCAATATCTTCGTCTTCTTCTGGCCGCGTGAGGGGGATGAGACCTTCGGCTGTGCGAGGTCACTAATCGAAGTTAAAGGGAGTCCCTTATCCTTGAGCCATATCTCCATGTGGTTGCAGGCCTTCGCTTCCCTTTTCCAGCATCAGCCACGTTCCATCGGAATTTTTTCGTTGACCGACGAGCGGCACATCCAATATCCGGTAGTTCGGCCGGTTCATTTGCAGTCTCCGAAGTGATGCTATCCGCTGAAGAATAGGAAGATTTGCAATGGGAGGCAATGGCGGCGACTTGGTGAGCGATGCAGGGTATTCAGCGATCTGGGCATCTCTCAGGTAGCGACGTTACGTGCAGTAGCCCGTTTCGACCGCGATCCGTTCGTGGGGTTAAGGTTTGCACGCGCCGTGCCGTTATCTTCCCAGGACAGCCCTCGTGCCTCGGATGCTGATCCGTTTCCTTGCCTGCTCGCGCTTCGCGTGAGCAGGCTTTTTTCGTTTACGGCGACGGAAACCGGAAATTTGGCGGAATAGCGCAGGGATTTGGCACGAACCGACAAAGCGCAACAGTCTTGCATGCGTGTAATGTGTCGTCTTCCTCGTGCCCTCATGCCTTGCAGGGCCGTTCGATCCCGGCGACCAGTGAAGGTGTCGGGATTTTTTTTGCCTGCACGCAGATGTCGCGGCGGCGAACCGTCACGGCACGCATGTTTCAAAGAACGGTATATTTTGCGACGGGACATTCCGATCAAGAGAACAAGCTGAAGGAGTTGTCAACCGATGCCGGACACCCGGACCACGCTTCGCGCCGCGACAGCGCACGACGCGCCCCTCATCGCTCGCCTGCACACCCTGAGTTGGCAAACCGCATACAGCCATATCCTTCCGGCGGCCTATCTGTCCGACGAGGTGCCGACGGAACACGCGGTCCGGTGGCGGAAATATCTCGATCGCAATGAAAAAGAGTGGGGCCTCGTGCTGATTGCCGAGTCGGATGGCGAGCCTGTCGGCTTCGTCAGTGCCGAACGCCCGGTCGATCCGGCGCGCGGAGTGCTGCTCGACTGCCTGCACGTCCATCCTTCGCATCACGGCAACGGTACGGGCAAACGCATGATCGAAGCCGTTCGCGCGTGGGCCCGGACGATCGGCGTGGACAAGGTCCATCTGTCGGTGCTGGAGGGCAACGTGCGCGCGATCGGCTTCTATGAGCACAACGGCTGGCAATTGGCGGGTATCGAAACGAGCCGGATCGGCCAGACGGAGGTCACCGATCGGATCTACGCGATACAGGCCTAGCGGCTTGCCGCGATCCGAACGAACGGCCGCACGATATGCAGCCATTCCCGGGCGAAAGCCGAACTTGCTCGTCTATTACTCGCCGCAATATCGCACGAGCAAATCGGCCTCCGTCTCGTGCACCTCGACGGGCAGGGTCGTCGCGCCGGCATAGGCAAGATAGCGTGCGCGATGCTGGCCGTTGCGGAACGACGCGACGCCGACTTTCGACAGGCCGGGGATGCCGAGCAGTGTTCTCGTTCTTGTCTCGCGAAACGTGATGAACGGCATCTCCGGAATCTTGTCCTGGTCCGGATCGAGGAATTCGCGAATACCCGCGGCTTTTCCGGGAGCCCAGTACTGAACCGACGGCAGCACATAGTCGGTGGTGTCGCGGTCGGCGCATGTCAGCAGTTTCGTCAGGTCGATCGTCACGACCCGATGTCGCGAGTCGTCGGACGGGAATACCCGCTTGAGGTGCGTATACGCATAGGGGGCATGCCCGGGAAGCTGGATAATCCAGACATCTACGCCATTCAGTTGTGCGCGGGCGAGCGTCATTATTTCCTCTGGTGGCGCAAGCGGTCTTCGTGGCCGGAGTTTAGCAGCGCGATTACGACAGCGGTGCAGGTCGATACCCGGAATAGGAAAACGGAACGATTCGCAGCGGAACCGGATGTGCGGAAGGCGTGATTGGCAAAGCGGATGCGGTCATGCGTCGGCGGTCGAAATCGACAGGTCGTGGGAATATCACGATACTTCCAGCGGAAAGGACACGCCGCGCGAAATTCACGCATGCTTCATACGGCGTCGCGAAGCCGGACAGGCGCGGATCGTCAAGAGAACAGAGAGGGCAGATTGACCGGAGAAAACCATGTCGTCGAAACTTGAAATCGAATATCTCGATTACTGTTTCACGGCAACGCTCGAAATCAGGGAGTCCGGTCGGACGGGCGTTGTCGACCGGAAACTGGAATCCGATTCGCGAAGCAAGACGCTCGCGTGGATCGTGTTCGACCGCTTTCTCGAGCGGAATGACTTCGCCGATGAAGAGGATGCACGTGCAAATATCGTCGACTGGCTGGAGCGTCTTGCCGACCCGAGGTCCGGCGCGTCGGCCGAAATTGCGAAGGCAAACGCGGTTGCCGCCGGGGCGGCGTCAACAGGTTCATCGACTGCCGAAATCGTCGGCGAAACGGTCATTGAATTCGTCAGCGATGTCGACTGGATCGATATGGTCGCCGACTGGTTTTCCAGCAACTCGCCGTAATGACGAAACCGGGTTTTCCTGCCGCTGGTTATTGCGTTCGTGAAACATGGTTTCACGAAAATCGGTGCGAGAAAATGAAGCCGAAATCACGGGTCTCGAAAAAATAGAATAATCCTGCTTTGACATCACCCGCGACTTACCGGAAACTGGGCCGCTTCTGAAAAACGTCCGCTTGAACTAAAACAAAATAGAACTCCGAACATGAAATGAAGAACGCTGCCGACGGCTGGCGCGATCGTTGCCGCTGCCGGTCGCAGGTCTTGCGCCCGGACCGCGACGCCACGCGGCCCGCGGACCTGCCTGACGCCGCCACCTTGTCGACAAAGGGTGAGTTGCCGCACAGACCGTCGCGCGGCCCGCGATCACAATTTGGCCGGTTGACCGTTCTTCCCCGGCCCGGTCAACTGTTTCCCCGCTCGCTCGCGCAGGAGCGGGGGCTTTTTGCCCGCCCGACGCCGGAGCGTTGCGTCGGCGGAACCGGACAGGCGTTCGGCAGGCTGCGCAATCGAAACGGGCGCACCCCGACATCCGTTCGCCTGATCCGCACGAATCGCTTTCCTCGTGCCTGAGCGAACCCTCAGGCCCATCGCCGGTTTCGGCCGGCGATGCCTTGATCCCGGCAGCGCGCAGCAACGCTGCCGGGAATTTTTTGCACCTGACGCGTAGCGTCACGTCGTACGCAGCGGGTATGTCGACCCGCTCAACCAGCCTGTTCGACGCTGGTTTCCCATCCGTCGTATTCCCCTCCGAGCGAACGCACCTCGCGATTGATCGCGATCGTATGGCGCGTGATGTCGGCAAGCGCCATCGTGCCTTCGTGCGAAAACCGCACGGCCGACTTGCCGTCTTCCGTCGGCGCGACCGATTCGACCGGATAGCCTTTCGCTTCGGCCCAGTCCGCGAACTGGTGTGCGTCGCTCGGGTCCGGGAAGTACGCCCAGTGCATCACGCGCCGGCTCACGTCGCTGGCGTCGCCTTTCTGCCGCAGCGCATCCAGCACGCGCATGTCGCGCATGATCTGCCAGTCGTCGTCGGTCGGGTAAAGGGTCTGCCAGTACGCTTCCTTGTCCGGATCGTCCTGGTGTGCGTACTGCAGTGCGTAGGTTGTCTGTTCGGCCAGCGAGTCGACGAGTTCCGCCGCCGCCTCTTCGTCGAACGGCACGTAGAAAAGGAAATCCCGGTTACCGTCGACGGTGATGCGGCCGACCTGCACGCCGCCTTTCGCGGTGATCGTGGCGTCCAGCAGATCCTCGATCTTCGTGAGGTCGGCGAACTCGTCGCCGGTCGGCAGGCCTTCGGGCGTCGGGTGCGCGAAGGGGACGCGCACGCTGAGCAGCGACGTGCGCGGATCGCCTTCCGCGATTTCCGCAAAGCTGTGGTTGAAGCTGATGAAAGCCTGATGGTCGCCCATTCTGGCAGGGAAGGTTCCCCAGGCGTCGGTCATGTGTTTCTCCCGTACACGATTGTCTGTTGACGGTTGCAAAGCGTCCCAATGTATCATCGAAAATCGCGTTCGCCGGAGAGGTGCGCGTGATGGCAGCCCCGCGGGTAACGTATGCGAGATCCGGGGCTGCCCGTGATCCTGCGCATTTGCGTGACGGGCCGCAAAAGCGGACCGCAAAAAAATTCGAAGGAGATTCCGATGTCGATGTTTGCGGTGAATGGTGTCCGAATCGATCCGCTCAGCGCGCGCGTGACGCACGTGCGCTGGGCGGCCGTGAATCCGGCCGACCGGTCGTGGGCGGCGACGCCGAGCGAGGCGCCGGTGGCGGAAGTGGCGCGCGCACTCGCGTCCGGCAACGATGTCCGCGCGATCTTCTCGGCATCGGATGCCACCGCGATCGGGCCCAGGCTGAAACGCGTGCTGTATCGCGATGCGTCTGAAGGCATCGAACTCGACATCGATGCGACGAGCGAGTCGCGCACGTTGCGGGATCTTCCGCAGATCTGACCGGAACGACGCGTGCCGGCGGTAGCGGGCGCCGCCGCATTGGTTGCGGCACCCGGCCGAAAGGCCGCCCACACAACGTCGAACGCGAGGAGTAGTATCGAACAACCGTCGTACTGCATTGCCGATCGTGCCGAACGGTTTGACGGGCCGTGCGATGTGCGGCGGGCCGGCACCAAAGCGAATAGTGCAAACGCGCACGAAACCATGTCCAGACCTGTCATCGCCCCGTTGGCATCCGCGCTTTGTCTGGCGCTCGCTGCCTGCCAGACCGCGTCCAGGCCGACGCCTGTGCAGCCGTCGCCCGAGACCGCAGCCGTTCCGGCGGCGTCGCCGGGAGCGCCGATTCGCGGCATCGGCCTGGCGCCTCAGCTGGCAGGGCAAAGTCACTGGGCTGTCGGTCAATGCACGACCAACGGCACCGTCAAGGTATGCAATTGACCGGTGCCGACTGAACGGCGCCCGTTCCCTGCGAACGAAAGATTGTTGGTGCGCGGAAACGCACGACGTTCTCGACTGCAACGATTTCCCATCGCCAATCCCTGTTTTCCGGTTCGTTCGCAGAGCCTTGATATGGCGCCCGATCTCGATGTGCCGATTGCCGTCGATGCGAGTAATTGAACGATGAACGATGAACGATGAACGCGAAACGAACGATTCCGACCTGCACGCCGATCCCGTCGCGGGAACGGTCATCGGCCAGTTGCCGGTAACGCTGGCGGTCGACGGCCGGAGCCTGAAAAGAAGGGCAATCGCGTGCGCGGTGCTGGCCGCGGCGAGCCTATGCGGCTATGCGGCCGCCCCGACGCTCTGGCCGGTCGCGGCGCTGGCCGTGCTGCTGGCGCTGGCGGGTGTCGCCTTCTTCGTCTCGTCGCGACGCAAGATGGCACTGCATGTCGACGAAACGGGTTTCAGGCTGATCGGCTCCGCACGCGAAAAACCCGTCACGCAATGGCGCGACGTCACCGAGTTCCGGATCATCCGCGTCGCCGGAAATCGTTACATCGGCTACCAGTTCTCGGCGCATTCGTCGCGCACCAAGGTGCCGGGCGGCGTGATGCTGCCGATCGCCCGGTTTGCCGATTTTCCGCTCGACGCGGTGGCCGGGTTGCTGGAAGCGTGTCGCCGGCAGTTTGGCGGGCAGGACGACCGGGCCGACCGAGCGGGCTGATTGCGCCCGATGAGCGTGACCTGAACGACCCGGCACTCAAGAAAACAAAAAATGTCGGGCGCCGTGTCGATTTCCGTCGGGTTCGTCCGTCGTGGTATCGGAGGCGTGCGCATTGCGCGTCCGTCCCGTTTCCCGATACGACAACCGACTGAAGGAGCGACACCCATGTCCACGTCCGTCAAACCGATCCCGGAAGGGATGCGCACGCTGACGCCGCACCTGATCTGCGCCGGCGCAGCCGCAGCCATCGACTTCTACAAGCGCGCATTCGATGCGAGCGAGCAGTTTCGCCTGCCGATGCCTGACGGCAGGCTCGCGCACGCGTGCCTCGCGATTGGCGATTCGACACTGATGCTGGTGGATGAAATGCCCGAGCACGGCGCGTTCGGGCCGAAGGCGCTGAAAGGCACTGCCGTCTGCCTGCATCTGTACGTGCCGGATACCGATGCGGCGATCGCGAAGGCTGTCGCGGCCGGCGCGACGGTGACGATTCCGGCCGCCGACATGTTCTGGGGCGATCGCTATGGACAGGTCGAGGATCCGTTCGGGCATCGCTGGTCGCTCGCGACGCATCAGCGCGACCTGACGCCCGAGCAGATCGCGGAGGCGATGGCCAGCGCACCGCCGTGCGGAAGCTGACGTGGCCAAATAACCTCGGTTGAACGGCGGGGCGGCGGCAGGCGCCTGTCCGGTTCGCCCGCGGTCAGGCGCTGGCCGTCTTGCCGCGCAGCTTGTGCTCGTACATCCGGTGGTCGGCCGATGCGAGCAGGTCGGCCACCGCGCGATGGCGCGCGGAATCGCAGGCGGCTTGGCCGACGCTGAGCCGGATCGCGTAGCCGCGCGCGTCGGCCATGTTGCGCAACGCAAGCGCTTGCGCCACGCGTTCGACCGGCTCGGCGACGTCGGCCGGTTTCGGTGCGATTTGCGTGGGCTTGTCCTTTGCCCTGCCGGTCATCGGATCGTATGCGCATGATTCGGCGCGTCGCCAGGCCGCAGGTCCCGCGACGGGCGTTTTCGGCTCCGCACGGATCGATGAAGATGCGGCGAGAAGCGGGCGGCATGGGCCAGCGTTGTGTCCCGATGCGGAATCGGCTGCGCGATGCCTCAAGGTGCTCGTCGCGGTGCCGTAAACAGGACGAGTCCAATCGTTCATCGCATCCCATCGCACCATGGTTCGAATCCTGTACGCGGGGTATCTCGCGTTTGCGCTGTATCTCCTTTACCCGATGGTTCAGAACACGCTGACATTCAGCACGGATTGCGTGCGCAACGCGCTGCCCGGCGGCGCCCACGGTTTGTCGACGTCGGCGGCAAGCGGCGTGGACGGGCACGCGAACCGCTGTGTGCCGACCACGCAGGTTGGTGCCGCGACCGCGCGGTTGCCTGAAATCCATTGAGCGCGGCGGACCGTCGCGCGTATCGTTCGATGCGCGATGCGGCGTGCTGGCCATTCGGCCGAATTGATACCCGCGCCGCGCTCGACGATCATCGGTAACACGGCGGATCGAATGCGACGTGTCGAGGGCCGTGCGAAAGCGCGGCGTGGTCAGTAGCTGGAGCGGTACGGCGTGCCCTGGTCGAAGCGGCTTTGCCAGTGCGTGAGGTAGCGTGACGCGAGTTGCGGATTGTTCCACACCACGACGACGTTCTCGGAATTGCGGCTGGACGCCGACGCACTGTAGTTGAACGAACCGGTCTCGACGTGCTCGGCGTCGATCACGAGGTACTTGTCGTGATGGATCGCATAGGCGTCGATCGTGCGCGTCGGGATGCCTGCGTTGACGAGCAGGTTCAGTGCCTGCTTGCTGCTCTTCGCGCGATTGCCCTTGTCGTCGACGACCACGGCGACATTGACGCCGCGTCGCTTTGCAGCGAGCAGCGCGCGCGTGACGGGCGGCGACGTGAACGAATACGCGGCGACGCGAATCGAGCTGCGCGCGGCGCCGATCGCTTTCAGCACGAGTGCCTCGGCGCCGCCGTCGGGCGAGAACGCCGATTCGACAACCTGTGTCGCGGGTGCTTCGTGGGTAGGCGCCGGCAGCCATCGCGACACAAGGTCGATCGCCTGCTGAAGCAGCGATTCACTTTGCGTCCTGCCGAAGGCGGCGAACGGTGTGGCGAGCAGGGAAGCGGCGAGGCAGGCAGCGGCGAGGCGATTGCGCGACAACATCTTGGACAGCGAACAATTTCGAGACAGCGGGCCGTGAGTGTAACGCAGACGCGGCGGCGCGGTCACGCGCGGATGCGAATGGATTGCCCGCGCGGTGATCGCTGGCGGCGGAGGCGATGACGCAAAGTTGCGTTGCGTGGCATCTGCGCGCGCGATCAGGTCGATCGATGGATGTCGCTGACGACGGCGTGCGATTGCGCGTGCCGTTGCGGGACATCGGCGTGCAGGCAAGGCACGCGTGCAGGCGAGCGGACTCGGTGCGGCCCGTGACGGAACCACGCGTGCAAAACGCGGCTCGTTTGCATCAGGCAGGCATGCGCATGCCGCGCGTCAATCCTCGACCGCTGGTGCCCCGGTTTCGTCGGGCGCGATCCATCCGGGCCCGGGCTCCGGCTGCACATCGCGTGCGTCGAGCGGTTCGCCGCAGGCCGAGCACACGGTAACCGCATGCATCAACTGGCCGCAGGTACGGTGACGCAACTGCACCGGCGGCCCCTGGCCGTCGTCCTTCCAGCGGTCGCCCCACGCCATCAGCGCGAGCAGGGCCGGGTACAGGTCGAGGCCTTTTTCCGTCAGCCGGTATTCGAAGCGCGGCGGGCGCTCCTGATACGCGCGCTTGACCAGCACACCTTCGTCGACGAGCCGTGCGAGGCGTTCGGCCAGTACATGGCGCGTGAGGCCAAGCTGTGCCTGGAACGCGTCGAAACGGCGGCAGCCGAGGAACGCGTTGCGAAGGATCAGCATGGTCCAGCGGTCGCCGAGTACGGCGAGCGTGCGCGCGACCGAGCAGTTCAGCGTGCCGATGTCATCCCATTTCATCGTCGAGTCTCTTGCGTCTTGCGGCGGTTCAGCGAAATAGCGGGTTCGATTATAGAACCCGCCTTCGGTTGCAACGGGCGCGGCTGCGTTGACAACGGCCGGCATCGTTGACAATAATAAGTTCCTATTTAGAACTTACTCGCGCGGAGACGCGCTTTCAACCCGGAGACAACCCGATGAATCCGCTTTCCCTGTCTGGTCTCGATCTGCTGCGTGCCGCTGTGGTGGGCGATGTGCCGCTTGCGTCGATCTCGGAGACGATCCCGATGCGTCCGCTGAACGTCGAACTCGGCTATGTGAAATTTTCGGCGCGGGCGGATGGTCGGCACCTGAATCCGCTGGGCGGCGTGCACGGCGGGTTCGCCGCGACGGTGCTCGATTCGGTCACGGGTTGCGCGGTGCATTCGATGCTCGACGCGGGTGTCGGCTACGGCACGGTCGATCTGCATGTGAAGATGCTGCGGCCCGTGCCGCGCGACGTCGACCTGATCGCGGAAGGGCGCGTGATTCACCTGTCGCGTTCGCTGGGCGTCGCGGAGGGCACGCTGAAGACGCCGGACGACAAGATCGTCGCGCATGCGTCGGCGACCTGCTTCATTCAGCGGCCTCAGTAACGAACGGCGGCAGGCGGAGCCGGCTGCGGGAGGATGCTGCGGACGTGCGACGCAGGTTGCAAGGCCGTTGCCCGCGCATTCATGGCAGAGCCGAAGGCCGCCTGTAAGCGCACGCGGCGCACGTCTGAAGCGATCGCTTCAATGTGATAGCGTTTCTGCTTTCCACCGACGCGACAGGAACAGCATGGAATACCGAACACTCGGCGATTCGGGCATCGAGGTCAGCCTGGTCGGTCTCGGCACGATGACGTGGGGCGAACAGAATTCGGAGCGCGACGCGCACGAGCAGATCGACTACGCGATCGGGCAGGGCGTGACGCTGATCGATGCCGCGGAGATGTATCCGGTGCCGCCGAAGCCCGACACGCAAGGGCGCACCGAGCAGTACATCGGCACCTGGCTCGCGCAGCATCGCGCGCAGCGCGACCGGATCGTGCTTGCGACGAAGATCGCGGGCCCGGCACGGCAGCCGCACAACCCGCGCCATATTCGTGGCGAAGGCAACCAGTTCGACCGCAAGAACCTGACCGAGGCGCTCGACGGCAGCCTCAAGCGGCTGCAGACCGACTATGTCGATCTCTACCAGCTGCACTGGCCCGATCGCAGCACGACGACGTTCGGCCGTCCCGCGTATCCGTGGGTCGACGACGCGTACACGGTGCCGATCGAGGAAACCCTCGGCGTACTCGCGGAATTCGTGAAAGCCGGCAAGGTGCGCGCGATCGGCGTGTCGAATGAAACGCCGTGGGGCGTCGCGCAGTTCCTGCGCGCGGCCGAGAAGCTCGGGCTGCCGCGCATCGCGAGCATCCAGAATCCGTACAGCCTGCTGAACCGCACGTTCGAGAACGGGCTGTCGGAATTCACGCATCGCGATGGCGTCGGCCTGCTCGCGTATTCGCCGCTCGCATTCGGCTGGCTGTCCGGCAAGTATGAGAACGGCGCGCGCCCGGCCGGCGCGCGCATCACGCTGTTCGAGCGCTTCCAGCGCTACAGCAAGCCGCAGGCTGTCGAGGCGACGTCGCGCTACGTCGCGCTCGCGAAGCGCCACGGGCTGTCGCCCGCGCAGTTTGCGCTCGCGTTCGTCAACAGCCGGCCATTCGTGCGCAGCAACCTGGTCGGTGCAACATCGCTCGAGCAGTTGAAGGAGAACATCGGCAGCATCGCCGTGAAGCTGCCCGACGAGATCCTCGCCGAGATCGACGCGCTGCACGAACTGCAGCCGAACCCGGCGCCGTAAACGGCGTGCGGCCCGCGCGGCAGCGATGCCGCGACGGGGCCGCAGCGGCGCGCCGTCGCCGGTTGCGTTACCGCATCTTGAGCCGCGTGCGCGCGACGAACAGCGCGGCAAGGCTCAGCAGTGCGCAGCCCATCAGGTAGAACGCCGGCGACAGCCGGTTGCCGGTCGTGCTGATCAGCCAGGTGATGACGAACGGCGCGAAGCCGCCGAACAGCGTGACGCCCGTGTTGTAGCTGACCGCGAGGCCCGTCGCGCGCGTCTGCGACGGAAACAGCTCGGCCATCAGTGCCGGCAGCGCGCCGCAGTACATCGCTTTCATCGCACCGATCCAGACCAGTGCGGCGAGCATCGTCGCGAACGACGCGTGGCGCGTGAGCCACGCGAACGTCGGCCACACGGTGACGAGCATCAGGACGGCCGCGACCGCCATCATGCGGATCCGCCCGGTGCGATCGGACAGATGGCCGACGACCGGCGTGACGAGCGTCAGCACGAAGCCGGTCGCGAGCGTCGCCGCGAAGCCCGTCGACGCAGGCAGCCCGAGCTGCTTGATCGCGTAGGTCGGCATGTACAGCACCATGTAATTGATTGCGGTCGAGATCACCAGCGCACCGATCGACAACAGCAGCCGCAGCTTCTGGTCCGCGAACAGTTCGCGCACCGGCGCTTCGGAGCGTGCCTGCGTCTTGAACTCGACGCCTTCGTCGACGTAGCGGCGGATGTACAGCCCGACCGGTCCGATCGCGAGACCGAACAGGAACGGCACGCGCCAGCCCCAGCTTTCGAGTTGCGCGGTTGTCAGCGTGGACGTCAGCAGCGCGCCGAAGCCCGATGCGAGCAGCGTCGCGAGGCCCTGGCTCGCGAATTGCCAGCTCGACATGAAACCGCGCCGCTGCGGCGCATGTTCGACGAGGAATGCGGTCGAACTTGCGAATTCGCCGCCCGCGGAAAAACCCTGCATCAGCCGCGACAGCATGATCCCGAGCGGCGCGAGAATGCCGATCGATGCGTAGGTCGGCATCAGCGCGATCAGCAGCGTGCCGGCCATCATCATCGCGATCGACAGCAGCAGCGACGCCTTGCGGCCCGCACGGTCCGCGTACGCGCCGAGCACGAAGCCGCCGATCGGCCGGATCAGGTAGGACAGCCCGAACGTGCCGAGCGTCAGCATCAGCGAGGTCGCCTCGCTCGTCGCGGGGAAGAACAGCTTGGCGATCGTCACCGCGAAGAAGCCGTAGACGATCAGGTCGAACCATTCGAGCGCGTTGCCGATCGACGCCGCGAAGATGATGCGCCGGATCTTCGCGGCGCTGGGGCGGGCGGCTTCCTGCGAGGTCAGGGTGGTCGTATTCATCGTGTGTGCAGGTCCCGAGAAAGGGGCGAAGCGCGTTACAGGGTGGCGCCGGCCGCGGCGGGCGCCGCGCGGCGAACGGGCGGTGCATCGTCGCCGAGATCCCAGAAGAGGCCGGCCATCATCTGCAGCCCCTCGCTGACGACGCTCGCGAGCAGGTGCTCGTCGGGCGCATGCTGCGAGCACGCCGGGTACGAGTGCGGCACCCACAGCGTCGGCAGCCCGAGCGTGTCGGCGAACACTTCATTCGGCAGCGTGCCGCCGAGATTCGGCAGGATCGCGGGCTTCTTGCCGGTGGTCCGCGCCAGCGATGCGACGGCCCAGCGGACCCACGGATCGTCCGGCGGCACGCGCGTCGCCGGTGCGCCGCGTTCGATGTCGATCTCGATGTCGCCGAAACCGTGCGCATCGAGGTGCGCGCGCAGGTGCGCATGCAGCGCTTGCCAGTCGGTGCCGACGACGAAGCGCAACTGGCAGTGCGCATACGCGGTGGGCGGGATCGCATTGACGGGGTGCTCGGGGTTGCCGGCCTTGAACGCGAGGATCTCGAACGTGTTCCAGCCGAACACGCGCTCGGCCGCGGACAGGCCGGGCTCGCCCCAGTCGGCGTCGAGCGTCGGATCGCCGGGGCCGCCGCCGACGGAAAGATCGGCGAGCGCGTCGCGCACGGCGGCCGGGATCGGCGGCGGGCGCAGCCCCGCGACGCGAATCGCGCCGCGCGCGTCGACGAGGCTCGCGAGCGCATGCGCGAGCACGATCGCCGGATTGCGCAGCAGCCCGCCCCAGTTGCCGGAGTGGTGCGCGCCGTCGCGAGCGCGCAGGCTCAGCCTGAAGTTGACCGAGCCGCGCGAGCCGAGGAACACGGTCGGGCGCGCGGCGGCGATACGCGGGCCGTCGGACGCGATCAGCACGTCGGCCGCGAGCGCGTCGCGCTCCTGGCGGCACAGCGCGTCGAGGCCCGGCGAACCCGTTTCCTCGCCCATCTCGATCAGCAGCTTCGCATTGAAACCGAGCCGGCCGCCGCGCGCGTCGAGCACGCTCGCCAGCGCGGCCAGGTTGATCGTGTGCTGGCCCTTGTTGTCGGCGCTGCCGCGGCCGTACCAGCGGTCGCCGTCGGCCGTCAGCGTCCACGGCGACAGCGGCGCGCGCCACTGTGCGTCGTAGCCGCGCACGACGTCGCCGTGACCGTAGATCAGCACGGTCGGCAGCGCGTCGTCCTCGTGGCGCGATGCGAGCAGGAACGGGCCGCCGCCGTCGACGGGATTGTCGACGATCCGCGACGTGAAGCCGAGGCGGGCGGCTTCCGGCGCGATCTCGTCGGTGAGGTAGGCGCGCAGCGCGGCTTCGGTGCCGCTTTCCTGGCTTTCGGTGCGCATGCCGACGCGGCGGCTCAGGGTCGCGAAGAACGCACCGGATTCGAACTGGTTCAGCGCGTGCTGGATGGCGGCGGTACGGCTCAAATCGGGTCTCCTCGGTCGGGCTGGCGGCGTGCGCGGATCGCGCGTGCAGCGTGAAGTGCGATCGATTCTAGGAAGCCGTTTTTTTTGTCACAATGATCGAATTTCGAACCTTCCTTTGCCGAAAAGGCAAAGCAGCGCGGCCGGGAACGGCGCGGAGACAGAACGATGGCGGCTTTCCTGCATGGCCTGGCGCTGCGGTATTTCGTCGAGGTGGCGCGCACCGGCTCGATCAGCGACGCGTCCGCGCGGCTGCACGTGGCTGTATCGGCGATCAGCCGCCAGATCGCGAAGCTCGAAAGCGAGCTCGGCGCGCCGCTGTTCGAGCGCCGGCCGCGCGGGATGGCGTTGTCGGAGGCCGGCGAGCGGCTGCTGGCCTTCGCGCAGCGCAGCCTGCTGGAGGCCGAGCATGTGATGAAGGACATCGGCGGACTCGACGCGCTGCACGGCAGCCTGCTGAAGATCGCGTGCTCGGAAGGGTTCGCGATCGATTTCCTGCCTGGCGCGCTCGCGAGCTTCAAGGCGCGCCACCCGGGCGTCGATTTCTCCGTGTGGGTCGTGTCGCCGGCGGACGCGACGCGGCGTGTGCGCGACGGCGACGTGGACGTCGCGCTGACCTTCAGCCTCGCACCGGAGAAAGGCGTGCGTGTCGAGCACACCGAGCGAGCACCGATCTTCGCGCTGGTGCGGCGCGACCATCCGCTTGCGGCGCGCGCCGCGGTGTCGCTCGCCGATGTCGCGCGGCATCCGCACGTACTGCCCGAGGCGGGCACGACGGTGCGCCAGTTGATCGACATCGCGTGCGCGCTCGACGGGCTGCTGCTCGAGCCCGAACTGACGAGCAACAACACCGCGGCGATGTACGGCTATGCACGGCGCACGGGCGCGGTGATGTTCACGGGGCTGCTGTCGGTGCGCGACCGCTTCGATGCGGACGGCTTCGTCGTCGTGCCCGTGACGAACCCGCAGCTTCGTGAGCGCAGCATTCAGGTGCAGACGATGGCGGGGCGCGATCTGCCCGCGTCGGTACGGGCGTTCCGCGACCATCTGATCGACGCGATGCAGGTCGCATCGTCGCCGCCGGCCGCCGCGCGCGGCCCGAGACGCCGGCCCGTGAGATAATCGCCAATCCGCCTTCCGCGCCCATGCGGCTCATCGAGCCGCATCGCCCCTGTTCGACGCCAAATTGAAGAACCTGATTGTCACCCTCGATCGCGCCGGCGAGTTCGACGAGATCATCGACGTGCGCACGCCGCTCGAGTTCGCCGAGGACCACATTCCCGGCGCGCTGAACGCGCCCGTGCTCAGCAACGAAGAGCGCGTGCTCGTCGGCACGATGTACCGCCAGGTGTCGCCCTACGAGGCGACCCGCGTCGGCGCGGCGATGGTCGCGCGCAACATCGCACGCCATCTCGACACGACGTTCGCCGACCGTCCGCGCAACTGGCGGCCGCTGATCTATTGCTGGCGCGGCGGCAAGCGCTCCGGCTCGATGACGGCCTGGTTCAACCTGATCGGCTGGCAGGCGCGCCAGCTCGACGGCGGGTACAAGGCGTACCGCCGCTCGGTATGCGCGACGCTCGACACGCTGCCGACGCGCTTTCGTTATATCGCGCTCGTCGGCCACACCGGCTGCGGCAAGACGCGCCTGCTGAACGCGCTGCGCGACGCGGGCGCGCAGACGCTCGATCTCGAGGCGCTCGCGTGCCATCGCGGCTCGCTGCTCGGCGCACTGCCGGGCACGCCGCAGCCGGCGCAGAAGGGGTTCGATTCGGGGCTCGTTGAAACGCTCGGACGTTTCGACCCCGAATGGCCGGTGTTCGTCGAATCGGAAAGCCGCAGGATCGGGCTCGTGCAGTTGCCGATCGCGCTGATCGACGCGTTTCACGCGGGGCCGTGGGTGCAGGTCGAAGCGGCGCACGACGAGCGCATCGCGTTCCTGCTCGACGATTACGGCCACCTGTTCGACGAACCGGCCGCGTTCAAGGCGCAGCTCCGTCGGCTGATCGGCCTGCACAGCCGCGAAGAGGTCGCGCACTGGAACGCGCTGATCGATGCGAACGCGCGGGCCGAACTGTTCACCTTGCTGATCGACAAGCATTACGATCCCGCTTATGCGCGCACCTACCGCGCGACGTACGGCAAGCCGAACCGGGCGCTGACGTTCGTTTTCCGGCCCAACGCGGCCGACGTGCGCGATCAGGCCAGCGCGCTGCTGGCCCAACTCGCGCAGGCTGGGCTGCCCGCGTCGGCCGCGCTTGCGGCAGGCGCGAAACCCGAAACCGATAAAGACCAATCGACGACTACACGATGACGACCACACGCACCCAACCCAATCCGGCCCTCGGCTGGATGACCTTCCTGCTGATCGCGGTCGCGGGACTGTTCTATGTGAAATGGTTCCCGTACTACAACAAGGCGTTCGTTGCCGCCGAACACCATTCGATCGGCCAGTCGATCCTGATGGGCACGTCGGCGGCCGCACCCGAGCCGTCGCTGAAGGCTGCGCTCGACTATGCGTGGGCGTACGGCAAGGCGATCTGGCAGGCGATGGTACTGGGCCTGTTGCTCGGTTCGGCCGTGCAGGCGCTGCTGCCCGCACACTGGGTCGCGCGCGTGCTCGGCCGCACGGGCTTCGGCAGTGTCGCCGCGGGCGGCCTGCTGTCGCTGCCCGGGATGATGTGCACGTGCTGCGCGGCGCCGGTCGTCGCGGGGCTGCGTGCGCGCCATGCGTCGCCGGGCGGCGCGGTCGCGTTCTGGCTCGGCAACACGGTGCTGAATCCGGCGGCGCTGGTCTTCATGGGCTTCGTGCTCGGCTGGCACTGGAGCGCGCTGCGCCTCGTGCTCGGCATTGCAATGGTGTTCGGGATCGGTTATCTGCTGAACCGCATTGCTCGCCCTGAAGACCGCAGCATCGACGATGCGCAGCTCGCCGCGCTGGCGGCCGAACAGGCCGCGGCCGGCAATCCGTTCGCCCGCTGGGTGAAGCTGCTTGCCCGCATGGCCGTGCGACTCGTGCCCGAATACATCGTGCTCGTGCTGCTGCTCGGCGCCGCGCGCGCATGGCTGTTCCCGCACATCGGCCCGGACATCGGCAATCATCTCGGCTGGATCGTCGCGTTCGCGGTCGCGGGCATGCTGTTCGTGATCCCGACGGCGGGCGAGGTGCCGATCATTCAGGCGATGCTGTCGCTCGGCATGGGCGTTGGCCCGGCCGCCGCGCTGCTGCTGACGCTGCCGCCGATCAGCGTGCCGTCGCTCGCAATGCTCGCGCGTTCGTTCAAGCCCTACATGCTGGCGATCGTCGCGACCCTCGTCGTCGTGTTCGGGATCGTGAGCGGCCTGCTCGCGGTCGCGTTCGGGTTCTGACGCGCGCGAGCGGCGCGCCGGGCGGGCGCGATCGCCGTATTCATCCGGCGCCGCGGCTTCACGCGTGCGGCGCCCTTTACAAGAAGCAAACAGGAAAACGCATGACCCAACCGAAGATTCATCCTCGACTCGAAAAGGCGCTGACGCGCGGCGATCTCGCGATCCGCCAGGCCAATTCCGCGCGGGCAACTGCCGTGCTGAACGCACTCGGCACGATGATCATCGAGGCCTCCGCAACGATCGGCGTCGACGCCAGCATCGACATTCCGCAGGGCGACCGCATTTACGATCCCGTCAACGGGGTGTGGCCGCAGAAGATGCTGGTGTCGTTCGACGGCCCGGTGGACGAAGCCGACAAGGAAGAACTGCGCTCGGTCTACCTGGTCGCCGACGATCCGGGCACGCAGTTCCGCGTCGAATGGCATCGCGCGGACGGCAAGCTCGGCCGCCAGGAAGGCGGCCCGCTCGCGACCGTCGCGTTCCTGACCGACGTCGAGATTCCGTGGAGCGACGACGACGAGTAACGTCGTCGCATGAAGCCGGCGCTGCGCGCGCCGGCCGTCAGCGCATCATCCGCCGCCGGAACAGCCACGCGGACAGCAGGAATCCGCCGACCGCATAGCCGGCGAGCACCGCAACATGCAACGCGACGTCCGTCGCGGGCCGGCCAAGCATCGCGGGCCGGATCAGCTCGACCGCGTTCGCGAGCGGCAGCGCATGCGCGGCGTGCTGCGCGACCGACGGCAACTGCGTGATCGGGAAAAACACGCCCGACAGCAGCAGCATCGGCGTCAGCACGAGCGTCTGATAGAACATGAAGAAATCGTAGGACGGCGCGAGCGCCGTGACGATCATCGCGACGCTGGCAAACGCGAGGCCCGCGAGCGCGATCACGGGCAGCGCCGCGAGCATCGACGGAAACTGCGCATAGCCGAGCGCACCCGCGACGAGCATGATCGCAGCCCCCGACAGCATGGCCTTGCTGGCTCCCCAGACGATCTCGCCGAGCACGATGTCGCCGAGCGCGAGCGGCGTATGCATGATCGCTTCCCAGGTGCGCTGCACGTGCATCCGCGAGAAGCCCGAATACATCGATTCGAAGCTCGCGGACATCATCACGCTCGACCCGGCCGTGCCGGCTGCGAGGAACGCGATATACGACACACCGTCGACATGGCCGAGCATCAGGCCGAGCCCGAAACCGAGCCCGAACAGATAGATCATCGGATCGGCAAGATTGCCGAACATCGACGCGAGCGCGAGCTTGCGCCAGACGAGATAGTTGCGCCGCCATACGGCGACCCAGTTGGTTGCGTTCGCCGGCATCGCGATCGCGAACCGTGATTCGCGCGGCGGTGCCGAAGGTGCGGTGGCGGAATAGTTGCGGACGTCCATGGTCGATCAGTCCTGCATTTCGCGGCCCGTGAGCCGCAGGAATACATCCTCCAGATTGGCCGGGCGATGCAGATAGCGCAACCCAGAGCGACCCTTGAGTCGCGCGCTGAGCGGCTCCGGGTCGCTCACGTAGCAGAACAGCGTTTCGCCGCTGATCTCGGTGCGCTTCGCGAACGCCGACAACTCGTCGCGCAGCGCGGCCGGGTCGGGCCCGTAGATTTCGATCACGTCGCAGCCGATTTCCGATTCGATCAGCGCATGCGGCGCGCCTTCGGCAATCTTGCGGCCTTCCTCGATCACGCACAGGCGGTCGCACAGGCGTTCGGCTTCTTCCATGAAATGCGTGGTGATCAGGATCGTCTTGCCGCGCGCGAGCAGCGAGCGCAGCCGCTCCCACATCAGGTGCCGCGCCTGCGGATCGAGGCCCGTCGTCGGCTCGTCGAGCACCAGCACGTCGGGGTCGTTGACGAGCGCGCGGGCGAGCGTGAGGCGGCGCTTCATGCCGCCCGACAGCTCGCCGACCTTCGCGTCGGCCTTGTTCTCGAGCTTCGCGAATTCGAGCAGCGGCTGCACGAGCGCGCGCGCAGCGTGAGCCGACATCCCGAAATAGCGGCTGAACACGAGCAGGTTTTCGCGCACGGTGAAGTCGGGGTCGAGATTGTCGAACTGCGGGACGACGCCGACACGCTGGCGCGCATGCCGCGCTCGCGATGGAACAGGTTCGCCGCACAGCGAAATGGTGCCCGCATCGGGATACGCGAGGCCGAGCAACATCTTCAGCGTAGTGGTCTTGCCGGCGCCGTTCGGCCCGAGCAGGCCGTAGCATTCGCCGGCCTGTACGTTGAAGGACAGGCCGTTGACGACGAGTTTGTCGCCATAGCGCTTTTCGACGTTGCGGAGATCGATCGGTGCGACGGACATGGGCATGTTGTCGTTGTAAGCGGGTGGTTCCGCCGCCCGATGCGTGGCCGGTTGGCGAACGGATCGGACGAATGCGGGTCACAGGGGCATGACCGAAGCGCGCGACGCCGGCACGTTATGGCCTGCTGGAATACGAACGAGCCATTCTAGTGCATCGGCTGCGTCTCTTCAGGGCAGGCCTGCACGGTGCGATGCAGGTGTGCACCGATCGTGCACCGCATCATCGCGCACGCGCCGAGCGGGGCGAATCAGCGTTTTCCATCCCTTGCGTCCTGAATTGCGGCGCACCATGATGAATGCGTAGGCTCGTTGTCGCGATAGGGAGGTTTCATGGCTAGCTACAACAAGATTTTGCTGTGTTACGACGGCTCGCTCGAAGGGCGCAAGGCATTGCGTTGCGGCGCCAATCTCGCAATGGACCTGAAGGCCGAAACGCACTTGCTGTCGGTCGTCGACATGCGTTCGAGCATTGCGCAAAGCGCGGGTTTGCTGACCGACGTTGCGTGCGGCCGCTTCGAGGAAACCGCGCGCGAAATCCTGCAGGAAGGCGTGAACTGGCTGCGCGAGCGCGGCGTGCAGGCCGAAGGCCATTTCGCGTTCGGCTATCCGATCGACGAAATCGCGAATCTCGCGTCGGAGCTGAAGGTAGACCTCGTCGTCGTCGGCCACCGGTGCCGCAGCGGGCTATCGAGATGGTGGATGGGGTCGGGCAATACGCAACTGCTCGATCGCGTGAACTGCAGCATTCTGGTTGCGTGTTCGTCGGCGGAGGAGCAGAAGGCCGAAATCGCGCGCGAGCGTGAAGCGGCCACGGCGAGCGGCAAATGATCCAATGACGCAATGATTGCCTGACCGGCGATTCGCACCGGTCAGGCGCCGCACTGCATCCGCGGCGCGGGCGTCGCGCGCGACCGGCTACGCATGCAGGTCGATCGCGGACAACTTCCACGAAAACAGCCCGAAGCGGTGGAATACTGCCGCATAGCGCGTGCCGTCGGCGCTGCGCTGGTAGGTCACGACGAATTCATCGACATTCCGGTAGCCGGCACTGGTTTGCTGCTGGTGCGGCGTGTGCGTTGCATCGTTCGCGTTGGCCGGTGCGGGAGATGCCGGTGCCGGCGATGCTGCTGCCGCGGCTGCGTTGCTGACCGGAACGGCTGCGCTCGCCGGAGCCGGATTGGCTGGCGGTGCGGCCGGTGCGCTGCCCGGTGCATTGCCTTGCGGCAGATTCGACCATTCGGGCGGACGCTCGCCCGGATTGCCGCGCGGCGGCAATCCGCTCATCAGCGCGGCCACGCCCTCCGGGGTCGCGTACGCATCGACCAGCGGGCCGATCAGTGCGGACCCGATCAGCGCACCGATCACCGCGAACGGATTCTCCTTCTTCACCGCGTCGATCCGGCGCATCAACTCTTCCGTGACCTGCTGCTTCAGGCTGATGCGCAGCGACGGAAAATCGACATATTCACTGATGGCCTGCGCATCGCGCGAATCGATCGCCGATTTCAGGCGACCGAGCGCGACGTATGGCGATGCGTATGCATAACCGATCGCCGCAATGACGGCGGCGGCCAGTACGACGATCAGCAGGGGCTTGAGCCGCCATGTGCGGCCCGAAGATCCAGTCACGTTGCCTCCGGTGCGGGAATGTTCCGCAATCAGAGACCGCCTTGCGCGGCCGATCGTTCCTCCGCGATGCAGCGATCGATCATCCGGCACACGGCATCGATCGTGCCGACCATGATCAGGCGCGACCGGCCGTGATAGACGCGCACCGGCGCGCGGCGCGCGGGTTCCGCATGATTCAGGCCGGCATTCAGCGATACCCGCGCGAAAGCGGGGAGCGCCGACGGCAGCAGGGACGCCTGCCGTTCGACTGCGACTTCTTCTTTCACAGGCGCTGCCGCGGACAGCGGTGCGCAAGGCGTGCGGCCGCGCAGATGACGCAGGCGACCGAATTGACGGAAAGGCAGCAGACGGGCAAGGCGTTCCATGATGTTCTCCTCAGCGAGACGGAATGTCAGAGTTCGCCTGATCGGATCAGCCCGACGGCGATGCCTTCCAGCGCGAATTCCGCGCTGCCGGCCTTGACGAAGATGTTTTCGTAATCCGGGTTCTCCGCGATCAGCTCGAGACCGCCCGGCCGGCGCATCAGGCGCTTGACCGTGACGTCGTCGCCGAGACGCGCGACGATGATCTGGCCGTCCTTCGCTTCCGTGCGCTTCTGCACGGCGAGGAGGTCGCCGTCAAGAATGCCGGCGTCGCGCATCGACAGGCCGCGTACCTTCAGCAGGTAGTCGGGCTTGCTGGAAAACAGTGCGGGATCGCACGCGTAATGCTGCGAGATGTGCTCCTGCGCGAGGATCGGGCTACCGGCCGCGACGCGGCCGACGAGCGGCAGCGACAGTTGCATCAGGCCGGCGTGCGGCAGCGTGAACTGGTGCGGGGCGTCGTCGATGCCGAGCAGGCGGATGCCGCGCGATGCGCCGGCGGCCAGCTCGATCACGCCCTTGCGCGCCAATGCGCGCAGGTGCTCCTCGGCTGCATTCGGCGAGCTGAAGCCCAGTTCGGCCGCGATCTCGGCACGGGTGGGCGGGAATCCGGAGCGCTCGATCGCGCGACGGATCAAGTCGAACACTTGCTGCTGACGGGCGGTGAGTTTGGTCATGGCTCAACTGTATGGATAGACAGTGAGCTGTATTTTTATACAGTACTTGGCGAATTTCAAGCGTTACTTGAGGTTCGACGCGATCGCGCCGGTTCCGGCGCGATTTCGCGACGTCCGGACGCCGGTTCATCTGCCGCAACCGTCCATCCCGTATGCGTTAGCACTTTTGAGTATTAAAAAATGAGGAACGATTATTTTTAATCATGTAAGCCGTTCGCTAGACTGGCCCGACATCGCAATACCGACAACACTGGAGAACCAAGGATGGCGAAGCGCAATACGGGGCTGGCGGGCGGAGTGGGCCGCCTGATCGCAACACTCGCGCTGGGTGCGGCGGCGGCGCTGGGCGTCGCGACACACGCCCAGGCCGATACGACCTTCCTGAACGTGTCGTACGATCCGACGCGCGAGCTGTATCAGGACTTCAACCAGGCGTTCGGCAAGGAGTGGAAGGCGAAGACGGGCGAGACGGTCAACTTCAAGCAGTCGCACGGCGGCTCGGGCGCACAGGCGCGCTCGGTGCTCGACGGCCTGCAGGCCGACGTCGTCACGCTGGCGCTCGCGTACGACATCGACGCGCTCGCGAACAAGGGGCTCGTCAACAAGGACTGGCAGAAACGCCTGCCCGACAACGCGTCGCCGTACACGTCGACGATCGTGTTCCTCGTGCGCAAGGGCAATCCGAAGGGGATCAAGGACTGGGACGACCTGACCAAGCCGGGCATCTCGATCGTCACGCCGAACCCGAAGACGTCGGGCGGTGCGCGCTGGAACTACCTGGCTGCGTGGGCGTATGCGGTGCACAAGCCGGGCGGCAACGAGCAGACGGCGAAGGAGTTCGTCACGAAGCTCTACAAGAACGCGGGCGTGCTCGATTCGGGTGCGCGCGGCGCGACCACGAGCTTCGTGCAGCGCGGGATCGGCGACGTGCTGATCGCATGGGAAAACGAGGCATTCCTGTCGGTCAAGGAATTCGGTACCGACAAGTTCGAGATCGTCGTGCCGTCGGTGAGCATCCTGGCCGAGCCGCCCGTCGCGGTGGTCGACAAGGTGGTCGACAAGAAGGGCACGCGCAAGCTGGCCGACGCGTACCTGAACTTCCTGTACAGCCCGCAGGGCCAGGAGATCGCGGCGCGCAACTACTACCGGCCGCGTTCGAAGAGCGTGCCGGCGGAACTGACGAAGCAGTTCCCGAAGCTGAAGCTGTACACGGTCGACGACACGTTCGGCGGCTGGACGAATGCGCAGAAGACGCAGTTCGCGGACGGCGGCGTGTTCGACTCGATCTACAAGCCGCAGTAACGCCATAACGACAGCGGCGCGCCACGACAGCGCGCCGCATCCCCGACGGGCCGCCGGCGCAATTCATCGCGCCGGCGTTTGCGTCGGGCCCATGAGCAGCATCGACCCAGCAAGAGCATCCGATGACGACGTACACCTTTCGCAAGCCGAGCGCGCTGCCCGGTTTCGGCGTGACGCTAGGCATCACGGTGGCCTATTTGAGCCTCGTGGTGCTGATTCCGCTCGCCGCCACGTTCCTGAAAACCGCGACGCTGTCGTGGGACCAGTTCGTCACCGCCGTCACGTCGCCGCGCGTGCTCGCGTCGTACCGGCTGACGTTCTCGGCCGCGCTCGGCGGCGCGCTGATCAACGCCGTGTTCGGCTTCCTCGTCGCATGGGTGCTCGTGCGCTACACGTTCCCGTTCAAGCGCCTCGTCGATGCGATCGTCGACCTGCCGTTCGCGTTGCCGACGTCGGTCGCCGGCATCTCGCTCGCGGCCGTTTACGCGACCAACGGCTGGGTCGGCCAGTATCTCGCGCCGCTCGGCGTCAAGATCGCGTTCACGCCGGCCGGCGTGCTGGTCGCGCTGACCTTCATCGGGCTGCCGTTCGTCGTGCGCACCGTGCAGCCGGTGCTCGAGGATTTCGAGCGCGAGCAGGAAGAGGCCGCCGCATGCCTCGGCGCATCGCGCTGGCTGACGTTCCGCCGCGTCGTGCTGCCGGCCGTGCTGCCGGCGCTGCTGACCGGTTTCGCGCTGGCGTTCGCGCGCGCGCTCGGCGAATACGGGTCGGTGATCTTCATCGCCGGCAACGTGCCGATGAAATCCGAGATCACGTCGCTGCTCATCATCACGAAGCTCGAGCAATACGACTACGCGGGCGCGACCGCGCTCGCGGTCGTGATGCTGGTCGTGTCGTTCCTGATGCTGCTGCTGATCAACACGCTGCAATGGTATTTGCAGCGCCGGACGAGCCGCGGCTCGTCCGGCAAGGGCGCAAGCGGCCCCGCGCCCGCGACCGTCGCCGCAACCGCGGCAGGAGGCCAGCAATGAGCCAGAAGGCCACCGTCGTGCTGAAAACCCCGTCGTCGGCCGCGCAAGGGCGCGCCGCAAACCGGCTCGACCCCGTCAGCGAGTCGCGCGTCGTGCGCTGGCTGCTCACGGGCATCGCGCTGGCGTTCCTCGCGTTCTTCCTCGTCGTGCCGCTCGCCGCGGTGTTCGTCGAGGCGCTGAGAAAGGGCGTCGGCTTCTATCTCGAATCGCTGGCCGATCCCGACGCATGGGCGGCAATCAAGCTCACGCTGATCGTCGCCGCGATCGCCGTGCCGCTGAATCTCGTATTCGGCGTGTGCGCATCATGGGCGATCGCGAAGTTCGAATTCCGCGGCAAGGCGCTGCTGACGACGCTGATCGACCTGCCGTTCTCCGTGTCGCCGGTGATCTCGGGCCTCGTGTACGTGCTGCTGTTCGGCGCGCAGGGCTGGCTCGGGCCGTGGCTGCAGGATCACGACGTGCAGATCATCTTCGCGGTGCCGGGCATCGTGCTCGCGACGATCTTCGTCACGTTCCCGTTCGTCGCGCGCGAGCTGATTCCGCTGATGCAGGCGCAGGGCACCGACGAGGAAGAAGCCGCGCGCGTGCTCGGCGCGTCGGGCTGGCAGATCTTCCGCCGCGTGACGCTGCCGAACGTGAGGTGGGGCCTGCTGTACGGCGTGATCCTGTGCAACGCGCGCGCGATGGGCGAATTCGGCGCGGTGTCGGTCGTGTCGGGCCACATCCGCGGCGTGACCGACACGATGCCGCTGCACGTCGAGATCCTGTACAACGAATACAACTTCGCGGCGGCGTTCGCGGTGGCGTCGGTGCTGGCGCTGCTCGCGCTCGTCACGCTCGCGCTGAAGCTGCTCGCCGAGCGTCATCTCGCCGCCGAACTGGCCGGCGCGCGCGACGCCGTTCCCGCACATGCCGGCCCTGTCGCCGCCGTTTCGTCGAAATCGTAAAGAGGCAACCAGAATGGGTATCACCGTCCGTAACCTTCAGAAGCGCTTCGGCGATTTCACGGCGCTCGACAACGTGTCGCTCGACTTCCCTGCCGGCGAGCTGGTCGCGCTGCTCGGGCCGTCCGGCTGCGGCAAGACCACGCTGCTGCGCGTGATCGCGGGCCTCGAGCACGCGGACGCCGGCCAGGTCGTGCTGCAGGGGCTCGACGTCGCGTCGGTCGGCGCGCGCGACCGTCAGGTCGGTTTCGTGTTCCAGCACTACGCGCTGTTCCGCCACATGACGGTGTTCGAGAACGTCGCGTTCGGGCTGCGCGTGAAGCCGCGCCGCGAGCGGCCGTCGGAAGCCGCGATTCGCGACAAGGTGCACGAGCTGCTGAAGCTCGTGCAGCTCGACTGGCTCGCGCAGCGCTACCCGTCCGAGCTGTCGGGCGGCCAGCGCCAGCGCATCGCGCTGGCCCGTGCGCTCGCGGTAGAGCCGAAGGTGCTGCTGCTTGACGAACCGTTCGGCGCGCTCGACGCGAAGGTCCGCAAGGAGCTGCGCGGCTGGCTGCGCCGTCTGCACGACGACCTGCACATCTCGACGATCTTCGTCACGCACGACCAGGAGGAGGCGCTGGAGGTGGCCGATCGAATCGTCGTGCTGAACCGCGGCCACGTCGAGCAGGTCGGCAGCCCGCAGGACGTCTACGATCATCCGCGGAGTGCGTTCGTGTACGAGTTCCTCGGCGCGGCGAACCGGCTGCCGGGCACGGTCGCCGGGCGCGGCTTCGTCGCCGAGGGCGCCGCTGCACCGATCGAGGTGGACGCCGACTTCGCGGGCCCCGCGAACGCATACGTGCGGCCGCACGACCTGCAGCTTTGGCCGGCAGGAGAAGGGCACCGGGACGGCATCGCCGTGGACGTGCGCCGCGTGATCCCGCTGGGCGGCTCGGTGCGCGTCGAGCTCGAGGCGCGCTCGGGCGGCGCACTCGAGGCGGAACTCGATCGCGATGCATGGCGTGCGCTCTCGCTGCAGGTCGGCGACGGCGCGACGGCCGTGCCGCGCGCGGTGCGCGTGTTTCCCGCGCGTTGAAGCGAGCATGCAGGGCAGGGGGCGGAATTCGCTCCGATTCGACCATCAAACAACGACAGCCTAAGAGGCATACCCATGAATTTTCAGCAATTGCGGTTCGTGCGCGAAGCGGTGCGCCAGAACATGAACCTGACGGAAGTCGCGAACGTGCTGTACACGTCGCAGTCGGGCGTGTCGAAACAGATCAAGGATCTCGAGGATGAGCTGGGCGTCGACATCTTCATTCGGCGCGGCAAGCGGCTGACGGGCCTCACGGAGCCGGGCAAGGCCGTGCACCAGTTGATCGAGCGGATGCTGCTCGACGCCGAGAACCTGCGCCGCGTCGCACGCCAGTTCGCGGACCAGGACAGCGGCCACCTCGTCGTCGCGACCACGCACACGCAGGCGCGCTACGCGCTGCCGAAGGTGATCCGGCAGTTCACCGACGTGTTTCCGAAGGTGCATCTCGCGTTGCGTCAGGGCAGCCCGCAGCAGATCGCGCAGATGATCCTGAACGGCGAGGCCGATCTCGGCATCTCGACCGAGGCGCTCGACCGCTATCCGGACATCGTCACGTTCCCGTGCTATTCGTGGCACCACACGGTCGTCGTGCCGAAGGGCCATCCGCTCGTCGGCCGCGAGAACCTGACGCTCGACGAAATCGCCGAGTACCCGATCATCACGTACGACCAGGATTTCACGGGCCGCTCGCACATCGACCAGGCGTTCGCGCAGGCGGGCGCCGTGCCCGACGTCGTGCTGACCGCGATCGACGCGGACGTGATCAAGACCTATGTCGAGCTCGGGATGGGGATCGGCGTCGTCGCGGCGATGGCTTACGATCCGCAGCGCGACACGGGCCTCGTCGCGCTCGATACGCAGCACCTGTTCGAGGCGAGCACGACGCGGGTCGGGCTGCGCAAGGGCGCGTTCCTGCGCGCGTATGCGTACCGGCTGATCGAGATGTTCGCGCCGCACCTGAACGAAGCGGAAATCGCGGGGATGTTGCGCGAAGCCGTCTGACGGCAGCGCTTCGCGCGCCGTTCGGGCGGTTGCGCCGGGCGGCGCGGCATGCGCTCGCCGGAGGCGATGCGCAGCGCAGCGGCGGATGTGCCGTCGCCGTGTGGTCGTCGCTTGCCGTCGCCGTGAAGCGGCTGCACGGCATCGACAAGTCGGGTGGTGGATGCTGCTGCACTTCGTGCCGAGCGTCGGCGCGATCGCGTTGTTCGTGATGAACGGTTTCGTTGCCGGACGCCGCATGTGAACCGCTTCGGCGAGCCGCCGTCGGCCGATGAAGACGAGCCGGTGCCGCAGGACCCTGCGTGACGCGCGGCGGCCTGCGCAAGTGTGGTTTTTGCGCGTCGCGACGCACGATCGCGCACTCCGAAAAAACCCTTAAATATTGATCAGACAGGTTGCGCGCCGAAGCGAATCGGTACAGCATAGCTTTCACTCCGCCGGCTTCCAGCCGGCGGCGGCGCGTAAACAACAGCACGCGCCAGGCAGTCGGCCGTCTGCCTCGCTTCCATTCCGTGGTACCGACAGCAGCATCGATGGCCATTGCCCGGGTAGTGTGGCGCAAACGTTTGCTTACATTAAAACAACAGTCCGGCCCTTCGGGCCAGTCGCCAGGAGATGTGTATGAATGTCCGCTTTCGCCGTCGCTTCCTGACCGTCGCGCTCGCCGCCGTCGCGGTCGCCGCCGCACCGGCCGTCCACGCGCAATCTGCGGCCAAGCCGAAGGTCGCGCTCGTGATGAAGTCGCTCGCCAACGAGTTCTTCCTGACCATGGAAACCGGCGCGAAGGAATACCAGAAACACAACGCGAATCAGTTCGACCTGATCACCAATGGCATCAAGGACGAGACCGACACCGCGAACCAGATCCGCATCGTCGAGCAGATGATCGTGTCGAAGGTCGACGCGATCGTGCTCGCGCCGGCCGATTCGAAGGCGCTCGTGCCGGTCGTGAAGAAGGCCGTCGACGCGGGGGTCATCGTCGTGAACATCGATAACCGGCTCGATCCTGACGTGCTGAAGTCGAAGAACCTGAACGTGCCGTTCGTCGGCCCCGACAACCGCAAGGGCGCGCGCAAGATCGGCGACTACCTCGCGAAGAAGCTGAAGGCGGGCGACCAGGTCGGCATCCTCGAAGGCGTGTCGACGACGACCAATGCGCAGCAGCGCACGGCCGGCTTCGAGGACGCGATGAAGGCGGGCGGGATGAAGGTCGTATCGGTGCAGTCCGGCGAATGGGAGATCGACAAGGGCAATGCGGTGGCTGCCGCGATGCTCAACGAATACCCGAACCTGAAGGCGCTGCTGTGCGGCAACGACAACATGGCGATCGGCGCCGTGTCGGCCGTGCGCGCAGCCGGCAAGCAGGGCAAGGTGGCCGTGGTCGGCTACGACAACATCAACGCGATCAAGCCGATGCTGAAGGACGGCCGCGTGCTCGCGACCGCCGATCAGTACGCGGCGAAGCAGGCCGTGTTCGGCATCGACACGGCGCTCAAGGCGATCGCGGAGCATCGCAAGCAGGCCGACATGTCCGGCGTGGTCGAGACGCCGGTGGATCTCGTGACGAAGTGACGCCGCGCCGGTGCGGCCGCCGCCCTCAAGAATCGGGCGCGGCGGCCGTTATCCGGTGTGAGCGCGATCACGGCCACTGCATGCACATGCACTAGTGAGCGTCACACCCGCGCGCCGCGTGCGCGCGGCCGCAACCAGGATCGCGATGGAACCGACCTTCCAACCCTCCCGTTCAGCCGCCCCGGTGCTGTCCGTATCCGGCATCGGCAAGACCTATGCCGAACCCGTGCTCGCCGACGTCACGCTGACGCTCGCGGCGGGCCAGGCGCTCGCGTTGACGGGCGAGAACGGCGCCGGCAAGAGCACGCTGTCCAAGATCATCGGCGGGCTCGTCGAACCGACCGCCGGCACGATGCAGCTCGGCGGCCAAGCGTATGCGCCCGCGAGCCGCACGCAGGCCGAGGCGCTCGGCGTGCGCATGGTGATGCAGGAGCTGAACCTGCTGCCGACGCTGACGGTCGCCGAAAACCTGTTCCTGAACCGCCTGCCGCGGCGCTTCGGGATCATCGACCGCGCGCGGCTGCGCGACGACGCGCGCGCCGCGATGGCGCAGGTCGGGCTCGACACGGTCGATCCCGATACGCCCGTCGGCGCGCTCGGCATCGGCCATCAACAGATGGTCGAAATCGCGCGCAACCTGATCGGCGACTGCCGCGTGCTGATACTCGACGAACCGACCGCAATGCTGACCGCCCGCGAAGTCGCGCTGCTGTTCGAGCAGATCGACCGGCTGAAGGCGCGCGGTGTCGCGATCGTCTACATCTCGCACCGGCTCGAGGAACTCGCGCGCGTCGCCGAGCGCGTCGCGGTGCTGCGCGACGGCCGGCTCGTGCATGCGGGCGACATGGCGGCGACGACGTCCGACCGGCTCGTCACGCTGATGGTCGGGCGCGAGGTCGGCGAGCACATCGATCTCGGTGAACGCCATATCGGCGCGCCGCGGCTTGTCGTGTCGGGCCTCACACGTGGGTCGGCCGTGCGGGACGTGTCGCTCGAGGTGCGCGCGGGCGAGATCTTCGGCATTTCGGGGCTGATCGGCGCGGGGCGCACTGAATTGCTGCGGTTGATCTACGGCGCCGATACGCCCGATGCCGGGATGATCGCGGTCGGCCAGCCGCTGAAACCGGCGCGGATCGGTTCGCCCGTCGATGCGGTGAAGCATGGCATCGCACTGATTACCGAGGATCGCAAGGGTGAAGGACTGCTGCTGTCGCAGTCGGTCACCGCGAACGTGTCGCTCGGCCAGCTCGACCGGTTCGCGCGCGGCGGCATCGTCGACACCGCGCGCGAAACGGCGCTCGCCGAGCGGCAGATCGACGCGCTGCGGATCCGCACGCACGGTGCGGCGCAGGCGGTCGGCGAGCTGTCGGGAGGCAACCAGCAGAAGGTCGTGATCGGCCGCTGGCTCGCGCGCGACATGGGCGTGCTGCTGTTCGACGAGCCGACGCGCGGGATCGACGTCGGCGCCAAATTCGAGATCTACACTTTGATGGGCGCGCTCGCGCGCGAAGGCCGCGCGCTCGTCGTCGTGTCGAGCGACCTGCGCGAGCTGATGCTGATCTGCGACCGGATCGGCGTGATGTCGGCCGGGCGCATGACCGCCGTGTTCGAGCGCGGCAACTGGACCCAGGATGCGCTGCTGGCCGCGGCGTTCGCCGGCTTCGGCCGCGAGACGCCGCCGGGCGGCGCGCAGCATCCGGACGCGGGGCCGGCGCAGGGCGCCGCTCCCGGCACTTCGACGACAGGACGACCGCAATGACCCAGCCTCCCGTATCCCCGACCGATGCAGGCGCGCAGCAGGACGTGACGGGGCGCCGCGCGCGCACGCTGTCCGGCACGCGGCTCGGCCTGTCGAACTATCTCGGGCTCGCCGGCGCGCTGGCCGCGATGATCGCGCTGTTTTCGGCGCTGAGTTCGCATTTCCTGACCTACGACACGTTCAGCACGATCGCGAACCAGATTCCCGATCTCGTCGTGATGTCGGTCGGGATGACCTTCGTGCTGATCATCGCCGGGATCGACCTGTCGGTCGGTTCGGTGCTTGCGCTCGCCGCGTCGATGGTCAGCGTCGCCGCGCTGAAATGGCAGTGGGGGCCGCTGCCGGCCGCGCTGATCGGGATCGCGGTCGCAACCGTCACGGGCGCGCTGACGGGCGCGGTCACGGTCGGCTGGCGGATCCCGTCGTTCATCGTGTCGCTCGGCGTGCTGGAGGCCGCGCGCGGCCTCGCCTATCAGCTGACGAATTCGCGCACGGCCTATATCGGCGACGCGTTCGATTTCCTGTCGAACCCGATCGCGCTCGGCATCTCGCCGGCATTCCTGATCGCGGTCGCGGTGATGATCGCAGCCCAGTTCGTGCTCACGCGCACCGTGTTCGGACGCTATCTCGTCGGGATCGGCACGAACGAGGAAGCCGTCCGACTTGCCGGGGTTAACCCGCGGCCGTATAAAATCCTCGTATTCGCATTGATGGGTGCGCTCGCGGGGCTCGCATCGCTGTTCCAGATTTCGCGGCTCGAGGCGGCCGATCCGAACGCGGGCGTGGGCCTCGAACTGCAGGTGATCGCGGCTGTCGTGATCGGCGGCACGAGCCTGATGGGCGGGCGCGGCTCGGTGATCAGCACGTTCTTCGGCGTGTTGATCATCTCCGTGCTGGCCGCGGGGCTGGCGCAGATCGGCGCGAACGAGCCGACGAAACGGATCATCACCGGCGCGGTGATCGTGGTGGCGGTCGTGCTCGATACGTATCGCAGCCGGCGCGCACGCGCGCGGTAGAAAGACAGACAGAACAGACCAGAGAGAAACGGGAAATGGCGACGATCAAGGATGTGGCGGCCATGGCGGGCGTGTCGTTTACGACCGTCTCGCACGTGGTGAACAATTCGCGGCCGGTGTCAGCGGATGTGCGTGCGAAGGTCGAGGGCGCAATCCGCGAGCTGAACTACGTGCCATCGGCCGTGGCGCGCTCGCTGAAGGCGCGGGCGACGGCGACCATCGGCCTCGTCGTGCCGAACAGCACGAATCCGTACTTCGCGGAGCTTGCGCGCGGCATCGAGGATCAGTGCGCGGCCAACGGCTATTGCGTGTTCTTCTGCAACTCGGACGACGATCCCGTGAAGCAGCGCAACTACCTGCGCGTGCTGCAGGAAAAGCGCATCGACGGGCTGATCGTCGCATCGGCAGGCGAGGATGCGGTGCTGGCGCAGACGCTCGCGGACACGCATGCGCCGCTCGTCGTCGTCGACCGCAACATCGAGGGGCTCGCGGCCGATCTCGTGCAGATCGACCATGAACGCGGCGCGTACCTGGCGACGCGCCACCTGCTCGAACTCGGGCACGCGAAGATCGGCTGCATCACCGGGCCGACCGACACGGCCGTCAGCGCGATGCGCGTGCACGGCTTCATCCGTGCGATGGCCGAGCGCGGGGTCGACATCGTGCCGGGCGCGATCGCGGAAAGCGACTTTTCGTGCCTCGGCGGTTATCACGCGGCGTCGCGGCTGTTCGAATCGGTGCGGCCGAGCGCGATCTTCGCGGGCAACGACCTGATGGGCGTCGGCGCGCTGCGCGCGGCCGCCGAGCGCGGAATGCGCGTGCCCGACGACTGCTCGATCATCGGTTTCGACGACATCGAATTTTCCCGCTACACGTATCCTGCGCTGTCGACGGTCGGCCAGTCGGTGCGCGCGCTCGGCGAAATGGCCGCGCAGACGCTGATCGAGCGGATCGGCGGCGGCTCGACGGCCGTGCCGAGCCGCCGTCGCGTCGTGTCGCCGCGCCTCGTGCTGCGCGAATCGACGGCGATCTACCGCGAACCGGCCGCATCGGGCGGTCGCGCATGACGGCGCTCGCTGCGGGCGCCGGCCGCGTGACGGTGGTCGGCAGCCTGAACATGGATCTCGTCGTGCGTGCGCCGCGGTTGCCGCTGCCGGGCGAAACGCTCGCCGGGCACGCGTTCGCGCAGGCGGCGGGCGGCAAGGGCGGCAACCAGGCCGTTGCCGCCGCCCGGCTCGGCGCGAAGGTCGCGATGATCGGCTGCGTCGGCGCGGACGCGCACGGCGCGGCACTGCGCGCGGGCCTCGAAGCCGAGGGCATCGACTGCACGGGGCTCGCGACGAGCGCGTCGGCGTCGACCGGCGTCGCGCTGATCGTCGTCGACGATGCGAGCCAGAACGCGATCGTGATCGTCGCGGGCGGCAACGGCGAGGTCACGATCGATACGATCGCACGGCACGAAGCCGCGCTGGCGTCGGCCGACGTGCTGATCTGCCAGCTCGAGACGCCGCCCGATGCCGTGTTCGCGGCACTGTCGGCCGGGCGGCGGCTCGGCCGCACGGTGGTGCTCAATCCGGCCCCGGCCGTCGCGCCGCTGCCGGCCGGCTGGCTGCCGCTCGTCGATTACCTGATTCCGAACGAAGTCGAGGCCGCCGCGCTGACCGCGCTGCCGGTACGCGATCCGGCCGAGGCGGAAGCCGCCGCGCGTGCGCTGCAGGCCGGCGGCGCGCGCAACGTGCTGGTCACGCTCGGTGCGCGCGGCGTGCTCGCGCTGACGGCCGACGGCATCGCGCGGCATTATCCGGCGCCGGCCGTGCAGGCCGTCGACACGACGGCGGCCGGCGATACCTTCATCGGCGGTTTTTCCGCGCGGATCGCAGCCGGCGCGGACGTCGACGCGGCCATCCGCTTCGCGCAACGCGCGGCGGCGCTGTCGGTCACGCGAGCGGGCGCGCAGCCGTCGATTCCGACACTCGCGGAACTGGCCGAATAGGGCTGGATCCCTGATGCCGCATCACGGCCGGCCGTCGCACGAGACGGCCGGCCGTGTCTGCTGCCCCGGCCGGCATCGCGCGAGCCCTCTCCCATCCTGTTTGTCGCCACCCGGATCTCGCACCAATTATTCAGAAGGATGAAATAAACAGACAAATAATTCGAAAAAATACCGTGGAAACCATCAAGTTGTGCAGCGTACGGTCGTAAATGCACCGAGTGAAGCAATGCTTCGAGCCAACGGGCCCGGCCCGTTCATGACGACGCAACACAGGAAGGATGATGGTCTTCAGGAACCTGACGATTCGTGCGCGCATCGGTTTGACGATGGCGTTTCTGGCGGTGCTGCTGGGCGTAACCGGCGTGCTCGGGCTGTACGGGATGACGCGTGCGAACGACTCGACGCGCGATATTTTCACGAACCAGATGCCGAGTGCGGTCGACGTGGCGGTCGCGGAAATGTTCGCCGCGCGCGAGCGCCTCGCGCTCGACCGCGCGGCGCTGCTGTCCGGCACGCCCGACTCGGCGGCGGCCATCGAGCGCAGCCGCGCGATGCGCACGCAGTCCGACGCGTGGTGGCAGAAATACCTCGCGCTGCCGCGCGACGCGGAGGAGGATCGCCTGGCGCAGGATGTCGCCGCGAAGCGGCTGGCGCTGCAACGCAGTTGCGACGCGTTCGCGAGCATCGTCGGGGCCGACCAGCGCGATCGCATCGGCGACGGCGCCAAACAGCTCCAGGCGCTCTACACCGACCTCTCGGTGGCGGGCGAGGCACTGCGCAACTTCCAGTTCACCGCTGCAAAGGAGGGCTTCGATCATGCGCAATCGGTGTACGACACGCTGCGCGTGCTGTCGATCGTCGCGCTCGCGGCCGGCATCGGCGCCGCGCTGTTGTCGTGGCTGACGCTGAGCCGCGCGATCGGCCGCCCGATCGCGGACGCGCTCGCGCATTTCGACGCGATTTCCGCAGGTGACCTGCGCCGGCCGATCGTCGTGCACCGGCGCGACGAGATGGGCCAGCTTCTCGACGGCCTCGCGAAGATGCAGCGCGGGCTCGTCGACACGGTTCGCACCGTGCGCGGCGGCAGCGAGTCGATCGCGACCGCGGCCCGCCAGATCGCGGCCGGCAACATCGACCTGTCGTCGCGCACCGAGGAACAGGCCGCTGCGCTGCAGGAAACCGCATCGAGCATGGAACAGCTGACCGGCACCGTGAAACAGAACGCGGACAATGCACGCCAGGCAAGCGCGCTGGCCGCGAATGCGTCGGAGATTGCAAACAAGGGCAATACGGTGGTCGGCCAGGTGGTCGGCACGATGGGCGAGATCAACGACAGCTCGGCCAAGATCGCGGACATCATCGCGATCATCGAGGGAATCGCGTTCCAGACCAACATTCTTGCGCTGAATGCGGCCGTCGAAGCCGCACGCGCGGGCGAGGAAGGGCGCGGCTTCGCGGTCGTCGCGGGCGAGGTGCGCAGCCTCGCCCAGCGTTCGTCGACCGCGGCCAAGGAGATCAAGGCGCTGATCGACGCGTCGGTGGAGCGCATCCGGTCGGGTTCCACGCTGGTCGACGAAGCGGGGCGCACGATGAGCGACGTGATCAGTGCGGTGCAGCGCGTGACGGACATCATGGGTGAAATTGCCGCGGCGTCCGAGGAGCAGAGCGGCGGGATCGACCAGGTGGCGCGCGCCGTTGCGCAGATGGACGAGGTCACGCAGCAGAATGCGGCGCTCGTCGAGGAAGCCGCGGCCGCCGCGCAGTCGCTCGATGAACAGGCCGCGCGCCTGCGTGAAACGGCGTCGGTGTTCCAGCTCGACGACGAAGCGGCACGCCCGGGCGGCGTCGCGCCGGTCGCAGCGCGTCACGCATCGCGCGCCCCCGCGGCGGCCGTTGCCGCGCCGGCACCGGCACAACAGGCTGCTGCGCGCGACGATCGCGATGCACCGCCGAAGCGCATGGCTGCGGCGATGCCGGCGCGCAAGCCCGTGGCTGCATCCGCAGCGCCCGCAGCGGCGCCGGTCGCTGCTGCCGCCGGCTCCGACGACTGGGAGACCTTCTGATTCGCGCGTGCCGCGCATCTATCCCCATTTGGTGACGAACGACGCCCGCGACATGCGGGCGTCGTCGTTTCGGCGGCGGACAAAATGTGACAGCGCGCGTGAACGGTCACGCATCGTCGCGTGCATCGCGCGACCAGCACCGACGGATGCGCGCAATACGCGCAACGGTGCGCGTCATGTTCCCGCATCCGTCGTACGGGTATCTCCGTAAGGGGCACGGCAAAAAAATTGTAACGGTGCGCGCGGCGTGTCGTCGTAAACGACGGCTCGAACGTATAGGGATGAAGGGGGGCGTGACGACGTCGGAAGTGTCCAACGCACAAGACGATCCGTTGTTCGACGAGACGCGACGGATGCAGTTTCTGCGGCTCGGGAGGTCGATTGTAAAACGACGAAATACGTTGTCCAAGCGGTGTTGTCGAGAATGACGAACTTCATACGAAGAGTTCGTGAAAAAAAATTAGAAAGGGTTTAGGATGAATTCGAACGCGCTTGCTTCTGCGCAGTCGTACGAAGGCAGGCACGTCTTCAGACTCAGGCGAGGGAGGTAGCATGGATATTTACAGCAGCTTCGCGAACCGCTTCGAAAAAATGCGAGAGGAAGAGCTCTCGCTGGAGGAGTATCTCGCGCTCTGCAAGAACGATCCATCCGCGTACGCGACGGCTGGTGAACGCATGCTGGCAGCAATCGGGGAACCTGAACACATCGATACCCGCAACGAGCCGCGCCTGTCGCGGATCTTCGCGAACAAGGTCATCAAGGTCTATCCCGCATTCCGTGAGTTCTACGGAATGGAGGAAGTGATCGAGCAGGTGGTCGCGTATTTCCGCCACGCCGCGCAAGGGCTCGAAGAGAAGAAGCAGATCCTCTATCTGCTCGGTCCGGTGGGCGGCGGCAAGTCGTCGATCGCCGAGCGTCTGAAGCAACTGATGGAGCGCGTGCCGTTCTATGCACTGAAGGGCTCGCCCGTCAACGAATCGCCGCTGGGGCTGTTCGACTACGACGAAGACGGCCCGATCCTAGAGGAACAGTACGGCATTCCGCGCCGCTACCTGAAGAGCATCCTGAGCCCGTGGGCCGTCAAGCGCCTGCACGAATACAACGGCGACATCCGCCAGTTCCGCGTCGTGCGCCGCTATCCGTCGATCCTGCGGCAGATCGGCATTGCGAAGACGGAGCCGGGGGACGAGAACAACCAGGACATCTCGTCGCTGGTCGGCAAGGTCGACATCCGCAAGCTCGAGCAGTATGCGCAGGACGACGCCGACGCATACAGCTACTCGGGCGGCCTGTGCCTTGCGAACCAGGGCCTGCTCGAGTTCGTCGAAATGTTCAAGGCGCCGATCAAGGTGCTGCACCCGCTGCTGACCGCCACGCAGGAAGGCAACTTCAAGGGCACCGAGGGCTTCGGCGCGATTCCGTTCGACGGGATCATCCTCGCGCACTCGAACGAGTCGGAGTGGAAGGCGTTCCGCAACAACCGCAACAACGAGGCACTGCTCGACCGGATCTTCGTCGTGAAGGTGCCGTACTGCCTGCGCGTGTCGGAAGAGACCAAGATCTACGAGAAGCTGATCCGCAACTCGTCGCTCGCCGAGGCCGTATGCGCGCCGGGCACGCTGAAGATGATGTCGCAGTTCTCGGTGCTGTCGCGCCTGCACGAGCCGGAGAATTCGAGCCTGTTCTCGAAGATGCAGGTGTACGACGGCGAAAACCTGAAGGACACCGATCCGAAGGCGAAGTCGTACCAGGAATATCGCGACTACGCGGGCGTGGACGAAGGGATGACGGGCGTGTCGACACGCTTTGCGTTCAAGATCCTGTCGCGCGTGTTCAACTTCGATTCGAGCGAGGTCGCGGCCAATCCCGTGCACCTGATGTACGTGCTCGAACAGCAGATCGAACGCGAGCAGTTCCCGCCGGAAACCGAGCAGAAGTACCTGTCCTTCGTGAAGGACGTGCTCGCGTCGCGCTACGCGGATTTCATCGGCAAGGAGATCCAGACGGCCTACCTCGAGTCGTATTCGGAGTACGGCCAGAACATCTTCGACCGCTACGTCACGTATGCCGACTTCTGGATCCAGGATCAGGAATTCCGCGATCACGATACGGGCGAGAGCTTCGATCGCGCCGCGCTGAACGCGGAGCTGGAGAAGATCGAGAAGCCCGCCGGCATCAGCAATCCGAAGGATTACCGCAACGAGATCGTGAACTTCGTGTTGCGTGCGCGGGCGGCGAATGCGGGCAAGAACCCCGTGTGGACGAGCTACGAGAAGTTGCGCGTCGTGATCGAGAAGAAGATGTTCTCGAACACCGAGGAACTGTTGCCGGTGATTTCGTTCAACGCGAAGGGTTCGGCGGAAGAGCAGCGCAAGCATGAGGACTTTGTAAACCGGATGGTCGCGAAGGGCTATACGCCGAAGCAGGTGAGGCTGCTTTGCGACTGGTACCTGCGCGTGCGCAAGTCGTCATGACGCGCGCGGTACCGAGCCCGTGCGGCGAGTCCGCACGGGCGCTTTCAGGGACGCCGCCCGCATGACGGGAGACGGCATGTGCGGCGAGCGTCCCGGCATATCGACTTTCGAGCGGGAGACCGGCAGTGCTTCATCAAATCATCGACCGCAGGCTGGCCGGCAAGAACAAGAGTATCGCCAACCGCGAACGCTTTCTGCGTCGCGTCAAGAACTACATTCGTCGTGCCGTGTCCGACGCGGTGCGCGACCGTAGCATCAAGGATATCCAGAGCACGCAGAGCATCACGATCCCGCGCAAGGACATCGCGGAGCCGAATTTCCGGCACGGGCCGGGCGGGCGTCGTGAATACGTGCATCCCGGCAACGAGGACTACGTGCGCGGCGACAAGATCCCGCGCCCGCAGGGCGGTTCGGGCGGCGGCGGCAGTCAGGCGAGCAACGAGGGCGAAGGGCAGGACGATTTCGTGTTCGAGCTGTCGCGCGACGAGTTCATGCAGTACTTCTTCGACGATCTCGAACTGCCGCGCCTCGTGAAGACGCACCTGCTGACGGTGCCGAGCTGGAAGAACGTGCGCGCGGGCTGGTCGGCGGAAGGCACGCCGAACAACATCGACGTCGTGCGCTCGCTGAGAAGCGCGCTCGGCCGGCGCATCGCGCTCGGCTCGCCGCTCGTCAACGAGTTGCGCGAGCTCGAAGCGCAGCTCGAGGTGCTGAAGCTCGACCCCGAAGACCGTCGCGCGGACATCGCGACGCTCGAGGCCGAGATCCATCACCTGAAGGGGCGCATCTGGCGGATCCCGTTCATCGATCCGTTCGATCTGCGCTACATCAATCGCGTGAAGCAGCCGCAGCCGTCGAGCCAGGCCGTGATGTTCTGCCTGATGGACGTGTCGGGTTCGATGGATGAGCAGCGCAAGGATCTCGCGAAGCGCTTCTTCATCCTGTTGTACCTGTTCCTGAAGCGCAACTACGAGCGCATCGAAGTCGTGTTCATCCGTCACCACACGCGCGCCGAGGAGGTGGACGAAGATACCTTCTTCCATTCGACCGAAAGCGGCGGCACCGTCGTGTCGAGCGCGCTCGAACTGATGCGCAAGGTGATGAACGAGCGCTACTCGCCGAGCGAGTGGAACATCTACGGCGCGCAGGCGTCCGACGGCGACAACTGGACCGACGATTCGCCGAAGTGTCGCAAAATCCTGGAAGAGGATATCCTCACGAAGACGCGCTATTTCGCGTATATCCAGGTTGCCCCGGAAGAGCAGAACCTGTGGCTGGAGTACGCGCAGCTGGCGTTGTCGCAACCGCACCTCGCGATGAAGAAAGCCGAATCGGCTGCCGACATTTACCCGGTGTTTCGCGAATTGTTCGAAAAGCAGGTGGAAATGTCATGACGACCCGCCACCTGCACAACGAGTCGCGCGGCTACGCGCCGCGCCCTTCCGGCGACGCCATGGCCGGTCCTGCCGCATCGCAGCAAAGCGGCCGGGTCGAACCGGCGCCGCCGGCCGCCGACTTGCCCGGCTCCGGGCAGAAGGAAGCGCGTATGAACGTTGCCGAACGCAAGCCGCTGCCGTGCCCGTCCGACTGGACGTTCGAACTGCTCGAGGAATACGACACGCACATCTCGCAGGTCGCCGAGCAATACGAGCTCGATATCTATCCGATCCAGCTCGAACTGATCAGCGCCGAGCAGATGATGGACGCGTACGCATCGGTCGGGATGCCGGTCAACTATCGCCACTGGTCGTTCGGCAAGCACTTCCTCGCGACCGAGAAGAGCTATCGCCGCGGCCAGATGGGCCTCGCGTACGAAATCGTCATCAACTCGAACCCGTGCATCGCGTATCTGATGGAAGAGAACACGATGACGATGCAGGCGCTCGTCATCGCGCACGCGGCATACGGGCACAACTCCTTCTTCAAGGGCAACTACCTGTTCCGGCTGTGGACCGACGCGCACGCGATCATCGACTACCTCGTGTACGCGAAGAACTACGTCGCCGAATGCGAGGAGCGCTACGGGCTCGATCGCGTCGAGGAACTGCTCGATTCGTGCCATGCGCTGATGAACTATGGCGTCGACCGCTACAAGCGGCCGCAGAAACCGTCGCTGTCGAAGGAGGCCGCGCTGCGGCGCGAGCGCGAGGCG
>Ga0207695_10000979_pt1 | contig 50790 bp, 48 predicted proteins | sample KBSC54metaG_FD_184354 | JGI IMG/M metagenome (GOLD analysis project Ga0207695, IMG submission 184354) | Corn rhizosphere microbial communities from Kellogg Biological Station, Michigan, USA - KBS C5-4 metaG (SPAdes) (version 2) | ecosystem: Host-associated > Plants > Roots > Rhizosphere > Soil...
CCGGTATCAACGATACCGTAGATAGTAACGGAGCTTTGTGCTTGAGCAGCACCTGCGAACGCGCCGAGGACGGCCAGTGCCAGCAGAGATTTTTTCATTTGACATCCTTCTATAAAAATAGTCTTGAGGATCCGTACTTCTGGTCGGATGGTGAGACATTAAGGGTTCTCATTTGGCGTGGCCGCAGATTGGTCACGTGGAGGGAGGAATTTTGGTTGAAAGCGTCAATCCACGGATGGAGTGTTGTTTTTTTCAAACGCTTTCCTGCCCGTCAATGCATGACAGGCAAATTTTGGCTTGCAGCGTGTCACTCGTTATCGGCATGGCCGCGCAAAACTTGATCCGCCCCGTCTCGTCAACAAGTTTGTTGTTAAAACGATGCATTTGGATACTTTTCCAGGGAATTTTAAAAAAATGTCGATTGTGCGGCATAATTTTGGCTTTCTGACCTGATGTGGAGGCTGGATGGCCAATCGCGAAGATCTAGCAATCATCCGGGCAGCACGTGCCGGAGATGCCCAGGCGCAACTGAACCTGGGCCAGCGCTACCTGTTTGGCGGCAATGGTTTGCCGCAAAGTCCGGGCACCGCATGGCACTGGCTGGAGCGGGCTGCCCGCCAGGGCTTGGCCGATGCCTGGATGCTCATTGCCCGGCATATTCCCTATGAAGTTGTGAGCCAACTGGGCAAGCCGCACGAAGCTGCGCAATGGTACGAGCGCGCCTTCGAGGCGGGGGCCACGCGCGCTGGTCTGACCTTGGCGCGCCTGGTCCTGGAACACCCTGCCGGCGTGGCGGCGGCCAGTCCCGAGCAGAAGAACCGTGCGCTGCGCGCGCTGGAAACGGTGGCGGCGGAGGGCGATCCGGATGCCCAGTGGCTGCTGGCACGTCAGGGCGAACGCATGCTGGTTCCGACAGCAGTATCGTCAGAGGCCGCAGCCGATGTGGCGCCAGCGGCGGCGGCAACGGTCAGGCCCGAGCAATTGCAGCAGTGGACGCAGAAAGCCGCCGATGCCGGTATCGAACAGGCCCAGCATGCGCTGGCCGACAGCGCCTGGCAGCAGTCCGACTTTGCGGCCTTCCGCCAGCGCGCCCAGCCCCTGGCAGATGCCCTGTTGCGCCAGCATGAACAGCAGGTGGCGCAGCTCAATGCTCCTTCGGAGGCGCTGGCTGCTGCGCTCGGTGCGCAGAACATCCAGTTGCTGCGCCGCCTGGCCGAAGTGCACCAGTCCGACAAGCGCCCCGATCTCCTGCAGGCCCAGCAACTGCTGGAACTGGCCGCCCTGGCCTGCGACCGGGATGCGCAACTGGCCCTGGGCCTGCTGTACGGACGGGTCGACGCCTCGGGTGAGCGCCGGTTCGCCGGGCAAGGGTCAGCCAATTACAAGAAGGCTATCCGTTGGCTGACCCTGGCGGGCGAGCAGGGGATGGCAGCGGCCTGGTTTGTTCTTTCCCGTATCTATTTGAAGCCGGAATTTTCACAGCGAAACCTTGCCGATGTGCAGCATTATCTGGAGCGTGCCGCCGAGATGGGTCATGTGGAGGCGCAGGTGGAATGCGGCGTGGGCGCGTGGCGCAACCGGCGTGACGATCCCGCCAATGACGTGCGTGCGCTGTACTGGTTGCAAAAGGCGGCAAGCCAGGGCGCGCAACAGGCGCAAGCCTTGCTGGACAAGGTGGCTGATCGTCCGCAATCTGCTGCCTGGGCCGTGCAGGCCCGCGCACAGATGAGCCGCGAGCAGGTCAATGCCCATCCCTTCCTGGCGGCCCGCATCGAACTGGCCATGCTGTTTGGCCTGACCCGGCCGGAAGCCCTGCTGATCGACCTGAAGCAGGCGGATTGCGGACATTGCCTGATGATCGACATCCGCAGCCAGTACGCGCGCAGCAAGCGGCGGCTCATCATGGTGGAGACCGGCGAGCAGCGTGGCACGCTCAACCGTATCGGACGGCTCTTCGAAGACATGGACTGCGGTCCCAGCGGGCCGGAAGGCAACTACCGCCAGCGTCTGTACCGTCTGAAGACCGTGCTGCCCCAGTCGCAGGAAGACGAGGAAACCGAGACCCAGGATCTGGCGGCCTGACAGAACCTGAAGCCACTGTTCAGCGCAAGTCTTGCAGCGCAAATGAAAAGCGGCTTGCTGATGCCTCAGCAAGCCGCTTTGTTATATCTGCTGTCGGTCCGGGATCAAAGCGAATCAGGCAGTTCGATTTCGCCTTCAAACACCGTCACCGCGGGGCCAGTCATCATCACCGGTTCGCCCGGGCCGGCCCAGGCGATGTTGAGCACGCCGCCGTGGGTCTGGACCGCTACCGGCGAATCCAGCAGGCCACGGCGGATACCCGCGACGACCGCGGCACAGGCACCGGTGCCGCAGGCCAGGGTTTCTCCTGCACCGCGTTCGTAGACGCGCAGATTGATGTGATGGCGATCCACCACCTGCATGAAACCCGCGTTGACGCGCCTGGGGAAACGTTCATGGTGCTCGATCAGCGGTCCGTCCACCAGGACCGGGGCCGCTTCGCTGTCCTCCACCACTTGCACCGCATGCGGGTTGCCCATCGACACCACCGAGATCCAGGTGGTCTTGCCGGCCACATCCAGCGGCCACAGCGTGTCCTCGGCTTCGGTACGGTGTTGCAGCCCGCGGCTGTCGAAGGGGACGTCGGCCGGCGTGAGGATGGGCGCGCCCATGTCCACGGTGATCTGGCCGTCTGCTTCCAGGCGCGGTTCGATCACGCCGGACATGGTTTCCACCCGGATCGCCCGCTTGTCGGTCAGGCCCTTTTCGGTGACGAAACGCACGAAGGCGCGCGCGCCGTTGCCGCATTGCTCCACCTCGCCACCATCGGCGTTGTAGATGCGATAACGGAAATCGACGCCAGGGGCTTGCGCCTTTTCCACCACCAGCATCTGGTCGGCCCCGATGCCGAAGCGGCGGTCGGCGATGAACTGCCACTGGGCTGGGGTGAGCGAAATGGCCTGGTTCACGGCATCAAGCACGACGAAGTCGTTGCCGGCACCATGCATCTTGGTAAATTTGATTTTCATCACATCATTATAAGTACGCCGCGCCCGATTCACAGGGCGCAGGGAGGGAGATCAGGGCCTAGTGCTGGCCCTTGCGGTAGACGTCGGGCTCGCCCGGGGGCCGGTTCTTGAAACGCTTGTGCGCCCAGAAATATTCGGCCGGGGCTTCCAGCACGCGTTCTTCGATGAAGGCATTCATGCGGCGGGTGGCGGCCACGATATCGTCGCCCGGATAGTTTTCCCAGGCCGGATAGAAAGTGGTCTTCCAGCCGCGATAGCCGGGCAGGAAGGTGGTGATCACCGGCACCACCGACGCGCCGGTGGCCGCCGCGATGCGGGCGGTGGCGGTGAGCGTCGCGGCCGGCACGCCGAAGAAGGGGACGAACTCGGCATCGCGGGTGCCGAAATCCATATCCGGCAGCATGATGAAGGGCAGGCCCTCGCGCATGGCGCGAATGATGGGTTTGACCCCTTTCTCGCGCGCCAGCAGGGTCACCGGGCGGAAGCGCGAGCGCCCCTTGAGCAGGGCCTGGTCCACCACTTCGTTCTGCTGGCGGGAGTAGATGGTGCAGACCGAGTAGTCCGAGTTGAGCACCAGCGCGATGCCGGGAATCTCCAGGCAGACGAAATGCGGGCACAGCAGGATGGTCGGACCCTTGTCGAGCGTCTCGAAGGGAATGCCGGGCTCGACCTGGATCAGGCGCTTCAGGCGGGACTCCGGGGCCCACCACAGGATGCCGCGCTCCAGGGCACTGCGGGCGTAGGCCTGGAAGTGGCGGCGGGCGATGAGGCGGCGTTCCTCTTCCGATTTCTCGGGAAAGCACAGCCGCAGGTTGATCAGGGTGATGCGGCGGCGCGGGCGCATATAGATATAGAGCAGCCAGCCCAGCGCCTCGCCCAGCCGACCCAGAATGGGCAGCGGCAACCAGTGCAGCAGCCACATCAGCCCGATCAGGGCTCTCATTGCGCGGCTCCCGGCGGGGTCACGCCCGGGGGCGTCTTGTAGCGGTTGTAGCTCCAGATATATTGTGCCGGGCAGCGGGCGATCAGCTTTTCCATCGCCGCGTTGATGGCACGGGCCTGTTGCTCGGGCGTTTCGCCCAGTTCACCTTCAAAGGCCACGAAATGGATGGCGTAGCCGCGTCCCCAGGACAGGCGCTCGGCATAGGCCAGGATGATGGGTGCGCCGCTCATCTGTTGCAGCTTGGCCGGCAGGGTCATGGTATAGGCCGGCTTGCCGAAGAAATCGGCCCACACGCCTTCGCCGTTCTGCGGCACCTGGTCCGGCAGCAGGCCGATGGCCTGGCCATTCTTCAAGGCCTTGAGCAGGATACGCACGCCGGACAGGTTGGCCGGTGCCAGGTGCAGGTTGGCGCGGGCGCGGGCACCTTCGATGAGCGGCTTGAGTGCGGCCTTGCGCGGTGGGCGGTACAGCACGCTCAGGCTGTGATGGCGCGCCACCGACTGCGCCGAAATCTCGAAACAGCCCAGGTGCGGGGTCAGGAAGACGATGCCGGCCTTGGCGTCCAGTGCCTGCTGGACCAGATCCCAGTTGACGATGCGCGCCGTGCGCAACACCCGTTCCGGGCGGGCGCACCAGATGAAGGGCAGCTCGAACATGCCCTTGCCGGCTTCCCCGACCGATTTCCACAGGCTGCCGCGATGGCCGGCCAGGGTGATGTTGTCAGTCAGGCGGCGGCGATAGGCGGGCGAGAGCAGGAAAACCAGCCAACCCACCACCACGCCGAGGGCATGCAAGGCCGGCAGCGGCAGGAAAGAGAGCAGGCGGAATAAAGAAACGAGCATACTTGCCGATAACAAAAAGGCGGAGTTGCTCCGCCGTCAAATTGCAGAAAAATGCAAGACGCGTAAAATAGCACAAGCCGTCGAGTTAATGACAACTTGCGAGACGGGGTACAAATATCGCTAAAGCGTCGCAGGCACGACTAACGATGGGCCGCGACATTGGTAAATCGTTTTCAGTCAGAGGCTTGCATGTCCAACGAATATCTCTTCACTTCCGAATCCGTCTCCGAAGGCCATCCCGACAAGGTCGCCGACCAGATCTCGGACGCCATCCTGGATGCCATCTTCACCCAGGACCCGCATTCCCGCGTCGCCGCCGAAACCTTGTGCAACACCGGTCTGGTGGTCCTGGCCGGTGAAATCACCACCCGCGCCAACGTCGACTACATCGATGTGGCCCGCGAAACCATCAAGCGCATCGGCTACGACAACGCCGACTTCGGCATCGACTACAAGAGCTGCGCCGTGCTGGTGGCCTACGACAAGCAATCTCCCGACATCGCTCAGGGCGTGGACGAAGGCCGTGGCGTTGATCTGGAGCAAGGCGCCGGCGATCAGGGCCTGATGTTCGGCTACGCCTGCAATGAAACCCCGGAACTGATGCCGGCCGCAATCTATTACGCCCACCGCATCGTCGAGCGCCAGTCGCAACTGCGCAAGGATGGCCGCCTGCCCTGGCTGCGTCCGGATGCCAAGTCGCAGGTCACGCTGAAGTATGTGGATGGCAAGCCGGTCGCCATCGATACCGTGGTGCTGTCGACCCAGCACGCGCCCGAGATGGAGCAGAAGGACATCCACGAAGCCGCCATCGAGGAAATCATCAAGCCGGTGCTGCCGGCCGAGTGGCTCAAGAACACCCGCTACCTGATCAACCCGACCGGCCGCTTCGTCATCGGCGGCCCGCAGGGTGACTGCGGCCTGACCGGCCGCAAGATCATCGTCGATACCTATGGTGGCGCAGCGCCCCACGGTGGCGGCGCTTTCTCCGGCAAGGACCCGTCCAAGGTCGACCGTTCGGCTGCCTACGCCGGCCGCTATGTGGCCAAGAACATCGTCGCTGCCGGCCTGGCAGAGCGTTGCCAAATCCAGGTGTCCTATGCCATCGGTATCGCCAAGCCGACTTCGGTCATGGTGACCACCTTCGGCACCGGCAAGATCAGCGATGAAAAGCTGGCCCAACTGGTGCAGGAGCACTTCGACCTGCGTCCCAAGGGCATCGTCCAGATGCTGGACCTGCTGCGTCCGATCTACGCCAAGACCGCCGCTTACGGCCACTTCGGCCGCGAAGAGCCGGAATTCACCTGGGAGCGCACCGACAAGGTCGCCGCCCTGCGTGCCTCGGCCGGCCTGTAAGCCAGCCCATCCGGCACGAGCCGGCTTGCAGTATGCACAATGAAGCGCCAATGCATCTGCAAACCTGCTGGAAAGGCGTGTGAATAGTGATTCACACGCCTGTTCCGAGGATTGACTAACGCCTGACCCGCGCTACAATGCTGTTCCCGCGAATGAAGATTCGCGCACTGTTCCGATGTTGGCATTGCGTCCGGAACGCCAAATCTCACAATGCCTCACCGCTGCAAGGAGCGTTGCGACAGGGACATCCCCTGCCAGGCTTGAAGCGGTGAACAGGCGCAAGTCGCCTGGCAACCGCGCTCACGTTACTTTTTTTCTGGCTTTTTCATGAAAGGAGGGCGTGAACAGCGCCATTGCCATGACCACCAATCCTACCCAAGACTACATCGTCGCAGACATCAAGCTGGCCGACTGGGGCCACAAGGAAATCAAGATCGCCGAAACCGAAATGCCGGGCCTGATGGCGATCCGCGAGGAATTCGCTGCTTCCCAGCCCCTGAAGGGCGCGCGCATCACCGGTTCGCTGCACATGACCATCCAGACCGCCGTGCTGATCCAGACCCTGGAAGCACTGGGCGCGCAAGTGCGCTGGGCTTCCTGCAACATTTATTCGACCCAGGATCACGCTGCTGCGGCCATCGCGGCCAACGGCACCCCGGTGTTCGCCGTCAAGGGCGAAACCCTGGATGAATACTGGGAATACACCCACCGCATCTTCGAATGGACCGACGGTGGCTATTCCAACATGATCCTGGACGACGGCGGCGACGCCACCGTGCTGCTGCACCTGGGCACCCGTGCCGAGGCGGACATCTCGGTGCTGGACAAGCCCGATTCGGAAGAAGCCGTGTGCCTCTTCAACGCCATCAAGCGTTATCTGGCCAAGGACCCGCAGTGGTATTCCAAGCGCATCAAGGAAATCAAGGGCGTCACCGAAGAGACCACCACCGGCGTGCACCGCCTGTACCAGATGTTCAAGGAAGGCAAGCTGGCCTTCCCGGCCATCAACGTCAATGACTCGGTCACCAAGTCCAAGTTCGACAACCTGTACGGCTGCCGCGAATCGCTGGTGGACGGCATCAAGCGCGCCACCGACGTGATGATCGCCGGCAAGGTCGCCATCGTGGCCGGCTACGGTGACGTCGGCAAGGGTTCGGCCCAGGCCCTGCGCGCGCTGTCGGCGCAAGTGTGGGTCACCGAGATCGATCCGATCTGTGCCCTGCAGGCCGCCATGGAAGGCTATCGCGTGGTGACCATGGACTACGCCGCCGAACACGGCGACATCTTCGTCACCGCCACCGGCAACTACCATGTGATCACCCACGAGCACATGAAGAAGATGAAGGACCAGGCCATCGTCTGCAACATCGGCCACTTCGACAATGAAATCGAAGTTGCCGCCCTGAAGCAGTACACCTGGGAAAACATCAAGCCGCAGGTCGATCACGTGATCTTCCCCGATGGCAAGCGCATCATCCTGCTGGCCGAAGGCCGCCTGGTGAACCTGGGTTGCGCCACCGGCCACCCGTCCTACGTGATGAGCTCGTCCTTCGCCAACCAGACCATTGCCCAGATCGAACTGTTCGTCAACACCAAGGACTATCCGGTCGGCGTCTACACGCTGCCCAAGCATCTGGACGAAAAGGTCGCCCGCCTGCAATTGAAGAAACTCAATGCGCAGTTGAGCGAACTGACCGCCGAACAGGCCGCCTACATCGGCGTGAAGGTCGAAGGCCCCTACAAGCCTGAGCACTACCGCTACTGATTCCTGCCGGGTGCCGGCCTTCTCTTGATTTGAGAGGGCCGGCCCGGCAGTCTCGGCATCGTCTCCCGCCCGCGGACCTTGCATCCCCTCCTGAGGTGATGCAAGCTTCACGTATCTTCATCACTCCCCGACGGGATCGAAAGGTTTTTACATGCGCCTGCTGCTGACCTGGCTCATCAATGCATTGGCCTTGCTGGCCGTTCCTTACCTGATGCACTCGGTGCAGGTCGACAGCTTCGGCTCGGCCCTGCTGGCCGCGCTGATCCTGGGGTTCGTCAATACCATCGTGCGCCCGGTGCTGGTGGTGCTGACCCTGCCGGTGACCATGCTCACCCTGGGCCTGTTCATCCTGGTCATCAATGGCCTCATGTTCTGGGTCGTGGCGCAACTGGTCGGCGGCTTCCACGTGGCCGGCTTCTGGTCTGCAGTCGGCGGCGCACTGCTCTACAGCATCGTGTCCTGGGCACTGTCCACACTGTTGCTGAAATCGGGTTCGAATCAATGAGTACACATAATTTCAGTATCGAATTTTTCCCGCCCAAGACTGCCGAAGGTGCGGAAAAGCTGCGCGCTACCCGCGCTCGGCTGGCGGCGCTGGCTCCGAAGTATTTCTCGGTGACCTTCGGTGCCGGCGGTTCGACGCAACAAGGTACGCGCGATACCGTGCTGGAAATCATCGGTGAAGGCCACGAGGCCGCCCCGCACCTGTCCTGCATCGGCAGCTCGCGCGCCAGCCTGCGCGCCATTCTCGAAGATTACCGCTCCCAGGGCATCAAGCGTCTGGTGGCCCTGCGCGGCGACCTGCCCAGCGGCTATGGGGCCATGGATCAGGCTTCGAGCGAATTCCGCCATGCCAACGAACTGGTCGAGTTCGTGCGCGCCGAAACCGGCGACTGGTTCCACATCGAAGTGGCCGCCTATCCCGAGATGCACCCGCAAGCGCGCTCGCCGCAGGATGACGTGCAGAACTTCGCACGCAAAGTGAAGGCCGGTGCCAATTCGGCCATCACCCAGTATTTCTACAATGCCGACGCCTACTTCCGCTTCGTGGACGAGGCCGCCAGACTGGGCGCGACCGTTCCGGTGATTGCCGGCATCATGCCCATCACCAACTACACGCAGCTGATGCGTTTCTCGGACATGTGCGGTACCGAGATCCCGCGCTGGATCCGTCTCAAGCTGGCCAGCTACGGCGACGATACCGAATCGATCCGCGCCTTCGGTCAGGACGTGGTGACCCAGCTGTGCCAGCGCCTGCTGGCTGGGGGGGCGCCCGGTTTGCATTTTTATTCACTGAACCAGGCAGGGCCGACCGAGGCGATCTGGCAACAACTGGTGAAGTAGGCGGAGATTGCCTTTTCAAGCCGGACCTGAGTCCGGCTTTTTTCTTCATATATCGTCGAAAATGACGCTATCCAGCGCGATGTCGTGCGCCTGCGCTTCGAATTCGACCCGTCCGAAGCCGTGGCAGACCCCCACGGCCAGCGGCCGCGGACTGGCCGCCAACGTGCGGTCGTAGAAGCCGCCGCCATAGCCCAGACGGCATCCTGCCGCATTGACACCCAGGCAAGGAATCAACAAGGCCTGCGGCTGTACGACGGTGGTCCCGGCCGGTGGCACGAGTGTGCCCATCCCATCCTTTTCCAGAGGATCGCCAGGCCGCCAGGCGCGAAATTCCAGTGCCGAATCTTTATCGACCACCACCGGCAGGCACAGGTGCACCCCGCGCGCGGCCAGCGCGTTATAGGCCGCAGACAGATCCGGTTCGCGCCGGATCGGCTGGTAAACCGCCAGGCTGTGGATGGCGTACGCGGCGCACCAGTCCAGTACCCGCTGCCCGATGATGGCATCGGCTGCGATCTTGTCCTCGTCAAGCAGGGCCTTGCGGCGCGCCAGCAGATCTGCGCGCAGGCGCTGCTTGTGAAGGGCGGCCGCCTCCTGTTCCGTCGGTGGAGGGGGCGTATCGCGTGCTATGCTTGGGTTCATTATTTGTTCCAACAATCTGCATGAAGAAGCTTGCATGAGTATGCGTCCGAAGAATCATCCGTTCAACCAGCGCCTGCGCGCGCTGGCCGCCTCCGTGGCGCTCCCCCTGGCGCTGGCGACCGGTGCCATGCTTTCCGCTGCGCCTGCCGCCCACGCCCAGAAGCGTGTGGCCCCGGACGCCGCTCCTGACGATATTTTCCTGGCCCTGCGCCAGGCGGCCGCCAGCGACAACGCCGCGCTGGCGCAAGACCTGGCCTCGCGGCTGTCGGGCTATGAGCTGGCGTCCTATGTCGATTACTACCGGCTCAAGCCGCGCGTGCGCGATTACAGCGCCAGCGAGCAGGAGATCCGCGATTTCCTGGCGCGCTGGGACGGCCAGGCCATCGTTGATCGCCTGCGCAACGACTGGCTGCTGGCCTTGGGCAAGACCGGCAACTGGGCCGTCTTCGATGAGCAGTACCCCAAGTTCGTGCTCAACGATGATACCCAGGTCAAGTGCTTTGCCCTGAACTCGCGCGCGCTCAAGGGGGCCAATGTGGCCGAGGAGGCGCGTGCGCTGCTGAGCAATCCCAAGGACTACGGCCAGGGCTGCAGCGACCTGATCGCGACCCTGGCGCAGAACGGCCAGTTCAGCGATGCCGACGTCTGGTTCCAGATCCGCCAGGCCGCCGAGAACGGCAATGCCACCGTGGCCCGCCGTGCGGCGGTGCTGGTCGACAGCGGCGATGTCAGCGTGACCCAGGTGATGGATCGTCCGGCGCTGATGCTGGCCAAGGGACCGGGCCGGGGCCCGGTGAACCACCAGCTCTACATCATCGCGCTGGGCCGCATCGCCAAGACCAATCCGTCCCAGGCCGCCACCTATCTCAACGATGCCGGCCGCAACCTGAACTCGCAGGAAGTCGCACAGGCCTGGGCACAGATCGCCCTGGCCGCCTCCTACAAGCTGGCACCGGAAGCCTCGGACTACTGGCGCAAAGCCAAGGACGCGCCGCTGACCCAGGATGCGATGCAATGGAAGGTGCGCATGGCCCTGCGCGACGGCGACTGGAAGACCGTACGCAAGACCATCGAAGCCATGCCGGCCCCGCTGCGCAGCGACATCGCCTGGGTCTACTGGCTCGGCCGTGCCCTGAAGGCCGAAGGCCAGAACGAGGCCGCGCGCCGCCTGTTCGAATCGATCGCGCCCAACTTCAGCTTCTATGGCCAGCTGGCGCTGGAAGAGCTGGGTCAGCAGATCACCATTCCGCCCGGCCCGACCCCGCCGGGCGCCGGTGAAGTGGCGCTGTATTCGCAGAATGCCGGCTTCAAGCGCTCGCTCAAGTTCTATCAGCTGAACCTGCGCTTCGAAGCCATCCGCGAATGGAACTGGGAACTGCGCAACATGACCGACCGCCAGTTGCTGGCCGCCGCCGAATACGCGCGCCAGAATGATGTGCTGGACCGCATGGTCAACACCTCCGACCGCACCAAGACCGAGTTCGATTTCACCCAGCGCTTCCCGGCACCACACCTGCCCGAGATGAATGCGGCCACCCGTCCGCTGGGCATGGAGAACGCCTGGGTCTATGGCCTGATCCGCCAGGAGTCGCGCTTCATCAAGTCGGCCCGTTCGCACGTGGGCGCTTCCGGCCTGATGCAGTTGATGCCGGCCACCGCCAAGTTCGTTGCCAAGAAGATCGGGATGACCGAATTCACGGCCGACCAGGTCAATGACATCAACACCAACCTGCTGCTGGGCACCAGCTATCTGGACATGGTGTTGAACAACCTGGAAGGCTCGGAAACCCTGGCCACCGCCGGCTACAATGCCGGCCCCGGCCGTCCGCGCACCTGGCGCGCGACCTTGCCGCGTCCGGTCGAAGGGGCGATCTTCGCCGAGATCATCCCTTTCAATGAAACCCGGGGCTATGTCAAGAACGTGATGTCCAATGCGACCTACTATGCGGCCATGTTCGAGAACCGCCCGCAATCGCTGAAGCAGCGCATGGGTACGGTGGCCCCCAATGCCAACGTCGCCACCGACCTGCCCTGATCCCATCGCCGCGGCCGCCGTCCCTCGTTGACGCGGCGGCCAGCGGTTCCCCCTGGAAATCGGAGAGAGACAAATGGCAGTCAAGAAGATCCTCGTCATCGGCGGTTCCGGCTTCATCGGCACCCGCCTGATCGAACTGCTGGGCAGCACCACCGGCTACCGCATCATGGTGCCCACGCGCCGCTACGAGCGCGCCAAGCATCTGCTGGTCTCGCCCGTGGTCAGCGTGGTCCAGGCCAACATCCATGACGATGCCGTGCTGGCGCGCCTGGTGGCCGAGGCGGACGTGGTCATCAACCTGGTCGGCATCCTGCAATCGCGCCCGGCGCGTGGTGGTGCTCCTTATGGTCCGGATTTCGAACGCCAGCACGTGCTGCTGCCGCGCCGCATCGTGGCCGCCTGCGTGCAGCAGGGCGTGCCGCGCTACCTGCACATGAGCGCGCTGTGCGCCGATGCCCAGGGGCCGTCGATGTACCTGCGTTCCAAGGCGGCCGGCGAACAGGAAGCGCTGGCCTCGCCGGCGCTCGATGTGGCCATCTTCCGCCCCTCGGTCGTGTTCGGCGAGGGCGACAATTTCATCAACATGTTCGCCGGCCTGAACCGCCTGTTCCCGGTGATCCCGCTGGGCAGCCCCGATGCGCGCTTCCAGCCGGTCTACGTGGGCGATGTGGCACAGGCCTTCGTCAATGCGCTGGCCTTGCCGCGCCTGGGCGGCAAGGTGTTCGAGCTGGGCGGGCCCAAGCAATATTCTCTGCGTGAACTGGTGCGCCTGTCGGGCTGGTACAGCGGCCATCCGCGTCCGGTGATCGGCTTGCCCGATGCGGCCGGCTGGCTGCAGGCCTTCGCGCTGGAACACCTGCCGGGCAAGCTGATGAGCCGCGACAACGTCGCCTCGATGAAGGTGGACAATGTCCTGCACGGCCCCATTGCCCCCGAGCTGCAGCTCACGCCGCGCGCACTGGAAGACGTCATTCCCGGCTATGTCCTGCCGCGCAGCCCGCAACAGCAATTCGACTTTTTCCGTAGCACCGCGCGACGCTGAATGGTTCAGTCGCCGCGACATTGATCTTCGAGAAACGAGCTCACATGCAAGATACAGAACTGGATCCGGTCTTGTCCGAAACCCTGCAAAAGGCCGGACGCCACATGCCCACCCTGGTCATCGCCAACAAGAATTATTCCTCGTGGTCGATGCGCCCGTGGGTCACCGCCGTGGCCTTCGATATCCCTTTCAAGGAAGTGCGCGTGCTGCTGGACCAGCCCGAGACCGCCGGCGAGATCGCCCGCTACACCGGCTCGGGCCGCGTGCCGGTGCTGCTCGACGGCGACATCGCGATCTGGGATTCGCTGTCCATCTGCGAATATCTGGCCGAGCAATTCCCTGACCGCCACCTGTGGCCGGCCCGCACCGATGCCCGCGCCATCGCGCGCAGCATCTGTGCCGAGATGCACTCCGGTTTCACCGGCCTGCGCACGGCCATGAGCATGGACATCCGTGGCCGCTACCCCGGCAAGGGGCGCACCGCCGACGCACAAGCCGATATCGCGCGCGTGTGCGAGATCTGGGAAGAGTGCCTCTCGCAATTCGGCCATCATGAATTCCTCTTCGGCGATTTCTCCATTGCCGATGCCTTCTATGCACCGGTGGTGATGCGCTTCGTCAGCTACCAGGTGCCGCTGGCTCCGGCCCTGCAAGCCTATGCCGACCGTGTGCGCGAGCACCCGGCGGTGGCGCGCTGGATCGCCGAGGCGCTGGCCGAGAAGGAAATCCTTCCGGACCACCAGTGAGGCGCAGCCGATGAAGACCTACACCGTCGGCGGCGCAGTGCGCGACGGCTTGCTGGGCCTGCCGGTGAAGGACCGCGACCACGTGGTGGTGGGGGCCACGCCGCAGCAGTTGCTGGAACTGGGTTTCCGCCCGGTCGGCAAGGACTTCCCGGTGTTCCTCCATCCCGATACCCACGAGGAATATGCCCTGGCCCGCACCGAGCGCAAGACCGCGCCCGGCTACAAGGGCTTCGCCTTCCATGCCGCACCCGATGTGACGCTGGAAGACGATCTCGCGCGCCGCGACCTCACCATCAATGCGATTGCGCAGGATGAGGATGGCACCCTGGTCGATCCGTATCACGGCCGTGCCGATCTTGAGGCGCGCGTATTTCGCCATGTCTCCGAGGCCTTTGTCGAAGATCCGGTACGCATCCTGCGCGTAGCACGTTTTGCGGCGCGCTTCGCCGATTTCACGGTGGCGCCGGAAACCAACGCGCTCATGCAGCGCATGGTGCAAGAGGGCGAGGTGGATGCGCTGGTGCCTGAACGCGTCTGGCAGGAACTCGCACGCGGCCTGATGGAGCACAAGCCGTCTCGCATGTTCGAGGTCTTGCGCGCCTGCGGCGCCCTGCAGCGCATCCTGCCCGAACTCGATGCGCTGTGGGGCGTACCGCAGCCGGAGAAATGGCATCCCGAAATCGATACCGGCGTTCATGTGATGCTGGTGGTGGATTGGGCTGCCGCGCAGGATTTTTCATTGCCGATCCGATTTGCCGCGCTGTTGCACGACCTCGGCAAAGGCACCACGCCGCCCGAGATCTGGCCGCGCCATCATGGCCATGAAGCGCGCAGCGAACGTTTGGCCGAAGACGTCTGCACGCGCCTGAAGGTACCCGGCGAATGCCGTGACCTGGCGCTGATGACGGCCCGCGAACATGGCAATGTGGGACGCTCCTTCGAGATGCGTCCCGATACCCTGGTCAAGTTCTTCGCGCGGTGCGATGCCTTTCGCAAACCGCAGCGCTTCGTCGACATGCTGCGTGCCTCGGAGTGCGACCATCGCGGCCGCACCGGGCTGGAGCTGCAGCCCTTCCCGCAGGCGGCTTATCTGGAAGGCGCACTGCAGGCCGCGCAGGCCATCGATGCCGGCGCCATCGCACAGCAGCAGGCACAGCCGCAACGCATTCCCGAGGCCATCCTGGCGGCACGCACGGCGCAAGTGGCGGCTTATGTCGAGCAGCATCGTCCGGCGCAGTCTTGAGGGAAGGTTACGATGAGCCATCCCCTGTCCCGTCTCCTCCAGCGCCTGCGCGGCCAGCAACCCGGCTTGCCGCCTGCACAGCCGGAGAAGCAGGACAAGCCCAACGTCTTCGTCAAGGAGCTCTCGCCGCGGGCGCGCCGCCACCTGCTGCGCCACTTCCTCGCGCTGGAAGAAAAGGATCGCCTGCTGCGCTTCGGTTCCAAGCTCTCCGATGAGATGGTGACGCGCTACGTGGAGGGCATCAACTTCGAGCGCGATACCGTCTTCGGCGTCTATGACCGTCGCTTGCGACTGCTCGGTGTGGGCCACCTGGCCTTCGCGCCCAAGGAGAGCACGCGCATCAGCGGTGCCACCATCAAGCCGGTGGTCGCCGAGTTCGGGGTCTCGGTGACGGCCGCCGCACGCGGGCTCGGGGTGGGCACGCGCCTGTTCATGCGCGCTTCGATGCACTGTCGCAATGCCGATGTCGATACGTTGTACATGCACTGCCTTTCGTCCAACAAGGTGATGATGCACATCGCCAAGAAGGCTGGCATGGAAATCCACCGCGACTATGGCGAGGCCGATGCCTACCTCAAGATCAAGCCTGCCAACTCGGCCACGGTGTTCCAGGAAGCGCTGGAAGAGCAAGTTGCAATGTTGGACTATATCGTCAAGGCCAACTTCAAGGCACTGCTGAAATGGGGCGCGCGCGTGACCGGCATCGGTGCCAAAAAGAAGGACGACGGCACGCCGCCGCCTGCTGCCTGACGCGCTGCTTGCGCGAACGCACATGACCATCCCGTGCCGGGAGCGCATAATATGCGCCTCACTTTGATAACGGGTATGCCATGAGCACCAATCCCAACACGGATGATTTCTTCGCCACCGTCGCCACCAAGTCCGATAGCGGAGCCTTGCGCGGCGACTACAGCCAGGCCGACGCCAACTACGTCGTGGCCCAGAACTGGGAGGGCTACACGCCCGCCCAGCACGCGCTGTGGCGTCGTCTCTATGAACGCCAGGCCAAGTTGATTCCCGGCCGCGCCTGTGATGTCTTCATCGACAGCCTGAAGGCGCTCGATGTCTCACAAGGCATCCCGCGCTTTGACCGTACCACCGAAGCGCTCTTCAAGGCCACCGGCTGGCAACTGGTGGCGGTGCCGGGCCTGGTGCCGGACCACACCTTCTTCGAGCACCTGGCCAATCGCCGCTTCCCGGTCACCGTGTGGCTACGTGAAGAGCACGAGTTCGATTACATCGTCGAGCCTGATCTGTTCCATGACTTCTTCGGCCATGTGCCGCTGCTGTTCAATCCCGTCTTCGCCAACCACCTGCAGGAATACGGCAAGGGTGGCCTGAAGGCGCTCAAGCTCGACGGGCTGGCTTATCTGGCGCGCCTGTACTGGTATACCATCGAGTTCGGGCTGATCCAGAGCAAGGAGGGTTTGCGCATCTATGGTGCCGGCATTCTCTCCTCGGGCGGCGAGGTCGAGTACTGCCTCTCCAGCGACCAGCCGCGCCGCGTGCCGTTTGAAGTGGAGCGCATCATGCGCACGCTCTACAAGATCGATACCTATCAGGAGACCTATTTCGTGATCAAGGATTTCGAACAGCTCTTCAACGATACGGCGCCGGACTTCACACCGCTCTATGCGCGGCTCAAGCAGCAGGAGGCCTTGCCGGCCAATACCTTGCTGCCGGGTGAGACCAATTTCCCGCCCAACCGCTGAAGACGACATTGCTGCAAGCAAGCACTCAGGAAAGCCGGACATGCGTCCGGCTTTTTTGTGTCCTGAAGAAGCGCAAAAAAAAAGCGGATCCGACAGGGGAGGCCGGATCCGCGAGCTAGTGGTGCTTTCAACACTAGAGGGGAGGAACCTTGCACAGTAACGGATACCAATCAATCGCTGTTCAAGTGAGGTCTATTAAACGTCAGCAGCCGAGCTGGTCCAACGGCTTTTACGGGCTGTTACATTCACGTCTTGCTTGTAACACTTGGGGCCTCCACAGCCCTTTTTTTTCAGCCGGAAATGTTGTTGTTTTTCGCTTTCCGGCATTTTCTTCTCTGCATTGCCACTAACGCCGCAGGACCTGCGGAAACAGTTTCCTGCAAGGCAAAAAAGCCCGGAAACCCTGCTGCGGCGCGCGTAGCGGGCCGGTCACCCTTGTGCTAACTTGACACTACAACTTGAAGACACCCGGTTCACAAGACTGAGGTGTTCCCGATTCCCGACAGATCGGCGTAGCCGCACAGCGACACCTGTGCAGGGCGTCGCTGACGGGAGCATGTGCAAGGCAAAAACAAGATTTTTGGCACGGAGACCACATGAACGCACCCCTACCCGCCGGGCAACGCCTGCTGCTGGACGATGTATCCCTGGACGACAAATTCGCACTGGAGCGCGGCCGCGTCTTCATGACCGGCATCCAGGCGCTGATCCGCCTGCCGATGCTGCAGCGGCAATACGATGAACGCGCAGGACTGAACACCGCCGGCTTCATCACCGGCTATCGCGGGTCCCCCCTGGGCTCGGTCGACCAGACCGCCGAGAAGGCGCGCAAATACCTGGAAGCCAAACAGGTCAAATTCCATCCCGGCATGAATGAAGACCTGGCCGCCACCAGTGTGTGGGGCACGCAGCAGGTCAATCTCTTCAAGGGCGCGCAATACGACGGCGTGTTCTCGCTGTGGTATGGCAAGGGCCCGGGGGTGGATCGCTGCGGCGATGTCTTCAAGCACGCCAACATGGCCGGCACCTCCAAACATGGCGGCGTGCTGGTGATCGCAGGCGATGACCACGCCGCCAAATCCTCTACCGCCGCACACCAGAGCGAGCACATCCTCAAGGCCTGCGGCATTCCGGTGCTCTATCCGTCGTCGGTGCAGGAGTATCTCGACTACGGCCTGCACGGCTGGGCCATGAGCCGCTACACCGGCTTGTGGGTCGCGATGAAATGCGTGACCGACCTGGTCGAATCGGGCATGTCGGTGATGATCGATCCGGAGCGCGTGAAGATAGAGTTACCGGACTTCGAACTGCCGCCCGACGGCCTCAACATCCGCATGCCGGATACGGTGCTGGGCCAGGAAGCGCGCATGATCAACTACAAGTGGTATGCCGCCCTGGCCTATGCCCGTGCGAACAAACTCAACCGCATCATCTGGGACAGTCCGCGTGCGCGCATCGGCATCATCACTGCTGGCAAGTCCTATCTCGATACGCGCCAGGCGCTGGAAGACTTGGGCATCGATGAACAGGTCGCCGCCGACATCGGCATCCGTCTCTACAAGGTCGGCATGACCTGGCCGCTGGAAGCCGAAGGCGTGCGTGAATTCGCGCAGGGTCTGGACGAGATCCTGGTGGTCGAAGAGAAGCGGCAGATTCTTGAATACCAGTTAAAGGAAGAACTCTACAACTGGCGCGACGATGTTCGACCCCGCGTGGTCGGCAAATTCGATGACACCGGCGAATGGAGCGGTTCGCAGCGCGAAGGCCATGGCAACTGGCTGCTGCCGGCCACCTATGAACTCAATCCGGCGCAGATCGCGCGCGCGATTGCCACGCGCATCTCGCGCTACTTCGCCGGCCATCCGGTAGAGCAGCGTGTGCGCACCCGCGTGGCCTATCTCGAAGCCAAGGAAGCGGCCCTCAACATCAGCAGCAAGCCCGATCCCGACAAGGACCGCGTGCCGCATTTCTGCTCGGGCTGTCCGCACAATACCTCGACCAAACTGCCCGATGGCAGCCGTGGCCTGGCCGGTATCGGCTGCCACTACATGGTCACCTGGATGGACCGCGAGACCAGCCTCTTCACCCACATGGGCGGCGAGGGCGTGACCTGGGTAGGCCAGGCACCGTTCACGACGGAAAAGCACGTCTTCGCCAACCTGGGCGACGGCACCTACTTCCATTCCGGCCTGCTGGCGGTGCGCGCCTCGGTCGCGGCGAAGGTCAATATCACGTACAAGATCCTGTACAACGATGCGGTGGCCATGACCGGTGGCCAGGAGTTCGATGGCCCGCTCGATCCGGCCATGATCTCGCGCCAGCTGGCCGCCGAAAATGTGCGGCCCATCATCGTGGTCACCGATGAGCCGGACAAGTATCCGGCCGGCACCCAATGGGCTGAGGGCGTGACCATCCGCCATCGCAGCGAACTCGATGCCGTGCAGCGCGAACTGCGTGAACAGCCGGGCGTGTCGGCCATGATCTATGACCAGACCTGCGCGTCGGAGAAGCGCCGTCGTCGGAAACGCAATGCCTATCCCGACCCGGCCAAGCGCGCCGTCATCAACGAGGCGGTGTGCGAAGGCTGCGGCGATTGCAGCGTGCAGTCCAATTGCCTGTCGGTGGAGCCGCTGGAAACCGAGTTCGGCCGCAAGCGCCAGATCAACCAGTCTTCCTGCAACAAGGATTATTCCTGCGTGAACGGCTTCTGCCCCAGCTTCGTGACGGTAGAAGGTGGCCAGCTGAAGAAACCCGTACGTGCCAAGACGCAATCAGGGCCGGCCTTGCCGACCCTGCCGGAACCGGTGCTGCCGGGGCTGGCCCAGCCGTATGGCATCGTGGTCACCGGCGTAGGCGGCACGGGCGTGATTACCATCGGCCAGATCATCGCCATGGCGGCTCACGTCGAAGGCCGCGCCTGCTCGGTGCTGGACATGAGCGGGCTGGCACAAAAGGGCGGACCGGTAATGTCGCACGTTCGTGTGGCCGAGGACCCGGCGCACATCCAGTCCACCCGCGTGGGCACCGGCATGGCTGACCTGGTCATCGGCTGCGACGTCATCGTCACTGCGGGCCGCGATGCCCTCTCGCGCATGGGCGAGGGGCGTACCCATGCAGCGGTCAATTCGACGCAGATGCCCACTGCCGCGTTCGTCCGCAATCCTGACTGGCAATTCCCCACCGCCTCCAGCGAAGGCGAGATCGCCAAGGCCTGCGGCCGGGACAATCTTTCACTCATTGATGCCGGCCGTATCGCTACGGCGCTCATGGGCGATGCGATCGCGACCAACATGTTCATGCTCGGCTATGCCTGGCAAAAGGGCTGGGTGCCGTTGTCGGAAGCGGCCCTGTTGCGCGCCATCGAACTCAACGCGCTGCAGGTGGAGTTCAACAAGCAGGCCTTCGCCTGGGGCCGCGTGGCCGCGCATGATGTGGACTTCGTGCTGGCCGCAGCAGGCCGCAATGGCATGACGGCGCAGGTGATCGAATTCAAGCGCACGCCGACCCTGGATGAACTGGTGGAGCGCCGCGTGGCCTTCCTCACCGATTACCAGAACGCCGCCTATGCGCGCAGCTATCGCGATGCCGTGGAAGAAGTGCGGGCGCGTGAGAGTACGCTGGGTGAGGCGGGACGCGGCCTCAAACTGAGCCGCGCGGTGGCCACCTATCTCTTCAAGCTCATGGCCTACAAGGATGAGTACGAAGTCGCGCGCCTCTACACCGAGCCGGCCTTCCGCGCCAAGATCGCCGGCATGTTTGAGGGGGATTACAAGCTGCGCTTCCACCTGGCCCCGCCGCTGCTGGCCAAGCGGGATGAAATGGGACACCTGCGCAAGCAGGCCTTCGGCAGCTGGATGATGCCGGCCTTCGGCGTGCTGGCCAAGCTGCGCTTCCTGCGGGGTACGGCCTTCGATCCTTTCGGCTACACCGAGGAACGCAAGCAGGAGCGGGCGCTGATCAGCGAGTACCGTGCCACCCTGTCACGCCTGCTGGCAAAGCTCACGCCAGAGAACCTGGAACAGGTGGTCGCCGTGGCCCGCATTCCGGAAGAGATTCGCGGCTATGGCCACGTGAAGGAACGCCATCTGAAAGCGGCCATGCAGAAACAGGCCGCTTTGCTGGCACAGCTCGAACAGGGATCCTCGCAGCAGCCGCACTCGCCGCAAGGAGGCGGCAAGCGGGCGGCCTGAGAGAGCAGGAGGAAAGTCGGAAACGGTCAGCGGATCAGCCCAGGCGGCCGCCGCTGACCCGTTCGATACCGGCCAGGTCGCGCCAGCTCTGTACTTCCTTGAAGCCGGTGCCGGAGAGCAGTCCGCGCACCGCAGCGGCCTGGTCGTAACCATGTTCCATCAGCAGCCAGCCGCCGGGTAGCAGATGCGCCGGTGCGCCGTCGATGATGCTGCGCAGGTCGCTGAGGCCATCACCGTGATCGGTGAGCGCATCGACCGGTTCGAAACGCAGGTCGCCCTGGGAGAGATGCACATCTCCTGCGACGATATAAGGCGGGTTGGAGGCGATCACTGCAAAGCGCTGGTCCTGGGGAAGGGCGGCATACCAGTCGCTTTCCAGCAGCGTGACGCGGACCTGGTTGGCCGTGGCATTTTCGCGTGCGATGACCAGTGCAGCAGCGCTGGCATCCAGTGCCGTCACCACCGCATCGGGCCGCGTATGGGCGATGGCGATGGCAATCGCCCCCGAACCTGTCCCCATGTCCAGCAGGGCCGCGCCTTGCGGCAATCTCTCCATGGCCAGCTCCACCAGCAGCTCGGTATCGGGCCGGGGGATCAATACATCCGGCGTCACGCGCAAATCCAGTCCATAGAATTCGCGCTGGCCGATGATGTAGGCAATCGGCTCGCCGCGCAGGCGACGGGCGTAGAGGGCTACAAGGCTGGCCGATTCAGCGGCATCGAGCCGCCGTTCGGATTGCGTGATCAGTTGCACGCGCGTCATGCGCAGCGCGTGGCACAGCAGGATGCGGTTCTCCAGCGGCTCCAGCGGCGCCGTCTTCAATACGGTGGCCAGCGTGCAGCCGGCATAGCTGGAGAGCGGCTCCATCACTTCCAGATGGTGGTGCGCGGGGCGCGCTTGAACAATTGCACGGCCAGCACCAGGGCCAGCACGCCGAACCAGATCAGCGACCAGGTCGGGATCTGCAGGCCAAACACTGGCGGCCAGGGGGCCGAGCAGAATCCATCGGCCGTGAACATCTGCGGCCACAGCTTGGCCGTGGGCAGCTGGTTGAGCGCCGTTTCCAGCGGATCGGTGGTGCAGGAGACGCCCGGATGCGCCTTTACGTACAGATGCCATATCGCGGTGCCGGCGCCAGCCAGCGCGGCCAGCAGGCCCAGGCCGGCGCTGCCGCGGCGGGCGGCTTCGGGCATCAGGGCACCGATCAGGGCGAAGGCGCCGACCAGCACGAACATGTAGCGCTGGATCACGCACAGCGGGCAGGGCTGCATTTCTTCGACGATCTGCAGGTACATGGCAACGCCCAGCAGGGCAGCGCAGACCAGCGCCACCAGCAGGAAAACCGCTTTGGATGATTTCATGGTTGAGGGTTCAGTGATTCATTAATGGAGGGGGACAGCGCCGGGGCAGTTCGATGGGCAGGGCCGCAGGGATTATCCGGCGGCTTTTTTGCCATGACGCGATTGTAGAGAAGTCCGGGCCTGCGTGCATGCTGCCCGCACAGGCAAAGCGGCGGCAAAGGCACTCTGAACCCATCCCCTCGGCTTGGTTCCGGTGGCCTCAGTCGTCGCCCAGCTGGGCCAGCAGTTCAGCCTGGTGCTCGGTGATGAGGGCATTGGTCAGTTCGTCCAGGTCGCCATCCATGATGAAATCGAGCTTGTAGAGCGTCAGGTTGATGCGGTGGTCGGTCATGCGCCCCTGCGGGAAGTTGTAGGTGCGGATGCGCTCGCTGCGGTCGCCCGAGCCGATCAAGGACTTGCGGGTGGCGGCTTCCTTGGATTGCTGCTCGCGCAATTGCACGTCCTTGATCCGTGCTGCCAGCACTTTCAGCCAGCACCTTCATGGCCTGCGCCTTGTTCTTGTGCTGGCTGCGGTCGTCCTGGCATTCCACCACGATGCCGGTCGGCAAGTGGGTGATGCGCACGGCCGAGTCGGTCTTGTTGATGTGCTGTCCGCCGGCCCCGGAGGCGCGATAGGTATCGATGCGCAGGTCGGCCGGGTTGATGTCCACATCCTCGACTTCATCGGCTTCAGGCATCACGGCCACCGTGCAGGCGGAGGTGTGGATGCGGCCCTGGGTCTCGGTAGCCGGCACGCGTTGCACGCGGTGGCCGCCGGATTCGAACTTCAGGCGCGAGTAGGCGCCGAAGCCTGCGATGCGGGCGATCACTTCCTTGTAGCCGCCCAGTTCCGATTCGGAGGCCGAGACGATCTCCACCTGCCAGCGCTGGCGTTCGGCATAGCGGGTGTACATGCGCAGCAGGTCGCCGGCGAACAGGGCCGATTCGTCACCTCCGGTTCCGGCGCGGATTTCCAGGAAGATGTTTCGTTCATCATTGGGATCCTTGGGCAGCAGCATCTTCTGCAGATCCAGCTCCAGCGCCTCCATGCGGGCCTTGGCGCCATCGATTTCTTCCTGGGCGAAAGCCTTCATGTCGGGGTCCGACAGCAGCTCGCCGGCGGTGCGGATATCTTCACTGGCCTGCACATAGTCGTGGTACAGCGCCACCAGCGGGCCCAGTTCGGCGTGTTCGCGGGTCATCTTGCGGTAGTTGTCCATGCTGGACGTGGCATCTTCCTGGGCCAGCAGGCTGTTGAGCTCTTCCAGCCGTTCGGCGAGCTGGTCGAGTTTGGCGAGCATTGAGGGTTTCATGTGGTCGGGAAGTCAGTATCGGTCAGCAATGATGGGGACGACGGCAGCCGTCGGCGACGGCGCGAGGGTGCCAGCCGCAGGCAGCGGCCAGCGCGGCGGGAGAGGCGCTAACGCTTGGCGCGGAACAGTTGCGGCAGCAGCGAGACCAGTTGGCTGCGCTGTTCGCCCTGGGCGTGATGCAGGGCCTGTTGCGGGCCGTGCAGGAACTTGGCGGTCAGGCCCTTGGAGAGGGCGTCCAGCACCGCTTCCACATCCTCGCCTTTGGCCAGCATGCGGCGTGCGCGCTCCAGTTCGGCCAGGCGCAGGGCCTCGCCGGTTTCATGCAGGTCCTGGATCAGCGGCACCATGGCGCGGCTGTCGATCCAGTGCATGAAGGATTGCACCCGGGTTTCGATGATGGCTTCGGCCTGCGCGACCGCAGCCTGGCGGTTTTCGACGCCGCTTTGCACCACCGAGGCCAGATCGTCCACGGTGTAGAGGAAAACGTCATCCAGGCGGCCGACTTCGGCCTCGATATCGCGCGGCACGGCCAGGTCGACCATGAAGATGGGTTTGTGGCGGCGTGCCTTGACGGCCCGTTCCACCAGCCCCAGGCCGATGATGGGCAGCTGCGAGGCGGTACAGGAGACCACGATGTCGAAGTTGGCCAGCTGCGCCGGCAGGTCAGCCAGGCGGATGGCACGGCCGCTGAAGCGATGGGCCAGGGTTTCGCCGCGCTCCATGGTGCGGTTGGCCACCGTCAGGGTCTTGGGATTCTGGGCCGCGAAGTGCGTGGCGCACAGTTCGATCATCTCGCCGGCACCGATGAAGAGCACGTTCTGGCCGGAGATGGAATCGAAGATGCGCTGCGACAGGCGCACGGCAGCGGCGGCCATCGAGACGCTGTGCGCGCCGATTTCGGTCGTGCTGCGCACTTCCTTGGCCACCGCAAAGGTGCGCTGGAACAACTGGTGCAGATAGGTGCCCAGGCCACCGGCGGCATCGGCCTGGCGTACTGCATCCTTCATCTGGCCCAGGATCTGCGGTTCGCCCAGTACCATCGAGTCCAGCCCGGAGGCGACGCGGAAGGCATGGCGCACGGCATTGTCCTGCGGCAGCGAATACAGGTAGGGACGCAGGTCGGCGTAGGGAATGTGGTGATACTCGGCCAGGAATTGCGCAGTACGGTCGATGGCGAACTCCACCCCGTCTTGCCCGGCCGCCGCAGCGGCATACAGCTCGGTGCGGTTGCAGGTGGAGAGGATGGCGGCTTCGCCCGAGGCCACGATCTTGTCATTGCCGCCGAACCACGCACGCGCGGACGCCACCGCCTGACCGATCTGGTCAGCGGGGAATGCCACTTTCTCGCGCAGCGAGACCGGCGCGGTAGTGTGGTTGAGTCCGACGGCGAGCAAATGCATGGAGGAATCGACTATAAGGCAGCAGTGCCGATGAGCTGGGAAATTGCACTTCTATGGCTGTGAAACTGAATGAAAAGCGTACGAAACAATGCAATTCGTACAAAATCAGACAGATTCGGCCCCGGTTTTGGGAATAATTATACTCTTTGCCCACACTCGGGTTGGGACGGCCTCTGATAATCGGTATATGTCCCTGACATGGATCAGGCTTGGCGCAGATGGCCGGGGTGCCGATGCAACACTCGCCGGCTGGCCTGCGCGAAGGCTCCCCGCGTGTTATTCCAGCCGCTCCAGCTGGTAGCCATAGCCATAGACGGTGGCCAGCTGGTAGCCATTGCCGGGATGCAGCTTGAGCTTGGTGCGGATGCGCGAGACGTGGGTATCGATGGTGCGGGTCGGGGTGTCTGGTTCGGCCCCCCAGATGCGTTCCTGCAGGAAGGCGCGCGACAGCGGGCGTCCCAGGTGCTGCATGAACAGCAGCGCCAGTTCGACTTCCTTGCGGGTGAGCGTGGCATCCAGGCCGGGCCGCTCGGGATGGGTGATGCGCAGGCGCGCCAGGTCGACCATGAAGCCGCCGGCTTCCACCACGCTGGGCGGGGCTTCGTAGGGCTGCGCGGCCAGCAGCAGCAAGTCCAGCCGCAGGGCCAGTTCCTGGCGGTCCACCGGCTTGACCAGGAAATCATCGGCCCCCGCCATTTGACAAGGAAATCATCGGCACCCGCCATGCGCAGGTTGCGCAGCCAATGCTGATGGGCCGGCGTGCACAGCAGCAACACCACCGGCCGCGCTTTCGAGGCCGCCGGTGGACGGTGCTGCTGGACCAGCATGGTGACCGCATGCTGATGCCGCTGCAGGTCGTCCAGATCCAGCACGACCAGGTTGGCGCGGTCGGCACAGGCGGCGGCAAAGCCTTCGACGCCGCTGTAGACCTGGCAGTCATGGCGATCGGCCAGCTGCGTGACCAGGGTCACGGTATCGGCGTCTTTGGAAAGGATCCCGATTTTCATTGCATCAGTTCAGGGCAGCAGTAAAAGGCAGTCAACGCGCAGAGCCCGGGTGTGGTGGACCGTATTGGCAAAAAGGGCAGCCGAAGCTGCCCTTTTCTTCATGCAGAGTGCGGTGTGCGCGCTCAGGCAGCCGGTACGTCGCTGTCAGGCAGCACCACGTTCACATCCAGCACTTCCAGGTTGCCCTGGCGGTCCAGCGAGATCTTGATGTCGTCGGCATTGACCTTGGTGTACTTGGAGATGACCTCGATGAGTTCCTTGTGCAGGGCCGGCAGGAAGTCCGGGCCCTGGCGGCCGTTGGAACGCTCGCGCGCGATGATGATCTGCAGCCGCTCCTTCGCCGCCACCGCACTTTTGGGCTTGCTGGGGAACAGGAAAGAAAGCAGGGACATGTCACTTACCTCCGAAGATGCGCTGCAGGAAGCCCGGCTTTTCGTAGGTGGTGAAACGCAGCTCGACGGTCTCGCCGAGGAAGCGCGATACCACGTCCTGGTAGGCCTGGGCCACGTCGCTGTCCTTCATGTGGATGGCGGGGGAGCCCTGGTTGGAGGCCTGCAGCACGGTTTCCGATTCGGGGATGATGCCGATCAGGGGAATGCGCAGGATTTCCTGCACATCCGTATAGGACAGCATCTCGCCGTCTTCCACGCGCTTGGGTCGGTATAGGACAGCATCTCGCCGTCTTCCACGCGCTTGGGCGAATAGCGGGTGATGAGCAGGTGTTCCTTGACCGGCTCGCCGCCCGAGGAGGCACGGCGCGACTTGGCCTGGATGATGCCGAGGATGCGGTCCGAGTCACGCACCGACGACACTTCCGGGTTGGAGACCACCACGGCTTCGTCGGCGAAGGTCAGCGCCATCACCGCACCGTGCTCGATGCCGGCCGGGGAGTCGCAGATGATGTATTCGAAGTCCATCTTGGAGAGGTCGTTCAGGACACGCTCCACGCCTTCTTCGGTCAGGGCGTCCTTGTCGCGGGTTTGCGAGGCCGGCAGGATGAACAGGTTGTCGCAGTGCTTGTCCTTGATCAGGGCCTGGTTCAGGGTGGCTTCCTTGTTGATCACGTTGATCAGGTCGTAGACCACGCGGCGCTCGCAGCCCATGATCAGGTCCAGGTTGCGCAGACCGACGTCGAAGTCGATCACGGCCGTCTTGTGGCCGCGCATGGCCAGGCCCGATGCGAAACTGGCGCTGGACGTCGTTTTGCCGACGCCGCCCTTACCCGAAGTCACAACGATGATTTTTGCCACGAAAAACTCCTTAAGAAGAACAGTACGCCGGCGGTTCCGGCTGGATTCGTTTAAATGATTTACGCCGCAGCCTTACGATGCCGCCATCGGCAGCACGTCGATGCGTTCGCCCTGCAGGCGCACCTGCACCTGCTTGCCGGCGAGTTCGGGCGCATGACCGTTCTCGAAGGTCCGATAGACCCCCGCAATGGAAACCAGTTCCGCTTCCAGTGAAGCGGCGAAGATGCGCGCGCTCGTATTGCCCGAGGCACCGGCCAGGGCACGGCCGCGCAGCGGTGCGTAGACGTGGATGCAGCCATCGGCAATCAGCTCGGCACCGTTGTTGACCACGGCCAGCACCACCAGGTCGGCACCGCGCGCATAGATGCGCTGGCCGGCGCGCACCGGGGTATCGATCACGACGGTGTTGGCCACCGGGGCCGGGGCGGACTGGGGAGCGGGCGCAGCGGGAGCGGCCGGTGCTGCGGGGGCGGCTACCGGTGTCGGTGCCGGCTCGGCTTGCTGGGCTGCCGCCTCCTGCGCACGTGCATTGGCGGTGCCGGCACCGGCCACGGCCGAATTGTCGATGGCCAGGCCCTGGGCGACGATGCCGCTGTGCAACTCTTCCGGCGCATTGCGCACGGCCACGGTATTCAAGCGGAAGCGCTTGAACAGGGCCACCACGGCACTCCAGTCGATGGCCGCAGCGGCCGCCGCATCCAGGGTGCCGATGTCCAGCACCGCGAATTCGTCTTCGAAGAAATCGGCGACGCCGCCAGTCATTTCCTTCAGGGCTTTTTCCAGCGAAGTCGGATCGGTTTCATGCAGGATTGCCGAAATGGCAACTACAGTGGAAATTTTGATTTCGATCGGTTTGCGCGTTTTTTGCATAAATCCTGTAGTTCAAGGCGGCGGAAAGTGAAGAAATATGCAGGCTTTCCACCCGGTTTGGCTGTGCATTATACAGGCTGGATGCGGCCGCGATAGCGGTGGAGCGGGGGTTTTCGGCAGGCAAGGAGGGGGCGCCGCGGGTGCCGACGATTTGCCAAATATTTATGGCGAAAAGCCAGTGTCCAGCTACACTCTACGCCAGTCTTGTAAAGTGTAGCGTTACAAGATACATTGATCGCCATGATCAAGAGTTTCCGACACAAAGGGCTGCAACGTTTCTTTGAGACGGGCAGCAAGGCCGGTATCCAGGCCGCCCATGCGGGCAGGCTGCGATTGCAGCTGGCTGCGCTGGAACAAGCCATCCGTCCGGAAGACCTGTCAGCGCCTGCATGGGCGCTGCATCCACTCAAAGGTGATCTGAAGGGGCAATGGGCGATCACCGTCAATGGCAATTGGCGGTTGATTTTCGCTTTCGAGGGGAAGGACGCGGTGCTGGTGGATTACCGCGACTATCACTAATGCAAATCAACGGAGGTCAGTCATGACGCGCATGTTCAACCCGCCGCACCCGGGCGAGGTCCTGAGGGAATATCTGGGTGAGATGACCGTCACGGAAGCAGCCATGCGTCTGGGCGTCGCCCGTGTCACGCTGCAACGGATCGTCAACGGTGCCGCCGGTATTTCGCCGGATATGGCCTATCGCCTGGCGGCGGCGTTCGGCACCAGTCCCGAACTCTGGGCCGGGATGCAATTGCAGTATGACCTGCACCAAGCGGGCAAACTGGCTCGTCCGGTGATCGAACGCATCACTGCGTAACTCCCAAAAAAAACCGCCGGCACCTCGCGATGCCAGCGGTCTTCATCAAGTCCGCCCCGGCCGCCTGACAGCAGCGCCGGGGGGCAAGCCGAAAAATCAGCCCGGCACCTTGCCGTCCACGCCCTCGACGTAGAACTTGATGCCATGCAGGAAGCCGTCATCCGCAACGGCGTCCTTGCCCAGCACTTCCTTGCCGGCGTTGTCCTTGATCGGACCCTTCCAGATCGGCGCCGAGCCGTCGACGATGCCCTTCTTGCGCTCTTCCACCAGCGACTTCACGTCGGCCGGCAGTTCAGGATTGAAGGCGGCCAGGTCGATGCCGTTTTCCTTCAGGCCGATCCAGCTGGTGCTGCTCTTCCAGGAGCCATCCAGCACGGCTTGCACGCGCGCCGTGTAATACACGCCCCAGTTGATCATGGAAGCAGCCAGGTGCGCCTTGGGACCGAAGCTGGTCATCCGAAGCTGGTCATGTCGCTGTCCCAGCCGAAGGCATACACACCCTTTTCCTGCGCGGTCTGCACCACGGCCGCGGAGTCGGTGTTCTGCATCAGCACATCCACTCCCTGGCCGATCAGGGTGGTGGCGGCTTCACGTTCCTTGCCCGGATCGAACCACTTGTTGACCCACACCACGGCGGTGGTGGCCTTCGGATTGACCGAGCGCGCACCCAGGGTGAAGGAGTCGATGTTGCGGATCACTTCGGGAATTGGCACCGAGGCCACCACGCCCAGCTTGCCGGACTTGCTCATCTTGCCTGCGACCACGCCAGCCAGATAAGCGCCTTCATAGGTGCGCACGTCGTATTGCGCCAGGTTGTCGGCGGTCTTGAAGCCGGTGGCGTGTTCGAACTTCACATCCGGGAATTCCTTGGCGACCTTGAGCATGGCTTCCATGTAGCCGAAGGTGGTGCCGAAGATCAGCTTGTTGCCATCAGTGGCCAGCTGGCGGAAGACGCGCTCGGCATCCGCTGCGGATTCAGGAATGTTCTCAACGAAGGTGGTCTTGACCTTGTCACCGAATTTTTCTTCGACGGCCTTGCGGCCCTTGTCATGCGCGAAGGTCCAGCCGGCGTCGCCCACCGGGCCGATGTAGACGAAGGCGACCTTCAGCGGATCAGCCGCCGGTGCAGCAGCAGCCGGCGCAGCAGCGGGCGCGGCGGCAGCGGGTTCTTCCTTCTTGCCGCAACCGATCAGGGTTGCTGCCGCCAGGGTGGCGAGCATCGTCAAGGATGCCCTGCGCGAAATCTTCATTGTGTTCTCCCTCAAGGTCAGTGGATAAATGCAAGTGCTGCTACAAAAACGGAATAAACGATTTAAACGATATAAACGGTATAAATAGTTCAGGAGGCGCCCGGACGGAACGGCTTGCCCAGCGAGGCCGGCATGTTCAGGCGGATCCAGTCGGGGTTGCGCGAGATCAGCGCCAGCACCACGATGGTGGCCAGGTACGGGGCCATCGACAGGATCTGCGAGGGCACCGTCACGCCCATGCCCTGCAGGTAGAACTGCGCGATGGTGACGCCGCCGAACAGCAGCGAACCCAGCAAGACCCGTGCCGGACGCCAGGTGGCGAAGGCGGTCAGGGCCAGCGCGATCCAGCCGCGTCCGGCCACCAGGCCCTCGACCCACATCGGGGTATAGACCAGCGACATGTAGGCACCCGCCAGGCCGCAGCAGGCACCGCCGAACAGCAGCGCCAGGTAGCGGATGCCGCGCACCGAATAGCCCAGCGCATGCGCCGATTCCGGCGACTCGCCCACGGCGCGCAAGACCAGCCCGGCCCGCGTGCGATACAGGAACCAGATGCTGGCCAGGCACAGCGCGAAGGCCACATAGCTCATCCAGTGCTGGTGGAACAGCGCCTTGCCCAGGAAGGGAATATCGCCCAGCAGCGGAATCGAATTCGGTTGCGCCGGCAGCGCCAGGCCGACGAAACGCTGGCCGACGAAGGCGGAGAGGCCAGCCCCGAAGATCGACAGTGCCAGGCCGGTCGCGACCTGGTTGGTGGCCAGGCGCAGCGCCAGCCAGGCAAAGAGAGTGGCCATCAGCATGCCGCAGACGGCACCGGCAACAAAGCCGAGCAGCGGGCTCTTGGTGGCATAGCCGACCGCAAAGCCGGCGATGGCTGCGACCAGCATCATGCCTTCGGCACCCAGGTTGAGCACGCCGGAGCGTTCATTGATCAACAGCCCGATGGCCGCCAGCAGCAAGGGCGTGCCGGCATTGATGGAGGCTGCGATGAGAGGAGCGAGTTGTTCCATGTCCTGTCCTGATTCCTTAGACTTTCTTTTTCCACGCCAGGCGGTAATCGATGAGCGTATCGCAGGCCAGCAGCAGGAACAGCAGCATGCCCTGGAACACGCCCGTGATGGCCGAGGGCAGGCCCAGGCGCGACTGCGCCAGCTCGCCGCCCAGGTACAGCAGCGACATGATCAGCCCGCCCAGGATGGCGCCCACCGGATGCAGGCGGCCAATGAAGGCCACGATGATGGCGGCGAAACCATAGCCCGGCGACACCGATGGCAACAGCTGCCCGATCGGACCGGCGATCTCGAAGGCCCCGGCCAGTCCGGCAAAGGCACCCGAGATCAGCAGCGACACCCACAAGGCCGAACGTGCCGAGAAGCCCGCATAGCGCGCCGCATGCGGTGCCACGCCACCGACCATGAGCGAGAAGCCGCGCAGGCTGCGCATCATGAAGATCGCCATCAGGATGGCCGCGACGATGGCCACCGCAAAGCCGATATGCAGGCGCGTGCCCGACATCAGCATGGGCAGCATGAATTCGCCGGAGAACACCTTCGACTGCGGGAAGTTCATGCCATTGGGATCCTTCAGCGGACCATTGACGGCCCACATCAGCAGCAGCTGCGCCACATAGGTCAGCATCAGCGAGACCAGGATTTCATTGGCGTTGAACTGGTCGCGCAGGTAAGCCGTGATGCCCGCCCACAAGGCGCCGCCGATAATGCCGGCCACGATCATGAGCACCAGTCCCATGCCGCCGGAGATGCCGTGCCCCGGCACATCCAGCCACACCAGCATGGCGCCCGAGCAGAGCGCGCCGACCGTGAACTGGCCTTCGGCACCGATGTTCCAGATGCTGGCGCGGAAGCACACCGCCAGCCCCAGCGCGCAGAGGATCAGCGGCACGGATTTGAGCAGCAGCTCGCTGATGGCGCGCTTGCCATTGAATGGGTCAACCAGGAACACCTTCAGGCCGGCCAGCGGATCCTTGCCCAATGCGAGGAACAGCAGCGCACCGAGGAACAGGGTGGCGACGATGGCGATCACCGGCGACAGATAGGTCATGGTCTTGGACGGCGCACCGCGCAGTTCCAGACGCAGCGGGAAGCTCATGCGTTCAGCCATGGTTCACCTCCGCAGCAGCGGCTGCCGGTTCGTCCCACAGGCCGCTCATCCACACGCCCACTTGTTCGCGCGTGGCCTGTTCGATGGGAATGGAGGGCGACAGGCGCCCCTTGGCGATGACATGCAGGCGATCACATAATGCGAACAATTCGTCAAGTTCTTCCGAGATCACCAGCACTGCACAACCTTCCTGTTTCAGTTTCAAGATTTCGCCGTGGATCTGGGCGGCGGCACCGACGTCCACGCCCCAGGTCGGCTGGGCCACCACGAAGACGGCGGGTTTGCGTTCCATTTCGCGGCCGACGATGAATTTCTGCAGATTGCCGCCCGACAGGCTCTTGGCCGGGGCATCCGGTCCTGCCGCCTTGACCTTGAAGCGTTCGATGATAGACGCCGCAGCACGGCGCGTAAAACCGAAGTCGATCATGCCGCGCTTCACGTAAGGCGCTTTCTGATGGGACAGCAGCATGTTGGCCGTGAGCGAAAGCCCAGGCACGGCACCGCGCCCCAGGCGTTCTTCCGGCACCAGGCCCAGGCCTGCCGCGCGGCGCGGATTGGGCGAGAGGTCGCCCACGGCCTTGCCGGCCAGCATGATCATGTTGGGCGCAGCGCGCTGGTCTTCGCCCGAGAGCGCCGCCAGCAGCTCCTGCTGGCCGTTGCCCGAGACCCCGGCGATGCCGACGATTTCACCGGCGCGCACTTCGCATTCGATGTCCTTCAATTCGGTGGCAAACAGATGCGCCTTGGGCAGCGAGAGACGATTGACGTGCAGCTTGCGCTCATTGCGCAGCGAATCGGGATTGCGTTCGCGCTGCAGGCGCACCAGTTCGTCACCGATCATCATGCGCGAAAGGCTGGCGCTGCTCTCATTGCGCGGATCGCAGTTGCCGGTCACGCGGCCACCGCGCATGACGGTGGCGCTGTGGCACAGCGCGCGGATCTCGTCGAGCTTGTGGCTGATGTACAAAATGCTGCAACCCTCGTCGGCCAGGCGGCGCAGGGTGACGAAAAGTTTTTCCACCGCCTGGGGCGTGAGCACCGAGGTCGGCTCATCCAGGATCAGCAATTGCGGTTCGGTCAGCAGCGCGCGCACGATTTCCACGCGCTGGCGTTCACCGACCGACAGCGTATGCACGTGGCGCTGCGGTTCCAGCTCCAGTCCGTATTTTTCGCCGGTGCGGGTGATGCGCTCGGCCAGTTCCTTGAGGTCGGTCTTGGCATCCAGGCCCAAGGCGATGTTCTCGGTCACGGTCAGCGTATCGAACAGCGAGAAATGCTGGAACACCATCGCAATGCCCAGCTTGCGCGCCACCTGTGGATTGGCGATCTGCACGGTCTCGCCGTTCCAGCGTAGTTCGCCGGCATCGGGTTTGACCGCGCCGAAAATGATTTTCATCAGGGTGGACTTGCCCGCGCCGTTCTCCCCGAGCACGGCGTGGATCTCGCCAGGCGCGACTGCCAGGCTGACATCGTCATTGGCCAGCACGCCCGGGTAGGCCTTGCGCACATGGCTGATTTCAAGACGGAGTGGAACTGCGCTCACGTGATTTCCCTGTGGTGATGAATGTGGTCATGTCGAAATGCAACGCGGTCCGCGTGCCTGCGGCCGCCGCGAGCGCCCCCTGCGGCTCGCACGCGCGACATCATAGACAAATTGCGCCGCGCCGCATACCGCTTTTGCCGGGTTTTGCGCCCCTGTTGCGGCGTAACGGCCCGATTTATCTCATTTTCCCCGATGCGCCCAGCCGGTGGTGCGTTTCTCGATGATGGCAAACAGTTCGTACATGGCCATGGCCATGGCCCCGATCACCACCAGTCCGGCAAAGGCCAGCGGCATCTTCATCGACGATCCGGCGGAGACCAGCAGGTAGCCGATGCCCTGATTGGAGGCATTCATCTCGGACACGGTCGAGCCCACGAAGGCCAGCGTGATGGCCACCTTCAGGGAGGCGAAGAAATACGGCATCGAACGCGGCAGGCCGACCTTGAGCAGGATGTCCATGCGGCGCGCGCCCAGCACACGCAAGACGTCTTCCAGTTCGGGTTCCAGCGTGGCCAGGCCGGTGGCGATGTTGACCATGATGGGGAAGAAGGAGATCAGGAAAGCCGTGAGGATGGCCGGCCCTGCGCCGATGCCGAACCAGACCACCAGCACCGGCACGAAGGCCGCCTTGGGCAGGGCATTGAAGGCCGTCATGAGCGGGTAGGCGGCGGCATACAGCACGGGTGAAGATCCGATCACGAAGCCCAGCGTCACACCGACCGCCACGGCAATGGCAAAGCCCACCATGGTGACCCAAAAGGTCGAGAGGGCATGTTCGGTAATCGGGCCGGCGTAATCCACCATGGCCTGCAGGATGGAAGCGGGACTCGGAAAGATGAAGTCGGAGACCTGCCACACGCTGCAGATGAATTGCCACACGCCCAGGATGGCGAGCAGCAGGATCCAGGGCGCCAGCGTGGTGGCGGCGCGGTTGAGTTTGCCGTTGAACGGAGTTTTCATGAGTTTCCTTGGCCGGGCCGTGTGAGGGTCAGGTATTGCGCACGTGGCCGATGTGCTCGCGCAGTTCATGCACCAGCGCGTTGAAGCCGTCGGTATAGGTGGTTTCCAGCGGGCAGGGACGCGGCAGCGGGTTTTCCCGCCGCACCACGATGCGGCCCGGACGCTTGCTCATCACATAGATGGTGTCGGCCAGGAAGGCCGCCTCGCATGGTGTCGGCCAGGAAGGCCGCCTCGCGCAGGTCGTGCGTGACCAGGATGACGTTGAAGCGGCGCTCGGCCCACAGGTCGCGCAGCACGCACCACAGTTCTTCGCGGGTGAAGGCATCGAGCGCGCCGAAGGGTTCGTCCAGCAGCAGCATCTTGGGCTCATGGATCAGCGCGCGGCAGATCGAGGCGCGCTGCTGCATGCCGCCCGAGAGTTGCCACGGGAATTTGTCGGCATAGCCGTCCAGCCCCACGGTCTTGAGCAACTTGAGCGCGCGCTCTGTGTACTCGGCCTTCTTCTGCTTGAAGTCGCGCCGATAGGGCTCGACGATCTCCAGCGGCAGCAGCACGTTTTCCAGCGTAGTGCGCCAGGGCAACAGGGTCGGGGCCTGGAAGGCCATGCCCACGAACTTGAGCGGCCCCGTGACCGTCTGGCCATTGATGACGACGCTGCCGCGATTGGGCTGCTTCAGGCCGGTGGCCAGCTTCATGAAGGTGGACTTGCCGCAGCCGGACGGCCCGACGATGGCGATGAATTCGCCGGCGCGGGTCTGCAGGTCGATGTCTTCCACCGCAAATTCGGCGGCGCCATCATAGGCCAGGTAGACGTGGCGGAAATCGACGAAGGGTTCGCTCATGAATGCTTCAGTCAAGGATGAATTTAGTAAACGATATAAATGATTTACTTGGGGAACACGTCCAGCTCGGCCTTGCTCGGCAGGAAGCTGCCATTCCAGATCTTGTCGGCATTGACGCGGGTCTTGGTGCCGTAGGCGTCCGAGACTTGCGAGGCCATGAGCGTCAGGCGCGGGCTGTAGACCTGTCCATAGCCTTCCGCCTTGGCGTGCGGCGTGGCGATGGCGCTGGCGATGGCCAGTTTCAGGCGGCGCAGTTCCAGCTTTTCGTCGATGAGGCCATCGCGTTCCTTCAGCACCTTGATGGCGGCTTCCGGATTGGCCATCACGTCGCGGCTGGCCTTGGCGAAGGCGCGCAGGAAGCCCTTGATGGCTTCCGGCTTCTGCTTGACCATGGTTTCGGAGGCGATGATGGTATTGCCGTACAGGCGCACGCCGTAGTCCGGGTACATCATCACGTTGATGTCTTCATCCTTGATGCCGCGCGCATTCAGGTTCAGGAGCGAGGTGAAATAGAAACCGGTGATGGCATCCACGTCGCCGCGTGCCAGCATGGTTTCGCGCAGCGGCGGGTCCATGCTGGTCCATTGCGGCTTGCTGGCATCGAGGCCATTGGCCTTGGCGAAGATGGGATAGGCGCGGCGGCCGGCGTCGAACACCGGTGCGCCCAGCTTCTTGCCGGCCAGGTCGGCGGGCTTCTTGATGCCGGATTTCTTGAGCGAGAACACCGCGGCCGGGGTGTCGTTGTAGACCATCATCACGGCCACCGGTTTGCCCGGGGCATCGGGATTGTTGGCGGTGAATTCCATCAGGGCGGCCATGTCGGCAAAGCCCATGTCATAGGTACCGGAGGCCACGCGGTTGACCGCATTGCCCGAGCCATTGCCGGCGTCGATGGTGACATCCAGTTTTTCCTGCGCGAAGTAGCCCTTGGACTTGGCCACCAGGAACAGGGCGGCCGGTCCTTCGAAGCGCCAGTCCAGCTGGAACTTGACCTTGGTTTCCTGCGCCAGCGCCAGCGAGGAGCTGGCGGCCATTACCAGGCCGAGAACGGTGGTGCCGAGTTTGAAGAGCTTGCTGGAATGCACGGTGGACTTCCTTCCTTGTTCGTTTGAATGTCAGATCCCGGAGCTTCAATAGCATTTAATGTGCCAAGCCTCCTGCAGTTCGCGTCTGCTCCGCTTTGTCGGCCGTGACGGGCGTCACGCCGTCGGCAAGGGGTGGTGCCGATGATCGACAGCTGCTTTTCTTTTTGTCGACAATCAAAAAATTCATTTGCGACAATTTGGTGCTTGTCTGCACCTAAGTAGAAAAAAATGCACTAAAAAAAATTGGCTTACAGCGCTGTAAGGCAGACGGCATGCGCCTCCTGGGCATTTTTGTCGGATCGCACATCGTTGCCACGATTGTCGACAATGCGAGTCACCATGCAACTAAGCCGTGGAAGAGTGCTTGACAATGCGAGTCACCATGCAACTAAGCCGTGGAAGAGGGCTTGGGAAAGTGCCTGGACTCGGCTAGGATTGCGCCCCGGCGCGCGGGGCGCATCGCTCGATGCAGCGATGTACGGCTCGCGTTGCGGGCAATCGATCAGGCACTTCGGAGGGAGTCGATCGCAGGCGCACAGGGCAGCTTGGGGGCTGGCACGGGCTTTGCGTAAACGCTCCGGTCGGTGTGGGTGTCGGCCAGATGGTCAGCCATTTGCCAGACCTGATTTGACGAGGGCAAGCACACGAGGGGTGCGGATTCCATGCCGTGACGGGGAGAGTGCAGGGCGTCACGATATGCGAACCGGGCTCCGGTTCAATCGCCATTTTTTTAGACAAGCAACACAGGGAGAAACTTATGAAGAAGGGTATCAAGGGGAAGTACTGGATGATGGCAGCCGTGGTCGCGTCGGCGGCCGGCAGCATGTCGGCGCAGGCGGCAGACTGGTCGGACAATTCGATCGGCTACCGTTACGGCACGAAGTTTGCCGAGCCCTTCAATTCGCAGGACATCAGCAAGAACATCATCAACTTCCAGCACGCCAGCGGTTACAAGTACGGCACCAACTTCCTGAACGTGGACCTGCTGATGTCGGACAGCAAGGATGACAATGCGCAGGAAGCCTACATCGTCTACCGCAATACCCTGGACATCGGCAAGATCAGCGGCAAGGACCTGTCCTTCGGCCCGGCACGCGGTGTCGGCCTGACGCTGGGCTTTGACTGGAACACCAAGAATGACAAGAGCTACGCTTCCAAGAAGCGCATGTGGGTGGTCGGTCCGACCCTGATGCTGGACGTGCCGGGCTTCCTGAACGTGAGCGTGCTGGCGCTGTTCGAAAGCAACCAGCCGATCGGTGTGTCGAGCCGTTACAGCTACGACACGCACCCGATGCTGAACCTGTCCTGGGGCATCCCGCTGGGTTCGACCGGTCTGGCGTTCGAAGGCTACATGAACTACATCGCGTCCAAGGGCAAGAACGAGTTCGGTGGTCCGACTGCGCCCGAGCTGAACTTCGACGGTCAGATCATGTATGACCTCGGTACCACGATGGGCATGGGCAAGAACACCTTCCGCGTGGGTCTGGAGTATCAATACTGGCGCAACAAGTTCGGCAACCCGAGCAATGTGGCGGGTTCGCTGGCCAAGACCCCGATGGTGCGCGCCGAGTATCACTTCTAAGCGTCCGGTCGATCCGGCTGCTTGCAGCATCAAGGCGATGCCGGGTCTTCGGATCCGGCATTTTTATTGGGTGCTCGCCCCTGGGCGGGAATTGGCTACACTGTGGCTGGCCGCTGGTGCCCCGGGCGCTATGTTGTTTGTCATATGTTGGCTATAGGTTTTCAGGCATGAGGTATCGGTCAGGCTGATATCTAATTGCTGGGTTTTGAACAGGATGGGGGTTTGCGTGTTGCGGCCTTCGTCATCAACAGGGATTTGAGAGCGGAGCATCATGGAAGCATACCTACTTGACTGGCTGAACCTGCTGCTGCGCTGGCTGCATGTGATCACGGCGATTGCCTGGATCGGGTCTTCGTTCTATTTCGTCTGGCTGGACAACAGTCTGGTGGCACCGACCGACCCTGAGCTCAAGGAGAAGGGCGTCGGGGGGGAGTTGTGGGCGGTGCATGGCGGCGGTTTCTACAATCCGCAAAAGTATCTTCTTGCACCCAAGGTGTTGCCGGAGCATCTGCACTGGTTTTATTGGGAGTCCTACAGTACCTGGCTGTCGGGCTTTGCCTTGTTTTCGCTGTTGTATCTCTTCAATGCGAACGTCTTTTTGGTGGATCGCAACGTTTTCGATATGTCGGCTTCGATGGCGGGCGGGACGGCGATTGCTTTCCTGGTCTTCAACTGGCTGATCTATGACGCGATCTGCAGCACCATCGGGGATCGGCCGGGGGCGGATCGGCTGGTCAATATTCTGGTCGGGTTGCAGGTGATCGTTTCGGTTTGGGCAGCCTGCCATCTGTTCTCGGGGCGGGCGGCGTTCCTCATCAGTGGCGCTTCCCTTGCCACCATCATGAGCGCTAACGTGCTGGTGTGGATCATTCCGGGGCAGCGCAAGATGGTGGCTTCCATGCGCGCCGGCCAGGCGCCCGATCCGATTCATGGCAAGCGCGGCAAGCAGCGTAGCGTCCACAATACTTACTTCACCTTGCCGGTGCTGTTTGCCATGCTGTCCAATCACTACAGCATGACTTACAGTGCGCCGCATAACTGGATTGTCTTGTTGTGCATCATGGCCGCTGGTGCCTTGATCCGGCAGTTCTTCGTGTTGCGGCACAAGGGGGTTTACAACTGGTGGTATCCGGGGGTTGCTGTTGCGCTGCTGCTGGCGGTGATCTTGTGGATGAGTCCTGCCATGCAGTCCAAGCCGGTGGCTGCTGTTGCTCCTTCTTCCCCTGCTGCTCCTGCTCCTGCTCCTGCTCCTGCTGGCGAAGCTGTGGCTGCAGGGTCGTTTGCCCAAGTTCAGCAAGTCATCCAGGCACGATGCATCCAGTGCCATGCCGCCAAACCTACCCTCATGCCTGTGCCCGGCAAAGGCGTGCTGCTCGATTCGCCTGAACATATCTCCCAGCACGCTCAGCAGATCTATCAACAGGCTGTCGTGCAGAAGGCCATGCCTTTAGGGAACATGACTCAGATCACCGATGATGAACGTGCCATCATCGGGAAGTGGTTCGAAAGCGGCGCTCCCGTTAAATGATGATTTGATTGCTTTGTTGTCTTGGCTGGGTTCTTTTCTGGTTGTTAGGTTTTGGGTAGTCTGCACGGAATGCTTTCCTGCGCTCTAGCTTAATTCTTGTCTCTCTCCGGTCGGGAGAACGCGCCGGGGGCGGCCCGGCAGCCGCTCACTTTTCTTGTCTCGCCAAGAAAAGTAAGCAAAAGAAGGCGACCCCAAAGAGCCAGCCCTCCTTCGGAGGGTCCCCGTCGCAGCGAAGCGAAAAGTGGGAAGGATAGAGTCGCTTCGCTCCGACTATCCTTCTGATCCACTTTTCGCTCCGCTGCGACGGCTGGCTCTATGGGGACAGCACCCCCCACGGGCTCGCCTTCGGCCTCGCCGCGTCTCCGACTCGCCTTCGGCTTTGGGTTGGCTCGCCTGCGGCATCGATCGGTTGATCGTTCCCACTCCCTTTCTGGGTTTTGGGTTTTTCTTTTTTCTTTTTTGTTTTTTGTTTTTTGCTTTTTGCTTTTTGTTTAAATAATTTCCGTCCGTTCGTCCTGAGTAGTCGCGCAGCGACGTATCGAAGGCGAGAGAACTCTAACGCAAAGCCGAAGGCGAGTCGGAGATGTTGCGAGGCCGAAGGCGAGCCGTCTCAGTCGTCCGCATCTGCGCCGCCGCTTCAGTACCCAATAAAACGGATCAGAAAAATAACCGGAGCGAAGCGACTTTATTTTTCCCGTTTTATTGGGTACTGAAGCGGGGACCCTCCGAAGGAGGGCGGCGGAGTTGCGGTCGCCTTCTTTTGCTTACTTTTCTTGGCGAGACAAGAAAAGTGAGCGGCTGCCGGGCCGCCCCCGGCGCGTTCTCCCGACCGGAGAGAGAACACAATTAAGCTAGAGCGCAGGAAAGCAATCCGTGCAGACTACCCCAAACCGCAAAACCAACACCGAAAAAAATACCGCCCGAAGACCCCAAAGCCTCCGAGCGGCATTCAACAATTCATTCCAAAACAGAATAAATCAACGCTCCGAAAATGGATGCGTCATCTTCCAGTGTTCAGCGATATCGATACGCCGGCAGATCCAGACTTTGTCGTGTGACTGCACATAATCCAGGAAGCGCTGCAGGGCACGGAACCGTCCAGGCCGTCCGAGCAATCGGCAATGCATCCCGATGGACAGCATCTTCGGCGCGTCTTCACCTTCTTCATAGAGCACGTCGAAACTATCCTTGAGGTACTGGTAGAAGTGCTCGCTGGTATTGAACCCTTGAGGCGTAGCAAAGCGCATGTCATTGGAATCGAGCGTATACGGCACCACCAGATGCGGCGCCTTCACTCCACCGCTGGTCTCCACCTCAGTCCAGAACGGAAGATCATCCCCGTAGTAATCAGAGTCATAGGCAAAGCCCCCATGCTCCACCACCAGCTGCCGAGTATTGGGCGAATCCCGCCCCGTATACCAGCCCAGCGGCGCGCTCCCGGTGAGCTCACGGAAGATCTGCACCGCCTCCTTCATGTGCGCCCGCTCGGTCTCGATATCCATGTTCTGATAATGAATCCACTTCAAGCCATGGCAAGCAATCTCATGCCCCAGCTCCTGGAACGCCTGCGTGACCTCCGGCGAACGCTGCAAGGCCGTGGCCACGCCAAAGATCGTCATCGGCAGACCACGCTTCTCGAACTCGCGCAGGATGCGCCACACCCCCACCCGCGACCCATATTCGTAAATCGATTCCATCGACATGTGCCGCGCCGGATAAGCCGCCGCCCCCACGATCTCGGACAGGAATTGCTCCGACGCCGGATCGCCATGCAAGACGCAGTTCTCGCCGCCTTCTTCATAATTCAGCACGAATTGCAAAGCCACCCGCGCCTGGCCGGGCCAGCGCGCGTGCGGCGGGTTGCGGCCGTAGCCGGCCAGGTCGCGAGGGTAAGTTTGTTGCTGTGACATAAGTTCTTCGTTTGGCTGTCAAGAAAGGAAATCGCAGCGCCCGACCACAGCGCCGCAGGGAAAATCACACACGTGCAAAACCGCTGAGCAATCCATGATAAGCCTTGGGCAAGGGCCGCGCCCACTCACCACCCTTGGCCGTGCCCAACCCCAGCGCCACCAGCGACTCCGCCAGCTTGACCGCTGCGGTCACCCCATCGATCACCGGTGCACCAATGTCACGGCCAATGGCCGCACACAGGTCGGCCATGCCGGCACACCCCAGCACGATGGCCTCGGCCCCGTCTTCAGCCAGCGCACGCCGGCACTCGTCGGTAATGCGCGCCCGCGCATCGGAAGCCGGGTTCTCCAGCTCCAGCACCGCAATCTCGCAGGCGCGCACGTTACGGCAAAAACGCTGCATGCCGTAACGCTCGGCCAGATGCCAGGCCATGCCGCTGGTGCGCGCCAGCGTGGTCACCACCGAGAAGGACGGGGCGACCAGGCTGGCCATGTGCATCGCCGCTTCGGCAATCCCGATCACCGGTCCCCGCGCCAGCTCGCGCGCCGCCGACAAGCCAGGGTCACCGAAACAGGCAATCACGTAGGCATCCACACCCTCGCGCTCGCCCTTCTCGATTTCCTGCAGCAGCCCCGGCACGGCCAGCGCCTCGTCATAGTGGCTCTCGATCGAGGCCGGCCCCATCTGCGGACTCACGCCCGCGATCTCGGTGCCGGGTGCCGCTACCTGACGGGCGCAGGCGGTCATGGCCTCGGTCATGCTCATGGTGGTATTGGGATTGATCAGCTTGATACGCATGCTTGTTCCTTGATGCAATGAAGTCCAGGTCGGCGACGCTCAACGCTTGCGCGCGAACATCAGGTAGAACACCGCGCCCAGCGCCGCACCGATGAACCAGGAGAAGTCCGCCGCTTTGCGCAGCTGCGGCAGCATCACGCAGGCCACGCACACGGCAGCAGCCAGCACCAGCGCCTTGACCGCATCACGGTTCACGCCATTGGTGTACCAGTAGCGGCCTTCAGGACGCATGGTGTAGAGATCCTCGACCTTCACCTGGCGTTGCTTGACCAGGTAGTAGTCCGACAGCAGGATGCCGTACAGCGGGCCGATGAAGCCGCCCAGCACATCCAGGGTGTAGTGGATCACTTCCGGATTGCCGAACAGATTCCAGGGTGTGATGAAGATCGAGGCTGTGGCGGCGATCATGCCACCGGCGCGCCAGCTGATGCGGCTGGGCGAGAGGTTGGAAAAGTCGAAGGCAGCCGAGACGAAATTGGCCACGATGTTGATGCCGATGGTGGCCGTCAGGAAGGTCAGCGCGCCAATCACGGCAGCAGTCGTGCTGTCGATGCGCGAGACGGTCTCTACCGGATCGGTGATCAGTTCGCCAAACACGGCAATGGTGGCCGAAGTCGTCACCACCGTGACTATCGAGAAGGCCAGGAAATTGACCGGCAGGCCCCAGAAGTTGCCGCGCTTCACATCGGCGAAGGTATGGCAGTAGCGGGAGAAGTCGCCGAAGTTGAGCATCGGCCCCGAGAAATAGGACACCACCAGCGAGATCGCCGTGATCATCACCGAGACCGCCGCCCAGCCGCTGTACTTGATCTCGCCCAGGTTCAGGCCGACATTCTGCCAGCCGGCCTTGTAGATCATCCAGCCCGCCAGGATGAACATGACCACATAGACCGCCGGACCGGCAAAGTCGATGAATTTCTTGATGGTGTCCATACCGTTCCAGAACACCAGCGCCTGCAGCACCCACAGCAGCAGGAAACCGCCCCAGCCCAGCGTGGAGAGGCCGGCGAAGGAGTGCACATGAACATCGGCATAAGGCTTCAGTTCCGGGAAGAACTTCAGCACCACCACCACGAAGGCGGCCGAGGCCAGGTAGGTCTGGATACCGTACCAGGCCACCGCGATCAGCCCGCGGATCATGGCGGGGACGTTGGCGCCCAGCACGCCGAAGGACAGGCGGCTCATCACCGGATAGGGCACGCCATGCGCCTGGCTGGGACGCGCCACCAGGTTGCACAGTAGGTAGACGATGCTGATGCCGATCAGCAGCGAGATCAGCACCTGCCAGCTGGTCAGGCCCAGGGCGAACAGGCTGCCGGCGAATACGTAGCCGCCCACGCTGTGTACGTCGGACATCCAGAAGGCAAAGATGTTGTAGGAACCCCAGGTCTGTTTCTTCAGCGGGGCAAGGTCTTCATTGGTCAGGCGCGCGTCGTCGGCGCCGGCGATATAGGCGCCGGGTGCAGCGGAGGGGGAAGCGTCGGTAGTCATGGCCGGTCTCCATCAGAGAGAAAGGTTGGGTGAAACGAATCACGCCCGGCCGCAGCCGGGCTGTTCAACGGACTTCCTGCATGCTCTTGTCGGCATGGTGGTGGTCACACGGTCGGTATTGCATTCGGCCGCGCGACGTGGCCCTGTTTGTTTCTCACTTCCTTCTTCCATCTTCCTGACCCTCCCTGGCGGGAAAATCAGGATGTGCGCGCCGGCCCGTGGGTCACAGTCCCTTGCCGAGCACGGCACGCAGATCGAACTGATCATCCGCATCCGGCCGTACCCGGTCCTCGCACAAATGCAAGTGATGTGCCATATGCGACTGGGCAGCGGCAACATCGCCTTTTTCCAGCGCTTCCAGCACGGTCTCGTGTTCATCGAAGGAGCAGGCGTTGTGGCCCGGCGCCTCCGTCTTGGCGATCATCAGCGTGGTGCGCGAAACCAGCTTGCGCAGCGTCTCCACCAGCAGCGCATTGCCGGTCAGCTCCGCCAGCGCCAGGTGGAACTGGGCGGAAAGCCGGATCCAGCGCGGCCGGTCACCGTTCAGATAGCAATCCCGCTCTTCCTCCACCATGCGCCGCAAACCGGCGATCTGGCGCGTGCCCGCTTCGCGCCCGACCTTCTCCAGCACAGCATGTTCGAGGATGTTGCGCAACTCGAACATGTCGCGCACCTCGGCATGCGAAGGGCTGGCGATGAAGGCGCCCCGGTTGGCTTCCAGATCCACCATGCCCTCCGAAGCCAGGCGCGAGAGCACCTTGCGCACCGTGTGGCGGGCCGTGTCGTAGATCTGGCACAGGGTCTGCTCGGTCAGCTTGGTACGCGGCGGCAGGCGGTGTTCCATGATCGCGTCATAGATGTCCTGGTACATCCTCTCCTCGACCGCTCCCGTGCTTTCGCGCTCGCGCGCACTGGCGCGGGCCGGGGCGGCAGGGGGGCGTGCGGTTTTGCTGGCTTTGTTCATGATGCTCATGCTCTGGCTGGAATGACTGTCTGGAAGGTCTTGCCGGTCAACAACGAGGCGCATGGATCGTCAACAATCTGAAAATGGATTTGCAACAAAACGGGGCTCATTCTGCACCAAAAAGAATGCCCTGTGACCCTCTTTGGGTCACCGCCGACGCGACTTTCGATGCTGCGACGCAGCGCCGATCGGGCAAACTTCCCTTGTGAACAATGGCGTACCGCATGCTGCATGGCGTAATCTTGATTTCAAAAATTGTTGTCAATCCGTGCCTTCGATTGCGGCAAAAATGAGTGGTCAATGGTGCCGGTGGCGCGCTGCAAAAGACGGGCCGGACCGTCGCCAATCCCCTGTAACTCCTATGCAAGAAGCGTGCTTGACCGCAAGGGATATGAAAACGCCCGGCACATGGCCGGGCGCGGTGTTGCAAGCTGCGGCAGGTTCAGTGGCTGGCGGCGTACTGTTCCAGCTCCTGATGCAGGGTGGCCTTGTCTTCGTCGGACAGGAAGCAGGCGTCGATGCCATTGCGTGCCAGCTGCAGCACCTGCTCGCGCGACAGGTTCAGCGAGCGGGCCACGGCGTGGTAGTTGGCGTTCATGTAGCCGCCGAAGTAGGCCGGGTCGTCGGAGTTGACGGTCACGGCCAGGCCGGCATCGAGCAGGCGCGCCAGGTTGTGTTCGGCCATGTCCTTGACCACGCACAGCTTCAGGTTCGACAGCGGGCACACCGTCAGCGGGGTGCGCTGTTGCGCCAGGCGCTGCATCAGGGCCGGGTCTTCTTCGCTGCGCACGCCGTGGTCAATGCGTTCGACGTGCAGCACGTCCAGCGCGCCGATCACGTAGGCGGCCGGGCCTTCTTCGCCGGCGTGCGCCACCAGGCGGAAGCCCAGTTCGCGGCAGCGGGCGTAGACGCGTTCGAACTTCTCCGGCGGATTGCCGCGTTCGGAGGAATCCAGGCCGATGCCCAGCCACAGGTCGGCGTACTGCTCGCGCAGCGGCAGTGCCGCTTCCAGCGTGGCGAAGGCATCTTCTTCGGAAAGATGGCGCAGGAAGGACATGATCATCACGCTGCCAAAGCCATCGCGACGGCGCGCATCGCGCAGGGCGGCGGCGATGCCGGCGAACACGGTAGCGATCGGAATGCCGCGCTCGGTGTGGGTTTGCGGATCGAAGAAGATCTCGGCATGGCGCACGTTGTCGGCTTGCGCGCGGGCAATGTAGGCGGCGGTCATGTCGTAGAAGTCCTGCTCGGTGCGAAGCACGTTGGCGCCGGCGTAGTAGAGATCGAGGAAGGACTGCAGGTCGCTGAAGTTGTAGGCCGCGCGCAGGTCCTCGACCGAAGCGTAGGGCAGGGCGACGTTGTTGCGCTGGGCCAGGGCGAACATCAGCTCGGGTTCCAGCGTGCCTTCGATGTGCAGGTGCAGTTCGGTTTTCGGCAGGCCGGCGATGAAACCGTCCAGCGCGGCGCCGGTAGCGGAGGAAGAAATGACAGCTGAGCTCATGGAAACGACCCTTCAAAAATGGCAGAAACAGGGAAGGCGGGCGCGGGAACAGACCCGTGGGCGCCGCGCGACACCTCGCCGCGCCAGCATAGCCGCCTTCCGGACCCCGCATTATCACGCAAATCGCAACCCTGGCTCCACAAAGGTAAAAGCCGGTATGCCGCTGAACCAAAGAGGCTACGTGAGTTCTGAGCAGCAGTGCTGCGGCCTCTCGCCGGGCGGGACTTTGGCAGGGATGCAACTAAATCTCGCCAGCATCGGGCAAGCCATGTTTAAATGCTAAGCTTCTTGGGGGAAACGAATGCGCAAGTCGATCAGGGAAAGCATGCAGTGGATCGTGGGTGGCACCGTACTGGTGGCCATGTCGGGGTGTTCCATGATGCCGTGGACCGAAGCCGAGGACCCGACGGTGGTACCGTACAAGACGGTCCTGAGCGGTTCCTACCAGGGTTTCCTGAAGAATTGGGATGAGCAGCGCCAGCCGGTTTTCTGTGCCCTGATCCGCAGCCGCGCCGAGTGGGACCGCTGGATGCAGCCGGCCCCCGTGATGAACGACAAGCGTCCCTTCGGTCCTTCGGCCGATCATTTTGAACGCAAGCAATATCTGGTGGTGGCGCGCAGCATGACCGCGCCGGATGCGGCGGAACGTCCCCATGTCTTCACGCCCTTGTCGCTGCGTCTGCGCGACGGCACCCTGCGTCTGAACTATCTCTATCGCGCACCGGCTTCCGGCGCTTCGTATCGCATCAAGGATTACCTGATGGTGGCCATTCCCAAGGAACGGTTCACGACGGGGCCGGTGGTGTTTTATGAGAATGACCGGAAGGTGTGTGAAGTCGACCGGTAAAGCTCAGGCTGGCCCCATGGTCAGCGACTTCCATGCAAGACATGAATGAAAAAAGCCGAAGGCGAGAGCACCTTCGGCTTTTTCTTTTCTGACTCCGGCTGACATATCGCGGCTTCAAGCCCCCTGCGTCATCCCGATGAACTGCTGCAATTCCGGCGTCTTCGGATTGCCGAACAATTCCTCCGGCGGTCCGATCTCATGCACCTTGCCCTGGTGCATGAACACCAGCCGGTTGCAGACCTCGCGCGCAAAGCGCATCTCGTGCGTCACCATCAGCAGTGTCATGCCTTCCTTGGCCAGGCCGCGCATGACGGTCAGCACTTCGTTGACCAGTTCAGGATCCAGCGCCGAGGTGATCTCGTCGCACAGCAGCGCCTGCGGACTCATCGACAGTGCGCGCGCAATCGCCACGCGCTGCTGCTGGCCGCCGGAGAGTTGGTCCGGAAATGCATCAAACTTTTGACCCAGCCCGACCTTCTCCAGATTGGCCTTGGCGGTAGCCATCGCTTCGGCTTCGCTCGTGCCCTTGACGATCATCGGCGCAATCATCACGTTGCGGCCCACCGAGAGATGCGGGAACAGGTTGAACTGCTGGAAGATCATGCCGACCTTCAGCCGCAGGTTGCGCAGCTCCAGTTCGCTCGCACCCAGCTTGGCACCGGCCACGCTGATGTTGCCTTCGTCGATGCTCTCCAGGCCGTTGATACAGCGCAGCAGCGTCGACTTGCCCGAACCGCTCTTGCCGATGATGGCGATCACTTCACCGGGCTCGACGTCCAGGCTGATGCCCTTGAGGACTTCGTTGTCGCCGAAGCGTTTCTTGACGTTGTCAATGGCGATGAGCGGCATTGTATTTCCTTTCTAAAGACTGGCTGTACTTGGACAGCGGCCAGCAAAGCACGAAGTAGAAGGCACCCACGATGGCAAACACCGTGAAGGGGCGGAAGGTGGCATTGGTGATGACGGTGCCGGCCTTGGACAATTCGATGAAGCCGATGATGGAGGTCACCGCCGTGGACTTGATGATCTGTACGCCAAATCCCACCGTCGGTGCAATCGCGATACGGAAAGCCTGCGGCAGCACGATGTAGCGCATCTGCTGGAAGTAGCCCATGGCCAGCACCGATGAGGCTTCCCACTGCCCCTTGGGAATGGCTTCCACGCAGCCGCGCCAGATCTCGGCGAGATACGACGCGCTCCAGCACATCAGCGCCAGTCCCGCCGCCAGCCAGGCCGGCACTTCGATACCGAACAGCGCAATGCCGAAGAAGACCAGGAACAGCTGCATCAGCAGCGGCGTGCCCTGGAACAGTTCGATGTAGAGCCGTGCGACTTGTCGCAGCCAGTTCTGGCGCGAGGTGCGCATGAACAGGATGATCAGGCCCAGTGCGCCGCCGAGCACGAAGGTGACCAGCGACAGGACGATGGTCCAGCGCCACGCCAGCATCAGGTTGCGGACGATGTCCCAGGTGGTGAACGTGATCATGCGGTCCTCCGGGCAGTGATGAAGTGGTTGCCGATCAGGCGCAGCAACTGGCGCAGCAGGATGGCCAGCACCAGGTAGATGGCGGTGGCGACGATGTAGGCTTCGAAGGCGCGGAAGTTGCGCCCCTGGATGTAGTTGGCCGCGAAGGACAATTCTTCCACCGCGATCTGCGAACACACAGCGGAGCCCAGCATGACGATGACCACCTGCGAAGACAGCGCCGGCCAGATCTTTTGCAGCGCGGGACGCAGGATGATGTGGCGGAAGATCTGCCCGCGCGACATCGACAGCGATTGCGCCGCCTCGATCTGCCCGCGTGGAATCGCCTGCACGCCGGCGCGGATGATCTCGGTGCTGTAGGCACCCAGGTTGATCACCATGGCCAGGATGGCAGCGGTGATTTCACTGATGTGGATGTTCAGCGAAGGCAGGCCGAAGAAGATGAAGAACAGCTGCACCAGGAAGGGCGTGTTGCGGATGATCTCCACATAGCCGCTGACAATGGGTTTGAGCCAGCCCGGCCCCTGTGTGCGTGCCCAGGCACCGAAGATGCCCACGGCCACGCCCAGCACGCCGCCGATGGCGATGAGCTCGGCGGTGGTCGCCACACCCTTGACGATGACGTCGGTGTAGTCGAGCGTGGAAAGAAAATCGAATTGATAAGCCATGATGTCGTGTCTGCCCTGCCTCGAAAATGCTGCGTTTGCCGGGTTGTCCGCCTGCCTGCTGCCGGGGTAAAACTGGTTTGCTGCTGTACTGCTGCTGTATTGGTGCTCTCGGGCGACCGTACTGCCGTCGCCTTGCTACTGTACTGGTGGATTCCCGCAACTGTCATGCCGCACACCACTAAGGTGTGCGGTCACTCCAGCAAATTACAGGCCAGCCGGCAGCGGCAGGCCCAGCCACTTCTGGGAGATGGCGTTGAGGCTGCCGTCCTTCTTGGCATCGGCCAGGATGGCGTCGACCTTGTCCTGCAGCTTCTTCTCACCCTTGTTCAGGCCGATGAAGCAAGGCGAATCCTTGATCAGGAACTTGGTCTCGGGCTTCTTGGGCGGGTTCTTGGCGATGATGGCGGCGGCCACCACGTTGCCGGTCGCTACCAGCTGCACCTGGCCGGAGAGGAAGGAGCTGATGGTGCTGTTGTTGTCTTCGTAGCGCTTCACGGTGGCCGAGGCCGGCACGATCTTGGTCAGTTCCAGGTCTTCCACCGAGCCACGGGTGACGGCAATGGTCTTGCCGGCCAGGTCGGCGGCGCTCTTGACCGGCAGGTCGGCGGGGCCGAACACGCCATTGAAGAAGGGCGCATAGGCAGCGCTGAAGTCGATCACCTTCTCACGCTCGGCGTTCTTGCCCATGCTGGAGATGACCAGGTCGACCTTCTTCGTGGTCAGGTAGGGAATGCGGTTGGCGCTGGAGACCGGGATCAGTTCGACCTTCACGCCCATCTTCTTGGCGATCAGGTTGGCCACGTCGATGTCGAAGCCCAGCGGCTTGAGGTCGCTGTCGACCGAGCCGAACGGCGGGAAGTCGGCCGGCACCGCCACGCGCAGCGTGCCGTGCTTCTGGATATCGTCCAGGGCGTCGGCGCGGGCAGCCGAAGCGGAGAACATCATGGCGCCGGCCATCAGGCCGAGCAGGAGTTTGGTCAGTTTCATAGCAGTTTCCCTTGGGTTGACGTCATTGACTACGTTGATGAGTGGCCTGTTGTGCAGCTCAAGGCCGTTTGCTTTCCTGGCGCGGCAGTCCGGTCTCGCCCGCAGCCCCCTGCCGCGACACCGATGCCAGCGCCTGCCGCAGCGGTTCCAGCGGATCGCTGCTGCGCACCTGGGTGAGCCCTGATTCCACATGCTGCAGGTGGTCCTGCATCAGTTGCTCTGCCCGTTCCAGATCGCCGCGTTCCAGCGCTTCGACGATCAATACATGTTCCGAACACGAATCCTCAGCCTGCTCCGACGACTGGTGCAGCATGGCCGTCA
>Ga0207695_10000983_pt1 | contig 50658 bp, 48 predicted proteins | sample KBSC54metaG_FD_184354 | JGI IMG/M metagenome (GOLD analysis project Ga0207695, IMG submission 184354) | Corn rhizosphere microbial communities from Kellogg Biological Station, Michigan, USA - KBS C5-4 metaG (SPAdes) (version 2) | ecosystem: Host-associated > Plants > Roots > Rhizosphere > Soil...
TCGCCTGCCGTCCAGCCGGGGACAACGACGCCGTTGCCGTAGTGCTCGACCAGGCGGACCATCTCCTGACTCTCACCGATGATCAAGGCCAGCCGTCCCTGAATGGCCTCGAAGAGCTTGTTAGGCAGGACCAGGCGCAGATTCTCCGTCGCCGGAGGGAAGAAGATGATCTCGGCATCCTGGTCGTTCAGGTGCGCGGCGACCTCCGCCATCGGCGCCGCCTGCCGGAATACCACGCGTCCGGCCCGTGCCGCGGGCGCGGCTCGGAGGGCGGCCAGCTCCTCGTCCGAACCAACCACCATGAGGGTGAGCACGAAGCGCTCCTCGACCTCGAGCATGGCGTCAAGCATCAGATCCAGCCCGCGGCTCAGATCGGCGCGGCCGTGATGCACCAGGGCGATCCGCTCGGGGTCGACCGGCGACGGAGCCTGATCGACGAAGGCGGGCACGTTGCGCACGACGCCGGGTTCCGGGATGTCGAAGTTGTCCCGATAGAGCTCCGCGATGCCCTCGGCGACGGTCATCCGGCAGGTGAACACCGGCGACACGATGAACGAGATCAACCAGTCCTGGTAACGCCGGAACAGCAGCCGGAAGACCCACCCGATCCCCTGGCTCGGGGAGTACTCGTGCAGGTCGAGACAAAGAGGACCGCGGCTGAGTTCTGTTCCATGTTCGACGACCCACGGCAGCAGGTCGATCGTGTTCACGACAACGACGTCGTATGGCACGTTCTGCGGACTCAAGACGTCGTGGGGAATGCGTCGGCCGACCATGAAACGGAAACGTGCGCGATTGGGAAACAGGAGGTAGACGGCCAGTCGCACCGGCAGCGGCGGGAACCCGATCCGGAAGTGCCGCCCAGACGCATCCGGGTGCGCATTGCCCCGGCTGAGCACGTCGACCCGGTAACCGCCCTGCTCGAGCCAGCGGATCTGGTTGGAGACTCGAGGGTCGCGTGCCCCCTCCGCATACGACATCACGAGCGCCCGGAGACCGTTGGAACTGCGTCTCGTGGGCACTCGGATATCCTATGGCAAGGTCCTCGAGCCTCGGACGGACCGAGCGGGTCGAAAGGATGACGTGCCGACCATCGCCCTCGTCGACAGCTATTACCCCCGTGCTCTCGCGGATTTCGGCCTCGACCGCGTGCTCCTCGACGGGACCTACAGCGACAATGTCGAGCGCGCGGCGGCACTCGGATTCGGCACAGGCGGAGCGTACACGCGCAACCTGCAGGAACTCGGCTGGGACGCCAGGATCCTCATCCCGAACGCCCTCGCACTGCAAGATCTGTGGACGCGCGAGAACGGCGTCCGTCGTCCCTGGCGCGCCGGCTGGCGGTACGGACCGCACATCGCACGCCTTCCGATCGCCCGGTCGATCGCGCACCGCCTCCCGCATCTGCATGGCACTCTCGCCGCGCAGATCCGGCGGATCCGCCCGGACGTGCTCTACGTGCAAGACATCAATCTGATCTCGCCATCCCTTGCGCGAGAACTGCGCCGCCATGTGCGGCTGCTGGTCGGGGAGATCGCCTCCCCACTGCCGCCCGCCGCCTACCTCGCTCCCTACGACCTCATCGTCTCGGCCCTTCCGACCATCGTCGACACGGCGCGCGGGCGCGGCATCGCCGCGGAATGGATCCCGCTCGGATTCGACGACCGCTGGGCGGGGTACCGGCCTGCAACGAGCCGGTCGATCGACGCCGTTTTCGTGGGAAGCATCTCTCGCCTGCAACCGACGACCGTGCCCCTGCTCCGCGCGGTGGCCGACCGGGTTCCCGGCCTGCAGATCTATGGCCCGGGCGACCCCGGCATGCTCGAGTCTGCCGGCCTTCGGACCCACCACCACGGGCCGGCCTGGGGCTCGGGCATGTTCTCGATCCTCGGCGACAGCAAGATCGTCGTCAACCGCCACGGATCGATCGCGGGAGACTTCGCCGTCAACATGCGGATGTACGAGGCCACGGGCAGCGGCGCGGCTCTGGTCACGGAGCGCAAGAGCAACATCCGTGAGTTGTTCGAGCCCGGCACCGAGATCGAGACCTATGACACCATCGACGAGGCGGCCGAGAAGACGGCACAGCTCCTGGCCGACCCCGAGCGTCTGGATCGCGTCGCAGCGGCCGGGCAAGCCAGAACGCTGCGAGATCACAGCTACGCGCGCCGCGCCGAGCGACTGACCCAGGTACTCGACGAGCGGCTGAGGGGCCGAAGCACCGCCGGGCAGGCGCGATGACCGAGGTCGCGTACTGCACGTACTTCGATCGCGGTTACCTCGCTCGCGGCCTTGCACTCATCCGCTCCCTGCGGCGGCACGGCGACAGGTCGACGGTGTGGATCCTCGCCATGGACGACGACGTCGAGCGGTTCGTCCGCGAGCTCGCCGATCCGACGGTCAGGTCCCTCCGCCTCGACGAACTCGAGCAGGCCGACCCACGCCTGCTCGAGGTGAAACCGCAGCGCTCGCGGATGGAGTACTACTTCACGTGCACCGCTCAATTGATGCGCTGGGTCGCCGGACGGCACCCGCACGTTTCGAAGGTCGCGTACCTCGATGCCGACATGTGGTTCACCGACCGGCCATCGCGGGTCTTCGACGCCCTGGCAGACGGCTCGGTCGGGATCATCGCGCACCGGTATCCGAAATCCCTGGCGTCTCGGCTGGCGAAATACGGCACATACAACGTCGGATGGGTCGGCGCACGATCGGATGTCGAGGGGATGCGGTGTCTGGATTGGTGGGCCGATCGCTGCATCGAATGGTGCAGCGATACTCCTGATGCGGGGCGCTACGCCGACCAGGGCTATCTCGACGGGTTCGCCGCCGTCACGCCGGCGCTGCGCATCCTTCCGGAGCCGGGTTTCGATCTGGCGCCGTGGAACACCGGTCGGCACCACGTCTCGACGGACGATGGCCGAGTCGTGGCGGACGGTGATCCTGTGACGTTCTTCCACTTCCACGGGCTGCGCAGGCGTTCGGGATGGTGGGTGAGCAGTCAACTCGTCTACCGCGCCCCGATGAACGGCGCGCTGCGTCGGGGTCTCTATGCCCCGTACGCCGATGAGCTGCGCAGCTGTCAGCAGTGGTTGACGGAGCATGGTTTCCCCGCCTCTCCGGTAGCCCGCCGTGGGGTCGGCCTCCGGGGGATCGCGGAACGCGGCCGTCGCCTTCTGCTCGATGCGATCTCGATCGCGTCCGGCAACGCGGTCCGCGCCTGAATCGGCGCGTCAGCGGGAGGGGCGAAGCACCCAGGTCTCCTCGACCGACGGAATGCCGAGAAAGGGACCGAGGTCGTAGTCCAGGCCGCCGAGCACCCTGGTGAGCTCGAGGCCTTCCGATGAGCACACCGAGGCCAGTTCATCGCGCGAGAACACCAGCTCGAGCGATGGCTGCCCATATGCATACTTGGCGAACTGGGTCGTCGGAGACGAGTCCGACACGGTGACGCCGTGCAAGACCACGTTCCCGCGCGCCACCCGCGCGTATTCATGGATTGCTTTCGGCCAATCGGGCATGTGGATGAGCGCGACTCCGTCGAGGACGACGGCCTGACTGCGATCCTCGTAGGGGAGGTCGTACGCACTGCCGACCACGAATTCCCGATGCGGGTAGAGCTGGTGGGCAAGCTCGATCATCGCCGGCGAGAGATCCAGGCCCCGATACCTGGTGGCCGGATAGCGATCGGTCAGGATCTCCGAATAGTAGCCGCCGCCGCAGCCGACTTCGACGAGTTCGGCCAGATCGTCGAGGGGGTCGAGAGCGTCGTACAAGCTCAGGATGTCCTCGCGTGGTTTGCCAGCCTTGGCCGCGGCGACCAGCGGTTGCCACGCGCGGTCCTGGCGCTGAGCCGTGTCCGAGCGCCAGATACCGAATTCATCATCGGACCCGAGCCGTGCAGGAGTCAGCGTATAGCCGGCAGAGGCGAGGAACCGACGAGACAACGAGGGCAGACGCTGCGAAGCAAGAGCCAGCAGACCGGATTTCAGCGACACGTCCTGCCCTCCCGGCTAGACCTGATCGAACGACATCAACTTGACGTAGTCGGCGACCATGGGAACCGACTTCCTCAGAGCCGCGAAACTTCCCGAATCCGTGACCCGCCCGCCCTGCAGAACATGAACAACATCGGCGTGCTGCACCGTGGAAAGACGATGTGCGATCACCACCACCGTCACCGACCCATGCAGCGTCTTGAGGCCGTCGGCGATATAGGCCTCAGAGCCCGCATCCAGTCCACTCGTCGCCTCGTCCAGGATCAACAGGCGCGGCTGCACGTAGAGGGCGCGGGCCAGGCCGATCCGCTGGATCTGCCCACCGCTCAGGGCATCGGCCTGATGGCCGACCGAGGTGGCGGTACCGTCGGGAAGGGTCGCGATGAAGTCACTGAGGTATGCGGACTTCAACGACGCATCGACGAGCGCGTGGTCGATCAGCTCCGGTCGCACGCCCAGCGCGACGTTCTCGGCGATCGAACCCGAGACCAGGCCCGGTTTCTGCGAGACGTAGGAGACCAGCCCGGGCGCCGCGGCGCGCAATGCCACCGGCTCGATGCCGCCGATCCGCACCGCGCCGGAGTCGGGCGCGATCAGGCCCAGAATCAGGTCGACCAGGGTCGTCTTTCCGGCCCCTGACGGTCCGATGATCGCGACATAGCTTCCTGGCTTGACGTTCAGGTCGATGTCGTTCAGGGTGTCGGCTTCGTCGCCCGGATAGCGGAAATGCGCGCCCTTCACCTCCACGCCGACCGCATGCCCGCGATCCACATCGACCGTGGGCGCGGCCGCCTGGGCGCCGGCCACGATGGCGAGGGCGCGCTGCCGATCCAGCAACTCGACGGCGATCGCGCTCTGATGCCGGTTCTGGCCGACGCTGGTGACAGCGCTCTGCAACGGGAGGAGCGACGCCATGATGCGCACTCCCCCGGTCAGGAAGACGCCCACGGTGACGATGCCGGACGAGAGGGTCCCGAACAGGAACTGCTGGCCCACGAAGATGACCACCCCGAGGATGAGGGAGGTCTCGACCACGTAGCGCGGCATCCCGGCCAGGAACGCGAATGTTGCTGCGCTGCGCGACAAGCGGCCGCGGGATTCCGTGAGTCGCTCGAGGAACAGTTCCTGCTTCGAGAGCACCGAGATCTCGCGGAACGAGTCGATCGCATCGCTGATCGCGTTCACCGTGTCGATGCTGCCGGAGGCGGAGTCGCGCCCGGCTCGGCGGATGCTCGCCCCGATGAAGAACTGGATCGCCACGATCACAATGGTGAAATAGCCCAGAGCGAACACGGCGGCGATGGGATTGACGATGAAGAATCCTGCGACGACGACGACCAGCAGGAATCCCTCGCTGAACAAGGTGGCGACGTTGTTGAGGATGCCCGTGAAGAGAGCGGTCGTCGAGCCGGTGATCGCGTACTGGAACTCCGCCTTGGAATACGACTTCATGTCGGCGAGCGAGCCGCGCAGGACGAGCTCGGAGATGTCGATCGCGTTCTGCGTCTCGACGCGTGCCAGGAAAGAGGTCATCGTTCGCGTCAGCCCCACCGCGAGGAACGCCTTGCCGACGAACACGACAAGCACGAAGACGATCAGTAGCACGAGGTCGGTCTGAGAGAGAACCGGAATGGAGATTCCGAGGATCGTCGTCGACGAGTGCGAACCGCCCGACGTCAGTTGAGTCGCGCCGACACTGGCGATGAATCCAACGAGAAAGATCCCGAAAACGTCCAAGAAGCCGGTAAGAGCCCGGATGATGACCAGGCTGAAGTACGTGACCCGCTGTCTCGGCGTCAGGTATCCCAGCGCCATTCGGGCAGCGGCGAACATGACTGCAAGCCTAACTCAGTGGGTTCGAGGGTTCGGGTGGGGGACCGGCGTCACCTGACGAGGTGATCGCGGGCAATCGCCACGAACTCGTCGTAGTCCTCGATGTAATCGGCCGCGTCATATTCGTGCGATGCGAAGACCATCAGCAACGCGTCGTGGGAATAGTTGCTCTGGGTGCCCCAGGTCAGTCTTGGCATGTAGAGACCGATATCCGGCCGGTCGAGCGACACCGTCTGCTGCGTGCGCCCGTCGTCAACGAGGGCCGTCACCGACCCGCGCAGGCAGACCAGGAACTGCTCGCACTCGCGGTGCGCGTGCGTGCCGCGGGCCTCGCCTGCCGGGATCCCATAGAGCGCAAAGAACCGGCGAGTCACGAACGGCAGCGTGCCGGGAACCTCCCCGACCACGAGACTGCCGTTGTCGGCGACGATCTCTCGGAGGTCAATGAGACGGCTCCCTCCGACACCGAGCCGGCGTCCTGCTTCGGCACTCATGCAGCACCCCCGATCGCATGAAGCGCTGCGACAACCCGGTCGACCTCGGCGTCGGTCAACTCGGGAAACATCGGCAGGGAAAGGACGGACGCCGAGGCGACATCCGTCGCCGGCAACTCGACCGCGGCCGGGCCAGGCCAATCCTGGCGGTGGTCCGGGATCGGGTAGTGCACATCGGTGCGGATTCCCGCGACGTCCAACGCGGCCCGCGCCGCGTCGCGATCCGCGGCGACGCCGACGGCCAGATGGCCGATGAACGACTCGGACGAGCGGTTGACGATCCGAAGCGCACCCGACGACGCCTTCTCGTACCGCGAATGGATCGCACGGCGACGCTCGTTCATCGCGTCCAGATGCGGCAGCTTCACCCGCAGGATCGCGGCCTGCAGCTCGTCCAGACGGCTGTTTCGGCCGCGCGCACGGCCGATCCGATACTTCGAAGTCCAGCCGTATTGGCGCAACGAGCGCACGGTCTCGGCGAGTTCCGCGTTCGAGGTGACCACCGCCCCCCCGTCGCCCAGCGCCCCGAGATTCTTCGTCGGATAGAAGCTCGTGGTGCCGATATCGCCGAAGGTGCCCGCTGCTTTGCCGTCGGCGCGCGCCCCGATGGCCTGGGCGACATCTTCGATGACGGCGATCCCGCGCGAGTGAGCAAGGTCGACCAAGTCGGCGACCGGCGCCATGGCTCCGTAGAGATGGGTGACCACGAGCACCTTGGGCACCTTGGGCAACACGTCGAGAGCCGCGGTCGCGGTGTCGACAGACAGCAGAAGGGTCTCGGGCGAGACGTCTGCGTAGACCGGCTCGGCGCCGAGGAGCCGGGTGGCGACCGAGGTGTATCCACCGGCGTTCGCGACTGTCATCACCGTGTCGCCGGCCGACACGCCCAGCGCGGACAGTGAGAGTTCGAGGGCGTCGGTGCCGTTACCCAGGGCGACGGCGTGCTCGGTGCCGATGTAGGCGCCGAGTTCCTGCTCGAAGGCGTCATGCTCAGGGCCGAGCACGTACCACCCACGGGCCACGACCCTGGCGACCGCATCCGCGATCGCCTCGGCAAGCTCGGTCGGCGTGCGCGACAGGTCGTTGAATGGAACCGCCTGTTCGGGGGATTCAGCGGATGATGCCACGCAGGCGAGCCTCCCTGATCAGCACGGCGATCAACGCCGCGTACGCGAGCGAACCGACGATCCAGACCACCATCGGAGCAGGTGCAGAACTCCACCACCACCGGTCGTGAGCGTTCAGATCGATCCCCTGCATGCTCGTTCCCGTGACGTACCGGCGAATGTTCACCTGCAACGACACAGCCTGAGCCGCGATCAGCCCGGTTCCCACCAAGGCTGCCTGAAGCCAGGACAGCTGGAAGCGCCCGCGCTCGATCACCAGGATCGACAGAGCGCCGATGACCACGATGAGCGGCAGAAGGTAGCGGGGCTGCACATTGTCGCCGACGACGTTGCCGCCGCGGACCAGTACGTAGGTCGGCAGTAACCAGAGCACGAGCGCGAGTCCGAGGACGGCCACGACCTTGCGCCACCCCGCGCGCCGCAGCCCCAGGAACACCACCGAAGCGAACACTCCAGCCGCCGCGATGCGCACGAAAGCCGGAACCGCCGTGTCGAGCCAGCCCAGGCCCCACTCGCCGAAGGCGCCCGCCCACAGGGACGGAACCGTCAGCAAGTTGTACGCGACGAGTGCCAGCCCGGTGAGGTGTGCCGCCGCCGCCCCAGAACTCGGACCTCCCGAGATGGACGATGCCGCGCCGAGCCCGGTCGACGCGACACCTGCTTGCTGGGTGGAGAAGAAGAACAGCGCGGCGACGACGGCCATCACCAGCGGCAGGATCGCGCTCAGCAGGTAGCCGCGCTCGCGCCGGAAGGTGAGCAGGATGGCGATGCCGCTTCCGATGACCGTGTACACCGCGGCATCGCCTCGGGCTCCAGCGGCCATCAGCACGGCCAGGGCGAAGAGGGCGCCGAGAGCCACCCGCCGTCTGCCGGTCGATTCGAAGTAGCCGAGCAGGGCCAGCCAGGAGGATCCAACGCCGATGAGCGCCCAGGAGCTCGGATTGTTCGACGCGAGCAGGAACGCGCCCAGCGGAACGGTCGTGATCAGCCATCCGGTGATCAGGGCGGTGCGACGCTGAGCAGGCAGCAGGCAGGCGAGGGCGGTCGTAATGGCGACGAAGAGAAGCACGTTGACCAGTCGCATGAACCACACGGACGCCAGGATGTCGGGGGTGACGAAGATGCCCATCGTCGCGTAGTACACGGGCGGGTACTCGTTGGCGAAGTTGCCGCGATCGGTTTCCACGGTCGGACGGGAACTGGGCGAGCCAGTGCCCTGGCACGCGGCGGTGATCGTCGGGTCCCCGGCGTAGCACGCCGAGTGCACGAGGGCCGACGGCACGATCCGTTTGTCCGGCTCCGACCCCGGCAGGCAGGAGGAGTGATCCACCGCGCTCGAGCACCAGATGCTGTCGAGATGGAAGTCGTCGTCAGGGCTCGCCCCCATCGGCGACGCCAGGGTCCACGCGAGCAACGCCAGCACGGCGAGCAGCGGCGCCAGGTGCACCAGGCGGATGCGGGCACGAGCGCGTCGGTACCACGGTCGCGCGTCGACCTCTGCGGGGGCGGTCGGCGCCGGCGCCTCAGTCGTCATCGTCAGAACGCTCTTCCATCTGCAAGGCGATCTTCTGAATGGCCTTCCGGAGCTCATCCCGAGTGCGCGCCAGTTCGAGCGTCAGTTGCATCAGCAGCAGCAGCACGACGAAGAAGCCGCCGACGAAGAGCAGATTGATGGGCTGCGGGATCCCGAAGAACTTCGCCACATTGTTCAGGATCTGAGGGAACACCGCCATCACCACCCCGACGATCCCCGCGAGAAGCCAGATCACGGCGTACTTCTCGGGAAGGAAGTAGGAGCGCAGAAGGAGCAGAACGACGATGAGCACCACGACCGAGAGCACGATCGCGAGGATCTGCTGCGGGGTCATTTCTTCCTCCTCTTGGAGACTCCGGGAGGAGCGCTGCGGACGATCGCCAGAAGCAGGATGAAGAATATCCGAAGCGTATACAGGGTGGCCCGGTAGATCGACTGGGAGGGGACTCCCGCCATTCTCTCGTTCATCTGCACCGGTTTCTCGGCGATCACGAGCCCTTCCCGGGAGGCCAGCACCAGCGACTCCACGGTGTCACCGAGCCACTCGACCGGGTAGTGGATGGCGAACAACTCGATCGCGCGCCTCCCGGTCGCCCGGAACCCCGAGGTGACGTCCGTCAGCTTCGTGCGTGTGTACAGCGAGACCACGCCGGCGATCACGCGCTGCACCAGCCGACGGGTGATGGTCGACTTGAACTTGCCCGAGCCCGCGAAACGGCTGCCGACCACGATGTCGGCGTTCGTGAGCAGGTCGAACATCTCAGTCAGATGCTCGGGGCGGTGCTGTCCGTCTGCGTCCACCTGGATCATCTGGTCGTAGTCATGCCGTGCCGCGTACTTGTACGCCGTGCCCATCGCGCCGCCGACACCCAGGTTGATGGCCAGGCTGATAACCCGCACCCCCGCCTCGCGCGCGATCCGCGCAGTCGCATCCGCCGACCCATCGTCGACGACCAGGATGTGCTCGCGCGGGTGGAACTTCTCCAGCTCGAGAAGCACGGCTCCAATCGACGCCTCTTCGTTGTAGGCGGGAATGGCGATCAGGACCTTCACGTCACGGATCCTCGACGGGCATCCGCCTGCGGGAGTCGACGACGGACGGCGGCAGGCATGACCTCAACAGTAGTGCAGGCGCGCTGGGCGGCTCGGTCGCTCAACCCTGGGCGAGATACCACTCGTAGCTTCGCCGGATGCCTTCGTGGAGGCCGATCTTGGGTGCCCAGTCGAGGGCCCGGATCCGGCTGGAATCGAGGATCTTGCGCGGCGTGCCGTCGGGCTTGGTGGAGTCCCACCTGATCTCTCCGGTGAAACCGACGACGCCGGCGATGATCGTGGCGAGGTCCTTGATGGAGATGTCCTCGCCGTAGCCCACGTTGATCGGGCCGGGCTCGCTGTAGTGGTCGAGCAGGTGCAGAACAGCCTCCGCGAGATCCTCGGAGTACAAGAACTCGCGCAGGGCGACACCGGTCCCCCAGAGCGTGACGTATTCCGCACCACTCTGCCGTGCCTCGTGAAAACGACGCAGCAGGGCGGGCAGCACGTGCGAGGTCTCGAGATCGAAGTTGTCGCCGGGTCCGTAGATGTTGGTCGGCATCGCCGAGATCCAGTCGCGGCCGAACTGACTGCGGTATCCGTCGGCCAGCCGGATGCCCGCGATCTTGGCGATCGCGTACGCATCGTTGGTCGGCTCGAGCGGGCCGGTGAGCAGCGAGTCCTCGTGGATCGGCTGCGGCGCGAATTTCGGGTAGATGCAGGAGGACCCGAGGAACAGCAAGCGCGGCACGTCCGCGGCGTGCGCGCCATCCATCAGGTTGGACTGGATCTGGACGTTGTCGGTCAGGAAGTCCACCGGGTATGCGCTGTTGGCGGCGATGCCGCCGACCTTGGCGGCGGCGATGATGACGGCATCCGGCTTGGTCTCCGCAAGGAAGTCGAACACCGCGGGCCGATCGAGCAGGTCGAGTTCGGCCCGCGTGCGTCCGAACCACTCGTCCGTGCCGTGCTCGTCGATCTTGCGCGCGATCGCCGATCCGACCAGACCACGATGACCCGCCACGAAGATGCGCCGGCGCGTGTTGGTCATGCCTTCTCCTTCAACAGGCTTGCCGCGCGGAGGGTCGCCCACCGCACCGGCCTTTCCCAGAGTACGGAGATCGGCCGCAACCATGCTGGCAGGTGCGACCGTCTCACCTCGCTCGCCTCCCGCACCGAGTCGGCACGCTGACCGACCGACAGCGAGTCGTTGTGCCAGCGGAACGCCGCCAGAGTCTTCGGCAGATACGAAAGGCGTCCGACGCGGCTCAGGCGGATGAAGAAGTCGAAGTCGAAGGCCCACCCCAGGTCGGTGCGGAGCTCGCCCACCTGGTCGACCGAGCTCCGGCGGAACAAGGAGCCGGGCTGCGGGATGAGGTCGGGGCCGACGCGCAGCAACGGCGCCGCCCACGGCCCGCTCCTGTTTGCCCAGAGCACGCGATCATCCTCGTCGATGTAGTCGCACCTGCCGTAGACCGCGACCGAGCGGGGATGGGTGCCCAGGAACTCCTCGGTGACCCGCAGCGCGTCGGGCCGCAGCAGGTCGTCGTCGCCGAGCCAGGCGATGAATTCGACGTCGGCGGGCAGTGCGGCGAATGCCTGATTGATGGCCGCTGCCAGGCTGGTGCCGGTCTCGTCGATCTTGCGATCGATGAGCCCCGCCTCGCGCAGCGGCTCGGCGTCGTACCCGGCCGGCGCGACCATCAGCACGTACGCGTCGCCCGCGGCGCGGATGGATCTCAGCGAGCGGTCGAGGAACTCCGGGCGGCGGCCGAGGGTGGGCACTACGACCGCCGTGCGCGGCAGTTCTGCGCTCACGAGACCCAGGGCGCGACCTGCGGAATGTCCACCAGGTGCCTGCCGGCCTCCAGCTCTGCGAGGTCGTGGTCGACCATGATTCTGGCCAGCTCCTGCGGGTGGACGGTCGCCTTCCATCCGAAGGCGTCGAGCGCCTTGCGCGCATCGCCGACCAGCGAGTCGACTTCGGTGGGACGCAGGTAGCGCTCGTCGAGTCGGACGTGCTCGCGCCAGTCCAAGCCGGCGTGGCCGAATGCGAACCCGACGAAGTCCTCGACGCTGAAGTCGGTGCCGGTGCCGACCACGTAGTCCGTCGGCTCATCTTGTTGAAGCATTTGCCACATCGCATGCACGTATTCCGGCGCGTAGCCCCAGTCGCGCCGGGCGTCGAGGTTGCCCAGGTAGACCTCCGACTGCAGACCGGCCTTGATCCTGGCCACCGCCTCGGTCACCTTGTGCGTCAGAAAGGTCTTGCCGCGACGAGGGCTCTCATGGTTGAACAGGATGCCGTTCACCGCGTACAGGCCATACGCCTCGCGGTAATTGCGCGCAACCCAATAGCCGTAGACCTTGGCCGCGCCGTACGGCGACCTCGGGTAGAACGGCGTCTGCTCGTTCTGCGGCGGCGGTGTGGCGCCGAACATCTCGCTCGAGGATGCCTGATAGAACCGCGCGGGCACCTGGGTCTGGCGAATCGCCTCGAGCAGGCGGATGGTTCCGAGTCCGGTGGTGTCGCCCGTGTATTCGGGCTCGTCGAACGAGACGCGCACGTGCGACTGCGCCGCCAGGTGGTAGACCTCATCGGGCGCGATGGCGTTCATGAGGGCGGAGAGCCGCGACCCGTCGGTCAGATCGCCATAGTGGAGCTCGAGCGTCGCGCCGCTCTCGTGCGGATCGTGATAAAGGTGGTCGATCCGCTCCGTGTTGAACGTCGACGCCCGGCGGATCACGCCGTGCACGTCATAGCCTTTCGACAGCAGCAACTCGGCGAGATAGGAGCCGTCCTGGCCCGTGATACCGGTGACGAGGGCGCGTTTGCGCGTCTCTGAAGTCATCGAAGGGGTCCGTTCGGTCTGGCTGGTGCAGAAGTCACAGCCTACCGGCCATCGCCGCCGCCGGGCCGACGGCGCCACAGCGCCAGCAGCACGGCACCCTGCAGGAGGCCGGAGGTCAGCTCGGCGATGCCGAGCCCACACGCCGCGCCCTGTGCGCCCCACAGGTGGCCGCCGATCAGCAGGCCGAGCACCCCAATACCGGACGCGATCAGCACGCAGACCATGAAGGTGGTCCGTGCACCGAGCGTGATCAGGCCGATCCTGCCGCACGCCGTGCCCAGCGAGATCCCGAGGGTCGCGACACCGAAACCGAATGCCGTCACGCGATCGATCGCGACTCCGCGTCCGAACAGGACGGCGGTGAGTTCGGGACCGATCAGCGTGAAGGCGATGAGGCCGAGCAGGCCGAGAGCGAGGTGCAGCAGGATGGCGATTCGCATCCGACGAGCCAGCGCCGACCTGTGCCCGATCGCCTCGGCGACCCAGCCCTGGAGCGCATTGCCGAGGGCCGTGACCGAGTACTGACCGATCCGGTACGCCTTGTCGCCCGAGACGTACCGCGCGGCCTGGGCGATCGGGGCGACCGCCGTGACCAGGGTGACCGCGAGCGCGTTGTACGCGCCGGCGGCGGTCTCGGCGATGACGGCGGGAGGATGCGACCGGTAGACCGCGCCGATGTCGGCTCGCGTGGGCCTGAGCAGCTCGCGTCCTGCGAGTCGCAGATAGACAGTGCCCGGACCGACGATCATCGCAACGCCGAGCAGGATCGGGTACCAGAGCACGCCTCCACCGGCCAGGAGGATGCCGGTCGCCGCCAGTGTGGCACCCATGCGCGGCAGCACCTCGAACCACAGGATCGGCAGGGCCCGACCCACTCCGATCCAGTACCAGGTGGGAGCGAGCCCCGACAGGCTGAATACACCCGCCATCAGCGCCGCCTCCGGTCGGTGCGAGCCGGGAGCCAGCAGGGCGGCGATCACCGACCCCACGATCGCGCCAACCACCCAGACCGGCAATCGGGTGTGCAGGCTGGTCGCGACGATGCGGCGTCGGCGTTCTGCAGACGCGATGGCGACCTGGGGCGGGGCCAGAGTGGGATAGCCCAGGCCCACCGCGAGGGCCACGAACCCACCGACCGACTGTCCGAGCGCAATGGCGACCCAGGCGTCGGCGCCCGACACCCTGGCCAGCACCGGAAGGAAGAGAAAGGGGGCGACGAGGGCGAGGAACGGCACGCCGGCGAAGGCGAGGATCCTGCGCCCCAGTGCGTGCGCCCCGCCCGACGGCGGGACGACCGGCCCGGCGTCGATGGTCATCCGCGGGCTCGGGTCACGGGCGTAGCCCGTGCACCCGCACGCTCGCGCGCCTTGCCGACGACGGCCGACCATCCGCCTTCGCGCAGGTACTGCAACGCGCGACTCAGGTCGTGCCTCGGGCCGTATGCGTTCACCAGGCGCAGCCGCACGGAACGAGTGCGCGCCACCAGCGCGCGATCAGGGGCCGGGCGCGGATCGCGCAGGTAGGTGACCAACGGCGCGAGCGCGGCCTGCCAATGGAAGCGGCTCTGCACGGCCCGGATGCGAGTCACTGCATCCGCGGCGAAGTCGGCGTCGAAGAGCACGCGCTCGAGCCCGTCGGCCAGAGCCGCGGCATCCTCGGGAGGAACCGCGATACCGAGGCGCTCCTGCTCGACCAACTCGGCGAAGGAGTCGCCGGTCGTGACGACCATGGGCAGGCCGGCCCACAGGTAGTCCAGGATCCGGGTGCGGAAGGCGAGCGCGGTCTCGAGGTGCACATGATGGGCGCTGACGCCAGCGTCCGCCTCGAGCAAGTAGTTCTGCCGCTCCTCATATGGCACCCAGGTCTCGTTGAAGAAGACCGAGGTGCCCAGCAGCCCGAGTTCGCCGGCCAGGGCGCGCGACTGCTGCACGATCCCCATCTGCGCGACACCGGGATGCTGGGTCCCCTGGAAGAACAGGCGCACCGTCGGGCGCCGCGCGACCAGCAATCCGATCGCGCGGATCAACGTGAGCGGATCGAACCAGCTGTACAGCCCGCCGCCCCAGATCACCACCTTGTCGTCCGCGCCGATCCCTGGCACGACTCCCTTGAGAACCTGCTGCTCGTGCACGGGGGGCGCCGAGGGCAGCCCGAAAGGCACAACGGCCAGTAGGCCGCGCAGATCGGAGCCCTGAGCGTAGCTGATCGGATTCAAGCGTCCGAGCGCCGCGAGCTGGCCGAGGTAGAACAGCCGCTGGCGCTCGGATGCGGCCATCAGGAAGTCGGCGCGAAGCAGCTGCTCGTCGAGCAGCTCGACCCGGTCTGCCACGATACGTGCGTACTCCCGCGGCGGGCGATCCCGGGCCTGTTCCAGCTGCTCGACATGCATGGGGTCGTAGATGTCGGCCACCAGCAGCTTCTTCGTGCGCCGCAGGGCGCGGAACATCGACAGCGCGTGGCCCTGCACGATGATGACCTGCGCCCAGCGCTCCAGTTCGCGGAACGCGCGCTGGCGGCCCGGCGGGACCACGAACTGCTCGAACGGCGCAGGCTGCTCGTCCAGCCGCGACGTCGTCACCAGGCGCACCTCGTGCTCGGCGCTCAGGACGAGCGCGATGTTCCAGCTGCGGATGGCCGGCCCCGCCATCCGGGCTCCGACCGGGTCATTGGTGACGACGAGAACGCGCGTCATCGAACGGCCACCATCACGGCTCCAGCGTAGCCGCCGAGCGCCTCGGAGCCGGTTGGACCAGGTCGCGCAGCACGTCGATCCCTCCACGGCTGTAGAGCCCGTAGTCTCCGCGCGCGGCGGCCAGCGCGATGCGCGGTATGCGGGCGATCGGAACGCGCGGCAAGTCACGCCGACGTCGTTCATGCTCGAGCCTGGCCCTTGCCGCTTCGAGGTGCGCCGGCGGGACCCCTGCGCCGAGGCCTTCCAGGGCGGAGATCAGGGCCGAGGTGCGATCGACGAGCGCGGACGCCCGCGGCTCGCGGGGCTCGCGCAGCTTGGCCCAGCGGTCCGCCGCCGTCGGTCGCCGAGCGCCGATCTGATTGGCGCCGTGCTGCCGGTAGTCGATCAGGGGCTCAGGAAGCAGGCGTACGGTTCCGACCGCTGCCGCGATCATCGCCAGCCATTCGTCGTGCACCCAGCCCGACGGAAAGGGCTTCGCCATGGTGAGCAGCTCGCGTCGCAGCACCGCGGTCGCCCCGGTGACCAGGTTGCGGCGCAACAGGGCTGCGAACGCATCGCCGCGCTCGAGGCCCGCGCGCTCACCGGCGGTGGCCTCGAGTGCCTCGAGCACGGTCAAACCCACCGGAGCTCCGCCCGCGTCCACGAGCCGCGCGTCGGTATGCAGCAGCAGCAGCGAGGGGTCGGCGTCGAAAGCAGCCTGTGCGGCCGCGAGCTTGCCCGGATGCCACACGTCATCCTGATCACTGAGGGCGATCAGCTCGCCTCTGGCATGGGCGAGAGCGTCGGCGAAGTTCGCGACGACGCCGAGCGGCGGATCGTGGCGCAGGACCACGAGGTCGACGCCGCCCCCCGTTGCGCGGTGCTCATCGACCAGGCTCTCGACGATCGCGACCGTGCCGTCGGTCGACGCGTCGTCTCCGAGGACGATCTCGCCAGGGCCAGGCTGTTGTTCGAGGATGCTCTGCACCTGCTGACCGACATACTCCGCACCGTTGCGCGTGCAGAGCACCACCGAGATCACCTGGCCAGCCTAGGCGAGCATGCCCGGATAGGATCGAGCCACCATGGCCAACAGCAGCCGCGGACCGTCGGTGGCGATCGTGACGGTCGCCTATCACTCCAATCAGGTGCTCGACGGGTTCCTCGCATCGGCGCCCGCCGCCAGCGCCTCACCGGTCACTGTGGTGATCGTGGACAATGCGCCGGGCGGGAAGGACGACGCATCCCGTCTCGCGCGCGAGCACGCCGCCCGGTACCTGGCCCTGGCCGAGAACCCGGGCTACGGCGGAGCGGTGAACGCCGGCGTCGGAGTCCTGGAGCCGGGCATCGAATGGGTGATGATCAGCAACCCGGACGTGGTGCTCGCCCCGGGCACGATCGATACCCTCCGGCGGACGGGCGAGGCGGATCCGGCGATCGCCGCCGTCGGTCCGGCCGTGCTCAATCCCGACGGAACGGTGTATCCGTCCGCGCGCGCCGTCCCGAGCCTGCGCACCGGGATCGGCCATGCGCTCTTCGCCAACCTGTGGCAGCGCAATCCCTGGACGCTGGCCTACCGGCGCGAGTCGGATCCGAGTCACCGGGCTCGGGATGCCGGATGGCTGTCCGGATCCTGCCTGCTGGTCAGGCGGTCGGCCTTCGACGCGATCGGCGGCTTCGATGACGGCTACTTCATGTACTTCGAAGACGTCGACCTCGGGTTCCGCCTCGGTCGGGCCGGCTACCGCAATGTCTACGAGCCCGCTGCCGCGGTCACGCACGTCGGAGCTCACTCCACATCGAGCGACTCCGCGCGCATGGTCGCCGCGCATCACGCGAGCGCCAGGCGGTTCCTGTCGAAGAAGTACACCGGATGGTGGCTCTGGCCGGTGCGGGTGGTTCTGCGGGTGGGGCTGGCGATCCGGTCGCGCGCGATCCAGCGGCGCCTGACTATCGACTGACCTCGAGCAACCGCTGGAGGTAGGTGCCGTAGCCGGACTTCGTCAGAGGAGTCGCGATGGCGGCGAGCTGCGCGTCGTCGATCCACCCGGCGCGCCACGCGACTTCTTCGATGCAGCCGAGCTTGATGCCTTGGCGGTCTTCGATCACCTTCACGTACTCCGACGCCTGCATCATCGACTCGAAGGTGCCGGTGTCGAGCCAGGCCGTGCCGCGGTCGAGCACGCGCACCTGCAGGGCGCCGGCCGCGAGGTAGTGCTCGTTCACACTCGAGATCTCCAGTTCACCGCGGGTGCTCGGCACCACGGCCCTGGCGACGTCGACGACGGTGTTGTCGTAGAAATAGAGTCCGGGCACCGCGTACGAGCTCTTCGGGCGCGCCGGCTTCTCTTCGATCGAGATCGCCGTCATCGTCTCGTCGAACTCGACGACGCCGTAGGCCTCGGGATTCGACACCTGGTAGGCGAAGATCATGCCGCCGTGGATCTCGGTGATGCCCTGCAACTGGGTGTCCAGCCCGAACCCGTGGAAGATGTTGTCGCCGAGCACCAGAGCGACCGAGTCGGCGCCGATGAACTCCTCACCGATCAAGAAGGCCTGGGCGAGTCCGTCGGGACTCGGCTGCTCGGCGTAGACGATCGTCATCCCCAGATCCGAGCCGTCACCGAGCAGTGCGGCGAACTGCGCCCGGTAATCCGGCGTCGTGATGACCATCACCTCGCGGATCCCCGCCTGCATCAGCGTCGACAGCGGGTAGTAGATCATCGGCTTGTCGTAGATCGGCATCAGTTGCTTCGAGATGCCCTTGGTGATCGGCCAGAGGCGGGTTCCGGAGCCTCCGGCCAGGATGATCCCCTTCACGCGAGCGACCTCTCGTACGCCAGGCACTCGTCGTAGGACGGAAGCGCCCCCGCGTCCTGCGCCTCGGCGAGCGAGGGGGCCTCGACATCCTTCGGCGACAGCAGCACCTCCCCCGCCTCGGGCGGGAACTCGAGTCCGATCGCCGGGTCCAGCGGCGAGATCCCGAGCTCGCGCTGCGGGTTGTACACCTCCGACACCAGGTACGACACGATCGCGCCGTCGGTGAGCGACACGAAGCAGTGTCCGAGCCCCTCGGCGAGATAGAGCGCGCGACGATCGCCGTCGTCGAGGCGCACACTCTCCCAGGTGCCGAAGGCGGGCGATCCGACCCGCAGGTCGATCACGAAGTCGAGCACGGCGCCCCGCAGGCAGGATACGTACTTGGCCTGGCCGGGAGGAACCAGGGCGTAGTGGATGCCGCGCACCGTTCCGCGCCGGCTCACGCTGGTATTGCCCTGCCGGACCGTGAACCCGTGACCCAGAGCGTCAACGAGCGGCTCAGGACGGTAGTGCTCGTAGAACAGCCCGCGGTCGTCGGCGTGCTGCACCGGGGTGAACTCGACGGCACCGGGAATCGAGAGTCGCCGAGTCTGCACGGCTCCGAGTCTAGACGGCGATCCCCGTAGACTTCGGGGCGTGAAAGTCCTGGTCACCGGCGGAGCCGGCTTCATCGGCTCCAACTTCGTGCGGCGCACGCTCGAAGGCGCCTACGAGGGGCTCGACGGCGCCGAGGTCGTGGTCTACGACGCCTTGACATACTCCGGCAATCCGGCGAACCTGGCCCCGGTCGCCGACAACCCGCGTTTCACCTTCGTCCAGGCCGACATCCGCGACGCCGGCGCCCTCGATGACGTGCTGCCCGGCGTCGACACCGTCGTGCACTTCGCGGCCGAGTCGCACGTCGACCGCTCGGTGCGCGATTCCGGCATCTTCGTCGAGACCAATGTGCTCGGCACGCAGCGGCTGCTGGATGCCAGCCTGCGCGCCGGCATCCGACGCTTCGTCCACGTCAGCACCGACGAGGTCTACGGATCGATCGCCGAGGGCTCGTGGGACGAGAGCCGGGCGCTCGAGCCCAACTCCCCGTATTCGGCGAGCAAGGCGGGCAGCGACCTGATCGCCCGCAGCTACCACCGCACGCACGGCATGAACCTGTCGATCACGCGCTGCTCGAACAACTACGGCCCGTACCACTTCCCCGAGAAGGTCATCCCGCTGTTCATCACGAATCTGATCGACGGGCTGCACGTGCCGCTGTACGGCACCGGCGAGAACATCCGCGACTGGTTGCACGTCGACGATCACACGCGCGGCATCGCGATGGTGGTCACGGGCGGCCGGGCCGGCGAGGTCTACAACATCGGCGGCGGCACCGAGTTGAGCAACCGCGAGCTGACCCAGAAGCTCCTGGATGCCACCGGCACCGACTGGTCGTACGTCGATCAGGTCGAGGACCGCAAGGGCCACGACCTGCGCTATTCGGTCGACATCGGCAAGATCCGGTCCGAGCTCGGCTACGCGCCCGTCGTCCCCTTCGACCAGGGACTGGCCGATGTGGTGCAGTGGTACCGCGACAACCGCTCCTGGTGGGAGCCGCTGAAGGCTCGCGCAGCGCTGTGAGTCGACGCCTGTGACCCGTTACCTCGTGACCGGAGCGACCGGCATGCTCGGGCGCGACCTCCTGCGCGCCCTCGCCGGCCGCGAGGTCACTGCGCTCGGGCGGGACGAGCTGGATGTCACCGATGCCGAGCGGGTGATGACCGCCGTCGCCGGGCACGACGTGGTGTTCAACGCGGCGGGATACACCGACGTCGACGGAGCCGAGACGCACGAGCGCGAGGCGTTCGCGGTGAACGCCACCGGTGTCGAGAACCTGGCACGCGCGGCCGCGGCCCACGGTGCCAAGCTCGTCACCGTCTCGACCGATTACGTCTTCGACGGGGCGGCGAGCGAACCCTATGCGGAGGACCATCCGCGGGACCCCATCAACGCCTACGGGCGCAGCAAGGCGGCCGGCGAGGAACGGGCTCTGGCCGCCCACCCGGACGGCGCATACGTGGTGCGCACGGCATGGCTCTACGGGGCGGGCGGCCCGAACTTCGCCGCGACCATGCTCAGACTCGCGGCGGCCAACCCGACGGTCTCGGTGGTCGATGATCAACTCGGCCAGCCGACCTGGACGGCCGACCTGGCGTCACAGCTCGTCGCGCTGACCGATGCCGACGCCCCGGCCGGCATCTACCACGGCACCAGCAGCGGGCAGACGTCGTGGTTCGGATTCGCGCGCGCGATCTTCGAGCAGGCGGGGCTCGACCCGGATCGCGTGCTCCCGACCGACAGTGGGACGTTCGCGCGGCCCGCTCGGCGTCCGTCCTACTCGGTGCTCGGGCACGAAGCATGGGCACTCGCGGGTCTGGCCCCGATGCGACCGTGGCGGGACGCCCTGGCCGCGGCCGCCGCATCCGGCGTGCTTGCGCGGGCCGACACCCCATCCGGGACAGGGCCGCGATGATCACCCTGCGCGTCATCGTCGACGAGGTCACGGCGGTGCCCAACGGCGGCATGTCGCGCTATGCCGAGGAGCTCACGCGGCAGTTGATCGCGACCGCTCCGCGCGGATCCAACGTCGCGGGCATCGTCTCGGCATCGCCCGAACCCGACTACGCGCACCTGGCCGAGCGCTTGCCCGGTCTCGTCGAGCTGTACAAGAGCCCGCTCGCCCGACGCGAGCTGGCCGCGGCCTGGTCCCATGGATTCACCCGGCTCCCGGGGGCCGGCATGGTTCACGCCACCAGCCTCCTGGCGCCGCTGCATCGGCACCTGCCGGTGAGCGGTCGGCACGACCAGACCGTGGTGACCGTGCACGACGCCATCGCCTGGACCGATCCCGAACTGCTTCGCCCTCGACAGCTGTCGTGGAACCTCGCGATGACCAAGCGGGCCGAGCGGTTCGCCGACGCCGTGGTCACCCCGACTCACGCGGTGGCCGAAGTGCTTGCCGAGCACTTCGCATTCGGCGATCGGTTGCGCGTCATCGGCGGCGCGCCCAGTTCGCGACTGCACGCGATGGCCGATGACCGCGCACGGCGAGAACGACTGGGCCTGCACGGCGACTACCTGCTGACCGTCGCAGCGCTCGACCCCCGCAAGGGCCTCGCCGTGCTCATCGAGGCGCTCGCGCGGGTGCCCGAAGTCGCCTTGGCCGTGGTCGGTGCTCAGGGCGACACTGACCAGATCGCCGAACTGGCGCGCGACCACGGCGTCGGCGGGCGGGTCATCGTGCTCGACGTCCTGAACGATGACGACCTCTCGGCTGTCCTGCAGGGGGCCACCGCGTTCGTCCTGGCCAGCCGCGCCGAGGGATTCGGCCTCGCTCTTGTCGAGGCGCTCGCGTTCGGGCTGCCCGTCATCCATTCCGACGTTCCCGCCCTGATCGAGGTCGCAGCCGATTCGGGCATCGTGGTCCCGCGCGACGATCCGGACGAGGCCGCCGGCTATGCCGATGCCATCCAGCAGGTTCTCGACGACGCGGACCTGCGCGAACGGCTCTCGATCGGCGCTCGCGACCGCTCGCGCGCGTTCAGCTGGCGCGACTCGGCCGAGAAGGTCTGGCAGCTGCACGCCGACCTCTGACTCGGGCCGTCAGCTCGGGCCGATGGTCCCGCCGGAGGTCGAACTCCGCGCAGCCAATCGGCGGGTCACCGCACGTCCGACGCGCTGCGAGAGTCGATGCGAGGGACCCTCGACGAACCGCGCGAACAGGGCTGCGGCGAGGACGGCCAGCGGAATGGCGACGACCGGGGTCCAATACCAGGGGATCGCGCGGAGGAACCAGCCGACGGCGATCAGGATCGGCAGGTGCACGAGATAGAGGCTGAACGAGATGCGTCCCAGCCACTGAACGAAACGGAGCTCGAGGAGCCGGGCGAACGGCGCCCAGGCGACGGCGACCAGCACGATCAGAGCAGCCCCCAGCACCTCAAGAACCTGCACGACCGACGCGACCGCGTGCGACCCGGTGCCGAATGGTGCCGACTCCCACCGGGCTTCGAGCAGCACCATGCCGAGAATCAGGGCACCGGCACCGAGCACGCCTCGCCATCGCCCGGGAATGCGACCGACGCCGAGCGCTGGCAGCCGGCTGAGGTGCGCCGCCATCAACGTGCCGAGCAAGAAGATCGGGAGGTACAGCAGGAATGGATCGCCGACCACCGCACCCAGCGCCATCGCGAACGCTGCCCCGCAGGCCACCGCCCACCACCAACGGCCCGCCACGGCAGCCACGACCACGTAGACGGGCAACAGGATCGAGAAGAGCAGCTCGAAGCGCAGCGACCACAGCGCGTTGTTGTACGGGATCGTGCCGTTGAGCACATCGACGTCTCGGACGGCCTCGTGCCAGTCGATCGCCGGGAAGGTCGACGCGGCGGCCCACGTCGTCGGCGCGGCGGACGGATCATGCAAGCTCGTCGACATCACGATCACCGCGAGAAGAACGGACGCCGCGACCGGCAGCAACAGGCGGACGATTCGCCGCGGATAGTAGGCCGTCCAGTCGAAATCGGAGCGCGCCAGCGGGGGGAGTGCGACCACCAGACCGCTCAGCACGAAGAAGATCAGCACCGCCTCCTGCCCCGAGAAGAACAGCTGCAGCGGGGTTCGGGTGATGATCGCGGCGAACGAGCCGGGGGCGACCGGCAGCGACGGATCCAGATAGACGTCGGAGACCCCGGCATTCATCAGGGCGCAATGGTGCAGAAGCACGATGGTCGCGGCGATCCCCCGCAGACCATCGAGACCGCGCAGGCGCCCTCCCTCGCGCTGGACCACGGGCACGGACGGCTGGAGGGTGTCGCTCATCCGGTCTGCCCGGCCGAACAGGTGCTCTGGTCGGCGGCCTGCCCCGAGATGGAGGTCGGCAGCGGCACCGGTACTCCGCCGGTCGGCGTCGCCGAGGCGGAGGGGGTGGGGCTCGAGCTCGGCTTCGGCGTGCCGCTCGCAACCGCGGCGCCGCCGAGCTGCTGGGTGACCACCGCCTGATCGTTGGCCAGCGCGGTCATCAGCACCGCGGCATCCCCCGTGTTCGGCAGGGTCACGCTCTGCCCGCGAACAGTCGTCGGATGCGACGGGTACTGCACGAACGCGATCCGGTCGAGCGGGATGCTCCGCAGTGCGAGCGCCATCGACACCATCGTCGAGGTTTGCGCGAGTTGCGTGCTCAGCTTCATGTTCGCCGCCGCCGCCTGAGCGAGCGAGATCAGTTTGAGCGGGTTGCCGAGGGTGTTCGAGCTCTTGATGGTACGCATCAGCGACGAGAGGAACACCTGCTGGTTACTGATCCGCTGCAGGTCGCTGCCGGTCGAGAGGCCATGGCGGGTGCGCAGGAAGGCCAGTGCCTGAGCGCCCTGCAACGTGTGTTCACCCGCGCTCAGCACCAAGCCGCTGTACGGGTCGTCGATGCCGGTCACCAAGCAGACCGGCACGCCCCCGACCGCATCGCTCATGGCGACGACGCCGTCGAACTCGATCTGCGCCGCGTACTGGATCGGCAAGCCGGTGAGGGCGCTCGCGCTGGCCACCACGCAATCCAGTCCGCCGCGTGACAGCGCGGTGTTGAAGCGCGCCTGACCGACCGCGGGATGGGACCCGCAGGCGGGCTGCGCGACGTAGAGGTCGCGCGGGATGCTCACCGCGGTCACCGATTTCGACACCGGCGACAGGTGGATGAGGATCGTCACGTCGTTGAGCGCCTCGCCCCGCACGCCGTACGCCGCATTCCCGTCGCCGCTGTCGTCGCCCACCAGCAGGATGTTGACCGGGCCGGTGATCGGCCCTACCGTCACCGGCTTGCCATCCGGCCCGGTGATGTCCACGGTGTTCGACGCGACCGTGGCCAGGATGCTCGCGGTCACCCCGGCGGTGTACGACCCGGCGAACGCGGTGCCGCCCGCGATGACCAGGGCCACGATCGCCAGCAGCGACACGCCCACGCGGGTCGCGGTCGTGGCCTTGGCCAGCCGGGCCAGCCGGAAGGTGTCGACCGCGCAGATCACCCAGAGCACCCCGTACAGGCCGAGCACGACGGCGATGCTCCACAGCACGGCCGGGATGGTCACGATCGGGATGATCGCCGCGCCCCCGATCAGCACGGCGAGCAGTGCAACGATCACCAGCGCCCAGAACAGCAGTGTCGTGCCGAGCGCGAACCGGCCGAAGCGGCGGTTGCCGGCCAGCACCTGGGGCGCTCCGGGGATCAGCAGGTTCAGGCCCACCAGCCACCAGGCGCGCGTGCTCATGAAGTCGGGTGCCGAGGCATCCGGATCCCGCAGCAGCGAGCGGGGTGCGCGAGCGGAACTCACAGCCCGCGCTGCAGCTTCGCGTTCTTCTCGACCACGAGGGCCTCGAGTCCGGCGGCGAACTGCTCCAACTGCGTGGTGAGCGTCGCGTCGGAGGTGGCCAGGATCCGCGCGGCGAGCAGTCCGGCATTGCGTGCGCCGCTGATCGACACCGTCGCGACCGGGATGCCGGCCGGCATCTGCACGATCGAGAGCAGTGAGTCCAGGCCGTCGAGCTTGGCCAGCGGCACCGGCACTCCGATCACGGGAAGCGTGGTGACCGAGGCGAGCATCCCGGGCAGGTGGGCGGCTCCGCCCGCTCCGGCGATGATGACCCGGATGCCGCGACCGGCCGCCTCCGACCCGAACGCGATCATGCGCTTGGGGGTCCGATGGGCGGACACGACCTCGACCTCGTGCGGGATCCCGAACTCGGCCAGCGCTGCCGCGGCCTCGCTCATGACCGTCCAATCGGAGTCCGACCCCATCACGACGCTCACGACGGCGTCGCCGTGCGGAGCGGAGGCGGTCGTCCCAGGCACGCGCCCCATGTTATGGCTCAGGCCTGGAAGAACCCTGCCGCGGCACGCGCCCGGGCCGCAGTGTCGTCGAGGGCTGCCCCGGTTGCCGTCACATGCCCGACTTTGCGGCCCGGACGGGACGGCTTGCCGTAGGAGTGCACCTTGACCCCGGCATCCGAGGCGAGGACCTCCGGATAGCGGCTCGGCATCGCGCCGTCGGCGGGGCCGCCCAGAACGTTCACCATCACGCTCCACGGCGCGGTCGGCGAAGGATCGCCGAGCGGAAGGTCGAGCACGGCGCGCAGGTGCTGCTCGAACTGGCTGGTGATCGCGCCGTCGATCGTCCAGTGCCCGGTGTTGTGCGGGCGCATGGCCAGTTCGTTGACGAGCAGCCGGCCGTCCGGGGTCTCGAACAGTTCGACGGCGAGCACCCCGGTCACGTCCAGCCCGGTCGCGATGCGCTCGGCCAGCGCGCGGGCGGCACCGGTCAGGGCGCCTGCCTCGGGCGCGGGAGCCGTCACCTCGGCGCACACGCCGTCGCGCTGCACCGTTTCGACCAGGGGCCAGGCACGCACCTCGCCCGACGGTCGACGCGCGACCAACTGGGCCAGCTCGCGTCGGAACGGCACGAGCTCCTCGACCAGCAGCCCCTCGGGGCCGGCCTCCGCCACCCAGTCGGCGGCGTCCGAGGCGCTGCCGATGACGCGGACCCCTTTCCCGTCATAGCCGCCGCGCGGCGTCTTGACGACGGCACGGCCGTCGTGGCCCGCCAGGAACGCGGTCAGGGCGCCCGCGTCGCGGACCACCGCCCACTCGGGCACCGGCGCGCCCAGCGCCGTCAACCGCTCGCGCATCACGATCTTGTCCTGCGCGACCGCCAGCGCGGCCGGGCCGGGGTGCACCAGGTGCCCGGCGTCCACGAGGGCCGCGAGCACCGGCTGGGGCACGTGCTCGTGATCGAAGGTGATCACGTCGACGCCGCGCGCGAAGGCGAGAACCGTTGCGGCGTCCGTGTAGTCGCCGACCGAGGTCGCGGCGATGGCGGCCGACGACCCGTCGACCTCGGCGAGCACCCGGAGTTCGATCCCCAACTCGATCGCCGGGGGCACCATCATGCGCGCCAGCTGTCCGCCCCCGATCACGCCGACTCTCACGGCTCGCCCCTGAACGGATTCAAAGGATTCACGGGAGGTCTCCGGTCGGTCGTCGAGGGGCGGTGGCTAGACTTTCGTTCTCTCCGCCCATTGTCCCCGAACCGAAGCGACATCCTGCCCATGCGCAAGCTCCTGCTGCAGTTCACCAGGTTCGGCCTGGTCGGCGGCGTCGGCCTGGTGGTGGACTTCAGCGTCTTCAACCTGCTGCGCGCGACGATCTTCGACCCGGCCAGCATCCACGAGGGACCGGTCTTCGCGAAGATCATCTCGACCACCCTGGCGATCATCGTGAACTGGTTGGGCAACCGGTTCTGGACCTTCCGCGAGCACCGCGGCCGCCAACTGGTGCGCGAGGGCGTCGAATTCGGCATCGTGAGCGTCGGCGGCCTCCTCATCGGCCTGTTCTGCCTGTTCGTCTCGCACTACGTGCTGGGATTCACCTCGCTGCTCGCCGACAACATCTCGTCGAACGTGATCGGGTTGGCGCTCGGCACCGCGTTCCGCTTCTCGCTCTACCGGCTCTGGGTGTTCTCACCGCGGCGCGGCGAGCCGAAGCCCGCCGTGTTCCCGGACGACGACGCCCCGGAAGGCGGTGCCCAGGGCGTCAGCCCGCATCCTGCTCGCCGGTCTCGCCCGGGTACGGCCACGACCCCTGCTGCCGCCGTGCCGCAATCGGATTGAGGCCGGCCTCCATCAGGTCGTGCAGCGCGGACTGCACCAACTCGGCATGGGGGACGTCGCGGAGAACGACCGGATGCTCCAGCCCGGTGTTGATGAGCACGTCGCCGCTGCGGAACAGCAGCTGCAATCCGGCCTGGCGCACCGTCACGTCGTAGCCGCGGCTGTGCAGCAGTTCCTGGCGTGATCGCACCAGGACACCCGAGCGGATCACCACCCTCCTGGTCGTGATCGTGTCGTTCTGCGCGAGCCAGCGCAGCACCGGCACCACGAACAGCAGCAGAGCGAGCAGCGCTCCCCCGGCGAGCAGCAAGAGGTTCATCCACTGCTCGGGGAACGAGCCCGCGAAATACGACACGGCACCGATGTCGATCAGCAGCGCAGCCGTCGGGAAGAACAGCGCCCGCGAGTGGGGTCGTAAGCGCGCCACCACCACCTCAGGCGGTGGCGTCCGATCCCCTGACGGAACTCCGGCGGCCGACATGGCTCTTTCCTACCGGTTCTAGCGCAGGTGGATGATGTCCCCCGCCGCGACCGCCCTGACCTGATCCGCGTCGTCGCTCACCTCGAGCCGGCCGAGCCGGTCGATCCCCACGGCCCGCCCCAGCAATCGGGCTCCCCCGGGCAGTTCGACCCGCACGTCGCGGCCGATGGTGCTGCAGCGTTCCAGGACGGCGGCGCGCAGGCCACTGCGATCGGCATCGCCGCCGCTGCGCCACAGCTCGGTCACCCACGCGGTGAGGTAACGCAGGTAGGCCGCAAGGACCCGGTCGATCAGCCCGGTGACATCGCTCGCGTCCGCTCCGGCGAGCGCGAGCGAGGTCGCCGTCGGCACCGGCAGTTGCTGGGCGGTCATTGTCAGGTTCAGGCCGGCGCCGATGACCACGGCGGTCGCCTGCGACCCCTGAGCCGGAGGCACCAGCTCGGACAGGATGCCGCACACCTTGCGGCCGTCGAGCTGGATATCGTTGGGCCACTTGAGACCGACCCGCACCGAGCGCGGCAGCACGGCCGAGACCGCGTCGTACATCGCCGCGCCTGCCGCGAGCGGGAGCCAGCCCAGACCTTCGAGCGCTGCGGGGTGCGCCGGCGCTCCCGTTGTGACGGACTGTCCGTCAGAACCAGAGGGCGCGCGCACCAGCACCGACACCGCGAGCGCGGTGCCCGCCGGCGCCACCCACGCGCGATCCAGCCGGCCGCGGCCTGCGGTCTGGTCGGTCGTGATCAGGGCGCTGAACGCCGGGAGTTCCGGGTCGGCGGCCAGCCTGACCAGCTCGGTGTTCGTCGAGCCGGCCGAGTCGCGCCACAGCAGCATCGGCACCTCGCGCCGGCTCGCGGGCAGCCACTCGGCCTCGCGACCACCAGCGCGCGCCGCGCCGTCCGCCGCGCCCTGGTCCATGTTCCTCAGCCTAGGGTCGGCGGTCACGTACGCTGACATATCATGACCGCCTCGACACCCGCGCCGTCGGCCGGCGGGCGCGGTTCGGGGCTGCCCGCAGCACGGGCCGTCGTGATCGTGCCCACCTACGACGAGGTGGACAATCTCGAGCCGGCCGTTCAGGCGATCCATGCGGCTGCGCCCGACGTGCACATCCTGGTCGTCGACGACGCGAGCCCCGACGGCACCGGTGAACTGGCAGACCGGCTCGCCGCCTCCGATCCCCGCATCACCGTGCTCCATCACGGCGCCCGCGACGGACTCGGGGCCGCGTACCTCGCGGGGTTCGACACCGCACTGGCGGCGGGTTTCGGCATCCTGATCGAGATGGACGCCGATGGATCCCACCCGGCAGACGTGCTGCCGACGATGATCGCCCGGCTGGGCCCCGACGATCCGACCTCACCGGACCACGCCGACCTGGTGATCGGCTCGCGGCGGGTTCCCGGCGGCGGCTTCGTCGACTGGCCGGCTGCGCGACGCATCCTGAGCCGGGCCGGCAACCTGTATGCCCGCCTCGCGCTGCGCATCCGGGTGATGGATGCCACCGCCGGCTTCCGCGCGTACCGCGCCGACGTGCTGCGCAGCCTCGATCTGGCCGGCGTCGAGTCGCGCGGCTACTGCTTCCAGATCGATATGACCCTGCGCGTTCTGGACGCCGGCTACCGGGTCGCCGAGGTCCCGATCATCTTCACCGATCGGCAGCGCGGGGTGTCCAAGATGAACTCGCGCATCGTGCTCGAGGCGATGTGGCGGGTCACGCAGTGGGGTGTTGCCCGGCGGTTCTCCCGACGCCGATCCGTCCCGGCGCGCGCCACGGCATCTCACGACTAGCAGCGGGATCGCACTGAACATCGGCCGTCCGCCTGTCGGAATCCTCCAACCCGCGCCCGTCCGGCCCTCGGTAGGCTGAACGGCGTGACCGCCGACGCCGCCCCTTCCACCCCCGCCACCGCGAGCCCCGACCTCTCCACGACGGCCGGTAAGCTCGCCGACCTGAAGGTGCGCTATCACGAAGCGGTCACCGCCAGCGGGCTGGCGGCCATCGAGAAGCAGCACGCCAAGGGCAAGAAGACCGCACGCGAACGCATCGAGCAGTTGCTCGACCAGGGCTCGTTCGTCGAGCTCGACGAGTTCGTGCGCCACAGGAGCTACGCCTTCGGCATGGAGAAGAGCCGGCCGTACGGTGATGCCGTCGTCACCGGGACGGGGACGATCCTGGGTCGCCAGGTCGCGGTCTACTCGCAGGACTTCACCATCTTCGGCGGCTCGCTCGGCGAGGTGGCCGGCGAGAAGATCATCAAGGTGATGGAGCTGGCCATGAAGACCGGGGTCCCGATCATCGGGATGCTCGACTCCGGCGGGGCGCGCATCCAGGAGGGCGTGGTCGCGCTCGGCAAGTACGGCGAGATCTTCCGCCTGAACACGCAGGCCTCGGGCGTCATCCCGCAGATCTCGATCATCATGGGTCCGGCGGCGGGCGGCGCGGTCTACGGACCGGCGCTCACCGACTTCGTGATCATGGTCGACAAGACCAGCCAGATGTTCGTCACCGGCCCCGACGTGATCAAGACCGTCACCGGCGAAGACGTCGGCATGGAGGAACTGGGCGGCGCGCTCACCCACAACACCGTCAGTGGCGTCGCGCACTACCTGGCCAGCGACGAGGATGACGCGCTGGACTACGCGCGAGCCCTGATCAGCTTCCTGCCCGACAACAACATGGCCCCGCTTCCGGTCTACGAGAGCGAGATCGAGCTCGAGATCACCGACGAGGACCGCAAGCTCAACGCGCTCATCCCCGACTCGCCCAACCAGCCCTACGACGTGCGCACGGTCATCGACCACATCGTCGACAACGCCGACTTCCTCGAGGTCCAGCCGCTCTACGCGCCCAACATCGTCATCGGGTTCGCGCGGGTCGAGGGCCGCTCGGTCGGGATCATCGCCAACCAGCCGAACGCGATGGCGGGCACCCTGAACATCGAGGCCGGTGAGAAGGCCGCGCGCTTCGTGCGCTTCTGCGATGCCTTCAGTGTGCCGATCCTGACGCTCGTCGACGTACCGGGGTATCTGCCGGGCACCGACCAGGAGTGGACCGGCGTGATCCGGCGCGGAGCCAAACTGCTCTACGCCTACGCCGAGGCCACGGTGCCGCTGGTCACGGTGATCACCCGCAAGGCGTACGGCGGCGCCTACATCGTGATGGGCTCCAAGCAGCTCGGAGCCGACATCAACTACGCCTGGCCCACCGCCGAGATCGCGGTCATGGGCGGTCAGGGCGCGGTGAACATCCTGTACCGCGGCGAGATCAAGGCGGCGGAGGCGGCGGGCGAGGATGTCGCAGCCAAGCGCACCCAGCTGGCCAACGAGTACACCTACAACGTGACCAGCCCGTTCCTGGCCGCGGAGCGCGGCGAGCTGGATGGCGTGATCGAGCCGGCTGCCACGCGCATCGCCGTCGTCAAGGCGCTGCGGGCCCTGCGCACCAAGCGGGCCAGCCTGCCGCCGAAGAAGCACGGGAACATCCCGCTGTGAGCGCGCGGTGGAGCTCATGACCGACGACATCCGGATCACCGGCGGACGCCCGACCGACGACGAACTCGCCGCCGTGACCGCCGTGCTCACCGCGGCTCTCGACGAACTGGCCGGCGATCATCGGCGCCGGCAGCGGCTCGCCCCGACCGCCTGGGAGCGCAGCCAGCGCGGAGTCCGTACCCCATTGACCCCCGGCGCCTGGAACACCTTCGGCGCCTGATCGGCTGTCGTGAGGCACTCTCATTCGCGGCATCCGTCGCGTTCCGCGGTGCGCGCTTCGGATTCCGTTGCGGGGTGCTGGGACGACCGCCGATCTCGCCGTGCGATGCCCGTTTGTCCCCCGGGTCACGGGCATTCGCCCTTCGTCTTTGCGACACTTTCGGCCCAGCGCGCCACGGCTTGTCCCCCTGTCCCCCGAAAGTCCGACTGCGGGCGCCGAGCCGATCGGGCAGAGTTGATGAGCAACAGGCGGATCTGTTCTGAGATCCGTCGCCATTCATCGGCCGACTAGGGTAAGCGGGCCGATGATGTGGGGGCGAGTCAGGGCGACATTCGGGTTGTCGCCCTGACTCGGATTCTGGTGGGGGCCGGCGTTTCGACGCCGGCCCCTTTCCTCATGCCCGCGAGGCAGCAAGGGTGGCCGTCGGCCGCCCGGCTCCTGCCACCCCGTAGAGTTGTGTCACCCCGACCCCACCCGCTCAGCAGCGGGTCCGCTTCGAGAGGCTGACCTCGTGACCGCCGACGCCGCCTCGACGAGCCCGACGCCACCCGTCGAACTACCGGCCGTCCCCGTCCGAAGCAACTGGCGCGTGCGCGCTGCACACGGCCTGTACCGGATCGCGACCCGGCTGCATTGGGCCGAACCCGAGCTGCTGGGCCTGAGCGCCGTGGTCAGGAAGGGCGACGAGGTCATCGATGTCGGAGCGGCGCTCGGCATGTACACCGTGCCCCTCGCCGAGCTGGTCGGGCGCACCGGCCGGGTGTCGTCGTTCGAGCCGCAGCGGCGGGGCATCGTCACGGTGCGTTTGCTGCACGCACTGACCGGACCGCACCGCGGTCGCGTCAGCCGCCTGGCACTCGGCCCGCACGAGGGCACCTCGACCATCGTCGTGCCCTTTCACAACGGCTTCCCGATCTTCGGTCACGGGCATGTCGAAGCGGGCAGCGCCGCAGAGACGGGCCGCCAGCACCGCAGCCACGCCCCGATGAGCACGATCGACGCCTGGTGCGCGACCCACGAGATCGGGCGCGTCTCGTTCATCAAGGTCGACGTGGAGGGATTCGAGCCCTCGGTCATCGAGGGAGCCGTGGGCATCATCGATCGCGACCGTCCCAGCCTGCTGCTCGAGATCGAAGACCGCCACCTGGCGCGCTACGGCCGCACCGCCGACGGCTTCGTCGCCGAGATCCTCACGCGCTGGCCCGACTACCGCATCTACACCTGGGTCGATGGAACATGGACCGCAACGCCCGCGGTGGTGCCCGAGGTGCGCAACTACCTGTTCGCCACCGACGCGGCCTTCGCCCGCTGATCCGTTCGACCGATCCGGTCGGACTACTGCCTGACCGAGCGCGGGATCTCGAGCCACAGCGCGACGTCCTCGCCATCGTCGCCGGAGTCCAGGCCGAGCGCACGGGCGTGCTCGTCGGGACTGTTCAGGCCGACGACCGTGACCGCGACGTCCGAGCCCTCAGGTACCGTCCGCGCGATGACGCGGTCGGCGGTGGTCCCGCGGATCGCGGTGGCGAGCTCGTTGAGCACCCGGTCGAGGTCCGCCTCATCGAGGTCGTCGATGCCGCCCTCGTCGAGCAGGGTGATCGTGGTGCCGCGGCGCCGGGCATCCATCACCTCGTCGCGCACCGCGTCGTTCAGCAGCTTGCGGCCGCGGATCTCATCGCGGATGGCGCCCTCGATGTTCAGCGACTCCTCGCGCTCCATGGGGGTCAGATCGCCGCCGCGCAGCTGGATCGTGCTGAGCATCCGTGCCGCCATCTCGCTGGTGCGACCGAGCCGGAACTGGCGTTCCATGACGTGCGCCTCCTGGGCGGCGTGCCAGTCCGTGGCCTCGCGCTCGGCCAGGGTGAAGCGGCGCGCATCACGAGCCGCGCGGGTCAGGGCGCTCCGGATGACCGAGGCCACCGTCACCCAGCTGGCGCTGCCGATCACACCCAGACTGACCAGCCCGAGCGGCCCTGCCCAGAGCACGGTCTGAGCCACCAGGAACACGATTCCGATCCAGGCCCAGATCGGCCGGCCGCGGGTGCAGACGATCGTCGAGATGACGCCGACGCCCGCGATATACCAGGTGGCGTATCCCGGGCCGCCGTCCCGGTGCAGATCGATCTCGGCGCTCACCATCAGGGTGATGCCGACCTCGCTCGCGATGGCGAACGCCGCCATCCAGACCGGCATCTGTGCTCGGCCGAACGGCCACAGGGTGACCGCGACCACGACCGCGAACAGGATCATGCCGGCGATGGCCGGATAGGGCGTGATCGGGACGTCGATCGCATAGACGCCGAGCACGAGCACGTATGCCGAGAACAGGGCGGCGAGACCGACGATGATCCAGCGGGGCACGCCGATCCTCATGACACCGGCTCGCTCTGCTCGAGGGACGCCGGCGCGCCGGAACGGGTGGTGGCGTCGGCCGACGGCCAGCGGATCATGACCGTGGTCCCCTTGCCGGGAGCCGAATCGACCCGCGCATCCCCGCCCAGGTTCGCGATCAACTCGATGATCGAGACCCGCACTCCGAGCCGCTCGCTCGGCACCTGCGCGGGATCGAAGCCGCGCCCGTCATCGGTCACCGTGACCTGCACCCCGCCCTCGATCGACGTGATGCGAACCGTGCGGGTCGCGCCGTCGCCGGCGTGGTTGACGCTGTTCACCGCCGCCTGCAACGACGCGGACTGCACCGCTTCGGCGACCGTGGTCGGGATGGAGCCCGTTCCGAGCCGGCTCACCGTGATCTCGAATCCGCCCTCCAACTGCTCGATGGCGTCACGCACCGACTGCGCGAGAGTGGTGATCCGTACGGTCGACCCGTCGTCGGGCGAGACCAGGGCGGCGTCCCGAAGATGGCCGATCGCGTTGCTCGCCATCGTCGCCGCCAGCCGCTGAGCCTCCGGGGTGTCGGCGCGCGCCGCGTACAACAGGGTGGTGAGCACGCTGTCGTGCACGATGGCGTCGACCCGGACCCGCTCGGCCTCGGTCGCGTGGGCGCGCACCGCGTGGGCGTATCCCTCGAGCGCGGTCGCCTGAGCCTGGTCGACGCTGGTCGCCGCAGCCCGCAGCATCGTCGTGATGACCAGGATCGCGCCCCCGAGGATGACCGAGTAGATCGAGTCGAGGCTGGCCTTCAGCGGCGTCAGCCCGCCGCCGGGCGGGGTGAGTCGGATCACCGCGTAGAGCAGCGGGACCAGGATCAGGTAACCGGCTGCCCACGGAACCGGCAGACCGATCGCGGCCATGGCGGTGGCGATGGTGATCAGGTAGTACAGCCACGGGCTCTCGGCCGAGGGATGCACCACCGCGAACGGCCAGGTGACCAGCACGAGCAGGAAGGCGGCGGCGAAGGTCACGTTGGCGAAGCGCACGAGCCGGCGGGCGACCCCCGCCGCGACGGCGAAGAGCAGACTGCCCACGATCGCGATGGCGGAGGAGGTCGACCAGAGCGGCAGCGTGGTCTCCTTCTCGCCCAGCAGCGTAGGCAGCGACTGCAGGAAGAAGACGACGCCGATCACCGAGCCGGTTCGGGCCAGAGCGGATTCGACGCGCGCCAGACTGAGCGCGTTGCGGAGCTGGAGCGGAGCGCCGGGAGGGACGGCGTTGGCGGCCGCGTTAGCGGCCATCGCCGTCGGGGTCGAGCCCCGGCAGGATTCCGTCCTCGACCGCGCGGCGGAGCAGGTCGACCTTGGTCGGTGCCGGACGGCCGACCTCGACATACTTCACGCGGATGCGGTCGAGATACTCCCGGGCCGTCGAGTAACCGATGCCCAGCTGCTCGGCAGCGAGCTTCAGCGGGAGGCCGGACGCATAGAGGTGCAGGATCTCGCGCTCGCGGCGGCCGAGCTGCGCCTTCGCGAAGTCGCGGTCGGCGTCGATCGCCGTCGCCCATTCGAGGTTGTTCAGCACATCGCCACGGGCAACCGTTGCCGCAGCGGCGATCACGGTCTTGGTCGCGGACGATTTCGGGATGACGCCCGCAGCACCCGCGGCGAGCGCCTCGCGCACCAGCGCGACCCGGTCGGCGATGCTGTGCACCAGGACCGCGGAACCGGCCGCCTGCACGCGCTTCACGTTCTCGGTGACCGATGATCCGTCGCCGAGCGACAGGTCGAGCACGGTGACGTCGACCTCCCGGCCCGCGAGGCCGTCGATCAGCTCGTCGACGTTGGATGCCGCGATCACGAAATCGTAGCCGTCCTCGATGAAGGCGGCCTTCAGACCCAGCCGCACGGACTCGTGGTCGTCCACCACGGCGACCCGCACGTGCACGGTGTCGGCTCCCGGCGCCGGAGGGCTTTCGATCGTCTCAGCCACGTTCATCCTGTCTCCCCCACGAATGCGGGCGACGGAACGCCCGGGCACCATCGTAACGCGTCAACTCCCCGGGGACCCCGAACGATTCACACCCGAATGAGGGTGCCGACGGCCTCGACGTGATGGGTGTTGGGGAACAGGTCGAAGGCGCGCAGCCCCTCCAGCCGGTAGCCGAGCCCGGCCAGCGTGCCGACATCGCGGGCGAAGGCGATCGGATCGCAGGCGACGTAGACCAGTTGCGCGACGCCCGCGGCGGCGAGCGCCTCGAGCACGGCGCGGCCCGCGCCGGCGCGCGGCGGGTCGAGCACCACGGTGGCTGCGCGGAGGCGGGAACGTTCCCCGGCTCCGGCCTGGGCGAGATTCCGCACCCAGTGCTCGACCCGTGCCGTCACCGCGACCGCCCCCAGCCACTCGGCGAGATTCTCGGCCGCGTGGTCGGTGGCCCGCGCATCCGACTCGACGGTCGTGATCCGCACGGTGCGGCCGAAGGCATCGCCGACCGCGGCGGCGAGCAGGCCGACGCCGCCGTAGAGGTCGAGATTGGCGGCGCGCGGGTCGAACAGCGCCGGATCGATCGCCTGCTGAACGGCCAGGGTGAGGGTGATGGCGGCCGCCTCGTGCACCTGCCAGAATCCGCTGTCATCGACGCGGAACTCGCGCTCGCCGACCCGTTCCCGGATGACGCTCGGGGTCTGACTGCCCACGATCAGTCGCGCGCCGCCGGCACTGGGCGCGAGCACATCGACGGTGTCGGTGCCGGCGAAGGGCTCGTGCAGAGGCGCGGCCTGCCGCACCGCCTCGGTGGCGAGCGGCAGGCTCTCGACCGGGATCACGCGGTGCGACCGGGCGGCGTACGGCCCGACCGTGCCGTCGGCCGCAACGTGCAGGCGGACGCGGGTGCGCCATCCGGTGCCGTCATCGGCACCCGGCAGCCCCTCGACCTCCACGGTGCGTTGCAGGCCGGCCATGCGCTGCAGGGCCTCGGCGAGCACCTGCGCCTTCAGCCGGCGTTGATGGACCAGCTCGATGTGCCCGAACTCGGCACCGCCCGCGCGGTCGTCGGGATCCCGGTCCACCGCCGCCTCGGGCCAGATGTGCGGGCGCCGATGCGGGCTCGGCTCGAGCACGCGGACCGTGTCGGCCCGCCAGAAGTTCGCTTTGGCGTCATCGGCGATCCTGGCGACGACCCGCTCGCCGGGGATCGCATCCGACACGAAGACGACCCGCCCATCGAGTCGCGCCACCGAGATGCCGCCGTGCGCGATCTTGGTAGCCTCGAGTTCGACCTCACGGCCCACCATGTCACCCACCCTCCGAGCATAGGAGCGCCTGTTGAGCAGCGCGGACGCGAGCAGGATCGGCCGTCCCGTGCGCCTCTACCTGGCCTCCACCTCGCCGGCCCGGCTGGCCACGCTGCGCGCCGTCGGGATCGAACCGATCACGATCCCGTCCCGGGTCGACGAAGAGGCTGCCACCGCCGCGGCGGGGCCGATGACCGCCGCCGAGATGGTGCTGCTGCTGGCGCGTCTCAAGGCCGAGGCCGTGCTCGAGCCGCTGCTGAGCGAGCCCGAGTGGGCCGGCGGCGAGCCGCTCGACGGCCTGGTGCTGGGCGGCGATTCGGCGTTCGAGTTCGGCGGCACGGTGTTCGGCAAGCCGCACCTGCCGGAGGTGGCGCGCGAGCGCTGGCATGCCCAGCGCGGCGGATCGGGGCTGCTGCACTCCGGGCACTGGCTGATCGATGCGCGCGGCGGCGTGATCGGCCGGGCGATCGGCGCGGTCGCCGAGGCGCGCGTGCAGTTCGCCGACGACATCACGGATGCCGAGATCGACGCCTACGTGGCGACCGGCGAGCCGCTCGAAGTGGCCGGCGCGTTCACCATCGATTCCAAGGGCGCAGGATTCATCGAACGGATCGACGGCGATCCGCACGCCGTGGTGGGGCTCAGCATCCCCCTGCTGCGGCAGCTCGTGCGCCAACTCGGGGTCGAGTGGACCGACCTCTGGAACAGGTGACCCGATGCACAGCGAAGTCCGTGGCTTTCTGTGGACGTCCGACAAAGTCTGCGCCGCGCCCGCCCCATAGGCTGAGGGACTATGGCCACGCCCAACCCCCGCCGCATCACGAAGGTCCTGATCGCGAACCGGGGTGAGATCGCCGTCCGGGTCATTCGCGCCGCGCGCGACTCGGGCATCTCATCGGTTGCGGTCTACGCCGACCAGGACCGCGACGCCCGGCACGTCAAACTGGCCGACGAGGCATACGCGCTCGAGGGGACCACCAGCGCCGACACCTACCTCGTCATCGACAAGCTGCTCTCCGTCGCCCGCCGCTCGGGCGCCGATGCGGTGCACCCGGGCTACGGGTTCCTGGCCGAGAATGCCGAGTTCGCGCGCGCCGTGATCGACGCCGGCATGATCTGGATCGGCCCCTCACCCGAGGCGATCGAGCGGCTCGGCGACAAGGTCAGTGCGCGTCACGTGGCCGAGAAGGTCGGAGCCCCATTGGCTCCCGGAACGCTCAACCCGGTCAAGGACGCGGACGAGGTGCTCGCCTTCGTCGACGAGGTCGGACTCCCGGTCGCGATCAAGGCGGCCTTCGGAGGCGGTGGACGCGGACTGAAGGTGGCGCGCACGCGCGACGAGGTCCCCGAGCTGTTCGAGTCCGCCACCCGCGAGGCGATCGCCGCCTTCGGGCGCGGCGAATGCTTCGTCGAGAAGTACCTCGACGAGCCGCGCCACGTCGAGACCCAGTGCCTGGCCGATGCGGAGGGCAACGTGGTGGTGATCTCCACGCGCGACTGCTCGCTGCAGCGCCGCCACCAGAAGCTGGTCGAAGAGGCCCCCGCGCCCTTCCTCACGCCGGAGCAGACCGAGCTGCTCTACACCTCATCGAAGGCGATCCTCAAGGAGGTCGGCTACCTCGGTGCGGGCACCTGCGAGTTCCTGATCGGCAAAGATGGGACCGTCTCGTTCCTCGAGGTGAACACCCGTCTGCAGGTGGAGCATCCGGTGTCCGAAGAGGTGACGGGCATCGACCTGGTGCGCGAGCAGTTCCGCATCGCCGAGGGCGGCACCCTCGACTACGACGACCCGGCGCCGGTCGGCCACAGCTTCGAGTTCCGGATCAACGGCGAGGACCCGGGCCGCAACTTCCTGCCCACCCCCGGACCCGTGCAGGTGCTGCGCTTCCCCGGTGGGCCGGGCGTGCGCATCGACTCCGGCGTCACCACGGGCGACGTGATCTCGGGCGCCTTCGACTCGCTGCTGGCCAAGCTCATCGTCACCGGATCGTCGCGCGAGGATGCGCTCGAGCGCTCGCGCCGCGCCCTCGACGAGTTCGAGGTGGCGGGTCTGCCCACCGTACTCCCCTTCCACCGCAAGGTGGTGCGCGATCCGGCGTTCATCGCGGCGGACGGGCACTTCGGCGTCTACACCCGCTGGATCGAGACCGAGTTCGTGAACGACCTCGAGCCGTGGGGCGGCATCCTGGCCGACGCGCCCGAGCCCGAGAAGCGGCACAATGTCGTCGTCGAGGTCGAGGGCAAGCGCGTCGCGGTGTCCCTGCCGACCAAGCTGCTGCCGTCGAACGGCTCCGTGTCGAACGCGCCCGCCCCCAAGCGGCGCGCGGGCGGTGGCGGGGGATTCGCCGCGAGCGGCACCGCGGTGAAGGCGCCGATGCAGGCCACCATCGTGAAGCTCGCCGTGCAGGAGGGCGACAAGGTCGTCAAGGGCGACCTGGTCGTGGTGCTCGAGGCGATGAAGATGGAGCAGCCGCTCACCGCCCACAAAGACGGCACGATCGCCAAGATCGACGCGACGGTCGGCTCGACGGTGTCGTCGGGGCACCAGCTGCTCGCCATCGAGGACTGAGCGCGGCGAAAGTACTCGTCTCGGCGGAATTCACCGCCGAAAGTACGCACAAATGCGTACTTTCGCGGAAACGGGGTCAGCTCACGATGTGCATCGCACGCGCGGCATCCGTCACGCTCGCCGACAGCGAGGGGTAGACGCTGAACGCGCGCGCCAGCTGGTCCACCGTGAGACGGTGCTCGACCGCGAGCGAGATCGGCAGGATGAGGTCGCTCGCCTTGGGCGCGACGATCACGCCGCCGATCACGGTGCCCGATCCGGTGCGTGCGAAGATCTTGACGAAGCCGTCTTTGATGCCGAGCATCTTGGCACGCGGGTTGGACGCCAGCGGCAACTTGTAGATGTCGCCCTGCGCGATCCCTTCCTCGATCTGCTTCTGCGACCAGCCGACGGTGGCGACCTCGGGCTGGGTGAAGATGTTCGAGCTCACGTTGCGCAGCTCGGTCGGTGCAACGGCATCTCCCATCGCGTGGTAAACGGCGGTGCGGCCCTGCATCGAGGCGACGGATGCCAGCGGCAGGAAGTCGCTGCAGTCGCCGGCGGCGTAGATGCTCGGCATCGAGGTGCGGGCGACCCGGTTGACCCGGATGTGCCCGCTCTCGGTCAGCTGCACGCCGGCCTCCTCGAGACCGATGCCGGCCGTGTTGGGGATCGAGCCGACCGCCATCAGGCAGTGCGATCCCGCCACGGTCCGCCCGTCGCTCAGCGTGACCAGCACGCCGTCCTGGGTTCGCTCGACCTTGCTGGCACGGCTCTTGTTGAGCACGTCCATGCCGTTGCGCCGGAACACGTTCTCGATGACGTGCGCGGCATCGGCGTCCTCGCCGGGCAGCACCTGCTCGCGGCTGGACACCAGCGACACCTTCGATCCGAGCGCCAGGTAGGCGGACGCGAACTCCGCACCGGTGACGCCCGAGCCGACCACGATCATGTGCTCGGGGACCTCTTCGAGCGAGTACAGCTGGGTCCAGGTGAAGATGCGCTCGCCATCCGGCTTCGCGGTGGGCAGTTGCCGCGGGCTCGCCCCGACCGCGACCACCAGGGTGTCGGCCTCGACCTGGTCGAAATCGGTCCGGCTCTTGCCCTTGCCGGTCGAGACGACCAGGCGGTTCGGGCCGTCGAGCCGTCCGTCGCCGGCGATGATGCGCACCCCGGCCTTGATCAGCTGCGACTTGATGTCTTCGGACTGCTGCCGAGCCAGCAGCAGCAGTCGCCGGTTGACCTCGCCCAGATTGACGGCAACCTCGGGCCGCACCGCCCGGCCGTCACCGTTGCGGATGAAGAACTGCACGCCGAGGTCGGCCGCCTCGCCCGCCGCGTTGGCCGCCTCGGCCGTGGCGATCAGCGTCTTCGAGGGCACCACATCGGTGAGCACCGCGGAGCCGCCGACGCCGGTCCGCTCGACCAGGGTGACCTCGGCTCCGAGCTGGGCGCCCGCGATCGCCGCTTCGTAGCCGCCCGGACCGCCCCCGAGTACGGCGATGCGCTGGGTCCGCTCGAACTCGTATGGCATGCCTCCATTGTCCTGCAGATGGTGACGGTGCGCTGCCCGGGGGCCCGACCGCACCGGCGCGCATCGGGACACCTAGGCTGGATGCCATGTCGACCGACCACAGCAATCCCCTCGACGATCCGGCGGCAGACCCGTTCGCCATCGCACAGCAGGCCGCGGCTCAACTGGCCGAGGCGACCGGAGTCGAGAGGCACGACATCGCCCTCACCCTGGGCAGCGGCTGGGCCAAGGCCGCCGACCTGATCGGTGAGACCACGGCGACGATCCCCGCGACCGACATCATCGGCTTCAGCAAGCCCGCCCTGGTCGGGCATGTCGGCACCCTGCGCAGCGTGCTGCTGCCGAACGGCAAGCGCGCCCTGGTGATCGGCGCGCGCACGCACTTCTACGAGGGGCACGGAGTGCGCCGGGTCGTGCACTCGGTGCGGACGGCGGCCGCCGCGGGGGCGACCACGATGATCCTCACCAACGGGGCGGGCGGCATCCGTGAGAGCTGGACGCCCGGCACGCCGGTGCTGATCAGCGACCACATCAACCTGACCGCGGCCTCCCCGCTCGAAGGCGCGACCTTCATCGACCTGACCGATCTGTACGCGAAGCGGCTGCGCGACCTGGCCAGGTCGGTGGCTCCCGAGCTCGACGAGGGCGTCTACACGCAGTTCCGTGGACCGCACTACGAGACCCCGGCCGAGGTGCAGATGGCCAAGACCATCGGCGGCCACATCGTCGGCATGTCGACGGCGCTCGAGGCGATCGCGGCGCGGGAGGCGGGCATGGAGATCCTCGGGCTCTCGCTCATCACCAACCTGGCCGCCGGCATCTCGTCGGAGCCGCTGAGCCACGCCGAGGTGCTGCAGGCCGGCCGCGACGCCGAGCCGGTGATCAGCGCCCTGCTCGCCCGCATCGTGGCGGAGATCTAGAAGGAGCACCCCATGGTCGACGAAGACCTGGCCGACGGCGACCTGGCCGCGCTGCTGGCCGCCGCCCGCTCCTGGTCCGCGCAGGATCCCGACCCGGTGACCCGCACCGAACTGGATGCCCTGGTCGCCGAGGCGGAGGCCGGTGACGCGCCGGCCCGGGCCGACCTGGCCGCGCGCTTCGCCGGCCGCCTGGAGTTCGGCACCGCCGGGCTCCGCGGTGAGCTCGGCGCCGGTCCGATGCGGATGAACCGCGTGCTGGTGTCGCAGGCCGCGGCCGGCCTCGCGGCCTACCTGCTCGGCCGGGAGCCGCATCCGACGGTCGTGATCGGCTACGACGGCCGCCACAACTCGAGCGTGTTCGCCCGCGACACGGCCGAGCTGATGCAGGGCGCCGGAGTGCAGGTCACCCTGCTGCCGCGCGCCCTGCCCACCCCCGTGCTGGCTTTCGCGGTGCGGCACCTCGACGCGAGCGCCGGCGTGATGGTGACCGCGAGCCACAACCCGGCACGCGACAACGGCTACAAGGTGTATCTGGGGGGAGCGGATGCCGGATCTCAGATCGTGCCGCCGTCGGACGCCGAGATCGCCGCCGAGATAGAACGGGTGGCGGCGGGGTCGATCGGTGGGTTGCCCAGATCGGTGGAGTTCGGAACCGCGCCCGAGAGCGTCGTCACCGAGTACGTGCGCCGCACCGCGGCGCTCTCGGAATCGCCGTCCGATCTCAACGTGGTCTACACCGCGATGCACGGCGTCGGGTGGGAGACCGCCGCCGCCGTGTTCCGGGGCGCAGGGTTCGCGGCGCCGATCACGGTCGACGCGCAATTGCATCCCGATCCCGACTTCCCGACGGTCGCGTTCCCGAACCCCGAGGAGCCGGGGGCGCTCGACCTCGCCTTCGGCGTCGCGCGGGAGCACGGCGCCGACCTGATCATCGCCAACGACCCGGATGCCGACCGGGTCGCCGTCGGTGTTCCCGACGCCGGAGCGCCCGGAGGCTGGCGGCGTCTCAGCGGCAACCAGGTCGGCTGGCTGCTCGGCTGGCAGGCGGCGAGACGACTGGTCGAAACCGCCGAGGAGCACGCGGCCACCCTGGCCTGCTCGCTGGTCAGCTCGCCTGCGCTGGGCGCGATCGCGCGCCACCACCGACTGGACTTCGTCGAGACCCTGACCGGCTTCAAATGGATCTCGCGGGTCGGCGGGCTCGCCTTCGGCTATGAGGAGGCGCTCGGCTACCTGGTGGACCCCGACAAGGTCCGCGACAAGGACGGCATCTCGGCCGCCGTGCGGGTGATCGGCCTCTTCGCCGAGCTGGCCGCCACCGGTTCCACGCTCGACCAGCATCTGATCGAGTTCGCGGAGAACTTCGGCGGGTACGCGTCGTCCCAGATCTCGATCCGGGTGTCGGACCTCGCGCAGATCGGGCGGACCATGTCGCGCCTGCGCGCCGAACTTCCCGCGCAGATCGCCGGGATCCGGGTCGAGCGCATCGACGACTTCGTCGAGGGTTTCGAGGGCTTCCCGCCCAGCGACCTGCTCCGCTTCCACCTGCACGGCGGCGCCCGGGTGATCGTGCGCCCCAGCGGCACGGAGCCGAAGCTCAAGTGCTACCTCGACACGGTCTCCGAGACGGGCAGCGGCGCCGAGCGGCTGGCCTCCGCGGAGGAGGCCCTGGCGCGCCTCGATGCGGCGATGCGGGAGCTGCTCGCGGCCTAGTCGGCGCCGGAAACACCGGGGAGGAACGATCCGGCCCGGTGCTCAGGCCGCCGCGCCCAGGATGGCGCGGACCTGGTCGGCGGTCTGCGCCTCGGCCAGGCCCTCGACCGCATCCGAGTCGTTGAACAGGTTGGCCAGTTCGGCGACCATCCTGAGGTGCCGCTCCGGGGAGTGCACGGCGAGGGCGAGCACGACGCGGACCGGGTCGTTGTGGGGATGCCCGAACTCCACGGGAGTCGAGAGCGTCACCACGGCCAGTCCGTCGTCGAGCACCTCGGGCCCGGGGCGCGCGTGCGCAAGAGCCAGCCCCGGCGCGATCACGACGTACGGGCCGTGCTCGACGATCATCCGGATCATCTCGTCGGCATATGCGGGCGCCGCCGCGCCCGCGCGGGTCAGGCAGCTGCCGGCCAACTCGACGGCCGCGCGCCAGTCGGCCGCGGTCGCGTGCAGCAGGATCGCCGCGTCGGGCAGGGCGGGAAGCGCAGGCAGCGCGGGCTCAGCCATCAGCCGCGGCCGGGCACGGCGGATCGGGCCAGGGCGAAGCCGGCCCCGATCCGCTCGATCAGCTCTTCTCGATCCTCCAGAGGCAGGAACGCGACCTCTGCCGCGTTCAACTGGAAGGCCTCGAGGTCGTCCAGGTCGTAGGCGAAGGCGTCGGCGAGCAGGCCCAGCTCGCGGGTCAGGGTCGTCGCACTCATCAGCCGGTTGTCGGTGTTCACCGTCACACGGAAGCCGAGCTGGTAGAGCAGGTCGAAGGGGTGGTCGGCCATCGTCGACCCCCAGGCCGCGATCGCGCCGGTCTGCAGGTTCGAGCTGGGGCTGGTCTCGAGCGCGACGCCGCGGTCCTTGACCCACTGGGCGACCCGGCCGAGCGAGACGAAGGTGCTCTCATCGTCCGAGCGCTCGATCGTGATGTCTTCGGCGATCCGCACGCCGTGGCCGAGCCGCAGGGCGTGGCCATCGACCAGGGCGCCGCGGATGCTCTCGACGCCGTCCGCTTCGCCCGCATGCACGGTCGCCGGGAAGCAGGCGCGGGCGAGCACGTCGAACGCCTCACTCAGGCGCGACGCCGGGAATCCCGCTTCGGGTCCGGCGATGTCGAAGCCGACGACTCCGAGGTCGCGGTGGCGCAGGGCCAGCTCGGCGATCTCGGTGCCGCGGTCGAGGTGACGCATGGCGCTGACCAACTGGCCGGCTCGGATCCATCCCCCGTCGCTGCGCACCCGATCGACGGCCGCGTCGATGCCGCGCTGCACGGCCTCGACCGTCTGGTCGAGGGTGAGCCCGCGCTGCAGATGCTGCTCGGGAGCCCAGCGCAGCTCGCCGTAGATCACCCCGTCGGCTGCCAGGTCTTCGACGAACTCGCGCGCCACCCGAGTCAGTCCCTCTGCGGTCTGCATCACCGCGATCGTGACGTCGAAGGTCTTCAGGTACTCGACCAGCGATCCCGAGTCGGACTTCTCGGCGAACCAGGCCGCCAGCTCCGGCGCCGTGCCTGCGGGCAGCTCGATGCCGAGCGGCCCGGCGAGCTCGATGATGGTCTGGGGCCGCAGACCGCCGTCCAGATGGTCGTGCAACGAGATCTTGGGAAGGGCGCGCAGACCGATCCCGGTGCCGGGCAGTGTGACGTCGTCGGCCTCGCTCATGTGATCGAATCTACCGGCCCCTAGGCTCGGAGAATGCCGACGAAGATCATTCTCGACTGCGACCCCGGCCACGACGATGCGGTCGCGATGCTGCTGGCCTGGGGCAGTCCCGAGATCGAGCTGGTCGGCGTCACGACCGTGGTGGGCAACCAGACGCTCGACAAGGTGACGCGCAACGCGCTCGCGGTGGCCAGGGTTGCCGGGATCGTCGGCGTCCCGTTCGCGGCCGGGTCGGCCCGCCCGCTGGTGCGCGAGATCGAGACCGCGGGCGAGATCCACGGGGAGTCCGGCATGGACGGCCCCGTGCTGCCCGAGCCGACGCTCCAGCTGGATCCGCGGCCGGCCGCGCAGTTCATCGTCGACACGATCATGGCCGCCGAGCCGGGCTCGATCACGCTCGTGCCCACCGGAGGGCTGACCAACATCGCGCTGGCCGCGCGGCTCGAGCCCCGCATCATCCCCCGGGTCAACGAGGTCGTGCTGATGGGCGGCGGAGCCCGCGAGGGCAACTGGAGCGCGGTCGCTGAGTTCAACATCGTGATCGACCCCGAGGCCGCCGCCATCGTGTTCGGCGCGGGCTGGCCGGTGACCATGGTGGGGTTGGATGTCACGCACCAGGCGATCGCGACCCCCGAGGTGCGCGCCGCCATCGCCCGGGTCGGCACCGGGCCGGCCGTGTTCGTCGGCGAGCTCATGGAGTTCTTCGAGACCGCATACCGCGATGCCCAGGGCTTCGACCACCCGCCGGTGCACGACCCGGTCGCGGTGGCTTACGTCATCGATCCCAGTCTGGTGCGCACCGTCGCGGCACCCATCGCCATCGAGACGCGGGGCGAGCACACCCTCGGGATGACGGTGGTCGACCTGCGCGGCCCGGCCCCCGCCGACTGCGTGACCCGGGTCACCTTCGACCTCGACGCCGAGCGGTTCTGGGCGCTGGTGGTGGATGCGCTGGAGCGGATCGGCGAGCCGGAGCTCTAGCCCTCCCCGCGCCTCCCCCCTCCGCGAAAGTACGCACTTCTGCGTGCTTTCACGCGTGAGAGAGCGCCCGAAGAATACTTTCACCGGCATGACATCACCCCGCTCTCGCACAGAAGACCCGGAACGCGACTTCGCCGTCTCCGTCCGGACCCTCAAGAGCCTCCGGCGGAGCGTGCGAAGCTCGACGGCGTTCGCGCCCTACTGGGGAATCCGAGCCGCCGCCAACCCGGGCGAGGATCAGACGCTCCGCGCGCTCGCGTTCGCGCCGCGCCTCCCGGACCGCGCCTTCTATTTCGGGATCACAGCCGCCGCGCTCCACGGCGTGCCGGTTCCCTCCCGCCTGAGCGCGGACCCGCGCATCCACGTCGCCGTCAAAACGGGCGACCGGCGACCGCAAGCCGCGGGGGTGGCTGCCCACCACATTCGGGTGCGGGATGACGACTTCACGACGGTTCGCGGGCTTCCTGTCACGACACGTGCACGCACCTGGTGCGACCTGTCCACCGTCGGCCTGACCCTGGCCGAGCTGGTCGCGGCGGGTGACCACCTGATCTCGTGGCGTGCGTCGTGCACCTCGCGAGATCAGCTCTGGTCGGCGATCAAGAACTACGAAGGTCGGCGCGGCGCGGCCCTCATGCGAGCTGCCCTGCGGCTGCTGAACGATCGCTCGGACTCGCCGGCGGAATCGGCTCTTCGCGTCGCGATCGTGACCGCCGGCTTCGTCACGCCGGAGGTCAACGCCGAGATCCGGATCGGTGCGCGGGTTCTCCACCTGGACATGAGCTGGCCCGAGCGCCTCGTCGCGATCGAGTACGAAGGAGATCATCACCGCACCGATCCTGATCAGTGGCGTCACGACATCCGGCGATTCACCGATCTTCAGGGTGCGGGTTGGTTCGTCTACCGGGCGACTGCCGATGACCTCCGAGATCCTCGACGGCTCCTCGCCTGGCTGTCCCACCGAATCCAGCAGACGAGAGCCTGATTCTGCGCTGCTCTCATCGACGAAAGTACGCAGAAGTGCGTACTTTCGGGGATAGGGTGGGCGCCCTAGCCCACCCGGCCCGCGATCAGCGGGCCCCCGTCGTCGATCGGGTCGCCGGCGTCGCCGATCCGGTACGCGCCGTCGAGCGCCTCGAGGGCGCGGGCGAAGCGATCCGGCTCGTCGGTGCCGAGCGTGAAGAGCGGCTGCCCCTCGGCGACCGCGTCGCCGGGCTTGGCGTGCAGGTCGATGCCGGCGGCGTGCTGCACCGGATCCTGCTTGCGGGCGCGTCCGGCCCCGAGGCGCCAGGCCGCGATCCCGAACGGCAGCGCGTGCTGGGCGGTCAGCACACCGGAGCGCTCGGCGCGCACGACGTGCGTCTCGCGCGGGGTCGGCAGGGCCGCATCCGGATCCCCGCCCTGCGCGCTGATCATTGCGCGCCAGGTGTCCATCGCCCGCCCGTCGTGCAATGCCGCCGAGACATCGGCATCGTGGATGCCGGCCAGTTCGAGCATCTCCCGCGCGAGCGCGACGGTGAGCGCCACCACGTCGGACGGGCCCCCTCCCGCCAGCACCTCCACCGATTCGCGCACCTCGTTCGCGTTGCCGATGGCCAGGCCCAGCGGCACGTTCATGTTGGTCAGCAGCGCGCGGGTGGCCACGCCGGCGTCGTTGCCGAGCCGCACCATCGTCTCGGCCAGCTCGCGGCCGCGCGCCGGGTCCTGCAGGAACGCCCCCGAGCCGAACTTCACGTCGAGCACCAGCGACGAGGTGCCCTCGGCGATCTTCTTGCTCATGATCGACGACGCGATCAGCGGAATCGCCTCGACCGTACCGGTGATGTCGCGCAGTGCGTACAACTTGCCGTCGGCCGGAGCCAGGCCGGACCCGGCCGCGCACACCACCGCGCCGACCGACTCCAGCTGGGCCATGAACTCGGCGTTGCTCAGCGAGGCCCGCCAGCCCGGGATGCTCTCGAGCTTGTCGAGAGTGCCCCCGGTGTGCCCGAGCCCGCGGCCCGACAACTGGGGCACCGCCACACCGAATGACGCGACCAGCGGAGCGAGCGGCAGGGTGATCTTGTCGCCGACTCCCCCGGTCGAGTGCTTGTCCGTGGTCTTCTTCGACAGGCCCGAGAAGTCGAGCCGCTCGCCGCTGGCGACCATCGCCTGTGTCAGGTCGCGGATCTCGTCGCGCTGCATCCCGTTCAGGAAGATCGCCATGGTCATGGCTGACATCTGCTCGTCGGCGACGTAGCCGCGGGTGTATGCGTCGATCAGCCACGCGATCTGGGCGCTGCTCAGCACGCCGCCGTCGCGCTTGACGCGGATCAGGTCGACCGTGTCGAAGGGTTCGACGGCCATGTCACGCACCGTCCGCGGCAGAGTACGCCTCGAGAGTGCGCGGGCCGAACGCGTCGGGCAGCACCTCGTCGATGGTCTTGATGCCCGACACGGTGGCCAGCAGCATCCCGTCGGCCGAGTGCTCGTAGAGCAGCTGCCGGCAGCGCCCGCACGGCATGAGCGCGTTGCCGTGCCCGTCGACGCAGGCGAAGGCCACGAGCTTGCCGCCCCCGGTCATGTGCAGGCTCGACACCAGGGCGCACTCGGCGCACAGTGTGAGCCCGTACGAGGCGTTCTCGACGTTGGCGCCGGTGATCACTCTGCCGTCGTCGACCAACGCGGCCACCCCGACCGGGAACTTCGAGTACGGCACGTAGGCGTGCCCGAGCGCGTCGGCGGCGGCCGCCCGCAGAGCCTCCCAGTCGATCTCGGGGGCGCTCATGACGGGATGTAGGGCTTGCCGTCCGCGGCCGGCGGCCGCGACTGCCCCACCAGGCCCGCCACCGCGAAGATCGTGATGACATACGGCAACATCAGCAGGAACTCGCTCGGCACCGGCGAGCCGATGATCCCGAGGGTGCTCTGCAGGTTGGTCGCGAACCCGAACAGCAGGCCGGCCAATGCGGCGCGGATCGGATGCCAGCGCCCGAAGATCACGGCCGCGAGCGCGATGAAGCCCGCCCCGTTCGTCATCTCCTTGCCGAACGACGACACCGCGTCGAGCGTGTAGTAGGCGCCGCCGATGCCGGCCACCGCGCCGGCGATCGACACGGTCCAGAAGCGGGTGCTCTGCACCTTGATGCCCACGGTGTCTGCGGCTGTCGGATGCTCGCCGACCGCCCGGACCCGCAGGCCCCACCGGGTCTTGAACAGCATGTACCAGGTGAGGAACACCGCCACGTACATCAGGTAGATGATGATCGTCTGCTTGAACAGCACGGGGCCGATGATCGGGATGTCGGACAGCAGCGGGATCGACACCTTCGGGAACCGAACGGTCGAGTTCAGGCTCGGATTCGCGGTGAGCACCTTCGAGTAGAGGAAGTTGGTCAAGCCGGTGATCAGCACGTTGAGCACGACGCCGACGATGACCTGATCCACCAGGTACTTGATCGCGAAGGCGGCGAGCACCCACGACACCAGCACCCCGCCGATCACCGCGGCGAGCAGCCCGACGATCGGCTGGTGGGTCGCGGAGCCGACCACGGCGGCCGAGAACGCCCCGAACAGCAACTGGGCCTCGATCGCGACGTTGACGACGCCTGCGCGCTCGCCGATCACCCCGCCGAGCGATCCGAAGATCAGCGGCGTCGCCAGCGCCAGACTGCCGATGAGCAGGCCGGGCACCGGAACGGATCGCAGGCCCGCGGCCGCCCAGGTGAGGAACAGGAACAGGAACAGCACGGCGAACACGGCGGCGAGCCAGAGCGGCACCTTGCCGGTCGCGCCGCGCGCCACGAACAGGTGACCGACCACGGCCAGGGCGACGAGGAGGATGGCCACCGTCACGACGGTGCCGACCGTCGGGACCGTCACCGGCGGGATCTGGAAGAAGTCCCGCGCGGTCGACAGGCCGAAGGTGCTCGACCCGGTGCGCGGGATTCCGAACGCGAAGACCAGGGCGGCGACGGCGAACACGTCGAGCACGATCGGGATCTTGAGGCTGCGGACGATCGCCTTCTCACGCACGATCGGCGCGGAGAGGGAGGGTGCGGTCACGGCACTCACTTGGTCACCACCTTCGCCGAGCGGCGGATTCTGGGCTGGATGCCCGGCTTGGGCAGATGGAACACGGTGCGCACCAGCGGCGGAGCCGCGATCAGCAGCACGATCACCGACTGCACGACCAGCACGATGTCGATCGGGATCTGCTGCGAGGCCTGCATGTTGTACCCGCCGGCCTTCAGCGCTCCGAACAGCAGTCCGCTGAAGAACACTCCCCAGGGCCGCGACCGGCCGAGCAGGGCGACGGTGATCGCGTCGAAGCCGATGCCGGCATCCACGCCCGAGCTGAAGCCGGATGGCGTGTTGCCGAGCACCTGATCCGCTCCGGCGAGGCCGACCAGGCCGCCCGAGACCACCATTGCCAGGATGTAGACCATCTTCACGTTGATCC